>Ga0075156_10000355_pt1 | contig 23249 bp, 35 predicted proteins | sample JI81AbrownDNA_FD_70966 | JGI IMG/M metagenome (GOLD analysis project Ga0075156, IMG submission 70966) | Wastewater effluent complex algal communities from Wisconsin, to seasonally profile nutrient transformation and Carbon sequestration -... | ecosystem: Engineered > WWTP > Effluent > Algae...
GGGCTTTATTTAATATAGGTCGTTTAGCTATTCAACAACTTCAACGTTTAGGACGTTAATTTTCATAATTTGAAACAAAAATAGAAAATATCAGTCATATTTGACTTTTTAAACAATTTAATAAAATTATAAAAAATTATGTCTCATACTGTTAAAATTTACGATACTTGTATTGGTTGTACACAATGTGTACGTGCGTGCCCTACGGATGTATTAGAAATGGTTCCATGGGATGGATGCAAAGCTGGACAAATTGCTTCATCACCACGTGTAGAAGATTGTGTTGGCTGTAAACGTTGTGAAACAGCTTGTCCTACAGATTTTTTAAGTGTTCGAGTATATTTAGGAGCAGAAACAACTCGAAGCTTAGGTTTAGCATATTAATAATAATTAATTTATTTTATCGATTAAAATTAATCGATAAAATAAATTAATAAAAAAAAGAAAAATAATTAGTTAAGATAGTTTACTAATTTGTTCTAAAGGTGAACTAGCACTTGCATAATATTTTCTTTCCATTCGACCTGCTAAATAAGCAATTCGGCCTGCTTGAACACCTAATTTCATTGCTGTCGCCATTTGAGCTGGATTTTTAGATTGAGCTACGGCGGTATTTAATAAAACTCCATCAGCTCCTAATTCCATTGCTTGAGTAGCTTCGCTTGCTGTTCCAATTCCCGCGTCAATAATGACTGGAACATTAGCATTTTCAATAATAATCTGGATATTACTTAAATTGTTTAAACCTTGTCCTGAACCAATTGGTGAACCTAATGGCATCACAGTTGCACACCCTAAATCTTCTAGATGCAAAGCTAACATTGGATCAGCATTTATATATGGTAAAACGGTAAATCCTTTTTTTACAAGGAATTCTGCCGCTTTCAATGTTCCAACTGGATCTGGTAATAAATATTTTGGATCAGAAATAACTTCGAGTTTAACAAAAAAATTATTTTCCTGTCCAATTTGACATGCTAATTCATGGCCAAGAAAAGCCATGCGAATAGCTTCTTCGGCAGTTTGGGACCCAGCTGTGTTAGGTAATAACCAAAGTTTTTTCCAATCTAATTTATTTAAAAAACTTGTATGATCATTCTTTAAATCAGTTGGTAAACGTCTAATTGCCACAGTAACAATTTCACACTGACTATTTTCAATACTGTTAATAGCGTCACTAGTCGTTTTATATTTTCCGGTTCCTAACATTAATCGAGAGTTAAAAATTTTAGGTCCAATTTTTAATCCATCTAAATTGTTTTTCATTTATTTTTCTTATTTCAAATACTCCCCAGGTAGGATTTGAACCTACGGCCAATCGGTTAACAGCCGATTGCTCTACCACTGAGCTACTGAGGATATATTAACTATTATTAGTTTAGCATAGCTTTGATGAAATTACAAATAATTTTATTAAAAATATTTTTAATAAAATTATAATTATTTGTTAAAGACTAAAAATCTTAATACATTTGAATCCATCTTTAAAATATTTGAAAAATTATTAATATATTTTGGCATACTTGAGAAATTAAGTTGAATATAATTTCCTTTCAGTTTATTTTTAATAGGATAAGCCAAATTATGTTTTCCACGTGAAATTACAGAAATATCACAAACACTAAATTTTCTTAGATTTTTTGCATAATTAAAAACCCATGTTTTTAATTCACTATCATTAAATTCTTCAGTTAGAAGAATCATCATTTCATATTTTCTTAATACTGACATAATAGTATAATTTTATCAAAGTTAGTTTTATACTACTTGTAAATAGAAATTAATGTCAATTAGAAATTTTATTTTTTCCAAAAAATAAATTAATTACAGAATTTAAGTTAGTTTAATAAGGGTAATAAAAGCACTAAAAAGGGTAACTTTTTAGTAGAATGATATACTAAAAGATAATTTTTATAAAAATTTTTATTGGAGAAATTTCATGGATTGGAATGAAATTCAAAACTTTTCATCGAATATAGTTTTTGGAGTTTTATTGTTTGCAATGATCACATATTGGATTAATTTATCAATATTTAGTGATTCTTCTTTATTAGCAAAAATCGGTCGAGGTAGTACCATAATTGCAAATGGTATTTTATTTTTTATTCTTTGTTCTCGTTGGATCGTAGCAGGTTATTTTCCGTTAAGTAATTTATATGAATCATTGTTATTTTTAACATGGATGTTATTAACCATTTATTTATATATTGAAACAAAAACAAAAAGTAAATTAATTGGATCTGTTTTAATTCCAGTTACTTTATTAATAAGTGGATTTGCAAACTTAACGCTGTCTCCAGAAATGCAAAAATCAAGCCCTTTGGTTCCAGCACTTCAATCAAATTGGTTAATGATGCATGTTAGTATGATGTTATTAAGTTATAGTACATTAATTATTGGATCATTATTATGTATATTATTCTTAGTAATTTCTCGATATAAAGACATTGACTTAAAAGTTATTGATGATTCATCATTACCACTTTATAATATTATGTTAGATTATTATGAAACTAAATTATTGTCTCCTTCAACGGAAATTTCTGAACTTGGAAAATTAAAACTTTTACAAAGTCTAGATAACTGGAGTTATAGAATTATTGGGTTAGGTTTTCCATTTTTAACGATAGGTATTATTTCTGGAGGAGTTTGGGCAAATGAAGCTTGGGGATCTTATTGGAGTTGGGATCCAAAAGAAACATGGGCTTTAATTACATGGCTAGTTTTTGCAACCTATTTACACGCTCGAATTACAAAAGGTTGGGATGGTAAAAAGACAGCTCTTTTAGGAAGTTTAGGCTTTTTTGTAATTTGGATTTGCTATTTAGGAGTTAATTTCTTAGGAAAAGGACTACATAGTTATGGATGGTTATCTTAAATTTATAATATATTAATTAAAAATAAAATTAATTTTATTTTTAATTAATATATTATAAATTTATCTTATAGAGAATTTGTGTTTTTTAATTTTTCTTTCTAAAGAAACGAGCAGCACGTCCAGCAATTGTTGGTTTTGGTTCGTCATTACCTAGTCCTAAATTTGTTTTATTATCTGATGATGGACTTGATAAATCTGTTCGTTTTTCCTCTCCTGATTCAATTGTATTTTTGATTTTAGATGAAGAAATTAGTTCTGTATCATCAATTGTTGATTGTTCTAAAAGACTTGGATCAACATCACTGAAATCAATTTCAACTTCTAATTCATTTGTATATGTCATTAATGTACCTTCAACTTTTTTACGACGAACATGAATTTTTGTATTTGGATATAAAGTTTTTGATAAACATTGCTCAGCAAGTGTATCTTCTAAATACTTCATAATAGCTCGACGTAATGGACGTGCACCATAAATTGGATCATATCCTTCATCAGTTAAAAAGGCTTGAACTGATAAATCAACAATTAAATTAATTCCCTTATCTTTTAATCGATTTTGAACTTGTTTAATCATTAATTCACAAATTTCCCAAATGTCAATTCGTGTTAAATGATTAAACACAATGATTTCATCAATCCTGTTTAAAAATTCTGGACGGAAGAAATTTTTCAGTTCGTCATTTACAAGTCTTGTAACACGTTCAAAAATTTCAGGATCTTTAATTGGTTCTGGTGCTGGTTCCCAACCAATTACAGCATCTGGGGTAATTTTAAATCCACCTTCACCTTGTTCTGATTTTGGTTTAATACCACTTTCTCGTTCAATAATTTTTGCACCTAAGTTAGTGGTCATAATAATTAAAGTATTCGTAAAATCAATTACTCGACCTTTTGAATCAGTTAATCGACCATCATCTAAAATTTGTAATAATAAATTGAAAACATCAGGATGTGCCTTTTCAACCTCATCTAATAAAACAACTGAATATGGTTTTGAACGAACAGCTTCTGTTAATTGACCACCTTCATTATAACCTACGTATCCTGGTGGTGAACCAATTAATTTAGCTACAGTATGTTTTTCCATATATTCTGACATATCTAGTCGAATCATACTTTCTTCACTTCCAAACATATAGTCAGATAAAGCTTTTGTTAACTCTGTCTTTCCTACACCAGTTGGACCTGCAAAAATAAAACTAGCAATTGGTCTGTTTGGGTTTCTTAGTCCTACACGAGCTCGACGAATAGCTCGTGAAACTGCTACAACTGCATGTTTTTGACCAATAATTCGTTCATGAATTGTATCTTCCATTTTTAATAAACGAGCTGATTCTGAACCAGTAATTTTTGTTACCGGAATACCCGTCCAATTTGAAACCACATCTGCTACATCATTTTCAGTAACCATATCTACATCACGACGACTAAAACCTCTGGCTTCGCTTGTCAATGCCGATTGTTTCATAATTCGAATATGTGTTCGAACTTCCATTTCGTGATCTAATAATTGTTTTGCAGCTTCAAAATCATGTTCTTTAATACAATCTTCTTTATCTTTAATCGTTTCTTGTAATTCATGCATTAAACTTCTTAAACCTAGTGGTAAACGGCGATTTTCTAATCGTACACGCGCTCCGGCTTCGTCTAAAACATCAATTGCTTTATCTGGAAGATAACGATCTGCTACATATTTGTCTGAAAGAATAGCAGCTTGTTCTAAAGCTTTATCATGATAACTTAGTGTATGATGTTGTTCAAATTTTGAACGTAAACCTCTTAAAATTTCAATTGTTGTCCCAACACTCGGTTCTTCTACATGAACTGGTTGGAAACGACGTTCTAAGGCTGGATCCCGCTCAATATATTTTCGATATTCATCATTTGTTGTTGCTCCAATACATCGGAATTTTCCTCGAGCTAAGGCTGGTTTTAAAATATTTGCTGCATCTACAGCACCTTCAGCTGCTCCAGCTCCAACTAAAGTATGAATTTCATCAATTACAATAATAACCGCTGAATCATTTTGAGCCTCTTCAACAATTCGTTTTAATCTTTCTTCGAATTCTCCACGATATTTTGTTCCAGCTAAAATTGAACCTAGATCCAAAGCCATAATTAAACTTCCATCTAAAAAATCTGGAACTTTTTCTGTTAAAATTAATTGTGCAAGACCTTCCGCAACAGCTGTTTTTCCTACACCAGGTTCACCAATAAGAACAGGGTTATTTTTTGTACGGCGTGCTAAAACAGCAATTACATCATCAATTTCTTTTTCTCGTCCAATAACAGGATCTAAATTTCCATCAATAGCTTCTTTTGTAATATTCTCAGCATATTCATCTAATGTTGGAGTTGGACTACCTTTTTTCTCACGTTCTAATAAGAATTTCTCGGCTTGTGTTAAAGGGCGTAAAATTTCTTCTTGTGTCTCTTCAATATATGTTAGAATTAAATTTCGTAATTTATTAATATCGACATTTAATTTATCTAAGGTTCTCATTGCAACCCCATCTGATTCATTAATTAATGCCAATAAAATATGCTCAGTTCCTACGAAATTTTGGCCTAAATCTTTACCTTCATGAACCGCCATTTCTAATACGCGTTTTGCTCGCGGTGTAAAAGGAATTTCAGATGCTACAAATCCGGTTCCTCGACCAATATACAATTCAATTTCTTTACGAGCTTTTTTTAACGTCACTTTTAATTTTTTTAGTGCTCTTGCTCCAATCCCATGTCTTTGACCAATGACACCTAACAAAAGTTGCTCCGTTCCAACAAAGTTATGACCCATTCGTCGTGCTTCTTCTTGTGAAAGCATAATAACTTTGATTGCACCTTCAGTAAATTTTTCAAACATATAAATATTTTATTTATTAAACTTAAAGAGTTTTGATTCTATTCACTTTACCCTACATTATACAATAATTTTAATTTGAATTTTTATCGCTGAAATTACTTATTAATGTACTATACTATATTAAAGATTTAAGTAAAAATTTTTAATATGGCGGTATGGCCAAGTGGTAAGGCAGTGGATTGCAAATTCTCTATCCCCAGTTCGAATCTGGGTGCCGCCTTGGAAACTTTAAACTATAATCTTGTTTTTAATTTTCAATGGATTTATGATTGTGTCATATAATTAAAACATGTGGGAATGTGGTGAAATTGGTAGACACGACGGACTTAAAATCCGTTGCTTAGTGATAAGCGTGAGGGTTCAAGTCCCTCCGTTCCCAATAATTCGGATTATAATTAAAAATTCTATTAAAATTTATATTTTTACGCTTCAAATTATAAGCTATATTAATCTAGTTTTTATTATTTTCAATAACGTGAAAGTCTTAAAGATTATTATAATTATCGTTCACTAATGCTTTAGACAAAGCGTTTTAATTAAATTAAAAAATAGTATTTTATATTTTAACTATAAAGTAGAAAATTGAATTTTTAAATATTAAGCCAGTTTTACAATTCTTCATTATTTGTTTATCCTAATAAATTAGGATAAACAAATACGATAAAAAACTCCCGATGGTAAATCAGCTTCTGATAATAAATCAAAAATAGGTACCTCGGAATCATAATAAATTTCTAAAAGTCGCTTATGAACTCTAATTTCAAAATGTTCTCTGGAATCTTTGTCAACATGCGGTGATCGTAATACGCAATAAATACGCTTACGAGTCGGTAACGCGATTACTCCCATTGAATTTACAGAAGTATTTTGTAAAATATTCATAATCTTTTGGCATGAAAAGCCTAAAAGTTCATGATTAAAAGATTCTAATCTTACACGAATTTTTGCATTCGTTTCTATTTCCATAAAAATTTTTAATTATTTAACAATTTTCGAAACTACACCTGCACCAATAGTACGTCCACCTTCACGAATTGCGAATCGCATACCTTCTTCAATTGCTACAGGATAAATTAATTCAGCTGTCATTTTAATACGATCACCTGGCATTACCATTTCTACTGTTGTTCCATCATCAGCTGTAAATTGTGTAATAGAACCTGTTACGTCAGTTGTTCGTACATAGAATTGTGGACGATAACCTGTAAAGAATGGTGTATGACGACCACCTTCATCTTTTGTTAATACATAAACTTCTGATTCAAAACTTGTATGTGGAGTAATTGTACCTGGTTTAGCTAATACCATACCACGTTCAATATTTTCACGAGTAACACCACGTAATAAGATACCAACATTATCACCAGCAAAACCTTCCTCTAATGTTTTTTGGAACATTTCAATACCAGTAACTGTTGTTGTTTTTGTTTCATTAATTCCAACAATTTCAACACTCTCACCTACTTTAACAACACCACGTTCAATTCGTCCTGTTGCAACAGTACCACGTCCAGTAATTGAGAAAACATCTTCAACTGCCATTAAGAATGTTTTTTCTGTATCACGTTCCGGAGTTGGAATATATTCATCAACTGCATCCATTAATGCATAAATTTTATCAACCCATGGATTATCTCCACGTTTAAGAGTAGGATTTGATGTAATTGCTTCAATTGCTTGTAATGCTGAACCTGGACAAATCGGAATCTCTTCACCTGGGAAATCATATGCAGAAAGTAATTCACGAACTTCTAATTCTACTAATTCTAATAATTCAGCGTCATCTACTTGATCTTCTTTGTTTAAGAAAACAACAATATCTGGAACACCTACTTGTTTTGCTAATAGAATGTGTTCACGTGTTTGTGGCATTGGACCATCAGCTGCTGAAACTACTAGAATTGCCCCATCCATTTGTGCTGCACCAGTAATCATATTTTTTACATAATCTGCGTGACCTGGACAGTCAACGTGCGCATAATGACGTTTATCCGTTTCATATTCTACGTGTGCCGTATTAATAGTAATACCACGTGCGCGTTCTTCTGGTGCACCATCAATTTCACTGTAATCTTTACTTACTGCATTTCCATCTAATGCTAAAGTTGCAGTAATTGCTGCCGTTAATGTTGTTTTTCCGTGATCTACGTGACCAATAGTACCAATATTAACATGGGGTTTTGTACGTTCAAATTTTTCACGTGCCATTATAAAATTCCTTTACATTTTAAGTTATATTTTATTTTGAAGCTTTTAGCGAGAAAACTTAATATTGGAAATTAAGATTAATATCTAAAATGTGCAAAAGCTTTGTTTGCTTCAGCCATTTTATGTGTTTCTTCTTTTTTCTTAATAGTATTACCGATATCGTTAGCTGTGTCAATAATTTCATTAGCTAATTTAATTGACATACTTCGTCCAACTCTTTGGTTACCATATCGAATAATCCAACGTAATGCTAAATTTGTTGCTCTGAAACTACTAACTTCAACAGGAACTTGGTAAGTTGAACCTCCAACTCGTCTAGCTTTAACTTCAACAATTGGACTAGCGTTTCGAATTGCTTTTTCAAATACGCTTAATGGATCTTCATTTGTTTTTTTCTTAATAATATCAAACGCTTGATAAACAATCTTATTTGCAATTGTTTTTTTACCCGATTTTAAAATTCTTGTAATTAATAAACTCACTAAATAGCTATTATAAACGGCATCAGTTTCAGGAAAACGTTTTTTTGAAATATTTCGACGAGACATATTATAATTGATAAATTTTTAACTACTTAAATGAATTAAAAGTTATAAACTGTTTTATAACTTTTATATTTTATTTGTCAGATTTTGGTTTTTTAACTCCATATTTTGAACGCCCTTGCATTCTATTTTTTACACCACCTGTATCTAAAGCACCACGAACAATATGATAACGAACACCAGGTAAGTCTTTAACTCGACCTCCACGAATTAAAACAACCGAATGTTCCTGTAAATTATGACCAATTCCTGGAATATACGCTGTTACTTCAAAGCCTGATGTTAAACGGACACGAGCAACTTTTCGAATTGCAGAGTTCGGTTTTTTAGGCGTTGTTGTATAAACACGTGTACATACTCCACGGCGTTGTGGACAATTAATTAGTGCTGGTGATTTTGTTTTTTTTTTAATTTGGATACGTCGTGAACGAACTAATTGTTGAATTGTTGGCATAAGATTTTCTCGTTATATCATAAATAAATTTTTGAGCTATTAATCAGCCGTGTCTAATCGATATTTTTTCATAAATTTCTCTACTCGGCCTTCAGTGTCAACTACAACTTGTGCATTTGTATAAAATGGATGATTTGCTAGCCAAATATCCACTTGTAATTCACTTTTGGTTGAACCAATTAAACAAATAGGTTTTCCATCACATAAAACAGGTATTTCATCAAACCATGTAGGATGTATATTAGATTTTGGCATATTGTCTTGTTTAAATAAGATAATGTTTAACGTTTTGAGTATTGTGGTGCTTTTCTTGCTTTTCGTAATCCATATTTTTTCCGTTCTTTAATTCTTGAATCACGAGTTAAAAAACCAAAAGGTTTTAAAATAGAACGATTAGATGGATCCATTTTGCATAATAAACGTGCAACTCCTAATTGAATTGCTTGAGCTTGACCTGTAAGACCACCACCGTTAACTAATACAATGATATCAAATTGTTTTTCTAAATTTAACTTTTCTAATGGTGCCCGAACAGTATTTAAATATGTATCATTGTATTGTAGATATTTTTCACCTTCATTCTTATTAATAATAAGATTTCCAGTTCCAGGACGTAAAAAAACTCTTGCAATTGATTCTTTTCGTTTTCCAAGACCAATATTATTTTTTTGGAAAACTAATTCTATGTTAGAATTCATAAATTTTAAATTTTTATAACTATATTGATTATTAAATTGTTGATTTTTCTTAAATTTAGAATTTATTAATTGATTAAAGTCAACCTTTAATTTAATTCAGTGATTTGATTATTAAATTCTGAATTCGCATAAAAATTTGATAGATCAATTTCAATTGGATTTTGAGATTGATGAGGATGCTTGTTATCACTATAAATTTTTAATCGTCTTAATAATCTCTTTGTTTCTGTCTCTGATAACATACCTTTTACTGTTCGTTTAATTGTAAACTCGGGTAAACAATCTGTTATATTTTTAATTTTTAAGACATGACCAGGTCTACCTGGATTAGAAACGATATAATGTTTTTTCGTTTCATTTACAATAATTGAATCAGCATTTAAAAGAATTACATAATCACCATTATCCATTGATGGATAATAATGAGGTTTTACTTTTCCTTTTAATAAGCTAACAATAATCGTTGCAAGTCGACCTAGTTTTTGTCCTTTACAGTCAATAATAAACCAATTACGATTTTTATTATCGTTTGTTGGCAAAAATGTTTTATTTAATGAACTCATAATTTTTGATTAATAATAAATGATGAAAAGTACTCGTTAATTAAAAACTCAGAAATAGAAGGAATATTATTTTAAAATAATTCCTAACTTATTTTTTAAGGTAGAAAAAACTTCATCTGCTGATTTTCTTCCAAAATTTTTAAGTTCTTGTAATTTTTCGGGAGAATATTGCAATAAATCCCCAACCGTATTTATTTGCGCTTTTTTTAAACAATTGTATGCTCGAACAGATAATTGTAATTCTTCAATCGCAATATTAGTATAAGGTTCAATACTAATTGATTTAGTTTTTTGCTCAATTTCATTATTCTCATTCCTGTCATGATTGTTAATTAATAACGTAAATAAGTCAATAATAAGCTGAGCAGCCGATTCTAAGGCTTCATTTGGTGAAATACTACCATTAGTCCAAATATCTAGGAATAATCGTTCACTAATATTGTTAAAAGTGTCGTAAACATTTTCGATTTTAAAGTCTACTTTTTGAACTGGCATGAAAATTGTATCAAGTTGTAGATAATTATCCATTTCATCTAAAAAAGTTTGAGATGCTAATCGATAACCAGTTCCATATTCAAATTTAAATTCAATTTCCAATATATTTGATGTTGATATTGTTGCAATATAATGATTTGGATTGACAATTTCTAACTCTGGGGGTAGTTGAATTAAATCTGCAGTTATAACACTAGGTCCTTGAATTTTTAATCGACCAAATTGAGCAGTTTGTGATTGACCTTTTAAAACGATTCCTTTTAAATTTAACAAAATTTCCAGAATATCTTCACGAACACCAGGAATGGTTGAGAATTCATGAGTTACACCAGCAATTCGAACAGCTGAAATTGCTACACCACCTAAATCACCTAACAAAACACGTCGTAATTGATTCCCAATTGTAATTCCTTGACCTGGTCGTAAAGAATCAATTACAAATTGACCATGATGTTCACCTGATTTAATTTGTTCTGATTTAAGACATTTTATAGAAATGCTAGTCATAATTTAATATTTTTAGAAATAAGATTCTAAACACGACGGCGTTTCGGAGGACGACATCCATTATGAGGAACTGCTGTTATATCTTGAATTGAAGTAATTTCAAATCCTGTACCTTCAATCGCACGAATTGCTGTTTCACGGCCTGAGCCTTGACCTTTGACTAAAATTTCAACTGTTTTCATACCGGTATTTAAAGCTTCTAAAGCTGCTTTTTCAGCTGCTGTTTGAGCAGCAAATGGTGTACTTTTTCGAGCTCCTTTAAAACCTGAACTTCCTGCTGAAGCCCAAGAAACCGTATCTCCAGTTAAATTTGTAATTGTTACAATTGTATTATTAAAAGTTGATTGAATATGAACAATTCCACTTGTAAAACTCTTTTTATCTTTTTTAGTAGTTGCTTTCTTTGTTGTTTGTGCCATATAAAAATTTCAAATAAATTTAAAATCCTAGTGTAACTTTACTTTTTCTTACCAGTAACAGTTTTTTTCGCTCCTCGTCTTGAACGGGCATTTGTTCGTGTTCTTTGACCACGAACAGGTAAACTATTTCGATGACGTTTACCGCGATGACAATTAATTTCACTTAATCGTTTAATATTTAATCCATTAAATCTTCTTAAATCACCTTCAAGTTTTAAGTCACTTTCCTCTAACGTTTTTCTTAATGCAATTGTCTCTTCTGTTGTTAAATCACTTGTTCGTGTTTCTGGATTAATACTCGCAAGTTCAACAATTTTTTTTGCAGATGTAAGACCAATTCCATGAATATAAGTTAGAGCATATGCAATTCTTTTATTTCGTGGTAAATCAACACCAACTAGTCTGACCATTTTTTACTCCTTTAAAATATTATCCTTGACGTTGCTTATGTTTGGGATTAGAACAAACTACCATAATTTTTCCATGTCGTTTAATTACACGACATTTATCACACATTTTTTTTACTGAAGGACGAACTTTCATTATAAGTTTTTAAGTAATAATTTTTCTTTTATTGATACATATTGTTATAAACATTCGAATAGTAAATATTTTTTACTTCTCGAACTAAATCTAAGACTACACCTGCTAAAATTAATAATGACGTTGTACTTAATCCATTTAAACTTGTAATACTTAACGTTGATTCAATAAAGTTAGGTATAGTTGCTAAAGTAGCAAGCATAGTTGCTCCTACTAATGTTATTCGTTTCATCACTTGTTTCAAATAAAAGGTTGTTTGAATACCAGGTCTAATTCCAGGTATAGTAACAGCCATTTTTTGTAACTGATCCGATATATCCTTTGGATTTAAAACGATTGTTGAATAAAATGAACTAAATATTAGAATTAAGCTAAAATAGCCAATCCAATAAATAAATTTAAAAGCTTCAAAATTTATTGGAAGATCAATTTTAGGAATTAATCCTAAGTTGCTGATATAATTTGGAACAACTAAGATTGCAGTTGTTAAAATAATTGGCATTACTCCAGCTTGATTAAATCGTAATGGAATATAATTATTATCTGTTATAGAATCCTGTACTGATGTTTGATTTAATTGTTTTGAAGATAATAAAGGTATAAGTCTTACCCCTTCTTGTAAAAAAACAATTCCATATAAAGAAGCAAAAATTAATAAAGCAATACCAATTTCAGATGAAACTGTTAAATTTTCACGATTTTCTAAAAATATTGTCCTAGTTAAATTTGGTAAACTTGAAATAATATTAGTGTAAATTAAAACAGACGCTCCATTGCCTAAACCATAATCCGTTATTAATTCACTTAACCATAGAACAATCATGGCACCAGTAGTAAGCCATATAACTATTTCAAAAGCTAATATATAATCCCAGTCAAATAGAATTTGTCTTAAATAAAACGCTAAACTTAAACTTTGAATAATTGCCCAAATTAAAGTAATAAATCGGGTTAAACGATTTATTGATCTGCGACCTTCAAGATCACCTTCTTTTTGTAATTTTGAAAGTTTTGGAGAAAATCCTAAAATTATTTGAACTAAAATAGATGCATTAATATAAGGAAAGATATTTAAAGTAAATAACCCAATTACAAATGTATCATCACCTGAAAATGTACTAACTAAACTTCGAGTAACTGAATGACTTTGTATATAAAATGCTAAATCACTAGTGTTAATTCCGGGAACTGGAAGAAATGTTCCTACACGAATAAATAATAAGACGCCAACAGTTACTAATAGACGTTTTAATATGATCTCCCGAATTTCTTTGTTGATTTTCACCGTTTTTTTCTTGATATTTACTAATTGATTTTTAATCTAGATTTCGTTTTTTTGAAACTTGAGATTTGGTTGTTAAATTTTCTAGAGCACAAATAGAAGCGCGCGCATTATTAAGTAAGTTATTTGATCCTAATTGTTTTGCAATTACGTTTTTAACACCAGCTACTTCTAATACAATACGAACAGCACCACCAGCAATAACACCAGAACCTTCAATTGACGGTCTCATAATTACTTTACATGCTCCAAATTGACCTGTTACATTATGAGGAATACTTAAAGATTTTGTAATTGGAAGTTTAATTAGATTCTTACGACCATCCACTTTTGCTTTTTTAAACGCATTTACTACATCATCGGCTTTAGCAACTCCAACGCCAACTTTTCCATTTTCATCACCGACAACGACAATTGCTCGGAAACTTAATTTTTTCCCACCTTTTGTTACTTTTGAAACGCGACTAATTTTGATTAGTCTTTCAACTAATTTTGGTTCTTGTACATTTTGCGAACGTCGAGAATTTTTTTTTAATTTATTGATTTTTTTTAAATCGCTACTCATAGAAGATATTTAACTTGTATATGTATTTACAAATTTGACTTTAAAATTGAAGACCACCAGCTCGTGCCCCATCTGCTAATGCTTTGATTCGGCCATGATATAAATACGGACCTCTATCAAAAACAATTTTTGTAATATTTTTTTTTAAGCTTAATTCTGCTAATTTTTTTCCCATTAATCGTGATGCATCACAAGTTCTTCCTGTTGAAAGAGCTAATTTAATAGAACGATCTAATGTAGAACATGAAATTAATGTTTTTGAATTAATATCATCAATAATTTGGGCATAAATATTTTCATTTGAACGATAAACTGATAAACGTGGACGATCAAGAGTTCCTTTAATTCGTCCTCGTAAAGTTTCACGTTTTAATCTTTGATATTTATTTGGTTTTAACTTCTTATTTTTATTTTTCAATTTTAACAAAGTTCGTTTTGAAAATTTCATAGGTATAATTGTTAATTTTTTAAAACAGTACAAACTTTCTATTTTTTCAGAAATTACTATATTTAATCATCTTATTTAGCAGATTTTCCAGCCTTACGAATAATTTGTTCATTTTTATATAGAATTCCTTTTCCTTTATATGGTTCTGGTTGACGCCAAGATCTAATATTTGCGGCAAATAAACCTAATCGTTCTTTATCACATGATTTTAAATTTAACGTTGTATTTTGTACAACTTCAACTGATATATCTTTTGGAATTTCAATTTTAACAGGATGACTATACCCTAAACTCAAAACTATCTCATTACCTTGTACAGCTGCTCGGTATCCAACACCTTTTAATACTAGAGTTACTTCAAATTGTTCTGAAACTCCAATAACCATATTATTAATTAATGTACGATATAAACCATGTAAGGCACGTACATTTTTTGTTTGCTCTTTTAAACTTAAGTTTAATGTTTTTTCATTTTGTGTAATATTAATTACATCTGGAATATTTGTTTGTAATGTTCCAAATTTTCCTTTTACTATAATCTCTGAGTTGTTGTAATTAATATCAACATTTTCTGGTATAGTGATGGGTAATTTTCCTATACGTGACATTTTCGAAACTCCTTATATTTACCAAATATAACACAACACTTCACCACCAATTCCAAGTTCTTTAGCTTTCAGATTTGTCATTACTCCTTTAGAAGTTGAAATAATAGCAATTCCTAAATTATCTAAAACTTTTGGTAATTGTTTTGAATTTGAATAGACGCGTAACCCGGGTTTACTTACTCGTTCAATTTTCGAAATAACTGACTTTCGAGATTTTCCAACATATTTTAATGAGATTAACAAATATTTTTTTTTATTCTCTGTATAACTTTCAAAATCATCAATAAAACCTTCTTCTTTTAAGATTTCTGCAATCGCTAAAGACATGTTAGTCGCTGGAATTTGAACGATTTGATGCTTCACCATATTAGCATTGCGAATTCTTGTTAACATATCTGAAATAGTATCGTTTACCACAATTCTCTCCTTATACAATATCAATATAATATTTTATTCTTGTGACCAACGTTTTCGTTTTAAATGTCGTTTTTTGTCCCAAGTTCGATTAAGATCTGAAAATGATTCATACTTATCATAATATCCACAATCATTTAATGGGAATCTTAAAAATTTAAATAAAATCATACCATTTAAGATTCGATCAATTGACTCAGAACGATATTTTGGAGAATTATTTTCTAAAACAATATTAATTGTAAAACCTCGAACTTGATCAACATCATCATAATCAATTTCAGGAAAAATTAATTGTTCTTTTAACCCTAATGTATAATTTCCTGCTTTATCAAAACTTCTTAAAGATAATCCACGGAAGTCGCGAATTTGAGCAAATGTAAAGAATAATAATTTTGTTAAAAACGCATACATTTTCTTTCCACGAAGAGTTACACTTAACCCTAATTCCATGTTTTCGCGTATTTTAAATCCAGCAATTGCTTTTTTAGCTTTTGTAATAACTGGTTTTTGTCCAGTAATTTTCTCAAACTCTTCAATATTTTTTTTCAAAATATTAGTATTTTGAGCTGCTAATCCAAGTCCTCGATTAATTTGAATTTTTTTTAGTTTTGGTACAGTATGTGGATTTTTAAATAAATCTGGACTATTTTTTATTAAAATAGGCTTAATTCCATGTTCATACTCTTTTTGTATATCGCCAAGTAAATTATGAATGTCAGCAATTTCTTCTAACGAATGTTGATTTAGCATATTACTCTATTTAATTTAACTTTAATTTGACATTTGAATGATGAATTGGTGCTTCAAATTGTTTAATCTCACCAATTTCATTTTCAGTATTTGGTTTAATATGTTTAAACTTAAAATTAATTCCTTTTACAATTATTTTTCCAGTTTTACGATTAATTTTGATAACTTCACCCATTTCATTTTTATGAAAACCAGAAATAACTGTTACCATATCACCAATTTTGATATGGATTTTTTGTTTTTTTACCATCTTTACCATCTATAAAACCTCCGGTGCTAATGAAACGATTTTAGAATAGTTTTTGTCACGAATTTCGCGCGCAACAGGACCAAACACACGTGTACCACGTGGATTATTGTCTGCATTTACAATAACAGCGGCATTATCATCAAATCGAATATACATACCATCAGGTCGGCGAATAGTCTTTTTAGTTCGAACAACAATTGCTCTAATTACATCAGAACGTTTTACAGGCATATTTGGTAAGGCTTCTTTAACAACTGCAATAATTGTATCACCAATTTTTGCATACTTTTTATTACCACCTAAGACACGAATACACATAACTTTTTTAGCACCCGTATTATCGGCTACTGTTAACATTGTTTGAGGATAAATCATAAAAATACCATTTAACTTATTAACGATGATTTTGAAATAACTTTAATCAATTTCCAACGTTTTCTTTTACTTAATGGACGAGATTCTTCTAATAAGACTTGATCACCAATATTACATTCTTCTAACTCATCATGAGCTAAATATTTTTTGGTTTTGATTAATGTTTTTGAATAAATTGGATGTGGGTAGCGATTTTCAACTTTTACTACAATAGTTTTTTGCATTTTATTACTAATTACAATACCAATTTGTTGCTTTACTGGCATTTAAAACTCCTTAACTTTTATATTCAATAGTATTATGTTGTGCCATTTAATTTTACTTTGTAATTAAATTTTCGTCTTTTTGTTCAAGGTTTTCTAACCTTTGTGTTAGAAGTGTTTTTAATTGAGCTAAACGACGTTTTGCATTTTTTATTTCATGTGCCTTAAAACTTTGACGAGTAGCTTTTTTAAAACGAAGATTAAATAATTTATTTTCAGTTTCAATAATTGCTTCAGAAATTTCTGTATTTGAAAGTGAAATAATTTCTGTAAACGTAGATAAACCCATAATTTTAATTAATATTATCTTTAATAATAAATTTTGTTTTGATTGGTAATTTATAGGCTGCTAAATTTAGAGCTGCTCGTGCAACTTCTTCCGGAACTGAACCGATTTCAAATAAAATTGTTCCTGGTTTAACGACAGCAACCCAGTAATCTACAGCACCTTTACCTGAACCCATTCGTGATTCTGCTGCTCGCGCAGTAACGGTTTTATCAGGAAAAATTCGAATCCATAATGATGCTCCACGTTTTGTGTATCGTGTAATTGTTCTACGAGCAGCTTCAATTTGACGTGAAGTAATCCAACTAGGTTCTAATGCTTGTAAACCAAAATTACCAAAACAAATCTCATTTCCACGAGTTTTTGTCCCTTTCATACGTCCACGATGATATTTTCGATATTTTGTTCTTTTTGGACTTAACATAACTAATTTATTTAATAAAAATATAAACTTCTAACTTAAAAAAATCTTTTCTATTTAGATAAGATTTCACTTTTAAATAACCATACTTTAATTCCTAAAACTCCATAAATTGTGTTTGCTTCCTTTGTCGCATAATCAATATCTGCGCGTAATGTTTGTAATGGAACTCGACCTTCTCGAATCCATTCGCTTCGAGCAATTTCTGCACCATTTAAGCGACCAGAAACTTGAATCTTAATTCCATTTACGTTTTGTTTTTGAGCTCTTTGTAATGCTTCTCGAATTGCTCTTCTAAAAGCAACACGTTTTTCTAATTGCTCAGCTACTAAATCCGCAAGAAGAGAAGCATTTAAGTCAACTTTTTCAACTTCAAAAACATTTATAGTTAATTGACGGTCAGTTGGTAGAAGTTTTTTAACATTTGTTAATAGTGTTTCAAGACCTGAACCTAAATCACCCACTAAAATACCTGGTTTACCTGTTTCAATGTTTAATTGGACTTGATCATTTAATCCATTTCGATTAATTCTAACATTCGAAATACTATTAGTTTTTGAAATCTTATTAATATAAGTTCTAATTATATCATCCTCTTTTAAGATATTACCATATTGGTTGAAGTTCGCATACCATGTTGACTTATGCTCTTGTGTAATACCTAATCTAAATCCTAAAGGATGTGTTTTTTGCCCCATAGAAGTAATCCTTTTAATTTAAAAATCAAATTTATTGTTTAGTTAACTGCTTTCATAATCACTGTAATATGACAAGTTGGTTTTAAAATCTTGTATGCTCGACCTTGAGCTCGTGGTCTAATGCGTTTTAATTTAGGTCCTTCGTCAGCAAAGATTTGGTCAATGATTAAATTTTTTTTATCTAATCCATAATTATGTTTTGCATTTGCAGCTGCTGAATGAACAACTTGCCAAATAGGGCCACCAGCGTCATATGGTAAAAATTCTAAAATCATTAATGCTTCCTGATATGACCGACCTCTAATTTGATCTAAAACTCGTCGTACCTTATGAGGAGACATACGAATATATTTAGCTACTGCTTTAACTGATTGAGTGTTTGACATAAATAAATTTTTCTAATGTGTAATATTCAATAGAAAGAGTAAAATTTAAGAATCGCAAAAATTAAAAACTCTTTAAAAATTGAGAAATAGCTATGTTGAATAAAATTAACCACAAACCACTTTAATTTTCTTGAAAGAAATCTGCTAAAATTACCACAATGATTCTTGTTTTTTTACTGGTATTCTTGTTTTGTAAAAGAACTTGATAGTTATGTAATTAACTTGTTCAGAAAGTAAGATATCATTTTCAAGAAATTTATTAGGTTTTGAGGTTTCATTGATATAAACTTCACGGATCCAAATATCAAAAAAATTAACAGAGAAATTATTTTGTAATGAAAGAATAGGTGAATATAAAATTGCTAAAAGATTATCACGTTCGTATAAATTCGATTTTAGTCCATATAAAATATCGTCAATTGCATAGTAAATATACTTATTTTGAAAACTATTTAAAATTGCCTTTGCAATTGGAGATAATTTTGTTTGATATTTAATTTGAAATGTTTTTGATAGAATTTCATTAGATTTTGGATATTGAAGTGGCTTGCCCTCACTTCGAATAATCGATTTACGCTTTTTTGTTATTGAGAATTCTTCATTACAGCGACATCTATTCTTATACAGAATTCGATTCATGTTTTATTTTTAACGTTTTGTTTTTCGATCAGCTTTAATATGAGATTTAAAGTTTCGTGTTGATACAAATTCTCCTAATTTATGACCAACCAATTGATCAGAAATAAAAATTGGTACATGTTGTTTTCCATTATAAACGGCAATGGTAAATCCAACCATACTAGGTAAAATAGTTGATGAACGAGACCAAGTTCGAATTGTATCTTTTTTTCCAACTTTATTTAGTTTATTAATTTTCTTTAATAAATGATAAGCAACAAATGGACTTTTTTTTAATGATCTTGGCATTTTCAAATACTTTTATTAATTTTTAAATTATTCGACTAATATTTAAGAGCGACGACGAAGAATATATGCATCACTTAATTTTTTTCGGTTTCGTGTTTTAATTCCTAGTGCTGGTTTTCCCCATGGTGTTAATGGACGAGTTCGACCGATTGGTGCACGTCCTTCACCACCACCGTGTGGGTGATCACAAGGGTTCATTACTGATCCACGAACAGTGGGACGTTTGCCTAACCATCTAGTTCTTCCAGCTTTACCACTTTGAACTAAAAATGCATCATTATTACTCACTTCGCCAATCGTAGCAAAACATTCTTTGCGTAATAAACGAATTTCTTTAGAAGGTAAACGAAGAGTTACATAATCCCCTTCTTTTGCTAAAATTTTAGCTGAAGTTCCACCAGCTCTAACAATTTGTCCTCCACGATTCGGGATTAATTCAATATTATGAATTGAAGCTCCTAATGGAAGCTCTGATAATGGTAAAGTATTACCAATGTTTAATGGTGAACCGGAACCAGCTAAAATGGTATCTCCAACATTTAAATTTTTTGGTTGTAAAATATAACGTTTTTCACCATCAACATAATTAATTAAAGCAATTCTAGCATTTCGATTTGGATCATACTCAATTGCTGCAACAATTCCTGCAATCCCATATTTATTTCGTTTAAAGTCAATTAAGCGATAAAGTCTTTTATGACCACCACCTCGATGACGAATAGTAATAACTCCTCGATTATTTCGACCTTTATTACGATGATTTTTTCTAATTAAAGTTTTTTCTGGTTGAGTTTTAGTAATCTCACTAAAATCTGATAATGCACGATTTCTTGTACCAGGTGTATATGATTTGTAAAGACGAATACTCATAAACAAGATTATTTTTTTTTTATTTATTAACTATCGGTAAATAAATTTATCACGTCACCCTCAGATAATGTTACAATCGCTTTTTTATATTGAGGTTTCCAACCAATGTATTTACCAACACGTTTTTTCTTACGTGGAAGACGACAAGTATTAATTTTTATAACTTTTACATTAAATAAATATTCAATAGCAGCTTTAATTGTTAGTTTGTCATAATATCGATCCACCACAAAGCTATATTGATTATTTTCTAAAAGGCGTGTAGCTTTGTCTGTAATAATAGGATATTTAATAATTTGTGCACTGCTACGAGAAAAATCTGAAGAATTAATCACAGTAAATCTCCTTAATATCGTTTATTGCCAATGGAGTTAAAATAATTTGTTTTGCTTTTAACAAACTAAGCGTATTTAAATTTGAAGCTGAAATTAATTCAACATTTTGAAGATTTTGTGTTGCTAATTTTAAAGGTTCTGTTTTTTTTGAAACAATTACTAATACTTTTTGATCTAGATTAATAGAACAATCTTGACATATTTTTAGGAAACCCTTTGTTTTTAGATCAGTAATTTCACTTTCTAAATTTTCAATAACTAAAATATTATTCTTTTTGTTATATAGTAAAGTTTGTAAAGCTAAACGACGTTCTTTTTTATTTAACTTCAATTTTGTTTTTTTAGGTTTAGGACCAAAAATTACACCTCCACCTTTCCATAATGGAGAACGATTAGAACCTGCTCGTGCTCGACCTGTTCCTTTTTGGCGCCATGGTTTGCGTCCTCCACCACTTACTTCACTTCGTGTTTTTGTAGAAACTGTTCCTTGTTTTTGAGAACTTAAGTGTCGTAGTAAATCTTTGTGTAATAAGTAATTGCCTGAGGCTTCTGAAATGTTTAATTTTATTTCATGAGTCGAATCTAACTCTTTTCCATTGGTATCCAATGGACTATATGTTATAAATTTTTGAATCGTCATACTTTTTTAATATAGTTATTTTTTAATTTCAGTTATCTTATTTTGAAGGAACAATACTTAATAAATTACCAGGTTTTCCTGGAACAGCTCCTTTGATTACTAAAATATTTTCATCCGAGTTTATTTGAATAACTTTAAGTTTTTTAATTGTTGTAATTTTATTTCCTAATTGACCCGCCATTCTTTTACCTGGTAAAACACGACCTGGAGTTGTACCCATACCGATTGAACCTGGAGCTCTATGGTTTTTTGAACCATGAGTCATAGGACCCCGAGAAAAATTATGACGTTTTTGAAGACCTGAAAAACCTTTACCAATACTTTTTCCTCGAATATTAACCAATTGACCTGGTTCAAATACATCAACATTTAAAACTTGACCAATTTTAAAATCATTTGTCTCATTGATTTGAAACTCTTTTAAATATTTTAAAGGTTGAATGTTTGATTTTTGTAAGTGACCTAGTTCTGGCTGCGTTAATGCTTTACTTGAAACATTTCCATATCCAATTTGAATTGAATTATAACCATCTTTTGCTTCTGTTTTAATTTGTGTAATAACACAAGGACCAACTTTTAAAATGGTAACTGGAATAATATTACCAGACTCATCAAAAATTTGAGTCATACCAATTTTATTCCCTAATAAACCTATAACCACGGTGTTCCTCCAAGTTTTTCTATACTTATTAACGTTACTAGCTTAAATTTTTTCTTTTTCGATTTAATAATTAAAATTATTAAATCTGTTATTCTAGTGTAAAAAATTTGGTAGCTTTTGTCTACAAGAGTTATATTTACAATTTTATTAAATACTACTTTTTGATACGGATTATTATGCTATATACAAGGAAGATAATTGAACTATAATTTTAGTAGAAATATAAAGTATAAAATATAAGAAATATGGCAAAAGTTGTAGGAATTGATTTAGGTACGACAAATTCGGTAGTTGCTGCAATTGAAGGAGGGCAACCAAGTGTAATTGTTAACGCTGAAGGATTACGAACAACACCTTCAATTGTTGCATATACAAAAAAACAAGAACTATTAGTTGGACAAATTGCAAAACGTCAGGCTGTGATTAATCCCGAAAATACATTTTTCTCAGTTAAACGTTTTATTGGATCAAAAGAAAGTGAAATTGCTCCAGAATCAAAAAAATTACCATATAAGGTAGACAAAGATCAAAATGATAATATTAAAATTAAATGTCCGGCATTAAACAAGGATTTTAGCCCGGAAGAAATTTCTGCACAAGTTTTACGAAAACTAATTAATGATGCAAAAAGTTATTTAGGACAAGAAGTTACTCAAGCCGTTATTACAGTTCCTGCATATTTTAATGATTCACAAAGACAAGCTACAATGGACGCAGGTAAAATTGCAGGTATTGAAGTTTTACGAATTATTAATGAACCTACAGCAGCATCATTAGCTTATGGATTAGATAAAAAAGAAAATCAAACGATTTTAGTTTTTGATTTAGGTGGGGGTACTTTTGATGTTTCAATTTTAGAAGTTGGTGATGGTATTTTTGAAGTATTATCAA
>Ga0075156_10000356_pt1 | contig 23238 bp, 22 predicted proteins | sample JI81AbrownDNA_FD_70966 | JGI IMG/M metagenome (GOLD analysis project Ga0075156, IMG submission 70966) | Wastewater effluent complex algal communities from Wisconsin, to seasonally profile nutrient transformation and Carbon sequestration -... | ecosystem: Engineered > WWTP > Effluent > Algae...
ATCTGGATCGCTTTCGAGGTTTCGACGAGTTCAACCAGCCAATGGTCGAGCGGTTTCGACAAGCTCAACCAGCCGAGTGTCATACCGGACGCGTCCCCCGACCGCCTCAGCTATCGAGGAGTCAACCGCTCGAAGAAGTCCACCGATTCGGCGAAGATCAGTTCGGCGTCGTTGTCCATCGTGGCGACGTGATAGCTGTTCTGCAGTTCGATGTGGGTGACGTCGGTGGACCCGACCCCGGCCAGGAAGGTGCGCCACGACAGGGCGGGCACCACATGGTCCTCGACAGAGGTCAGCAGCAGCACCGGCAGGCGCAGCTGCGGCAGGTCCTGCACGACGATCTTCCACAGCAGGGTCTGGCTGTACATCGACTTCAGCGGATTGCGGTCGTACGCAAGCTCGACGACACCTTGCTTCTTGATGTCGCCCGCGATGCCCCCCAACGAGGGCAGAACGTGGCGTAACAGCGGCAGCACCAACAGCGCCGGGGCGTTGTGCGCGAAGATCGGGTTCACCAGCACCATGCCCGCGACATCCGGACGTTCCTGGGCCAGCTTGGTCGTCAGCAGTCCGCCCATCGACAACCCGCCCGCGAAGACCGTGGAGCACCGGGCCGCCAGCTCGTCGTAGCTGCGGACGAGTTCGCCGAACCAGTCCTGCCAGGTGGTCGCGTTCAGGTCCTTCCAGTGGGTGCCCATGCCGGGCAACAGCGGCACCCGTACGGTGTACCCGGCCGCGCCCAGATGCTCCGCCCACGCATGCAACGACTGCGGGGTGCTGGGGTAGCCGTGACAGAGCAGCACGCCGACCTCGGAGCCGTCGATACTGATCGGTTCCGCGCCCGGCATGATCGTCATGCGGCCATCATGGCGCAGGTGTGGGCACGCGGGCAGGGGGCACTCGCGATCGGGCCGCGACGCCGGCTTCAGGAAACCTCCAGCCGTCCTCCAGGGTGACGGCAGGGCGCTGTGCCACGCTGGGCCGTATGGCAGCTCCCGCCACCGTGCTGGTGGTCGACGACGAGGAGAACATCAACTACCTCGTTGCGTCCGCTCTGCAGCTGGCCGGTCTGCGCACGCTGCGCGCCGCCAATGGCGTCGATGCCCTGGAACTCGCGCAGGCGGTCACCCCCGACGTGATCGTGCTCGACGTGATGCTGCCCGATCTGGACGGATTCGAGGTGCTGCATCGGCTGCGTGAGAGCGGCAACTCGGCGCCGGTGCTGTTTCTGACTGCCCGAACCGGCACCGCCGACCGGGTACGCGGGCTCACCGCGGGCGGCGACGACTACATCGTCAAGCCGTTCGCATTGGAGGAGTTGGTGGCACGTGTGCAGCTCGCCTTGCGCCGGGCCGGAGGCACCACGACCCAGCGCAACCGCTTACAGGTGCACGACCTGGTGCTCGACACCGATGCGCACCGGGTCTGGCGCGGCGAGTTCGAGGCCCAGTTGACCGCCACCGAGTTCAGCCTGCTTCGGCTGCTGCTGGTCAACGCTGGGCGGGTGGTCACGCGCGCGCAGATTCTCGATCACGTCTGGCAGTACGACTTCGCGGGTGAGTCGGCGATCATCGAGTCCTTCATCTCGACCCTGCGCCGCAAGGTGGACGCTGCCGAACCCAAGCTGATCCACACCGTGCGCGGCATCGGCTACACGGTGCGTGAGCCGTGACGGCGCCGGTCAGGAACCCTCGATGACTCTGCGCCGCCGGTTGCTGTTCGCCCTGTTCGCGCTGGCATGCACGTTCGGCATCTTCGGCGCCGGCGTGGTGGCGGTGCAGCGCACGTACTTGATCGGCCAGTTGGACGCCCAGCTGGCCGGCTACGCCGCGTCCCCGCGCCTGGTGATCGGACTGTCCGGCACCGACCGTGCCGACGTGGCGCTGTCGGAGGTGTACGTCGGACGCCTGTTCGGCGACGGCCGGCTGGTCACCGTGATCGCACCGAACGACGACCCCAAGCTGCTGCCCGACGTGCGTCGGGGCGACGTGCTCACCGTTCCCACCGATCGCGGCGTCACCGCAGGCAACGCGCGCGGCGTCCGGGTGGTCACCGCCGAGCTGCGCACCGACGTTCAGGCTGTCTTCGCGATCCCGACCACGTCGGTGGACCAGACGATCGCCCAGTTGGCGGCCACGCTGACCGCAGGCGGGTTCGCCGTGCTGGCCATGGTCGGCCTGGTGATCTGGTGGACCTACCGGCTGGGACTGAAACCGTTCGCCGACCTGACGGATGCGGCCCGGGCGATCACCCGCGGCGAGCGTCGGCGCCGGGTCGCGCCCGGGCCGGCCGGCACCGAGGCCAACGAACTCGCCCGCGCCTTCAACACGATGCTGGACGCCAATCAGGCCTCCGAGGAACGCATGCGGCGGTTCATCGCGGACGCGTCGCACGAGTTGCGCACGCCGCTGACGACGCTGACCGGCTATTCGTCGCTGTACGCCCGTCCGGCCACCTCGACGGCGGCGTACGGGCTGGTCGAGCAGCAGGGCATCAGCGACGCGATGCGCAGGATCAACTCGGAGGCGACCAGGATGGGCCGCATCGTCAACGATCTGTTCCTGCTCAACGAGCTGGATTCGGGCATCGCTGGTGCGTCCGCGCAGGTGGACCTCGGAGCCGTGCTCCGCGACGCAGCCTCGGACGTTCGGGTCATCCAGCCGGAGCGGACGGTTCGGGTCGAGGCCGGCAACGGGTTGACGGTGCCCGGCGACCAGCAGCGTCTTCAGCAGGCCGTCACGGCACTCACCGCCAATGCGCTGCGGCACACACCGCCGTCGGCGAACCTGACCGTGCGAGGGCTCAAGGTGGGCAAGCGGCGGGTCCGGGTCGAGGTTGCGGACGCGGGCCCCGGCATCGAGTCGGCCGAACTGCCGCACTTGTTCGACCGCTTCTACCGAGCCGATCCGGGGCGTGGTCGGGCGAGCGGCGGCAGTGGGCTCGGCTTGGCCATCGTGGCCGCGATCATCGGCGCTCACGGTGGCCAGTACGGGGTTTCGTCCGTACCCGGACGAGGCAGCACCTTCTGGTTCGAGGTGCCGACGCGGTGAGGGCGCCCCGAAGGACGCCCTCAGCGATCGTCGGCGCTGGCCGACCGGCTCCGATCAGGAGACGAACTGAGCCGTCAGGGTGATGGGAATGCCGGTCAGTGCACCGGAGACGGGGCAGCCGGTCTTGGCCTCGGCGGCGAACTTCTGGAACTCTTCCTCGGTCAGGCCCGGCACCTTGGCAACGACGGTCAGGTCGCTGCCGGTGATGCCCACTCCGGGCTGAAAGCCGACGACCGCAGTGGTGTCGATCGACTCGGCCGGCGTGCCGTTGCCGGCCAGTGCGTGCGACAGAGCCATCGAGTAGCACGACGAGTGTGCCGCGGCGATCAGCTCTTCGGGGTTGGTGGCTCCGGAGGAAGCCTCCGTGCGCTTGGCCCACTTGAGTTCGAAGTGGCCCAATCCGGAGGTGACCAGGTCGACGCTGCCGGCACCCTCGACGAGGCTGCCCTCCCAATGCGCCTGCGCTTTGCTCAGCGTTGCCATACAGCTGCTCCTTCGGTCTGTTCGGACGGACGTCCCGGCCGCGATCCCAACCCTAGCCCGGGGATCGGACGCCGCCGAGCCTGTTCGCGGCTCGTGGTCGGCGGTCGATACTGCGTGGGCGGCGTTGCGATCGCAACGACGCCGATGCCCGCTCGACGGCAGTGATCGAGCGGGCAAGGGGTGATGTCAGGCCTGAGGGCGTCGGTGGCTCCGCGCCCGAGGGTCAGGCGGCGAGGAACTCGTCGATCTGGTTGATCGCCGACGTGGAGCCCTCGACCATGCCCATGTCGAGCACCTGTTGCAGCCCCTCGGCCGTCGCGTAGGTGGTGACGTAGGTGGCTCGGGTGCCCTCGGCGTGGGCGGTGAAGGTGTAGGTGTTCTCCGAGACCGGCAGGTCGGTGTTGGGCTCGAACTCGCTGTCGGCGAAGCCGTCCGCGAACGTGAAGTGGTCGGGCGATGCAACCTGGTCCACCTGCCAGTAGCCGTAGAACCGCTCGCCGTCAGGGCCGGTCATGTAGTAGTTGACGCGGCCACCGGGGGCCAGGTCGTGGTCGACGACCGTGGCGGGGTACTCCGGCGGGCCCCACACCCGCTCGAGCTGGCGGGGGTCGGCGTACAGCTCCCAGACGCGCTGCACGGGTGCGGCGAAGTCGGCAACGATGGTGAGGGACAGGGCATCGACATTCTTCGAGATATCGACAACAGGCATGATGGTCACTCCTTCAGTTGGTTGAGCAGGGCGTCGATCCGGGCGATCCGGCCGAGCCATACCTCTTCGAGTTCCGACAGCAGGCGGCCGGCTGACCGCACCACCTGGACGTCGCCGCTGGCCAGCGCCTCCCTGCCCTGCCGACGCTTGGTCAGCAGGCCGGCCCGTTCCAGTACGGCCACGTGCTTCTGTACCGCGGCGAAACTCATCGGATAGAGCTTCGCCAACGCACTGACCGAGTGTTCGCCCTGGAGCACCCGGCGCAGGATGTCGCGCCTGGTGCGGTCGGCGAGGGCGTGGAAGAGCGCGTCCGCCCGGTCCTCGTCGTCCTCGATCATGGAACTAATATACAACCAAACGGTTGTAGGTTGTCAAGTGAAAGCGTTTACAGGGCGTTTACGACTGCCTCGGAGACTTGTCTCAATCCCGGTAGCGGAGCCGGAGGCAGACGGGGGAAGCTGCCAACGGGATCCGGTGTACCGCTCCGGGAGGGGTCGGCGGTCAGGAGGGGGCTCGGGGGGATCCCCTCCTCACCGCCGGATGAATTTCTCGTCCTAGGATGGTGTGGATGAGTGCGAGCCGAGAGCGATGAGCGAGACAGACAACGAAGCCGCTGCCCTCGAACCCGTCCGCACCTTCGCCTCCCTCGCCGTGCGCAACTACCGGCTGCTGTTTCTGGGCTCGCTCACCTCGAACGTCGGCACCTGGATGGGCCGGGTCGCCCAGGACTGGTTGGTGCTCACCCAACTCACCGATCATTCGGCCAGTGCTCTGGGCCTGGTGACCGCCCTGCAGTTTGCTCCGGGAGTGTTGATCTCGCCGCTAGCCGGAGCCGTGGCCGATCGGTACGGCAAGCGCCGCATCATGATGGTCACTCAGTCGGGCACTGCCCTGGTCTTCGCCGCCCTGACCGGATTGGTTGCCGTCGGCGCGGTTCAGTTGTGGCACGTCTACCTGAGCGCCATCGCGGCCGGGGTGCTCTGGGGCTTCGACGCGCCGGCTCGTCAGGCGTTCGTCAGCGAAGTGGTTCCGGACGACCTGCTCAGTAACGCCGTCGGGCTCAACAGCGCGTCGTTCAACGGCGCTCGACTGCTCGGTCCGGCCATCGCCGGGTTGATGATCGCCGGCGTTGGCATCTGGCCGGTGTTCGCGGTCAACACGCTCAGTTTCATCGCCGTGCTGACCGGCCTGTTCATGATGAACCCCGCCGCACTGAGGCCGGCGCCGGTGCGACGTGGACGGGGCGCGATCCGCGAAGGTCTCGCGTACGTGCGTCATCGTCCTGATCTGCAGCTGATCATGTTCTGCATCTTCGTGCTCGGCACGTTCGGCCTGAACTTTCAGATCACCAATGCCCTGATGGCGACGAAGGTGTTCGGGGTGGGTCCGGAGGGATACGGACTGCTCGGTTCGGTGATGGCCTCGGGAACGTTGGCCGCCGCCCTGATGGCTGCCCGCCGGCGTCGGCCGCGGCTGCGACTGCTGGTCGGTGCCCTGGCCGGATTCGCCGTGATCACCACGCTGTTGGCCCTGTCGCCGACCTACTGGGTGTACGCGGTGCTGCTGGTGCCGGTCGGGCTCACCTCGCTGACCGTGATGACCGCCGCGAACACCACCGTGCAGCTGACCACCGAGCCGGCCATGCGAGGCCGGGTGATGAGCCTCTACATGGCGATCTTCACCGGTGGCACGCCGCTGGGTGCCCCGCTGATCGGCTGGGTCGGTGACGCCTGGGGCCCGCGCTGGACGCTGCTCGTCGGCGCCATCGCCACCGGCCTGGCCGCCTTGCTCGCGGCTGCTCACCTGTGGAACCGGATGGGACGACCCACCCACCTGAACCAGTTGTAGCGCCGGACGGTTGAGCGTGTCGAAACCCTCGGCTGGTTGAGCGTGTCGAAACCCTCGGCTGGTTGAGCGTGTCGAAACCCTCGGTTGGTTGAGCTTGTCGAAACCCTTGGCTGGTTGAGCGTGGCAAACCCTCGGCTGGTTGAGTTTGTCAAAACCCTCGGCCGGTTGAGCGTGTCGAAACTCTCGATGTAGGCCGGTTGAGCGTGTCGAACCCGAATGTCGGCTGGTTGAGCTTGTCGAAACCCTCGACCAACCCGCGTGGGTGGTCTCGACAAGCTCGACCGACCGGCGTGGGTGGTCTCGACAAGCTCGACCGACCGGCGTGGGTGGTCTCGACAAGCTCGACCGACCGACTGGGTGGTCTCGAAACCTTCGACCAATCGGCGTGAGTGGGCTCGACCAGCTCTTCTCAGGTTTTATCCGGCGTTTATCCGTACGGGTGAAGCTGGGCTCAGTCCAGCCCTGGGAGCGTGCCGTGTCAGCCCTTGCCCGTTGCACCCCCAAGGGACCCATGGAGTGGTTAGGGTGCAGTACAGCCCCTCACACCCCCCGGAGGCCTGATGTCAGCGGTCGACTTCCGCGTCCTCGGACGCGTGGGTGTGACCGTGGATGGGCAGCCGCAACGACTGCGTCCGATGGAAGCAACGGTGCTCGCGGTGTTGCTCGCCGAGGCCAACCGGCTGGTCAGCATGGACGCCCTGGTCGATCGGGTGTGGCGCGGTGAGCCGCCACGCACCGCTACCACCGCGATCCGGGTGCACATCGAACGCCTGCGGACCGCGCTCGGTCGCAGCAACGCGTCCTGTCTCGTCACCGGCGCGGGGGGCTATCGGCTGGTCGTGCGGCCGGACGAACTCGACTCGGCGCGGTTCGAGCACGTGCTGCGTGCAGCCCACAGCCATGCGGCGCGCGATCCGGGTCATGCCGGCGACCTGCTGCGCGGAGCCCTCGAGCAGTGGCGCGGAACGCCCTTCGACGGCATCGAGGGGATCGAGTCGATCGCCATGATCCGCAGTTACCTGGAGCGCCGCCGGGCCGAGTTGTTGACCGAGCTGGCAGAGGTCGAACTGGCCGCCGGCCGGCACACGACTGTGGTGGCCGAACTGCGTCGCTGGTGTGCGGAGTTTCCAGAGTCGGAGGCGCTGGCGTCCAGTCTCGTGGTGGCGCTCTACCGCAGCGGCGATCCGATCGCGGCGCTCGAGGAGTGCAGGGCTTTCATCCGGCGCTTCTCCGACGAGTACGGCCTGGACGCCACTCGCGCGTTTCGTCGGCTCGAGGCGGATGTGCTCAACCAGGACGCGCGGCTCGATGCCCCCCTGCCGCTGGCCGACCCGGCAGCGCTACGCCTCGCCGCTGAGGAGGGCGCCCGCCGAGCTGCTCTGTTGGTCGGGAACGGCGACCTTCTGGCCGGCTCAGAAGCCTACGAACGCGCCGTCGAACTGGCCCGCAGAGCGGAACTGCCACCCACTGTCTGGTTGCCGTGGGAGCTCGAACAGGTCAACGCGTTGAGCCTCGGCGGCCGCATCGAACAGGCGATGGTCCGGGCCGGCGAGATCGCGGTCGAAGCGCGCCGCGCCGGCGCGCCCACACTGTTCGCCCAAGCGGCCCTGGCCGTGGCCAGCCCGTGGGTGCCCCTCGGTGCGGACGCCCGCCGCGCGCAGTTGCTGATCAGCGAGGCCCTCGACTGGTTGCCCCGCGAGCAAGGTGCGCTACGGGTCCGGCTGATCGAGGGCTATCTGCGCGCCGGCAAAGCCGGCGACCCGACCATGCTGGCGCGCTTGGGCGACGTGGAGCCCGAGTTGATCGAGCAGGCCGAGGGACCGGATCCCGCCGTGGCGCTCGACGCCCTGCGCGCACTCCACTCGCTCACCTGGCCCCGCGGGCAGTCGCCCCGGGCGAGGCTGGAGTTCGCGCAGCGGATCGCCGTGACGGCCGCGCGGGTGGACAGCGCCGAGGCCGAGCTGGAGGCCTTGCGGCTGGTGGTCAACGCCCACCTTGAGCTCGCCGACCGGCTGGCCGCCGCCGCTGCGGCGCAGCACTACGGCCAGCGGGCCGAAGCTGCCGGATCGGTGCTGCACCAGTGGTGGGCGGCTGGACGCTCGGAGCTCGTTGCCCGGTTGGGCGGACGCACCGCGGTTGCCGCCCGCCATGCTGCCCGGGTCGCAGCGCTGCAATCCGGAGTGGATCCCGAGACCGTGCTGGTCGCGCAACACGAGAGGCAGTTGAGCGACGCGCTGCGCGACGGTGCTCTGGCCGAACTGGCGGCGGCCATGGACGGGCTCGAGGACGACATGTCGAACGCCGATCCGCTCTACCAGATCGCAGGAGCGGCGATTGCGGCGGCGGTCGGCTCGCCACTTCCGCAGGACTACCTGGCGCAGCTGTGGCAAAGCGTGCGAGGAACGTTTCGGGCGGGTGCGGGGGCAGCGCTGCTCGTCAGCGCATTGGGTGATGCGCCGATCTCAGCCGCGTTCGGCGACGAGCTGGCGGGGCAGTTGGAGGTGCTGAGCGGCTGCTGGATTCCGGTGGGCGGTTCGGCCGGGGTGGGGCCGGCCGACGCGCATCTGGCGACGTTGCTGAAGCTGCGGGGGGACGCCGGGGGAAGTGCCCGGCACCGAGGGGTGGCGACGTCCGTCGCCCACAGGTTCGCGCCCGGCTGGGTGCGGTTCACAGAGAAGGAGTAAACATGCCCAAAGGTGGCTTGGAGGACTATGTCGCTGACAATGTCACGGAGTTCGTGCTGCGGTGGAACATCTGGTCGACGGCCCCGGATCGTCAGCAGATCTACGACCGGGCGTGGGCGGCGGACCACAAAACGGCGCTCGGCTTCATCACCGCCCTGGCCGCCGACCAGAAGGACCACGTACCCGCGCACATCACCGACTACCTGTCGAAGCACGAGGCGTTCTCGGACACCTTTCTCAAGGCGTTCAAGAGGGTCAGAAAGCAGAACTGGGTGCTGGGTGCGGTGGTGAACCAGTCAGACTTCTCGTTCCCGCCCGCCGTGATCGCTGCCGAGAATGGCAAAGCACGCATCGTGATGCTGTACGTGATCGGCGACCCCAGCGTCTGACGGTCGCCCTCGGCTGGTTGAGCTTGTCGGTTGGTTGAGCTTGTCGAAACCGCTCGTGGGCTGGGTGAGCCTGTCGAAGCCCGCTCGTTGGCTGGTTGAGTTTGTCGAAACCGCAGGGTTGGCTGGTTGAGCTTGTCGAAACCCGGAGGTGGGCTGGTTGAGCTTGTCGAAACCACAGGTGGGCTGGTTGAGCTTGTCGAAACCACAGGTGGGCTGGTTGAGCTTGTCGAACCGCTTTGTCGGCTGGTTGGGCTTATCGAAACCGCTTTGTCGGCTGGTTGGGCTTGTCGAAACCGCCTTGTCGGCTGGTTGAGCTTGTCGAACCGCTTTGCCGGTTGGGTGGTCTCGACAAGCTCGACCGACCGACGTAGCTCTACCCGCTGGGTGGTCTCGACAAGCTCGACCAGCCGATGTAGCTCTACCCGCTGGGTGGTCTCGACAAGCTCGACCGACCGACGTAGCTCTGCCCGCTGGGTGGTCTCGACAAGCTCGACCAGCCGACGTAGCTCTGCCCGCTGGGTGGTCTCGACAAGCTCGACCGACCGACCTAGCTCGCCATGCTCGACCGACCGACGTAGCGCGCCCCGCTGGTTGGTCTCGACAAGCTCGACCACCGACGTAGCTCGACCGACCGACCTGGCTCGTCCTGCCGGCAATGCTCGAGCCGCCCGTCAGGCGGTCTACCCGCCCGACTTGCGGCGGAACTGGCGCTTGCCGCCCTGGGCGTGAGTGTTCTTGGCGCTGCCCCGGTCGGCGTCGGTGTGATCGGCGCCCGACTGCTGGGCCTGCTTCTTGCGCTCCAGGGCGGCCTTGAAGGCGGCCTTGGTGTCGGCGTTGGGATCGCTGGCGTCCGGCATGGTGACCTCCTGGGTGACAATGCGCACCACCTTAGTGGCCATCGGACGGGGGGTCAGCAGTGCCGGTCGGACGTCCGGCGCCAACGGACGCTGTCGCGGACCGGCCCACCGCTCAGGCGGCCGGGCGGCCCACCCCCAGTTGCACGGCGAGAGCCGTTGCGGCTGCGCTGAGCGAGTGGCCCAGCGGCTGCGCAAGGTCGGAGACGTCGTACTGATGACCGCCGCCGGCCACCAGCAGGGGCGCGCTGTCGAGACGGGCCAGCGCGGTCAGGGTGCGGCGCGCGACGGCGACGTCGTCCGCCGTCGGCACCGCGATCACCGCGGCTGCCGGTGGGTACGCCTCTGCGGCGCCCACCCAGGCGTCCTCGGGCAGGTCGGCCCCCAGATAGATCACCGACAGGCCGGCCAGCCTCGCCAGCACGTTGAACGCCGCCAGGCCGACCTCGTGATGGCTACCGCTGGGCAGGCCGGTCAGCACCAGCGGTCCGTCCGGGGCCGGGGCTGTCTCGAACGCCACGTGCAACTGGCGGAGCACGGCGGTCGCGACGGCATGCTCCTGCCAGACGGTGATCCGGCCGGCGCGCCACGACTCGCCCAACTCGCCGAGCATGGGCAACAGCCAGCCCTCGATCACAGTGGGCAACGGTGCGATGTGAAACTGAGCGGCCAGCAGTGCCTCGCGCCGGGCCGGTGCCAGGCCCGCTGCCACGGCATCGACGAAGTCGCGCGCCGCCAGCAGATCGGGGGCGGGGACGGAACCGTCCAACGCGACGGCGGCGGCGTTTCGGGGAGCCCACCCCGCTGTCACAAGGCGATGCATCAGCCTCAAACGGTCCAGAGCGGCCTCGTCGTAGAGCCGGTAGCCGCTCGGTGAACGATGAGGGGCGGGCAGCGGATAGCGGCGTTCCCACGCGCGCAGGGTGGCGGACGGTACCCCCGTCAGCTGCGCTGCCTGCTTGATCGTGTACAACTGCTTACCCTCCGGCCCTGTCTGCCGGAATGGTAGCGAGCGGCTAACCTTGGACAAAGCTTGGACAGCAAGATTGGCAGCGAAAGGGGAGCGGAGTGCTGAACCGTCCGACCACTGAAGACTCGGTCGTGTTGCTCAGCGACCGTGGACGACCGATCGGAACGGCACCGCGCCTGTCGGTGCACAGCGGCGACACGCCTCTGCACCTCGCCTTCTCGAGTTACCTGTTCGACCACGCGGGGCGGCTGCTGATCACCCGCCGGGCCCTGACCAAGCGCACCTGGCCCGGGGTCTGGACGAACTCGTGCTGCGGCCACCCACTGCCGGGCGAAGACGCCGAGCAGGCCGTTCGACGCCGGGTGCGGCAGGAACTCGGGGTCGATATTGACGCGTTGACTCTGGTTCTGCCCGACTTTCGCTACCGGGCGGTCGACGCCGGAGGCGTGGTCGAGAACGAGATCTGCCCCGTCTGGGTGGGTCGCATCGACCCTGCCTCGGTCTACCCGGATCCGGACGAGATCGCCGCCTATGAATGGGTCGCCTGGCCAGAAGTGGTCCGGTCGGTGACCGCCATGCCGCAGACCTTCAGCCCCTGGGCCGCGCTTCAGGTGCCGCAGGTGGCCGCGCTGGTCGATGCGACCGGCGCGCCGATCACCGAGCGGGGCCGCAGCGTGCCGCTGCCCGACGAGAGCGAGACAGTGGCGGCCGTCGACGCGGCCGTGGCCACCGAGTTGACCGGGCTCACGACCAGGTGGCGTGAGTGGGTTCCCGATGTCGAGGTGCTGGATGCCGATCTGCCGCAGTGGCTGGCCTCGCTGGCCGCGCTGGGTGGCAAGCGATTCCGTCCGCGCTTGTCCCATTGGGGTTTCGTGGCGGCAGGCGGACGTCCTGGGCCCGGCTACGACCAACTGATCCGGGCCGCGGCCGCCCTGGAACTACTGCACTTGTTCGCGCTGGTGCACGACGACGTGATGGACGAGTCGGCCTCGCGCCGCGGGGCCCCGTCCGCCCATCTGCAGGCCGCAGCCTGGCACCGCTCGGCGGGTGCCGGCGGTGATCCCGACACGTTCGGACGCAATCTGGCGATCCTGTTGGGCGACCTGGCCCATGCGCGGGCGGCTCGGGTGGCCGCCGAGCTCGACGAGCCGCTGCGCAGCACCTGGCACGAACTGTGCCTGGAGCTGATCGCCGGCCAGCGCGCCGACCTGACCGGCGCCGCCGCCGGTCGTCGCGATCGAGTGCACGCCGAGCGGATCGCCCGGTTGAAGTCGGGGTCGTACTCGGTCACCCGGCCGTTGCAGTTGGGTGCCCTCGCGGCCGGCGCGGGAGCCGAACAGCTCGACGTTCTCGACCGGTTCGGCGAGCACGTCGGTCAGGCGTTCGCCCTGCGCGACGACCTGTTGGGCGTCTGGGGCGATCCGGCGGTCACCGGCAAGCCCGCCGGCGACGACCTGATCAGCGGCAAGGCCACGGTCATTCTCGCCCTGGCCTGCGAGGCACTGCAGGGCGCGGACGCCGAGCGACTGAGCGACGCCCGATCCGACGTGGCAGCCGCCATGGCGGCCCTCGAGCGGGCCGGCATCGGTGAGCGGGTCGAAGACCTGATCCGCGGCGAGGTGCGGTCGGCGCGGTCGGCCCTGGCCGGTGCACCCCTTACCGCCGACGGCGTCGACGGTCTGTTGCAGCTGGCCGGCAAGATCGCGTGGCGGCACTCGTGAGTCATGTCGTCGTGGTCGGCGCAGGACTGGCCGGCCTGGCCACCGCCTGTCATCTACTCGGTCGTGGCTACCGGGTGACGGTGCTGGAGGCTGCGGATCGTCCGGGCGGTCGAGCCGGCGCCCTGCAACAGGACGGGTTCACCTTCGACACCGGACCCGTCGTGCTCACCATGCGCGGGCTGCTGGCCGACGCGTTCGCTGCCGCGGGCAACCGATTGGACGACCATCTGAGCCTGCAGCGCCTCGACCCCGCCTACCGAGCCCGCTTCCACGACGGCTCGGTGCTGCACGTTCGGCACGGCCACGAGGCGATGCGCGACGAGATCGCGACCAACTGCGGCGCGGCCGACGCAGCCGCCTTCGACGACTTCGTGAAGTGGCTCAAGGCCCTCTACGAGGCCGAACTGCCCAACTTCATCGACGCGAACTTCGACGGCCCCCTTGATCTGCTGCGGCGGCCGTCCGCGGCGGTTCGATTGCTGCAGCTCGGCGCGTTCGCCAGGCTGGGTCCTGCCATCGAGCGACGCTTCGCCGATGAGCGGCTGCATCGCATGTTCTCGTTCCAGGCCATGTACGCCGGCCTGGCTCCCGCCCAAGCGCTGGCGCTGTACGCGGTGATCACCTACATGGATTCGATCGAGGGAGTGTGGTTCCCCGAGGGTGGAATGCGTGCGATCGGCCCGGCGATGGCCGAGGCGGTAACCGCTGCCGGCGGCGTCGTGCGTTGCCAGAGCCCGGTCGAGCGCGTGCTGCGCCGCTCAGACGGGTCTGTCACCGGCGTCCGGCTGGTCGACGGCGAAACCATCGCCGCCGACGCTGTGGTGCTCACCCCCGACCTTCCGCTCGCCTACGAGCGACTGCTCGACCTTCCGCCCCCGGCGGTGCTGCGGCGCCGTCCGAAGTACTCGCCCTCCTGCGTGGTGTGGCATGCCGGCGTCGAGGGCGAACCCGAGCCCGATGCCGCGCATCACACCATTCATTTCGGCCAGGAGTGGCAGGGAGCGTTCGACGACCTGATGCAGCGCGGTGTGCTGATGCGCGATCCGTCGCGGTTCGTCTGCCGTCCGAGCGTGCACGATGCGTCGGCCGCGCAGGCCGGACGGCAGGTGCTCTACGTGCTGGAGCCGGTGCCGAATCTGGCCGACGGTGAACTCGAGTGGACGCGATCCGCCCGGGACGCGATGCGCGAGCGGCTGCACGGCTTCGTGGCCAACGCCGGGTATCCGTCGAGCGTCGTGAGCGAGCAACTCGTCACCCCCCAGGACTGGCTCCAGCAGGGCATGGCCGCGGGCACCCCGTTCGCGCTGGCCCACACGTTCGCGCAGACCGGGCCGTTCCGTCCGTCCAATGTGCGACGCGATGCGCCGGGCTTGGTGTTCGCGGGGTCGGGCACGACGCCGGGTGTGGGCATTCCGATGGTGCTGATCTCGGGCAAGCTCGCTGCCGAGCGGGTGGACGAGGTGTTGCGGTGAGCCGTCAGGCCCAACTCCTGCGACGGCACGGTACGACCTACTGGTGGGGCACCCTCCTACTGCCCCGCGTACAGGCCCGCGACGTTGCGGCCATCTATGCGGTCTGCCGGGTCGCCGACGACTTGGTCGACGAGCAACCCGACCCCGACCGGGCCAGAACCGACCTGTTCGCCTATCGGGACGCGTTCTACGCAGCGTGGGACGGGGCGTCCGAGGCTGACGAGGTGTTGGCGGCGGCGTCCGAGGTGGTGCAACGGCGGGGCATCCCCCGGCACTGCTTCGACAGATTCTTCGGGGCGATGGCGCTCGACCTGACCAGAACGTCGTGGGCGTCGTGGGCCGACCTGCGCGACGGCTACATGGAGGGTTCCGCAGCGGTGATCGGCGAGCTGATGGTGCCTGTGCTCGAGCCCACCTCGCAAGCCGCGTTCGAGCCGGCCCGATCGCTGGGGCTGGCGTTCCAGCTGACCAACTTCATTCGAGACGTGGGCGAAGACCTGGACCGCGGTCGGGTGTACCTACCCGCCGACGAATTGGCGGCGCACGGCGCTGACCCGTGGCTGCGGCGGGTGACCCCCCAGTGGCGGTCGTTCCTGGCAGCGCAGATCGCCCGCAACCGCGAGCTCTACGAGGCCGCCCGGCCGGGCATCGCGTTGCTGCCGGGCGCCTCGGCTCGCTGTGTCGCGGCTGCGCATGGCCTGTACGCCCAGATCCTCGATCAGATCGAGGCTGCCGACTACGACGTGTTCAACGGGCGACGACGGGTGTCGCGGTTCACCAAGGCCGTGACCGTCGCCCGGCTGATGGCTGCGGCGCGATAGCCTCGCGGGGTGCTGCTCTCCGATCGCGACATACGCGCCCAGATCGACGCGGAACGGGTGCGGTTCGACCCGTGGGATCCGGCGATGCTCCAACCCAGCAGCGTCGACGTGCGGCTCGACAGGTTCTTCCGCTTGTTCGACAACCACAAGTACCCGGTGATCGACCCCGCGCTCGACCAGCCCGACCTGACCCGACTGGTCGAGGTCGACCCGGCGGAGGGGTTCGTGCTGCATCCGGGCGAGTTCGTGCTGGGCAGCACCTACGAGACGATCACCCTGCCGGACGACCTGGCCGCCCGGGTCGAGGGCAAGTCGAGTCTGGGTCGCCTGGGGCTGCTCACGCACGCGACCGCCGGCTTCGTCGACCCGGGTTTCAGCGGCCACGTGACGCTCGAGTTGTCGAACGTCGCGACCCTTCCGATCATGCTGTGGCCAGGCATGAAGATCGGCCAGCTGGCGTTCTTCCAGCTCTCCAGCCCGTCGGAGAATCCGTACGGCTCGGCGGTCTACGGCTCGCACTACCAGGGTCAACGCGGACCGACCGCGAGTCGAAGCTACAAGAACTTCCACCGCGCCGACGTCTGAGGCGTGCCTTGGAGTGGTTCGTCGGGCCTCAGGGCGTGACGAGCTGGGGCCAGTTGCGGGCGAAGTACTCCACGAACGGCTCGCCGAGCATCTCGGCCCGCAGGTGGTCCTTGGTGACGGGAAAGGCGGGGGCTCGGTAATCGGCGTCGGTGGTCGCCCGCCGGGCGAAGGCGTGATCGGCGATCGCACCCTTGCCGATGAACGCGAGATCGGCCCCTTGGTCGAGCACCCACTGAGCGTCGGCGGCGCCCGCAACGCGTCCGGCGACTCCGAGAGCCGTTCCGTGCCTGGGTAGGTGCAGAAAGTGCTCGATCAACATCGGGCTTCCGGCCGGCGCGTGCACGGGCAACTTCGTCACGTCCCACAGGGACAGGTCGATGTAGTCGAGGTCGCCGCCGGCGAACAGAGCGGCCACCAGGTGGACGAGCTCCTCGGTGATGATGCCGTAGCGCTCCACCGACAAGCGCAACCCGACCTGGAAATCGGGACCGGTTCGGTCGCGGATGGCGCGGACCACCTCGCGGACGAAGCGGCCTCGACCCGCGGCATCGCTGCCGTAGCCGTCCTCGCGGGTGTTGTTGGACGCGTCGAAGAACTGGCAGACCAGGTAGCCGTGACCGCCGTGCACCTCGACGCCGTCGATGCCGGCCCGCTCGGCTCGGACGGCCGCGGCGGCGAAGTCGTCGACCGTCTGCTGGATCTCGCCGGTCGACAGGGCACGCACCCCCGTTTGGGCGTCAGCCCACGGCCCCACGACGTCATGGCCGGACACGTCCGCGATCGCTTTGACGCCGCCATGGTGCAGTTGCACCGACGACACCGATCCGGCATCGGCGACGGCGCGGGCGAAGCGCTCGAGGCCGGCCACCTGAGCATCGCCGGCGAGGCCCAGCTGACCGGGCCACACCTGTCCGGCGGCAGTGACGTACGTTGCCGCGGTCATGGTGAGCCCGAACCCGCCCCGCGCACGAGCGACGAGCCAGTTCAGCTCATCCTCGGACATCGTGCCGTCCGGGTGGCTCTGCTGATTGGTCATCGGCGCGAGGGCCAGGCGGTTGGGTAGATCCTTCCCGCGGCGCAACTGCACCGGGCTGCTCAGAGATGCCACTCGCGCGACTCTACCCGCGCATCGAACCCGGAACCGCGCGACCTCGGCACCACCATTCCAGGGCAGCGCTCAGCCGGCCAGGACCGCCTCGGCGGTGCGCCGACCCGACAGCAGGGCGCCCTGAATGGACGCTCCTTCCACGTGGTCGCCCGCCACGAACACGCCGCCGCCGAGGTCGATGGGGGGCCGAGGCATGCCCGGCGACATCACCGGCAGGCTGTGCGGTACCTCGTGCACGTGCAGCAGCCGCCAGTCGTCGGTGGGGGAGTCGTAGATCGCACCGGCGTGGGCTCGCAGCTCGGCCTCCGCGGGCAGGCTGCCGTCCAGGACGACCGAGCACTGGACGAGGTGATGCCCGGCAGGTGCGTAGCCCGCGGCCACGTTCGAGACCACGGCGGTGTTCACCACGGGCCCGCGACCTGCGGCGTCCACGAACAGGATCGGAAGCGCTGTGGGGGCGACCGGGGTCGCGAACCACCAGGTCGCGAGGCCGCGCATCGGGGTAGAAGGCAGTGAGGTGAGGGTGCCGAGTGTCGCCGGATCGACCGCCACCACCACCGTCCGAGCCGAAAGCTCCGACCCGTCAGCGACCGACACCTGCACGCCATCGGGGGTGCGGGCGATCGAGGCGACGGACGAGTTGAGCCGCACGTCGAGGCCCTGGGCGAGCAGCCGGGGCAGGGCGCGCATGCCGTCCGCCGGTAGCCCGGGGGTGCCGCGCAGGAACCAGCCCACCAACGACCGCACGAACGCGGCGGACGTCTGTCCGGTGCGCTCAGCCAGAACGCCGGCCAGGAACTGATCCGCGACCTCACGCAGAGCACCGGTGAACCCGGCCCGGTCGAACGAGGCGGCCAACGTGCGGTCGTCCGCGCGCGAATCGGCACCGCGCAGCCACCCCAGCGCCGCCCCCAGCTCACTCGGACGCAGATACCTGCTGCCGGCGGAGCGTACGGCCACCAACGGGTGGCGCAGCGGGTCGGCCAGCACGGTCAGGTCGACGCCGTCGCGCACCGCCACGCCGCGCTGGAAGGACTGCACGTCGAGCGCGTAGAGGTCCACGGCCTCGCGCAGTTCGCTGTAGGCCGGGTTCAGCAACTGAAAGCCACGGTCGAGCAGAAATCCGTCCACCTCGTCGGTGGCGACCCGCCCACCAATTCGGTCGGCGGCCTCCAGGATCACCACTGAGCGGCCCGCTGCGGTCAGCACCCGGGCGGCCCGAAGGCCGGCCAGCCCTGCTCCGATCACGATCACGTCGGCGTTCATCGCTACTCCTTCTCGGCTGCAAACCTGCCCAGCAGGCCGGTCATCGGCACCGACCAGACGTCTTCGCCCGCCCCGCCCCACTGCGCCAGCAGCGCATTCGCGGCCAGGGTGCCCGTGGTCGCGGCGCGCTCCATCAGGGCGACCGGTAGGCCGCAGCGCACCCAGTCGCCGGCCAGCACCAGGTTCGGCCACGGCGTGTGCACGCCAGGCCGGTCGAGGTACGGCGACGGGTCGACCAGCGGGCAGTCGTTCTCGATCAACAACTCACGTGAAAGCACGGCCGACTCGGCCGTTTCGGGCCACGCCCGGTGCAGCTCGGCGATCAGCCGCTGCTCGACGCCCTCCACCTCGCCCAGGGCGTAGCCGTGCAGCTCGATCACCGAGCCACCGGACGCCATCGCCCAGCTAGCCGCTCCCGACTCGAAGCGATCGAGCACCGAAATGTTGTCGAGCGGGCCGAAACCGCTGGTGCCCACGAACGCCGGACGGTCGGGGCGCACCTGCCGATCGAGCCAGAGCCTGAGCACGGCGAACGGGGGAGCGTTGCGGGTGACGGCGACGCGTTGGGCCCACTCCGCAGACGGCCCGTCACCGAGTCCAGCGATCAACTCGCGCGACGAGCGTGGATCGGCGGCCAGCACGATGCCGTCCGCCGCCAGCGCCGCGTCGTCGACGACGACCGCACCACCCACCGGGTCGATGGCGCCGACCGTGACCCCGGTGCGCACGTCCACCCCCAGTGAGGCCAGGTACCGCCCGAGGGGCGCCCAGAGGGCGGTGTCGTAGTCGTCGTCCGGAACATCGAACAGCAGACCCTCGGCCGAGCCGAGAAAGTAGGTGTGGAACATCGCGACCAACTCTCCGGCCGCGAAGTCGGCGGGATCGGCGAAGAAGCTGCGCGCGAACACCTCCAAGGCAAGGTCGCGCGCCTGCCCCGGAAACCGGAGCCGGTCGAGAAAGTCGGCGGCCGACTCGCCGTCGTAGTGCGAGTACGAGGCCGGGAAACGCACCCGGACCAGTTCCAGCGCGCTCGCCAGGTCGACCTTGGGCAGGTCGTGAACCCGAAACGTCGGGCTGGCCAACACGAAGCCGAGAATGCTCCAGGGCGGCGTCTTCGGCAACGAGGTGAACGAGTCGGTCAGGCCATCGGGCCTGGTCAGCGGGTAGTCGGTGATCGGCACCAGCCGGGCCAGCGACGGATCGGCGCGACGCAGCAGCGCCCGCAGGTTGTAGTACTGCCGAAAGAAGGCGTGGAATCCCCGGCTCATCGTGCGGCCGTCGTTCGTCGGCCAGGCACGCACGCGGCCCCCCAGCTGCGGAGCGGACTCGAGCACCGTCACCCGAACGCCGCGTTCGGCCAGCACCGTCGCCGCCGCCAGCCCGGCGACTCCGCCCCCGACTACGGCCACGTGCCGGGGCTGGCGAATCTTCACCGCGCCACCCTGACCGGGGTGCCGGACGGCCCTCGGGTCGCGGCCGGGCAGCCGGCGGACGCGCCGACCGATCACTCAGGCCTCCGCCCGCGGATCACGTGCAGGATGCCGCGCTGCCAGCCGTTCACCGTGCAACTCGCGACCTCGATGAACCCGGTCTGCCGAAGGCGCTCGGCGAAGACGGGCACGGTGTCGAAGTCGAGCACGCTGCGCTCCAGGTACTCATAGAGCGAGGGATGACCTCCGGTCAGGGCCGCCAGGGGCCGGATCACCGCGCGGCACACCGCACGCCAGACCCGGGTGGCATTCGCGTTACCGGCCACCGAATACTCCAGCACCACCAGCCCGCCGCCCGGACGCAGGGCCGCCCAGGCATCGGCCAGAGCGGCGTCGCGTTGCTCGGCCGGCACATTGCGAAACAGGTAGGCGGCCAGGATGCCGTCCACCGGGGCGTCGAGCAGACGGTCCAGTTCGCCGGCCCGGCCCTCGACGAAGGTGACCCCGGAAGGCCACGACTTCGCCGTCGCCTGGGCGAGCATGCCCGCGGATGCGTCCACTCCCTGAATCTCGACCGAGTCGCCGAAGATGCGCAGCAGCGCCGCGGTCGAGGCCCCCGAGCCACAACCCAGATCGACCAGCCGACCGTGTTCGGCCGCCGCGTCGGACAACGCGGTCGCAGCAGTGCGCAGATGCCGGTGGTAGCCGGGGTTCAGCCCCACCAGCAGGTCGTAGCGAGAAGCCCCCGCATCGAACTCCTTGGTCACCTGCGTTGTCGTCATCGAGCCTCCCGGCGAGTCAGCCGGTGCCACACCAGCAGGGTCAGGGTCACCATCGCGAAGCCGAAACCGTAGTCCTCGATCGGAATGTCGAAGGGAAATCGGACGCCGCTGTACTGGTCTGGGTAGTAGATCACGATCGGGTCGGACAACTTGGTCAGCCAGCCGTCCACCCAGACCTGGAAGAAGAAGACCAACGCCATCGCCAGCCAGTACTGAGCGGTGCGCAGCAGGCCGGTGCGCAGCCAGAAGAACTCGACTGCCAGCACCCCGAGTACCGCGATGAGGGTCAGCAGCGTGTACTCACCCATCGGCGGCCTCTCGCGCGCTACGTCGAGCCCGCAGCCGGCGAAGCACGGTGCCGACCGCCTCGTAGGTGAGCAGGGCGCACAGCGGGATCACCACGAAGAAGACGAGCTCCTCGATGGGCATCACCCCGAGTTGAATGCCGGTGACAAAATCCGGGTTGTAGGTCCAGTGCAGGCGGATGATGCCGACGACGTCCCACACCGAGAAGATGGCGACGGTGGGCAGCATCGCGAGCACCGCCAACCGCCAGCGGGCGTACACCCGCGCATCGAGAACGAGCTCCAGCGGCAGGGTGATCAGCACACAGCCGGCCATCAGCAGCAGGTACTGGTACTGATGCATCGCCACCTCCCGTCCAAGGTTTGTCCAACCTTAGCGGGGCGCCTTGCCGGTCAGTCCAACACGCTGCGGAGCGATACGGACGGCAGGTCGCCGAACGCCGCCGAAACGCCTGCGCAGGTGATGGCGCCACCCACGGTGTTGAGGCCGAGCGCCAGTTGCTGCGACTCGTCACCGGCCCGACGCCAACCCTTCTCGGCCAGCTGGACGGCGTAGGGCAGGGTGGCATTGGTCAGGCCCCAGGTGGACGTGTTCGGCACCGCACCCGGCATGTTGGCCACGCAGTAGAACACCGAGTTGTGCACCATGAAGGTCGGATCGTCGTGCGTGGTCGGTCGCGAATCCTCGAAGCAGCCGCCTTGGTCGATGGCCACGTCGACGAGCACCGAACCGGGCTTCATGGCCGCCACCATCTCGTTGGTGACCAGCTTCGGGGCCTTGGCGCCCGGGATCAGCACGGTGCCGATCACCAGGTCGGCGCTCAACACCTGCTCGCGCACGCTCAGGGCCGTCGAGACGATGCCCTGAATGCGGTTGTCGTAGCGCCAGAAGGTGAGCCGCAGCTTCTCCAGGTCGGTGTCGAGAATGGTCACGTTCGCCCCCATGCCGAGGGCGATGTTGGCAGCGTTCTGACCGGCGACGCCGCCGCCCAGGACGACCACCTTGGCGTTCGGCACGCCGCCGACCGCACCCATCAGCACACCGCGTCCGCCTTGCGCCTTCATCATCGCGTGCGCGCCCACCTGGGGAGCCAGGCAGCCAGCCACCTCCGACATCGGGTACAGCAGCGGCAGCATGCCGTTGGGCAGTTGGACCGTCTCGTACGCCAGCGCCGTGGTGCCCGCGGCCAGCAGCGCCTCGGTCAGCGGACGATCGGCCGCGAGGTGCAGGTAGGTGAACAGCAGCAGATCGTCGCGCAGGTAGCCGTACTCGGACGCGATCGGCTCCTTGACCTTCATCACCATCTCGCCGGTGGTCCAGGTGGTCGCGGCATCGGGCAGGATCGTCGCTCCCTGCGCAACGAACTCCTGATCGGTGATGGACGAGCCCAGCCCGGCCCCCGACTCCACGAACACCTCGTGCCCGCGGCGGACCAGTTCGTGCACGCCGACGGGTGTGATGGCCACCCGGTACTCGTGGTTCTTGACTTCGCTGGGCACTGCGATCCTCATGTCGCTCCTTCGCGAGCCTGGCCCCGATCGGCCGGGCGGCGGCCGGAGCGGACGGTGCCGGGGCTCCTAGGAACGGGCGCACACCGGCTGCTGGTGGCTCAGAGTGTAGGGGTGCGGGTGCCCTCTAGGCTGCCCTCATGTTGACCTGGCGCGACCTCGCGGCCCGCACGTCGGCTCGCCAGTTTCCGAGCGACCTGCAGCCCGGCGACGTGGCCGGCCTGCTGGCCCGCACCGGGCCGATTCAGTCCCAAACCGCCCGTTCGGTGTTCATCGGCTCCGCTGCCCGCCTGCCGGGGGTGACTCGCGAGCACCTCACTGCTGCCTACGAAGCGGCCACCATCGTGCGCGGCAGCAGCCTGCGCGGCACAGTGCACACGAGCACGGCCGCCCTGCACCCATTGCTCGAGGTGGCCACCCGGCTGGGGCAGCGCGCCCTGTGGTCGCGCACCCTGCGTCCGGATCGGCGCACGCTCGAAGACGTCTGGGCAGCGATCGAGGCCTTCGCCGACGACGATTGGCGCAGTCCTGCCGAGCTTTCCGAGCATCTGCTGGCCTGGCTGGCCGAGCACGATCCCGAGGCCGCACCGAAGTTCGCCGGCGTCTCGGGGCGCTACTTCGCCTTCGGCCACGGCGGTCTGATCCGCCGCCCGCTGAAGGGGGACTGGTCCGGCCAGGCGGCTCCCGGCTATCGCGCCGCGGCGTCCGTTCTTGGCGACCGGGCGCAGCGGGCGACGATCCTCGCGACGCCGGACGACGCAACGGACGCGCTGTTCGTGCACCAGTTGGCGGCCGCCGGACCGCTGAGCCGCCACGACCTGGCCTGGTGGTCGGGTCTCGGGCTGACCAGGGTGGACGCCGCGCTGGCCCGGCTCGACCTACCTGCAGAAACCGGTCCGGACGGCCGGCTCTACCACGACGTGCCGAACGCCCCGGAGCCCGTGGAGGTGCTCGGGGTGCGGCTGCTGCCCGAGTTCGACGCCCTGCTGTGCGCGTTCGACCCGGCGGCCCGCGAGCGCTTCGTCGATCCAGAGCACTATCTGGTGTTGTGGAAGCAGGAGAACGGCATGCTGCTGGCCCCCGTGCTGGTGGACGGACGCCTGCGCGGACAATGGCGAATGGTCGGCAACGGGCCACGACGATCCGTCGACGTCACCCTGTTCCCGGGCACTCGCGCGCTCAGGGCTGACGAACTGAGTGAGCCGATCGCCGCCGTGGCGTCGGTGCTCGGCCTCACCGTGACCGCAGTCGA
>Ga0075156_10000358_pt1 | contig 23161 bp, 18 predicted proteins | sample JI81AbrownDNA_FD_70966 | JGI IMG/M metagenome (GOLD analysis project Ga0075156, IMG submission 70966) | Wastewater effluent complex algal communities from Wisconsin, to seasonally profile nutrient transformation and Carbon sequestration -... | ecosystem: Engineered > WWTP > Effluent > Algae...
CGATCCATCGCCGCCCGATAGGCGTCGAGATCGTTCAGCAAGCGCCGGGCCTGCCCCTCCTCGACATCGAGTCCGGTCAGCCGCAGCAGCCGCCGAGAATGATGCCCCGCGTCGACGACCTTGGGCTGGATCGTGATCGTGGTCCCGGTGAAGTCGGTGACGATCGCGAGTTCGTCGACGTCGAAACCGATGTCGTTCAACCGCCGGATGCGATCCTCGACGCGCCAGCGCTCGTCGGTGTTGAACTCCTCGACCTCGGTCAACTCGCCCCACAACTCGCGATAGCGGGTGACGATCCGCTCCGAGGTCTCGATCGGGTCCTCGCCGTGCAATAGCCCGCCGGCCTCCAGATCGAAGAGTTCACCCGCGATATTGACCCGGGCGATATCGAGGTCGTGTTCGCGCTGGCCGTCGGAGAGCCGCTCGCGCAACTCGCCGGTCTCGGCATCCACCAGGTATGCCGCGAAGGAGCCGGCATCGCGCACGAAGAGGGTGTTGGAGAGGGAGACATCGCCCCACCAGAAGCCGGCCAAGTGCAACCGCACGAGCAGGACGGCGAGGGCATCGATGAGCCGGGCCGCGGTGTCGGGGCGCAGCGACTGGCTGTAGAGCGCTCGATAAGGCAAGGAGAATTGCAGATGCCGGGTGATCAGGCAGGCATCGAGAGGCTTGCCGCGCTCATCGACGCGGCCCTGGACCACGGCGAACGGCTCCACACACGGCATACGCAGGCGGTTGAGGTTGCGCAGCAGGTGGAACTCGCGGATCGCGAGGTCGGCCTTGATCTCCTTGACCGCGAGCACGCGCCCGGACAGCTTGACGAAGCGCACCACGTGGCGCGAGATGCCGCGTGGGAGCGCCGCGAGCCGGTCCTCCGGCCAATCCTCCAAGGGCAGGCTCCACGGCAGGTCGAGAAGTGCCGGATCCGGCCGGGCAGCGGTGATATCGAGGGCCACGACCCCATTGTTCCCTCCCGAAGCCAACCCCGCTAGCAAGGTTCGCGCCGGAGGGCCACGAACGTGGGGGGAACAGCACAACGCCCCGGCCGCACGTGGCGGCCGGGGCGTTGGTATGCCGTGGGGATCAGCCCAAGCGGACGCCGGACTCGGCGTTGAAGACGTGCAGGTGCTCCTGGTTGGGGTAGACGTAGATCGTCTCGCCCTTCTGGGGGACGCGGCGGCCGTCGACGCGGGCGACGAAGGGCTTGCTGGCGCCCTCTTCCTCGCCATACATCTTCATGCCGGAGTCCGCAGGCACGCCGTGGACGTAGGCGTCGGCGCCGAGCTCTTCGACGAGCTCGACCGTCAGCGCCATACCGTCATTGTTGGTCGTCACCTCGACGTCCTCGGGACGGACACCGACCATGACCTCCTTGCCGGCGGCCGCGAGCGCGGCGCGGTCGACGGGGAGGCGGTGGTTGCCGAACTTGACCTCGCCGTCTCCGGTGATCGGCACGGAGACGAGGTTCATGGCCGGGGAACCGATGAAGCCAGCGACGAAGAGGTTCGCCGGACGGTCATACATCTCGCGCGGGGTCGCGCACTGCTGGAGCAGGCCGTCCTTGAGCAGCGCGATCCGGTCGCCCATCGTCATGGCCTCGACCTGGTCGTGGGTGACATAGACGGTGGTGACGCCGAGGCGGCGCTGCAGCGAGGCGATCTGGGTGCGGGTCTGGACACGCAGCTTGGCGTCGAGGTTCGACAGCGGCTCGTCCATGAGGAAGACCTGCGGGGAACGCACGATCGCGCGGCCCATCGCGACGCGCTGACGCTGGCCACCGGAAAGGGCCTTCGGCTTGCGCTCGAGGTATTGGGTCAGGTCGAGGATCTTGGCCGCTTCCTTGACGCGGGTGTCGATCTCCGACTTGTTGACGCCGGCGATCTTGAGCGCGAAGCCCATGTTGTCGGCGACTGTCATGTGCGGGTAGAGCGCGTAGTTCTGGAAGACCATGGCGACGTCACGGTCCTTGGGGGAGAGGTTGGTGACGTCACGGTCACCGATCCAGATCTTGCCGCCGTTGACCTCTTCGAGGCCGGCGAGCATCCGCAGTGACGTGGACTTGCCGCAGCCCGAGGGGCCGACGAGAACGAGGAATTCGCCGTCCGCGATGTCGATGTTGAGCTTGTCGACGGAGGGGCGAGTGGCGCCGGGATAGACGCGCGTGGCGTTGTCAAACTTGACGGTTGCCATGAGGGTATTGACTCCTTCACCGGCAGGAACGTGCCGGACGATCCGTTGTAAAGGTGGTGCATCACGAGACGTCGGTGTCCCGGACATCTGCCAGTCTGCCCGATATCACGAATTTTCGCCACCATTTGCCCGTTCAAACCGCGGTGGTATGCCGAGCGCGCGGCACCGAGGCCCCGCTCCGCGTTATCAATCTGAGACTTCTTGCGGAAAATATGAAAATTCTTGCAGGGGCTGGTGGGATCTTGCATGGTGCGCTACTGTTCTCGCACCTTGTCAGGGCCGCAACGTGGCGCCCTGCGCACTCAGTAGGAGATTAACCACATGCACAAGCGTGCGCTCGGAGCGGCTGCCCTCACCAGTGCTGCCGCTCTTGTTCTGGCGGGTTGCGGCGGCGGCGATGGCGCCTCGTCCTCCACCTCCACCACCTCCTCGACGTCCAGCTCGAGCAGCTCCACCACCGAGGCCGCCCCCGCCGAGGTCGACGCCAAGGACCCCTCCCGTGCGGACGCGGACCTGGTCATCTGGGCCGACGCCAACCGCGCGCCCCTCCTGACCAAGTACGCCGCGCAGTTCGGCGAGGAGAATGGCATCACCGTTGCGGTCCAGATCGCGGCGGAGACTCGCAAGCAGTTCGGCGACGCCACCAAGGTCGGCAAGGGCCCGGACATCGTCGTCGGCGCGCACGACTGGCTCGGTGAGCTGGTCCAGAACGGCACCGTCGCCCCGATCCAGCTCGACGACGCGACCGCGGCGAAGTTCGCTCCCGCCGCCGTGGCCGCGAGCAAGTACGACGGCCAGAACTACGGCGTGCCGTTCTCCGTCGAGAACATCGCCCTGGTCCGCAACACCGACCTCGCCCCCGACGCCCCCGCCACCATGGCGGACCTGCTGACGGCTGCCAAGGCCGCCAAGTCCAAGGACTCCAAGGTCTCGGTCCTGCTCGACCAGCCCGTAAACAAGACCGGCAACGCCTACTACACCTACCCGTGGCTCTCGGCCTACGGCGGCGGCTTCTTCGCCCTCAAGGACAATGGCGACTACGACGCCGACAAGGTCATCGTCAACTCGGCCGAGTCCCTCAAGGGCGCCGAGCAGCTCGCGATGATGGGCAAGGACAAGGTTCTCTCCACCAATGTCGGCGACGACAACGCCGAGGGCATCTTCACCAGCGGCAAGGCCCCCTTCTTCATCACCGGCCCGTGGTCGATCCCGAACATCGAGAAGGCAGGCATCAAGTACGCCATCTCCAGCCTCCCCAGCCTGGAGGGCGGCGGCGCCATGCAGCCCTTCCTCGGTGTCCAGCTCTTCTATGTCTCGGCCAAGGCCAAGAACGCCACGCTGGCCCAGGAGTTCGTGACGAACTACGTCCCGACCAAGGAGTTCCAGCTCGCCATGTTCGAGGGCGGTGGCCGCCCGCCGGCCCTGACCGAGGCCTATGAGGAGGTTGCCGCCTCCGACCCGGACGTCAAGGCCTGGTATGAAGCCGGCAAGGACGGCAAGCCCATGCCCAACATCCCCGCGATGAACTCCGTCTGGGGTCCGCTGGGTCAGGCCGCCGCCGATGTCATCTCCGGCAAGGCCGAGCCCAAGGCCCGCTTCGACGCGGCGCAGAAGGAAATCGAGAAGGCCATCAAGGCCAGCTCCTGATCCGTTGACCCCGGTGGTTCCGGCCCCAGTTCTCGGGCCGGAACCACCGGGGTCGCTCCCGCTCGACCAGCGCCGGCCGACCGGCGCCACCAAAGTCGTTGGCCCGTATGCCGCACCCCGCCCCGGGGGACCCGAGGCGACCCTTTCGCTAGGAGTTGATCTGATGGCCGCAGTCCCCTCGACCCTGGAGCCCATGAAGCTGGGCTCGGGTTACAACACGCCCTGGTGGGCCAACGCCCTCAAGTGGGGCCTGATCGCGCTGGTCGTCGGCTTCGCGGCGTATGTCGCGCAGCGGCTCATCTCCAGCGGTGCCTGGTTCGGCGTGGTCATCACCGCCTTCGTGCTGATGTGCGTGCTGGCGGTCTATAGCACCCGACGCTTCATCCCCATGAAGTACCTCCTGCCCGGCCTGGTGCTCCTGGTTGGCCTACAGATCTGGCCGATCGTCTATACGGTCGCCACCGCCTTCACCAACTACGGCCAGGGCCACACCCTGTCCAAGGACGAAGCCACCGCCCGCAACCTGGCCAACTCGGTCAAGGAGGTCGAAGGCTCGGAGCGCTACAAGCTCTCCATCGCCGTCCCCGAAGGTGCCGATGTCACGACCGCCGAGCTCACCTTCCTCCTGACCAAGCCGGACGGCGCCACCTTCGTCGGCACCAAGGATGGCCTTGAGCCGCTCGCCGCCGATGGCGTCGAAAAGAGCGAGACCGGCAAGATCACCAAGGCGCCCGGCTACACCATCCTCAACGCCCGCGAGGCCAACAAGCGCAGCGCCGACCTCGAGGAATTCGCGGTCCCGGTCAACGAGAACGCTGGCATCAAGAATGTCGGCATCAGCAGCGCCTTCGAGGGCGCCCCGACCCTGAAGTACGACGCCGCCGCCGACACCTTGACCGACACCTCGCAGAACATCGTCTACTCGCCCAAGGATGCCTATTGGACGGCGCCGGACGGCCAGCGCCTGGCGACCGGCTGGAAGGAGAATGTCGGCTTCAAGAACTTCTCCGACCTGCTGACCAATCCCACGATCCGCGCCGGCTTCTTCAAGATCTTCGTCTGGAATGTCGCCTTCGCCGCCCTCTCGGTCATCACGACCTTCATTCTCGGCATGCTCCTGGCGCTGCTCTTCAACGATCCCAAGCTCAAGGGCAAGGGCTTCTATCGCTCGCTCCTGATCCTGCCCTATGCCATCCCCGGCTTCGTCACCGCGCTGGTGTGGGCCTCGATGTTCAACCAGGAGTTCGGGCTGGTCAACTCCTTGACCCACCTCAATGTCGATTGGCTCGGCAACGCCTGGGCGGCCAAGGCTGCCATTTTGCTGACCAATCTCTGGCTCGGCTTCCCCTATATGTTCCTCGTCTGCACCGGTGCGCTCCAGTCGATCCCCGGTGATGTCAAGGAAGCGGCAAAGATCGATGGCGCCGGCCCGCTGCGGACCCTGCGCTCGATCACGATGCCGCTGCTGCTCGTGGCCGTCGGTCCGCTGTTGATCGCGTCCTTCGCCTTCAACTTCAACAACTTCAGCCTGATCTATCTGTTGACGCAGGGCGGGCCCTTCCAGTCCGAGAACACGAGCATCGGGTCCACGGACCTGCTGATCACCTACGCCTTCCGCCTCGCCTTCTCCGGCGCCAGCCCGAACATCGGCCTGGCCTCCGCCGTCTGTATCTTCATCTTCTTCATCGTCGCGGCCATGAGCTACTCCGGCTTCGCCCGCACCAAGTCCCTGGAAGAGGTCAACTGATGTCGAGCATCACCGACGCCGCCGCAGTCGCTATCCCAGAAGGGCGCACCGCCACCGAGAAGTCGCCTCAGGCCTCGGGCTCGGGCACGTGGTGGCGCCACCTGCTGGGCATCTTGGCCCTCATCTGGGCGCTCTTCCCGATCGTCTTCCTCGTCTCGGCCGCCCTGAACCCGGCCGGCAGCCTGGACACCAGTTCCTTGCTGCCCAAGACGATCTCCGGGGCCAACTTCGACACCCTGTTCGGTGACGACTCCCGGCCCTACACCTCGTGGTACAAGAACTCGATGATCATCGCGACGGTCGGCTCTCTGGGCTCGGTCTTCATCGGTGCCTGCGCAGCCTTTGCGTTCTCCCGGTTGCGCTTCACCGGCCGCCGTCCCGGCCTGCTCGCCTTGCTGCTGCTGCAGATGTTCCCGGCGATGTTGACCTTCCCGGCGCTCTATCTCACCTTCGCCAAGCTCGGGGAGATCATCCCCGGCCTCGGCCTGAACTCCATCTGGGCGCTGACCTTGTGCTACCTCGGTGGCGCCATGGGTGCCAATGTCTGGCTGCTCAAGGGCTACTTCGACACCGTGCCCAAGGAGTTGGACGAGGCGGCGAAGGTCGACGGCGCGAGCCACGCGCGCATCTTCTTCACGATGACCTTGCGCTTGGTGCTGCCGATCCTCGTGACGGTCTTCATGCTGAGCTTCGTCGGCCTCTTCTCCGAGTTCCTCCTCGCGAGCATCTTCCTTCAGGATGTCAACAGTCAGACTCTCGGCGTCGGGCTCTACAGCATGTCCATCGGCAACGAGAAGAACCGGCTCTTCGGCCAGTTTGCCGCCGGCGCCCTGCTTGCCTCGCTCCCGGTCGTCCTGCTCTACCTCGGCTTCCAGAAGTTCCTCATCGGCGGTATGACGCAGGGTTCGGTGAAGTGAGCCGCGCGGCTCACCTGCTCGACACCCCGCATCACGACGGATCCCTTCGGTATGTCTCCGAGCCGCACCCGCGGCTCGGAGACACCGTCGACCTGTTGGTTCGCGTCCCGCATGCGGCGGATGTCAGCAGTGTTCATCTGCGCACTACCCCCGATGCGGAGCCGAAGTTCACGGCGGCGCAGGTGGATCGGCATACGGCCACCGACACCTGGTGGCGGGTGCCCGCGGTCATCCACAATCCCGTCACCAACTATCGCTTCCTGCTTCAAGGCGGCCCCCTCGGCTACCAGTGGCTCAATGGCACCGGCCTGCACGGGCGCGACGTGCCCGATGCCGCGGACTTCCGGCTCACGGCATACGAGGCACCGCCGGCCTGGAGCGATGACGCGATCGTCTATCAGATCTTCCCGGACCGCTTCGCGCGCTCCGCGGGCGCCGAGGGCCGGGTCATCCCCGACTGGGCGCTGCCCGTCTCGTGGGAGACCCCGGTCGCGGGCCGGGGCCCGCAGACCTCGCGGCAACTTTATGGCGGCGATCTCGCCGGCATCGCCGAGCACCTCGATCACATCGTCGACCTCGGGGTCAATGTCGTCTATCTGACCCCGGTCTTCCCGGCGCGTTCCAATCACCGGTATGACGCCTCCACCTTCGATGCGATCGACCCGGTCCTCGGTGGCGATGCGGCGCTCACGGAGCTCACCGCGGCCGTCCACGCCCGGGGCTTGCGGATCCTCGGCGACTTCACGACCAATCACACCGGCGTGGGCCATGACTGGTTCGTCACGGCGCAGGGCGATCCCACCAGCGAGGAGCGCGGATACTACTTCTTCGACGGGGAGGACTATGCCGCGTGGCTCGGCGTGCCCTCGCTGCCGAAGCTGAACTACGACAGCGAAGCGCTCGCTCGCCGGGTCTTCGATGACCCGGACGGCGTGGTCAAGAAGTGGCTGACCGGGCCCGATGGGCTCGACGGCTGGCGGGTCGATGTCGCCAATATGACGGGCCGTCATGGCGGCCAGGACAAGAACGCCGAAATCGCCCGCCGCATGCGCGAGGGCGCCGTCGCGGTGCGCCCCGATGCCCTCGTCGTCGGCGAACACTGCCATGACTTCTCGGCCGATGCCCTCGGCGACGGCTGGCACGGCGTGATGAACTACGCCGGCTTCACGCGGCCCTTGTGGACCTGGCTGCGCCACCCCGGGCACGCACCGGACTTCCTCGGCCCGCCCGTCATCGTGCCGCGGCTCGGTGGCCGCGCGGTCATGGAGACGATGCGCGAGTTCGCCGCGATCATTCCGTGGTCGACCCTGACGCACAGCTTCAACCTCGTCGGCTCGCACGACACCACCCGGGTGCGCAGCCTCGTCGGCGACGACGCCGGCCAGGTGGACGTCGCCGCGGGGTTGCTGCTGACCATGCCGGGTATCCCGATGATCACCTATGGCGATGAGATCGGGATGCTTGGCGAGTTCGGCGAGGACGGGCGCCGCCCGATGCCCTGGGATGCCGAGCCGGTATGGCACGAGCCCACCGCCGAGGGCGACCCGCCGGCGTGGGATGCGCGACTGCATACGGTCTATCGGGAGTTGATCGCGATGCGCCGGGACTCGCCCGCCTTGCGGGCCGGGGGCTTGCGCTGGGTGTATGCCGATGACGACGTCCTGGTCTTCCTGCGCGAGCACCCGGAGCAAACGGCGCTGGTGCACATCGCCCGACTCGCCCATGACCCGGTGCGGCTGCCGGTCGCCGGCTTGCCGGGGATCGCTGGTGGGCGCGCGGCATACGGGCCTGGGCTGTCGGTCGAGGGCGATGAGGTGGCGCTGGGCGCTGACGGACCGCGAGTGGGAGTGTGGACATGGGTCCCCGCCGAGTGAAGCTGCGCCTGGCCGAAGTGGCCGCGCAGGCCGAGGTGAGCGAGGCGACGGTCAGCCGGGTGTTGAACAACAAGCCGGGTGTCTCGGAGTCGACGCGGGCGTCGGTGCTGACCGCCATCGACGTCCTGGGCTTCGAGGTCCCCGAGCGGCTGCGGCCGCGCGTTGGGGCGTTGATCGGGCTGATCACCCCCGAACTCACCAACCCGATCTTTCCCGCCTTCGCCCAGACCATCGAGTCCGGCCTGGCGGCCCGCGGGTTCACCTCGGTGCTGTGCACCCAGACCCCGGCCGGGGTGCACGAGGACGTCTATGTCCAGATGCTTCTGGATCGAGGCGTCGCGGGGATCATCTGCATCTCGGGTCAACACGCCGACACCGGCGAGAGCGTCGAGCGCTATGTGCACCTGCTGGAGCAGGGGGTGCCGCTGGTCTTGGTTAATGGCTACCGGCCGGGCGTCGGGGCAGCCTTCATCTCCAGCGACGACGCGAGCGCGATGCAACTGGCCGTGACCCATCTCTCCGAACTCGGGCATACCCGGATCGGGCTGGCCGTGGGACCCCGGCAGTATGTGCCGGTCATGGACAAAATCGCCGGATTCGAGGCGGCGATCGCCGCGACCGGCGAAGCAACCGGTCTCGTGGCGCCGGGGCTGTTCACGGTCGAGGGCGGCGCGCACGCCACCACCAGCTTGGTCGAGCAGGGCGCGACGGGCATCATCTTCGCCTCCGACATCATGGCCCTCGGCGGCATGCGCCAGGCCCGCCGGACGGGGCTGTCGGTGCCGCGAGACCTGTCGATCATCGGGTATGACGATTCGCCCCTCATGGCCCTTACCGACCCACCGCTGACCACCTTGCGGCAGTCGGTGGCGGAGATGTCCGAGGCCATTGTCATGGCCCTGCTTGATGGCATCCGCGGCAGCCAGGACGAGCCACCACAGATGGTCTTCCAGCCCGAACTCGTCGTCCGCGGGTCCACCGCCCGGGTCCCCTCGGCGCACCTGCATCGGGTCAGCTCGGTGCTTTGAGCGATTCCACCAGCCGGGATTTCGGGCGTGGGCTCTGGCGAGTCGCGCCGCGGGCGGACTAGCGTTCGCGCATGAAGATCTCTGAAGTGGTTCGTGGCAAGGGCGATGGCGTCATCACCATTTCCCCCGAGTCCAGCGTCGGGGACCTCCTGGCCCTGCTCGCCGAGCATCGGATCGGGGCCGTGGTCGTCAGCGGCGACGGAAGTTCGGTGCACGGCATCGTCTCCGAGCGTGACGTGGTGCGCCATCTGCATTCGGGTGGCTCGGCCATCATCGAGGGCCCGGTGTCGGCGATCATGACCTCCGAGGTGCGCACCGCGGGCATGGAATCCGACCTCGACGAGCTTGAGACCACCATGACCGAACACCGCATTCGCCACGTGCCGATCGTCGTCGACGGTCAGCTCGCCGCGATCGTCAGCATCGGTGATGTGGTCAAGAACCGGATCAAATCCCTTCAGGCCGAGCGCGACCAGCTCACGGCCTATATCTCCTCCTGACCTCGGGGGTGCGCCCGGTGCTCAGGCTGGCTGGGCAGCGCGGCGTGACTTACGGTTAGCACCATGGAAACGCAGGCTCTGGAGGAGCAGCCGGAGCTGCCCGAATTCACCAGGGTCGGGCCCTATCGGCTGTTGCAGCAGCTCGGCGAGGGCGGCATGGGCGTCGTGCACCTCGCCTTGGATCCCGCCGGCAAGGCGGTGGCGATCAAGGTGTTGCGCCCGCATGTGGCCGCCGATCCCGCCTCCCGGACGCGGTTGCAGCGCGAAGTGGAGACCCTCAGCCGCATCCGGCATCCCAATGTCGCCCCGATCGTCGATCACGATGTCACCGGCGACCTGCCTTATGTCGTGACCAAGTACATCGCCGGCCCCGGACTTGATGAAGTCATCGACAGCGATGGCCCCCTGCGCGGGGAGGCGCTGGTGCGGGTCGGCAAGGGTTTGGCCGCCGCGCTGCACGCCATCCACGAGGCCGGCGTCATCCACCGCGATGTCAAGCCCGGCAATATCCTGCTGCTCGACGGCGAACCCATCCTCATTGACTTCGGCATCGCCCATGTCGCCGACGATGTCCGCCTGACCCGCACTGGCCTGGTCATGGGCACCCCCGGCTATCTCTCTCCCGAGATCGTCGAAGGCGCGGAGGTGACGGAGTCGACCGACTGGTGGGGCTGGGCGGCAACGCTCGGCTTCGCGGCGCAGGGCCGGCCGCCCTTTGGCCGCGGGACGATGGAGAGCATCCTGTCCCGGGTCGTGCGTGGCGAGGCCGACCTCGCGGGGGTCGATCCCGCCTTGGTCCCCCTCCTAGACGCCGCCCTCTCGCCGGAAGCGGACGACCGGCCCACCGATACCGAAGTGCTCCGGGCGCTGGAGCGCTATGCCCACGGCGGCGATGTCACGGATGTGCTGCGCGTGGTGCCCGCCCGCGCCGTGCCCCCGACCCAGGTCATCGGCGCGGCCCCGACGGCCGTCCTGCCGCCCGTCGCCCCCGCCGCCCCGCCGCGCACGGTGGCCCCTGCCCCGCCCCGCGTCGCACCCGCTGTTTCCGCCCAGCCGTCGGCCGGGTATGCCGCCCCGATCCCGGCGGGTCCCGCCGCTCAGTCCCGCCCGGATGGGTATGGCGCCCGGCACCCAGCGGGCTATGCCGCCCAGCCCTCGGCGGGGTATGCCGCCCCGACCCCGGCGAGGTATGCCGGCCCGACCCCGGCGGGTCCCGCTGTTCAGTCCCGCCCGGATGGGTATGGCGCCCCGCCCTCGGCGGAGTATGCCTCGCCGCCCCGCCCAGCACCCGCGGCGTGGGCGCCGGGCGGCTTGCCCTATCGCGTGCCCGATGAGCCCGAACCCACCTATGCCCGACCGGTCGCTGCCCCGGCAGCGGCGCCCGGTTTTGGCGCACCCCGCCAGGGTGTCCCGGGATCGGACCTCGAGCCGACCGCTCCCGCCGGGCCCCCGAGTCCCGGTGGCGGGCCGGGCGAGGGCTATCACGGGCCGAACCGGCCGTTGCCGCCGCGGCCGGCGATGGCCGGCGACCCGCGCATCGGCCGCGCCACGCGAGGTGGCGTGCTCGCTGCGCTGGCGGCCGTACTCATCGTCGGCGCGGCGGCGCTGCCGGCAGCCGCCTGCCTCGGTGCCCTGCTCTTCTCCGTGCTGGCCCGCACCGCCGATCGCAGCGTGACGTCGCTGGTCCTGCGCCGGCACAACAAGGGGGAGCGATCCAGCGACCTCGCGCTCGCCATTCTCGTGAGCCCGATACATGTGCTCAGTGGCACGATCGCGACCTTGGCGGCGTGCCTCATACCGGCTGCCGTGGGCTTGGCCGGCGTCTTCGCGAGCCTGCTCGCCACCCGGCTGGCAAATCTGCCGCTGACCGCGTCGCGGGAGTATGCCGTGTCCCTCGCCATCGGCATGGCCCTGGCCGTGATGATGGCATGGTGGGGGCCTGGCGGCGCTGGCCTGCGCCGAGGCTCGCGCAGTCTGGCCCGCGGCATCGCTCCCGGCCCGGTCGCCGCACAGGTCATCGGTGCCGTGCTGATCGCCTCGGCCGGCGCGATCGCCGCCTGGGCGGCGTTCTCCTCCGGCGCCCCCCTGTGGTGGCCGGGCCAGGACGCCCCGGTGATCTTCAGCTCCCTGCTGACGAGTCCCTGACCTCTCGCCACGCGACCCTGCGCGCCTCCTCGACTCGTCAGCCCCGCTCCCGTCGCCTCCGCCCGCTCCGCCTCTTGGACAGCGCCCGCTCCCGTCGCCTCCGCCCGCCTGGCATCCAGACCCGTCGCCGGCGCGGGGTCCTGCGGGTCGTGAGGTCGAGTGGGGGCTTGTTTCACGTTTTCGCGGCGAAAGTGTGTCGTTTGCCCCCACTCGACGCGGGGCTGGGCGGGTTTCGGGTGCGTGGTCACGGTGCCGCTGGTCCTGGGCCGCCTGGCTGTCGGTTTCCTGCGGGTCGTGAGGTCGAGTGGGGGCTTGTTTCACGTTTTCGCGGCGAAAGTGTGTCGTTTGCCCCCACTCGACGCGGGGCTGGGCGGGTTTCGGGTGGGCTGGGCGGGTTCCGACAGTTCGGGGGTTCCGGTGCTCTTCGGCTGCTCGCTGGTGGGTGCGTGGTCACCGTGCCGCTGGTCCTGGGCAGCCTGGCTGTCCGTTTCCTGCGGGTCGTGAGGTCGAGTGGGGGCTTGTGACCCGTTTTCGCGGCGAAAGTGTGCCGTTTGCCCCCACTCGACGCGGGCAGGCCCACTCGACGCAGAGAGGGCGGATCGACGCGGGGAGGGGGAGGGGCGCGTCGCGGGCGACGGGCGGTGGGACACCGGCATGGGGCGGCGCGGTGCGCGGCGAGGAGCGGGAGGGTAGCGTGAGGCGCCGAGGGCGAAGGAGCAGCATGAGCGAGGAAGCACCCGAGAGCGGACCCGTCGTGGAGCAGCGCGGACTGTGGTTCGAGGAGTTCGAGGTCGGCACGACATACCGGCACCGGCCGGGGCGCACCGTGACCGAGGCGGACAATGTCTTCTTCACGACCTTGACGATGAACACCCAGCCGCTGCACCTCGATGAGGCAGACAGCGCGGCTCGGCCACCCTTCCACGCGCGCTTGGTCAACTCGATGTTCACGCTGTCCACGCTCGTGGGACTCTCCGTGGCCCAGCTCACCCTGGGCACGATCGTCGCCAACCTCGGCTTCCGCGAGATCGCCTTCCCGGCCCCGGTCTTCCACGGCGACACGCTGTATGCCGAGACTCTCGTCGAAGCCAAGCGCACCTCCGCCTCCCGGCCGGGGGAGGGGATCGTGACCTTGCGGCATACGGCCCGCAATCAGGACGGGGTGATCGTCGCAACCGCCACCCGCGACACCCTCGTGCGGATGGCACCCGCGTGAGCGGCTGGGCGCCGGGGCCGGCGTGGCTGTTCGTCCCCGCCGACCGGCCGGACCGATTCGCCAAGGCGCTCGAACGCGCCGATGTGGCGATCCTCGATCTTGAGGACGCGGTCGCGCCCGACCGCAAGCAGGCGGCCCGCGACGCCCTCGCGGCCTACGACTGGCCAGACCGGGAGCGGACGCTGGTGCGAATCAACCCGCGATCCAGCCCTGAGCATGAGCAGGATCTCGCCCTCCTGGCGCGGATTGGCCCGGTCCGCGTGATGCTCGCCAAGAGCGAGTCACCGCGCGATCTCGCGGGGCTCGCCGGACATGAGGTCATCGCCCTCTTGGAAACGCCCGCCGGCGTCGTCAACGCCCGCGAGATTCTCGGCCAGGACACGGTCATCGGGGCGATGTGGGGTGCCGAGGACCTCCTGGCCGGCCTCGGGGGCAGCGCCAGCCGGGATGCGCACGGCCGCTATCGGCCGGTCGCCGTGCAGGCCCAGTCCACGGCCCTGCTGACGGCCAAGGCCGCTGGCAAGCTGGCCATCGACGCCGTCCATCTCGCCATCCCCGATCACGAGGGGCTGCGCCGTGAGAGTGCGGACGCCGTGGCCTGCGGCTTCGACGCCAAGGCGTTGATCCACCCCGACCACGTCCCCATCGTGCGCGCCGCCTTCGCCCCGGACGACGAGCGGGTGCGGTGGGCGCAGCGCGTGCTGGCTGCCGTCGCGGCGCACGGCGACGGCGTCTTCGCCCTGGACGGCGCGATGATCGATGGGCCCATCGTCGCGCAGGCCCGGCGCGTCCTGGACCGGATCCCACCCGCGCCCTGAACTCGCAGCGCCTAAGGTGGCGTCGTGAGTGAGCGTCCCCCGAGCACGACCAACGCCCTCGTCGGCGGCGCGCTGATCGCCACGGCCGGCATCATCGTGCTGCGCTTCGTCGGCCCGGTGCGGGTCCTGGCCATCGTGTTCCTCGGGATGGGGGTCTTCTATCTCAATCGCACCGATCCCAAGCGGCTGACCGCCGTGTTGATCGTGGTCGGGCTCGGCCTGGCGTGGCTGGCCTATCGCACCGCCAGCCAACGCCTATGACGCTGCCGTCCGTCCTGACCCTCAACCTCTCGCGTCCCACCAACACCCGCGCCAAGGCGCTCTTGGACTATCTCTGGCATCGCGAGGAGGATCTGCTCATCCTCACCGAAACCGCCCCCGGCAGCGGGTCGGCCCTCATGGATTCCGTATGCCGTGGCGCCGGCCACAGCGTGCTCTCCTCGCTCACCGATGCCACCGGGCGGCGCCGCGCCGGCGTCGGCGCGAGCTCGCTCGGGCTGTTCATGGTCGGCCGCGGACTAGACCTGCTCCCCGCGCCCGAACTCGGCGCCCCCGACATGATGCCGGAGCGGGTCCTGACGGCCCGGGTGGCCCAAGCCGATCTGCCGCTCCACCTCATCGGGGTGTATGGCGTGGCGAGCGACCCGGTGCGTTATGCCTCCGCCGCGCAGCGCCAACGCAAACGAGACTGGCTGCTCAGCTTCTGCACGTGGCTGAGCACACTCCCAGCCCAGCCCACCCTGCTCGTGGGGGATCTCAATATCGTCGCCCCCGGCCACCTCGACTCCTTGCCCTATGTGCTGGCGCAGGAGCGCACGGCATACGAGCTGATCACCGACGGACTGGGCTTTCGCGACCTCGTCGCGCCGTCCCACGAGCCGACCTGGGTGGATCACTCCGGGGTTGGTTGCCGCTATGACTATGTGCTGGCCCGCGACAGCACGGGCGCCGATGCCGAGATGACGATCGATGACCTGCCGCGCCGGCGCGGCTGGAGCGATCACAGCGCCCTCGCCGCGCGCTGGTGACCCGCACCCCGGCGGCCTCCAGGTGGCGGCCTCAGGGCCGGTCGGGAGCCTGGCGGCGATAGGTCGTGTCGATATATCCGTCGTCCATCGCGGCTCGGATAACATCGCGAGGGGTCCACACCTGACGGCCGAGTTCGCGATAGCGCATGCAGGCCCGGTTGATATAGGTGTTGACGGTGGACAAGGCGACGGGCGGACTCAGGCGCGAGCCGACCGACTTGCGCGGCACGCCATCGGCGAGCAGTTCGAGCACCTCGACCTCGCGCGGCGGCAAGTGCGCGATCAGCGCCTCGTCACTGACCAAGGTGAAGGCCAAGGTGCTGGAGACGGCCTCGCCATTGGCGATGAGTTCCCGCAGGGCAGAGGTGATGTCCGCCGGCGAATCCGACTTCAAGGCCAGGCCGGAGGCACCGGCCGCCATCGCCCGCCGGATGGGGACGGCTTTCAGTTCCGAGGTCAGCATCATCACGGTGATTCCGGCGGCGCTGAGTTCGGCGACCGCGTCATAGGCATCGGTGTGCTCCAGGTGCAGATCGACCAGCGCGATGTCCGGTCGCGGGATCTGCTGGAGCAGGGCGCGCAATTGCGGCCAATCCGTCGCCGTGGCGACCAGCTCGAATTCATCGGCGTGCGCCGAGACCAGGGCCATGATGCCCTGCACCACGATCGGGTGATCGTCGAGCGCGACGATGTGAACGGTCATACCGTCCATGCTCCAGCATCGGTCGAGAGGGTGTCAGTCGCACCATTGCTGGACGAGGGGGCGATCTTTTGGCGCAATTGCACATCTCCCCCCGATCCGGTCAACTGCCAGCCGCCCAGGGCGAGCAGTTGCGAAAGCGTGTCGGCGCCGGGATCGGGGCGCAGCAGCAGGCTCAGGCGCCACGTGCCGGAGGGGGTGCCCATGGCGGTCACGTCCAAGGTCCCCGCGCGGGCAGTGGCCACCGTGCTGCGGGCGATGATCGTGATGGCGTCGGCGAGCGCTCCGGAGACCTGCTCAGGTATGCCGCTGGCCACCCGCACGCGCACCTCCCACCCCGCCCCGCGCGCCAGGGCGACCGCCTCCTCCGGGCGCGGGTCCGCGCCGAACATCAGGTGCTCACGGATCTCCTCCTCGAGGCGGATGGCGATCCGGCGCAACTCGGCATCCTGCACGGGCGCCGAGGCGGCGCCTTCCAAGAGTCGACCCAGCCGCACTCGCCGGCCGGCGAGGCGTTCCGTGACCCGGATTTCGAAGGCGGAATCGTCATCGTGCTCGGCCGCCTCGCGTTCCGAATGAAGGATCTGCCAGCTCATGCGTTCCCCGATCTCTCGCACTACCAGGCTCACGGCGAGGACGAGGAAGGAGGTCGCGACCGGCGCGGCATACGGACTCCAGGGCATGCCGGGATCGAGCCGAAGTGTGCTGGTGACCACGGCGAGCGCGATGATGCCGGTCGTCGCGATGACGGCTTCGCGGCGGGGGCGATAGAGGGCGATCAGTGCGACCGTGGCGCTGGCCACGCCAGGCAGCCAGAACAAGCGTGGATGGGCCGGTCCGGGTGGCAGGGCGAGGCCATTGGCCGCGACGGCGCTCCAGGCCACGATCATCAAGCCCCAGGTCGCGCGGGCCGACACCGCCCGGGTCAAGCCGTAGCCGAGATAGCTCAGGCCGGCGATCGTCAGCAACACCGAGAAGGCGGCGATCACGCCGGATTGCTCGACATGGCGGGCCAGGAGCGGCGGGAACCAGATCCCCAGCGCGAGCAAGGGTGCCGCCATGAACACCAGATAAGGAAAGAAGTCGGCTGTCAGCCCGGCGCGGTGGCCATCCAGCCGCTCCGCCGGGCGCATCGGGGACCATCGCAAGGTGACCACCGTGCCGGCCCCAGGGACGGATTCGACCATTGCGGAGCCGCCGACATCGGCCATGCGCTCGGTGATCGAGGTGCTGACGCCGCGCCGGTGGGTCAACGCGGTCTCGAAGCCCAGCCCCCGGTCGCGGATCTCGACATTGAGTTCGAGGCCACGCACGGTGGTGACGACCTCGGCCTGGTCCACCCGGGCATGAAGGTGGACATTTCGCAAGGCCTCTTGCGTGGCCAGGCGCACGGCATTGAGGACCGACCGGGGGACCGGGATGGCGATCGGACCGCGGACATCGACCCGGACCGGTGCTCGCGCGATGACCGGGCCGAGCAGCGTGCCCTCGGCCACGGAGGAGCCCGCGGGGTTGTTCGGCATACTCCCGGCGATGCGGTCTAAGAGGGCGGCCGCAGCGTCCTGGGCCGCCGCGGGCTCCACCCCCTGCCCACCCATCGCGATGGCACGCAGCGTGAACAGCACCTCATCGTGCACGAAGCGGTCGGCTTCTTGGATCTGGCGCCGCGCGCTCGCAGCACGCTCACTCTCGGCGCGGGCCGTGATGCGCCATTGGGTCGCCAAGTCGACATCGCGGGCCGCGCCGCGCACCAGGAATCCGGCGATGGCTGGGACGGCGACCAAGGTCAACAACTGGCCCGTCGAGGCCAGCATTTCGGTGCTGCGCGACAAACCGTTCGCATCGGAGCTGGCCTGCGAGATGTCCCAGCGGACGAGGGCGTTGGCGACAATGAGCAGGACGCTCAGGGCATATCCGACGGGGTGGGCGAGGGTGAGGAAGGCCATGACGGCGATCAGGAATTGCGTCGGCCACCAGGCATCGGCCAGACCGGGAACCTGCAAGGTCGCAGGGCCGGCGAGCAGCAGGCCGAGGATGGCGAGCGCACCGGTGATGACGGCCGCGAGTGCTCGCCAGCGCCAATAGATCAGCGCGACGCCCACGACCACGGTGGCCGCCGCCATACACCCCACGCCAGCGGCGGTGCGGGGGTCGCCGAGGTCGAGGAAGTGCGAGCCGACCATCATCGTGACGGGAATATTGATCAGGACACTGATGGCCAGCGCGAGGCGGATGCCGTGTTCGACGAGTTCGCTCCAATTGCGAACAGCGGGAGGCCCCCAGCCGAACGCGCGCATTCTCGCATGTTAGGGCGTTTTGACGCGTCAAAGGCGGTTTGCCCACATTTGCCCACATCCGGTGTCGCCGCGGGCTCGGCCAGGGCACTTTACGATCGGGCCATGATGACCTCGATCCGTGCCGAAAACCCCCGCGACCACGGGGCCGTGCGCGCGGTGCACGCTCGGGCTTTTGCCTCCGGCGAGATGGCTTCGGAGCCGGTGGAGGCCGTCTTGGTCGACTGGTTGCGCGCGGATGGCGACGTGCTGGCGCCCTTGTCCTTGGTGGCCGAGGAGGACGGAGTGCTGCTCGGCAGCGTGATCTGCAGCCGCGGCCGAATCGGGCAGCGCCCGTCGGTCGGTCTCGGGCCGATCGGGGTCCTGCCCACGGCGCAGGGCCGAGGTATCGGATCGGCGCTGATGCAGGCGGTCATCGTGGCCGCAGAGGCGGCGGGGGAGCGCGAGATCATCCTGCTCGGGGATCCGGCCTTCTACGGGCGGTTCGGCTTTGAGCCCGCCTCGGCTCGCGGCGTCGCCAGCCCTGGACCGTGGGGGGATGCCTACTTCCAGATCCGCACCCTGGGCGGATTCGACAACGCCCGCGACGGCGGCCCCTTCCGGTATGCCGCCGCCTTCGACCGGCTGGGCTAGGCCGCCGGCGGGCACAGGTTCGTGTTCTGCGGACGTGCTGCATTCCGGTCCCCAGAACGCGAACCCGTGCCCGTCGAGTCAGCCTCAGCGAATCAGTTGACCCGCACCGTCATCTTGCCGGTGGAGTTGCTCTGGATCACGCGGATCTTGACCCCGGCCCCGGCGACCTTGACGCTGCCCATGGGGTTGGCAGCGTCGTAATAGCGGTTCGGGTCGCTGTCGTCGAAGACCGATACCGGCGGCTGCGCGCCGCGCACGAGGGTCGTCATACCGAGCGGGGTCTCGCGGTGCAGCGAGATCGAATCGGTGGACTCCACGCCGAAGGTCGCGTCATATGACTGGATCCGGTTGCGCGCCACGACTCCATCACTCCACAGCAACGCGCCAGGGCGGGCGTCGATGGGGAGCACCCGGCCGGTGCCGGGGTGGGTGCGGGTGTTGTTGTTGGACACCGCGGTGTTCCAGTAGTTGATGAGCAGACCGTTTTGATACGGGAAGTGCTCGACCCAGTCCGGGCGAGTGGTCAACCAGCCGAAGTTGTAGGGCCCAGGCTGGAGGGTCGCGTCATACCCGAGGTATTGGCGGTTCTCGGCGATGTAATAGCGCGCCTTGCCCGCCGCATCCGGGGGCAGGGTGACGATCAGCGCCTGGTCCTTCTTCGTGGCATGCATCGATGGGCCGAGGTTGACCGTCGCGCTCTGGTCATGCGCGACCTGCGCATAGTCCAGCCAGCCGAGTTGCAGCTTCTCCCAGGCGCCCATGTGGTTGGGCGTGGTGCCGATGGCGTCGCCGCCGTGGCTGAGCCAGGAGCCGGAACTCATCAGGGTCCAAAAGCCGGTGCCGTTCTCGCCGCCACTGGTGTCATAGAGGTCCGGAAGCCCTAGGTCGTGCCCGAACTCGTGGGCAAAGACCCCGAGGCCGCCATTCTCCGGCTCGGTGGTGTAGTCGCGGATCCAGAAGTCGGTATTGCCGATCTTGATGCCGCCGCTCTTGTTCCACGCCGGGCCACCGCCGCTGCGCTGGCCGACCGACCAGCGGTGGCTCCAGATCGTCCACTCGGGCGCGCCGGCCTCCTCGCCCTCGCCGGCGTGCACGGCCTGGAAGTGGTCGACATAGCCGTCGGGTTCGGTGAAATTGCCGTCCCGGTCGTAGTCATAGCGATCCCACTTGTCGAAGGACTGCAGGTATGCCGTGATCTCGGCATCGCTCTTGCCGGCCGCCTGTTGCTGGGCATACCACGCGTTGGCGCTGTCCTGGATGAAACGGGTCATGTCCGTCTGGCTCTCGGTCTGGCCGTAGCTTGCCGAGTTGTACGGCACGCTCACCCAGTCCGAGACATCGCCGTCGACGGTATAGCGACCGCTGCTCATCTCTCGATAGACCGAGGCCATCGACTCGCCGATGCCGAAGAACATGTCCTGGTAGTGCGCCCGGTTGAAGTCGGATTCCCAGTAGGTCGTGTTGTCGCTCGCGCGGTTCGGCTGCGGGATCGCATTGTGCTTCGGGCCGGCGGGTGCCGTCGGGAAGCGCGGGTCGATCTGGTCGCCGAACTCGATCAAGAAGGTCAGGATGGAGTCGGTGGACTGCAAGCCGTATTGGACCCATTGGCCCGGTGAGACCTGGACGGCCTTGCCGCCGCCCTTGGTCACCGGGGTGGCCTTGCCGGACAGCACCATGGAGACACCTTGTTCGATGCCCGCGCGGCGGGCGTCGCTCAGATCGTCGGGTCGGTCATCGGCGGCGCTGGGCGCGCTGACGCCGTCAGCTCCTGCGCGCGTGGCTGCTCGCCTGGGCGCTTGTGCCCATGGCGGCCGCGCAGGCCACGCTGGCCAAACCGGTCAACCATCGAGTGGTATGACGCACGTGAACTCCTTTGTTCGCGCAACCGCGGCTTTGTTCGCGCAACCGCGGCTTTGTTCGCGCAACCGCGGCGCACCTGTTTGGCTCCGCCACGGGCGGCCGCCTCCCCGGGGCCGCACCTGGCAACCTAGGCCGACCCGGCCTGCTCGGCAAGGCTCGGGCGTGTCCTGCGCCGGCCGCAGGGGGTGTCGCCTGGGACGGGGCCTATATCACCGATTTGGTCCGTATGCCGGGTGCCACTAAACTTGAACCTCGTGTCTGTGCGCCCACGGGTGTGCGTGACGCAGACCGGCAGCAGTCCAGGGCGACTGATGTGCCCACACCTCTCGCCGGGCAATCCGAGCAGGTGGCCCACGCAGGGGCCACGGCTTGGGGAGTGCAGGGGAGAGCATCCGCGCGACACACCCGATATCGGGGGTCGAGCGTGGACATGACAAGGAGCGCCGGCTCGGCCGAGCCGGCGCCACGACCATACTGAAGGATGTAGTTTGCCTACCATCAACCAGCTGGTGCGCAAGGGCCGGCAGGACAAGGCCACCAAGGTCAAGACTCCTGCCCTCAAGGGCTCTCCCCAGCGCCGCGGCGTGTGCACCCGTGTGTACACCACCACCCCCAAGAAGCCGAACTCTGCCCTGCGCAAGGTCGCCCGTGTGCGCCTGACCAGCGGCATCGAGGTCACCGCCTACATCCCCGGCGTCGGCCACAACCTCCAGGAGCACTCGATGGTGCTCGTGCGTGGCGGTCGTGTGAAGGACCTCCCGGGTGTCCGCTACAAGATCATCCGTGGCGCCCTTGACACCCAGGGTGTCAAGAACCGCCAGCAGGCCCGCAGCCGCTACGGCGCGAAGAAGGTGAAGAAGTAATGCCTCGTAAGGGCCCCGCACCCAAGCGTCCCCTGGTCGTCGACCCGGTCTACAACAGCGTCCTGGTGACCCAGCTCGTCAACAAGATCCTGCTCGACGGCAAGAAGTCCATCGCCGAGCACATCGTCTACGGCGCGCTCGAAGGCGTCCGCGACAAGACTGGCACCGATCCGGTGGCCACCCTCAAGCGTGCGCTGGACAACGTCCGCCCCACCCTCGAGGTCAAGTCCCGCCGCGTCGGCGGTGCGACCTACCAGGTCCCCGTCGAAGTCAAGCCGGGCCGCGCGACCACGCTGTCCCTGCGCTGGCTCGTCGGCTACTCCCGGCAGCGTCGCGAGAAGACGATGACCGAGCGCCTGATGAACGAGATCCTCGACGCCTCCAACGGCCTCGGTGCCGCCGTGAAGCGCCGCGAGGACACCCACAAGATGGCCGAGTCCAACAAGGCCTTCGCGCACTACCGCTGGTGACCCCACCGGCCGGTATGCCGCCCGCCCACCCGAGCGGGCGGCATACCGGCCCGGGGGCGCCCGCGCTCCATAACGAAACGCAACGCAGTTCGCACACGAACGAGATGAGATAACCCAAGTGGCACAGGACGTCCTGACCGACCTGACCAAGGTCCGGAACATCGGCATCATGGCGCACATCGACGCCGGCAAGACCACGACGACGGAGCGCATCCTCTTTTACACCGGCGTCAACCACAAGATCGGTGAGACCCACGACGGTGCCTCCACCACCGACTGGATGGAGCAGGAGAAGGAACGCGGCATCACGATCACCTCGGCCGCGGTGACCTCCTTCTGGAATGGCAACCAGGTCAACATCATCGACACCCCCGGTCACGTCGACTTCACCGTCGAGGTGGAGCGCTCGCTGCGCGTCCTCGACGGCGCGGTCGCGGTCTTCGACGGCAAGGAGGGCGTCGAGCCCCAGTCCGAGACCGTATGGCGTCAGGCCGACAAGTACGACGTCCCGCGCGTCTGCTTCGTCAACAAGATGGACAAGCTCGGCGCTGACTTCTACTTCACCGTCGCCACCATCAAGGACCGCCTCGGCGCCGAGCCGCTGGTGATCCAGTTGCCGATCGGTGCCGAAAACGACTTCATCGGCGTCGTCGACCTGGTCGAGATGCGCGCGCTGGTGTGGCCGGGCGACGCCAAGGGGGATGTCACAATGGGCTCGAAGTATGAGGTCCACGAGATCCCCGAGGACCTCCAGGCCAAGGCCGAGGAATACCGCCACGCCCTCATCGAGCGCGTCGCCGAGTCCAATGACGCCTTGATGGAGAAGTACCTCGAAGGCGAAGAGCTCACCGTCGCCGAGATCAAGGGCGCCATCCGCGCCCTGACCGTCAGCTCCGAGCTCTACCCGGTGATGTGTGGCTCCGCGTTCAAGAACCGCGGTGTCCAGCCGATGCTCGATGCCGTCGTCGACTACCTCCCAAGCCCGATCGACGTCCCCCCGATGCACGGCCACGCGGTCGGCAACGAGGACGAAGAGGTCGTGCGCCGCCCCGATGTGACCGAGCCCTTCTCGGCGCTCGCGTTCAAGGTCGCCTCGCACCCGTTCTTCGGCACCTTGACGTTCATTCGCGTCTACTCCGGCCGGATCGCCGCGGGCACCCAGGTGCTCAACTCGACCAAGGTCAAGAAGGAGCGCGTCGGCAAGCTCTTCCAGATGCACGCCAACAAGGAG
>Ga0075156_10000359_pt1 | contig 23107 bp, 26 predicted proteins | sample JI81AbrownDNA_FD_70966 | JGI IMG/M metagenome (GOLD analysis project Ga0075156, IMG submission 70966) | Wastewater effluent complex algal communities from Wisconsin, to seasonally profile nutrient transformation and Carbon sequestration -... | ecosystem: Engineered > WWTP > Effluent > Algae...
GTTGTATTTGCATTCTTCAACATATCAAATGAAGAAAGTTGTTGATGAACGGAAATGCGTTCCAGAATTTCAGTACCTCGGCGTGGTCCGACCGCGCGCGCCAAAAGCTGACGGGAATATTCGATCCCGCCGCGCATCTCGGATGTATCTGACATGCTAAGTTCACATGCTTCCTGCAACGCCTCATGCCGGACTTCGGGAGCAACAGACCCGGGTTTTCCAAGCACCATGAGCACTTGCTCGATCTCCCCCTCATTCAGGTACTGCAATACCCGAGATGACCGATCAACTCCAAGACCAAGAAGAAGCGCGGAGGCTTTTTCGATTCCAGAGGTCATGACTTTTTACCCTCGCCCTCGTTCAGCCAGATCTGAATAATCTCAGCAACGGTTGCTGGATTCTCTTCGGTGAGTCTTGAGATGATGCGGGCATTTTGATCGTCTTCAGTTGTGCGGGCAGACTGACTCTTGGAGCGAAGCTGCACAACGACATCCTCATTATCTGATCTGGATGTGCCGGTTTTTTCCTTATCAGCAAGGCGGGAAAGCGCAGTGGATAGGTCGTCCTGCAGCTTCATGGCGGCATCCTTGTATTGTGCATCAGTAAGTGAGGCTACCTCACCCACTGGCCGCAAGACAGCTTTCCATGATTCCTTGGAGGCGTTACGTGTGTTGTTGATTAAGCGAAGGATAAAGAAGAGTAAAGCAAGGACAACCAGCGCGGATGCAACACCCAGCCCAATGCGCAAGTAAAGTTCCTGCTGTTGTTGTTTCGCAAGGTCGGCTGCCAGTGCATCCATGGCGGTTCGGTCAAAGGCAAAAGATTCAACAGAAATCTGATCGCCGCGCGCAGCGTCAATTCCGGCTGCAACTTGCACTGCTGATTTGATGATCTCCATCTGCGCAGGGTCGCTGATACCATCCACCATTACGGATACAGAGATACGGCTGATTTCCCCAGGCGCCATAATTTCGTGAGACTGCACCTGGCTTACTTCATAATTAAGAGTTTCTTCGCTGCGCTGGTAACTTTCGGTACCTGTGCCAGTTGTAGTAGCCACTGGGGTAGGCAGGTTTGAAGCCGCCCCCGGAACGCCGCCAGTGGTACCGCCACTGCTGGATGTCTCATTAATAGTCTGCGAACTGCGAAGCGCAACTTCGGTCGGCGAGTACGTATTGGATGTAATTTCACGCTGAGTCCAATCCATCTCCACGGTTGCTTGAACAGCAGAGCGGTTGGGACCGAGGATCTTATCCAAAATAGATTGAACTCGATTCTGTACTTCCGTGGCGTATGCCAACTCAATGGCGCGCTGGTCATCCTTGACCGTTAGATTCAACTCATCCTCTGAGCCTGAACCAGATGCAAGCAAATTCCCTGCGCTATCCACAACAACTACGCTTTCAGGTTTTAACCCTTCCACGCTGCTGGATACCAAATGTGTAATAGCTCGTACTTGCGCCGCATCCATCACGCTGCCGGGGTTGATTTGTATAGTAACTGAAGCTGTGGCAAGAGATTGCTCTGAAGTAAGCAGGCTTTTTTCCGGAATTACAAGGTGAACTCGGACCGCCTTTACAGCCTGAATGCTTCCGATAGTACGTTCCAACTCCCCTTCAATGGCTCGCTGATAATTAACCTTCTGCGAAAATTCAGTCATCCCCAACATGGAAGTGCCGCTGAATAATTCATACCCAACTGTGCTGGACTGCGGCAATCCTTCACGCGCCATTAACAAACGGGTCGTATACACCTGGTCACTGGGAACTTCAATGGTGCCGCTACTTTTGAGCTGATAAGAAATTCCGTTTTCATCCAATTTCTGAACGATCTGAGCAGCATCTGTTTCGCTAAGCCCTGTATAAGCTACCGAATAGCTCGGTGTATTTGCCCAATTGACAAGTACCGGAGTCAGTATCAACGCAGCCAGTATCAACGCCACAATAGTGATCTGTTTTCCAAGGCTTTGTTTCTTCCATAAAGTTACGAATTGCTGCTGAACAGTTGTAAGCATAATAAAAGTCCCAAATAAATTTAAACTTGCATTCTCATGACTTCACGATAGGCTTCCACCAACTTGTCACGAATCCCCAGCGCAACATTAAAGTTGACGTTATTTTCTTCCATCCCGATCATCACGGTATGCAAGTCAACGTCTTCGCCGCGAGCCAATTGCGCCATGAGGTCATCCGAATTCTGCTGGGATTGGTTTAAGGTGTTGAGCATATCTTCAAAGGATTGTGTGACCTGTTGAGTGCTGCTGCTCGCAGATGGTTTCTGGGTGGAGTTGATCTCCGGTATGGCAGGAATGGGGTTGGAAATAATAGGCGAAATTGCCATAATTACCTTCCGATCTCAAGGGCTTTCAATGCCATTCGTTTTGATGCTTCCACTGATGCCAGGTTGGCTTCGTAGGAACGGGTGGCAGATAGCATATTGGTCATCTCAACGACAATATCCACATTGGGATATGTGACATAACCGTCTGCATCTGCATCAGGATTGCTCGGGTCATACACCCTCGGGCCTGCTTCTGTATCTGACGTAATCTCTGCCACTTTGACACCACCCTGCAAACCGCCTTCCTGGCTGCGGCGGGCCGCAACAAGTTTAGGTAGAAAACTATTTTGTTCATCCGCCGTAAAAACGACATCCTGACGCTGATAAGCGCCGCCCTTTTCGGTGCGTGTCGTTTGGGCATTCGCAATGTTGTTTGAGATCAAATCAAGGCGAAGCCGTTGAGCGGTCAGTCCTGATAAACCAATGCGGAGGGAATTCCAGAAACTCATAATTTTCTCCTTACTGGACTGATATTATCAAAGGAGGCGAATACCCACTGTAAAAGCAATGTGAACTTAAAATAAATTTTGTGTGAATAAAATCAAAGCGCCCATTTCCTCTCGGAAAGGCGCTTTTCTTGTTTTTGGATTTTTTGCCCCCCGTTTTTAACCTTTCCGTGCTTATTCTCAATGGACGGGTTTTCCCGCGTGGCGAGGAAGCTATTTTAATGAGGCGAACGTATCAGGTCAGGATATTGCCAAACGATGTGGAATATGTTGGAACCGTTGTGGTAGTTCGACGCGCAACAATGTTCTCTTCAGTAGCCATCCATGCACCGCGTAATTCGCGAAGAGTGGTGATGGCAGAAGCATAGTCCCCTTTGCGGATGCAATCCAGACACCATTGATACAGACGGAACAATCCAGCTGCAGCTTCAGGGTAATCCATATCCAACGCGTCACGCAGGGCGCTGATCGTTTTGACGGATTTTGAAAAATCCTGCTGCTCACACGAACGGATCGCCAGATCATAGGTCATGATTACAAGTCGCAGCGGGCTGGCGTTCATTACATCCTGTTGTTGATATTGATTACGATAAGCTGATTGATACATGGTTTAATTCCTCTGTTATGTTTTTTCAAAGAAGTACTACTTGTCTGTCCATGTAATCAGTTTCGGCAATCTCTAGGCGAACTTGAGAGTTGGCTCATTAATTTTCCATAAAATCTAGAGAGCCATTTCACAATTGAAAACTGGTAAATAACAAAAAAATCCTTCGCAAATTGCTTGAAGGATTTTTTGAAAATGAGATTTCCTATACCTCAAGCTGTGAGTTTCAACAGGTCGGCGATCTGAAGCTTTTGTAATTCGTCAGCAGGAATGGCACGCAAAACTTTTTTTGTTTTTCTATCAACCAGAAATACAGTGACATTATCAGTCTTATCGTCCACACGAAAATGAATCGAAACATTTTTCAGGCTGCCAACCTCTGCAAGATCCTCTTTGGTTTCAGTTTGAGCTTTCTCCTGGCGCGCAGCAGTCAACCTAAATTGGTTGGCGGCATCTACCTGAGCAGAGGACAGCGTCTTTGAATGCGTATTGCCTTCAGATTGCTGCACCCCACTGATTGGTTTTATAGATGATTGGTTCATGAAACACGGATCCTTCCATCGGCATATTTGCCTGACTTTTCCAGTCTTGATCCATCAAGGCTGTGAATAATGAGTTTCCTGAGTAATTCGTAGGCACGATACAAATAATCAGAGATGGCGACTCAAACACGATGGTCTAACTATTGGAACTCAGGTCAATTCCAAACATGGTGGCAGTATTGCCCAAGTCAACCAGTTGAGCCTGATATTCCATATATTGATTATACAAAGCCTGCTTTCGCAATTGTGTAGCAGCGTTGTATTTTGCAATGCGCTGATCATATTCCTTGGTCTGAGATTCAATGGAACTCAATGTACGTGTGAGCAAGCCGCTTGTGCCTGTGTAACGTGAAAGCAAAGTATTCATTTCGCCCATGCCGGCATCCAATAAAGCAGTAACATCTGTTGTGTTATTTTTGAGCGCATCACTGAACTTGCTGCTGTCAATAACCAGCTTCATATCTTTATCGAAGGATATGCCGATATCTCCCATGCGCTTAAAGTTTCCATTGTTCGTATAACTTCGGCTCATTCGATATAACATATCCGTGCGGAAGCTGCTAAAAACTGTTTCACCGCTGAGCGCGCCGCGTGTGTAAGTGGTTTTGCCGTTTTCAGTCTTGGATGTGGAGGCCATCTTATCTTTCAAATGGTTGACGGTGGTATTGAACTTACTGACAAGAGTATTCATCAAACCAGCAGCTTTATCTGCGCTGGCGCTGACACTTAAGCGGGCGCTTTTGCCTTCGGCATCCCCAGCCAGAGAGAGCGTAACACCTTCCACAACATCGGTCAGATTGGTGTTACTGGAACGCGAAACGCTCATGCCATTCACGGTGAACTGCGCATTCTGGGCATCCTGCAAAAGGGTGTTGAAGCCCAGCCCTGCCCCATCTGTGTAGATCATGGCGTGGTTTGTGCCGGTTTGAGTGGAAGTTAGAACCAATTGATTGGCAACGATCGAAGCCTTGAAATCATGTCCATCTGGTTGGGCGGCAGAGTTGATGGCGTTGACAATATTCCGCTGGGTATCCGTACTGTTAATCGTGATGGATGTGCCTTTGGCTGTGTAATGGAATGTATTACTCGCGATGCTTCCGGTCTTGTTCAAGGTGAGTATCTGTCCGCGTCCGGTATCGTAAGCTCCACTGCCCATCGTCTGCCAGTCAGATGTGAGGGTTGAAGAACCGTCCGTCTTGCGGATGGAGACTGCGTTGCCGTCTGCGTTGACAAGGCGGAATTGACGAATGCCCGATATGTCGCGCATTTGTAATGTGTAATCTCCCGTTGCCAACTCTCGTTGCCCAGAAGCAACTGTCGAAACAGTAGCAGCTGTCAGTGAGCTTGAAGCGACAAAGTCAGAATAGACGCCTGGAGATGTTTCTGTTTGCAGCGCAGCGATCCCCGTCCCGCCCATCCAGAACGTGCCGCTTTTATTTAAGGCAACATCTGGGCTTGAGGCTGCGGCGGTTGCGCGGCTGTGAGCTTTTGCGAGTTTGGTAACTGCCACATCGTACTCGGTGGCAGCTGCGCTCTCGTCTGTCTTGCTGACTGTGAGAACGGTTGTTCCGCTGGCAGATGGGGTGATATTTGACTGTGAGATCAGTTTCAACCCGTAATTGGCCTGGGTGCTGATCAATGCTTGAATTGCACTTTGAAGCGCAGTGAAATTTGAATTGACATCTGTGTAAATGCTACGGCGCACATCCATACTGTCTTTTAATGACTGCACCCTTTTAAGCGGCGCGCTTTCAGCTTCGATCGTTTTTTTGATCGCTGTCTGAAAGGTGCCTGTCAGGTTTAGGATGGAAGTATCAATGGATGAAACGGTTGTGGCCATAATTTACCTTCGTTCCTGCAAAATTCTTGCGGAGTAGGGCATGAAGCAGGTAATGCATGTCCTTATGAAACTTTGCTGGGGAGGCGCCTTGGGCGCCTCCCCATGAAATCTTACGGTTTGCTTTGAAGGTTCAGTCAATTCTAGCGGAAGAGGCTGAGCAGGTTCTGCGGGGCCTGGTTGGCCTGCGCAAGCATCGAGATCGCCGTCTGTTGCAAGATCGTGAACTTCGAAGCATTCATTTGCTCTTCAGCCATGTTGGCGTTCATGATACGGTTGTGAGCGGCTTCAACGTTCACCTGGGCTGTGGAGATGGATTCTTCTTTGAAGGTCAAGCGAGCCATCAAGGAGCCGAGGTCAGAGAGAGAGCTGGTGACTTTGTCGAGAGCGTAGTTGGCGGTGGTCATGTACGCGCCAGCTTTGGCAGCGGTGGAAACATCCACGGAGTAGTTGTTAGCCTGCTTGTAGGTCAGGTTTTCGGTTTCGCCAGCAGCGAGGCTAGCAAAGGCGCCCATGGTGATGCTAACGCCACGACCTGATTGATATGTAGCAGCAGCTGTTGCGTAGGCAGATGAGCCAGAGAGTGAGCCTGAAACATTGCGGGCGAGCTGTACAGCCTGACCGGAAGCGTCGTTCAACTCGAACTTGGCCTGGTTGCTGTGGATGTATTCAAAGTTCATGGATTGCCCTGCAACTAAACCACTGGGGTCAGTTCCGAAGGTCATTGCAATACCAACTGTGCCGGTCTTTGCGGTGTTCAAAATGTTGCCAGCAGTAATATCAGCATTCGAGACGGTCATGGAGCCTGTGGTATTCCAGGTGGAGTCATCCAGGTTGGTGATGACATAGCTGACATCATCATCGGCGGCCACGTTCGTGATCTTGATGTTATAGCGGCCAGAGGCTAATTCGGTGCCGGTGGGGCTGTTTTGTGTGCTCAGAGCGTTCACGCCGGAGACCAGGGTGCTGGAGGTATCCAACACGGCCTTGCCTTGTGTGGCAGATGTGGCGGTGTTCAAAACCTCAAAGGAGTAATCGCCTGTGGAAAGTTCGGTCATGTTGCCCAACTGGCTGCTGGTCGTTCCGCCAGAGAAGGAGTCGCTGACATCTACGAAGGAAGCTGTTGCTGCTGCAACGTTCTCGGAAAGATCCAATGTGGTCGGGTCGAGCTTGTCGGGCAATACCCAGGTCGTGGTTTCGCCTTCGTCCACACCAGTTTGGAAGACTTTGTTACCGGTCGTGTTGTCGAGCAGTTTGACGCCGTTCCATTTGGTCTGGTCCACAAGGTCCTGGAGCTGTTGAGCATAGGAAGAGAGTTGGGTCTGGATCGTGGCACGTTCGGAAGAGCCGAGCGTATCAGAAGCAGCCTGTTCAGCCTTGTTGCGCATCTGGGTGATGATGTCGCTCATCTTGCTCAAGCCGCCTTCAGCAACGGAGAGCATGTTCTTGGCATCGCCAATGTTGTCGAGGGAGACTTTCAAACCCTCAGAGCGGGCGAGCATTTTGGTCGCGATGGTCAAACCAGCGGGATCATCTGATGCGCTGTTGATGCGCTTGCCAGTGGAAAGGCGTGTCTGATGAGTTGCGAGCTTGGCATTGATGTTTTGAAGAGAGTTCAGAGAGTTCAGCGCACCGATGTTCGATGCAATTCGGGTAATATCTACAGTAGCCATTTCAAACCTCCATGTTTGAATTATTGGTAGGGGATCCTTCCCCTACATTTGAATTTTTAATTTGATTAGATTTGTCTTACATTGTGTTTCAGATACGGATTTGTCATACAGATTGGATATTTCATTTTTTTATGCGATACGCGCCTCCGTGAAGCTTTGTTTGAAGTATTCAATTTTTTGTCACACTTATAGTTTCGGCAGAGCAGCTCGTTACTTGAGCAATCCTCATAAATATCGCGTTAAATTTTCCTTGCATAATTTCACAGTCACTCGAAAGCATAGTTGTTGATATATAATAATTTTAGAAGCAGGAGAATAAAAATATGTTCACAAACCTGTCTAATGGAATGAAAACAGCCCTTCAGGTGGCTTTCGTATTGGCCTTTATCGGAGGGGCAATCGCCCTCCTACTCTCCCTGGGCGTCATGCGAACCTCTTCCGACAGCCACCTTGTTAATTTTGAAGTAAAGGCATCCGGCGGGTTTGCGACCATTACCCTGAAAGCGGGCAATGAAAAAATATCCACACCCACAACCGTCACATCCCCCTGGAAAAGATCAATACGAATCAAAAGCGGTACAGAAGTGTATCTGACCGCTTCAAACCCGTCCCAGATCGGCGATATAACCTGCAGCATTCTGCTCGATAAAAATCCATGGAAACTGGAAAAAACCACCTCCCCCAAAAATGGAGTGGCTTGCGCAGGGATCGTCCCCTAACCCAGAATCACTTTTGCGGGGATTCAAAAACTTTCGGTATTGCAATTTGAGGCGTCTTTAAAACAGCCTGGGGATTTTCACGAAGAGATAAATGAATCGTCAATGAACCGATCGAAGTAGCAAGCGGCACAACCAGCCGTGGATATTCCAAAGTGGAGATCGAAGCTCCCCTGCCGATGATGAGTGACGGCGTCGAAATATTCGACTCAAACCCCGCCTCAGCCAACCTCATGCTTGCTTGCCCTGTAATGACATTTCCCAACTCTGCGATACCGCTCTGCGCAAGCGCGTTTAGCGCATCAAAATTTTCCCCCATTAACGCTGAAGCAAAATGAATAGCAGAGTCCTTCGACATGCTGTAAAACACGGTTCCATCTACAGCGCCGATCAACGAGATGATTACCGTCGCATCGTCAGTGTGGTATGCACCGCTTTCCAAACGCAGCTCCCCACGTTGGACAGAATCGTGCATCTCCATATGAAGGATGTCGTGCGCCGATTCAACAAAAGGATTTAGAAACTTAACATTCATTCCCTGCTCCAGTTCATCCTGTGGTGATGGGCGGTGATTGAGTATCGGTTTGCGGAGATTGTGTTTTCATTGAAGAAATAAAATTATCCGCAAGGTGAGCCTCTCCTGCTTTCTTCTCACGCAAAGCAAGATGAACAGTCACTGTGCCAAACTGGGTATCCAATGGAACCACAACTCGGGGGAAATCCAACGTGGATATCTCAACTCCATTCCCATTCAAAACGGTGGGTGTCGAAATATTGGATTTGAACCCAGACTCCGAAAACCGAATGGTTGCCTGCCCGCTGATCACATTTCCCAGCTCTGCCACGCCGCTTTGCGCAAGTGCATTAAATTCGGTAAATTCCTGCCCCATGATCTTTGAAACCAGGTTCAAGCATGTTTCTGTAGACATGCCGTACATAACAACGCCGTACACATCTCCGATCAAATTGATCAAAACGGTAATGTCATCGGATGTTAGCGAAGATTTTTGCAGGGTCACTTCACCGCGGACGGCATTCGCTTCCATCTCCGCCTTTAGCACTTCCACGGCGGCTTGAACAAACGGGTTAAGAAATTTCACATCCACCTTCCACCTCCATATTGGTCGGGAGATTTGCCGACCGGAATATCGTTCCATTGAACTAACAAGATCAAATAAATCATGGCGATCAGGCTTTCTTGTAGAAGGAAATGCCAAAATTCTGAAGGCCAAATTTTGCAGGACCAGAGATAATCTCTGTGCCGCCCACAAACAGCACACCGCCAGGGCGCAGAGCCTTGCTGAGTTTCATATATAGCGTATCCTTTGATTCAGTTGTAAAGTAGATCACCACATTGCGGCAAACGATCAAGTCAAAATCACCCTCAAAGCGGTCTTCCAGCAAATTCTGCTCTTGAAAGCGGATGTTTTTTTGCATCTTCTCGGTCACATGAAATGGAGCTGCCGGAGTGATATATTGCTGGCGCTGCACAGGAGATAAGTTGCGAATATCTTCCGCTGTGTATGGCCCGCGCGCTTTGGCTTTGAGCAAGGCACCGCGATCGAGATCTGTAGCCAGAATGGAGTAAGGATGTTTCGGCGCGGATTCTTCCATAATCATTGCCAGAGTAAAGGCTTCCACGCCAATCGAGCAGCCAGCAGACCAAAGTTTCAGACCGCCGCTAAAATGATTTTGGGCGGAATTTTGAATCAGGTAGGGCAATATTTCGCCGCGGACATGATCCCAGCGATTTGGGTCGCGGAAAAACTCAGTCACGTTAATGGTCAGATAATTGCGAAAGCGCTCAAGCTCTTTTTCATCGTTGGGGAGCGTGCTGAAATACTCCTTCCAATTGGAGATATGCGAGCGAACCAGCCATGAGTCGAGACGGCGTTTCATTTGCTCTTCTTTATAATTTTCAAGATCGATCTTCAACGTGCGTTTGATCGAAGTCTTGACCAGCGAATAAACTTCAGCTTCCATAATTTCGTTTCCTTACTTTGTCATTTCACGAATGGCAGATTCAATGGCTTTTGCAATTTTTGGGCGCGGCACAATGATGCTGGCCGCTCCGGCTTCCACTACGCTGCGGGGCATCCCCCAGACCACACAGGTGCTTTCGTGTTCGGCAATCACATATCCACCGGCACTGTGCAGAATGGACATACCAAGCGACCCGTCGCTGCCCATGCCGGTCAGAATTACACCGATCATATTTTTTCCAAAATGCTTGTTGAGCGAGTTGAGGGTTACATCGACTGCGGGGCGCACGCCATGCACAGCGGGTTTCTGGTTTAGTGTGACTTTTTCATTTTCATCAAACAACATGTGAAATCCGCCGGGGGCAACCAAGACCTGCCCCACCATGAGGGTATCTCCGGGTTCGGCTTCTTTCACTTTTAGCGGGGAAAGGGAATTGAGCCGTTCGGAGAGGGATCGCGTAAATCCGGCAGGCATGTGTTGAACGATAACAACCGGCGATGGCAGGTTGGCGGGCAAGGCAGGAATAATTTCGCTCAATGCGCCCGGTCCTCCTGTGGAAGAACCTATCAGAATAACAGGTGCCAGCTTCGAGTACGAATGAACCGCTTTATCAGGTTGATTGGATGCATGAGGTGAAATCATCCCCAACAGATTGGATGTCGAACGCTTAACTTTCGCCTTCGCTGCCAGTTTTATTTTGGCGATGATCTCGCCCATTGCGGTGCGAATATCCAGGCTGTTATCCGGCTTGGGGATAAAATCCACTGCGCCGAGCATGAGGGCTTGAATGGTTTCGGACGCGCCTTCTTTGGTGAGGCTGCTGACCATGATGACCGGACGCGGAAATTTTTTCATGATTTCGCGCAGGGTGGAAAGTCCGTCAAGATGCGGCATTTCAACATCAAGCGTGATGACATCCGGCTGCAATTGGGGGATCAGGCGCAGGGCTTCATTTCCATTGCTGGCAGAACCGACAACTTGTATTTCGGGGTCTTCATTGAGTTGTTGAATAATGGAAAAGCGCATGAACGCAGAATCGTCCACGACCATTACCCGCAGTGACTTAGGAGACAGTCCGTTGTCGGCCATGATTTTTTATGCTAAAAGTTTTGTGATCGCGTTCATCACACGATCCTGCTCAAAAGGTTTGACGACGAAATCTCGCGCACCAGATTTGACTGCTTCGAGCACAACGGATTCCTGCCCAAGCGCTGTGAGCATGATGACTCGTGCCTTGGGGTCGAAGCCGACGATCTCTTTGAGCGCGGTCAGACCATCCATCTCCGGCATGGTCACATCCATCAAGACAACATCTGGGTGAATGTCTTTATATGTGCTTACAGCTTTCAGCCCATTTTCAGCCTGAAAGACTTCGTAGCCGTCGGTACTGAGCATTTTGGTCAAACGGACGCGCAGGAACTCGGCATCATCTACTATCAATACTTTTGCCATACGATTACTCCTCTAGGGTTTTATATTTCATGTTCTTTCTCACCGATGACACGGACGGTCACACGGCTGTCGGCAACATAGACTCGGACAGTCCGTCCGGTATGCCCGCCTACTTCTTCCGCAGCGATCTTTATGTTCAGGCGTTGGAATGTCTTGCGGGCTTTTTCAATATTTCGGGTTCCGATATCAAATGTACTTGTCAGCCCGGGAGCGGTTAACATATTTGCTCCTCCAACAATACGAACAATGATTCGGTTTCTGTTTGCGCCTTCCTTTGTCATGGCAGCCAGCAGGCTTTCGATGCCACGGTCAACAAACTTACTGGCGTTGGATGGATTTTCGCTGTCTGAGATGTTCAAGGTTTCCGGCAGTACTGCATGAAGTAACCCTGTTACTTTTGTAACGGGGTCGATCATGCAAATTCCGAGGCAGGAGCCAAGTCCATAGGCGGCTAGAACATCATCCGGGTTACGAGTGACGGCCATTTCCCCTAACCCCAAGCTGATCGGATTATTCATTCGGCAGGCTTCTTATTAAGTAAGATATCGAGCGCTTTCATATCGGGAATGATCCAGAAATCTGTTTCAACACAACGAGGACCATCCATAAAATTGGCGTGGACCAGCAGCACATGTTCGTTGACGCCTCCCGCCGTTGCGACAACAATATCGAGAATTGCGCCCACCATGTCCACCATCACAGCAGGCGGGCTTGGGCGAAAGCTGGCTCCGACTGTTTTTGCAATGGAATTCAAAAAAAAGGAAGTGCAAAGATTTCCCAACTCGCCAAGCGCCGATCTTTCCAACGAACCCAGATGTTGAGTTGTGCCGTTTTCAACACTCATCAACATATCTGTTAATTCAAGCGCTTTATGATGCGGGATGATCATCATGATCTGCCCATGCATATCACCTTCAAAACGAAGGTACACCCCCACGGCATCATCTTCCAGACCGCCAACAATTTTCGGTATCGCCAGCAAGGGGATCAATTCAAGCCGCGGGCTGCTCACTTCAATTTTGCGGCCAACCATCCCAGAAAAACCGATTGCCGCATTGTTAATACCCTCACCTGCAATGGTGGTAAGTTTTTCCATCAGATCCTGATCAAACTCAACGATAGTATCCATAACTCATCTCTTTCTTTTATATTCCAGCCAATTTGAATAGGCCAAACACATCAATGATCAATGCAACCTGACCCTCACCGAGAATGGCTGCGCTGGAAATTCCCGGAATATCACCAATGAACGCCCCAAGGGATTTCACCACCACATCCTCCTCCCCCACCAAAGAATCAACGATCAAACCAACCCTCTGTTTGCCCGACTGAACCACCACAGCAAAGGAGCTTTTTCTTGGCTCGGTGTCTTTTGGTAAATTAAAAACTTCCGAGAGCTTTACAAGTGAAAGTACACTTTCTCTTAGCATGGTAACTGGCTTTTGATAGACAGACTTAATGGCACTTTCTTCCAGCTTAAACGTTTCTGTAATCATCACCAGCGGGATCGCAAATGTAGTTTGATGAACTTTGACAAGCAATGCAGGGACAATAGCCAGAGTAAGCGGCAAAGCGATCATAAAACTTGTACCCTGCCCAGGGTGCGTCTCTACATGGATGGACCCATTGATGCGTTGAATGTTTGTATTCACAATATCCAAACCCACACCGCGTCCGGAAATATCTGTCACTTTTTGGGCAGTGGAGAGTCCTGCCATAAACATCAAGTCAATCGACTGTTCCTCGTTCAAACCTGCCGCTTCTTCGGCTGAGATCAACCCTTTTTGCACAGCGCTATTTCGAAGCCGTTCTGCATTGATACCGGCTCCGTCATCTTCAACAGTCAGAATGATACGTCCCTGCTCGTGGCGGGCGGTCAGTGTCAGTGTGCCGCGCTCCGGTTTACCGGCTGCTTTGCGTTCTTCCAGCGATTCAATTCCATGATCCACAGAATTGCGAACCAGATGAATCAGCGGGTCGTTGATCTCTTCCAACATCGAACGATCCATCTCTGTTTTTTCACCGCGAATAGTTACATCGATCTGCTTCCCAACCTTCAACGCCATATCATGCACCATGCGTGGAAACTTGCCAAACACACTCGCAATCGGCAGCATACGGATGTGCATCACCTCTTCTTGAAGCTCATCGGTGATGCGCCCCAAATGCATAATCGTTTCCGAGATCCTGTCATAATTGCTGTTCATGCGTGTGAGCTTGCTGTGAATTTGTTTCAAGTGATTGCGATCTGTGATCAACTCCCCGACGAGATTCACAAGGTTATCCAAACGATCCACATTCATGCGGATGGTCTGATCTGTATTGCGCCTGCCAAACGGATTGTTCGCACGTCTTTCAGGTGCAAAAGGATTCGGAACAGAGGATACTGACTTGGCAGAATCAGCCCCCGCCTTCTCCTGCGCCGCGCCTCCTTCCATAACGGACGGTTGATCCTGTTTCGAAACAATTTTTCCACCCGAAAGAATCACCCTGCCATCCACAGAAATTTCCTCAACCCCCGAGATCTTCACCAACGCCGCACTGATCTCCTCAAAAGGATGTGAAGTAAGAATGCAAGCTGAAAAATCACTAACAACCGCCGCCCCTTCGATCTCTGCCTGCGTCGGTGTCATTACCTGAATGTCACCAATATCCTGTAACGCCATCATCAACTGGAACGCGCGCGCAGCAGACGCCATGCTCTTCGTATCGATTTTTGCCTGAACCTGAATCGTTCCACTGACAAAAGGTGGAACATTCATAATATTTTCAGAAGGCACATCGTTCAGTTTATTTTGTACAAATTCCCGCTTCTCGCCAGAGATTAACCCTTTGAGTAAAAACACAATTTCTTCAATATCCACATCACAAGTCTCGGAACTGCTCACCTCGTCGCGCAGCAAACGCAAATGACTGACAGCCTCCAGACAGACATTCACCAATTGGCTCGATACCTGAATCTCATTCTTGCGAACCCCATCCAGAACGGTCTCCATCGCATGGGTCAAGTCTGTCATGCGCTGATGCCCGATCATGCCAGACATGCCTTTGATGGTGTGAGCAGAACGAAATACAGTCTGCATCAATTCAGCATCCGCCTCTTCGCGTTCCAGGCGAATCAAGCCATCATCCAGCAACTGCAAATGCTCATCCACTTCAGCCAGAAAGATCGGCAGTTCTTCTTCGTTGATATCAAAAATTATTTGCATGGACTGTTCCGGTGTTCTCCAATGTCTCACAGTCAAAGTTAACACACCCGCCTATTTTTGACTGTAAACCCGCCGTAAAGAGAAACCAAAAAACGAATAAATTTATTTCAGCAGCATGATTCCCCCGTCTTGCAAATTCAACGCCCGATGCCATAGTCTTTCGAATCCATATCATCCCCACGGGATTTGATTTCCCTCCATGCAAATTTCTATAATCCTGCCATCCCTACGGGATTAGGCGCAAACTCAACTCTGAGAAAATCAAAACCAGATATTTCAGATCTCTTGCAAAAGCCCTAACTCTAACCACGGAGGCACTGAGTCATGGAGATTTAATGGCTTTTTTCTCAGTGTTTCTGTGTCTTCGTGGTTCAAAAGGTTTTGCGCACAACCATTTTGTAACTTATGCAAGAGGTCTATTTATTTGAACATCGACCCACCTTACAAAAAGACCCCGTCGGGGTCAAATGATTCTAGATTTCAAGATACATCAAATTTCAACCCCGAAGAGGTGTCATAATCTTCTGAATCCACATCAACCTAATGGGATTGTATTCTTCACCAGTTTATACAGGATCTTCGCTCTTTACAGGTTCTGCTATTTCTTCTTCTGTTTCCGAAGCAAGCAGTTTTCTCAATTGATCCAACGCCTCGGGTTTGCCTTTCTCAGCCATCATTTCCTGAATCTTCGACTGTTCCTGAACCGCCTGAAAAATTTCCTGCCGCAAAATAATCAACTCACGCGGAGCCTCAATACCGATCTTGATGCGATCCCCTTCCACAGCAAGAACAGTGACAACAATATTGTCACCGATCGTAATGCTTTCATTTATCTTGCGCGAGATTACCAGCATGATGAATACTCCATTTGTTTCGCTGTTAGAGAATGTTTCTTAAAGGCTTTTTTACCACAGAGATCACAAAGATCACTGAGAAAAAACTATTAAAAATCTCTGTGGACTCCGTGTTCTCCGTGGTTAATGCTCTTTTCTTGTACAAATTTGGACTTAAGAAACGCTCTCTTAGCGTAAATAATCAAAGAGACTGAGCGCCGAGATCGCCCGTTGACTGACTTCCAGCACAGCCTGATAAGTGGTCTGCTGATTCGCCAGCAGAGCGATCCCTTCAGCCATATTGGTATCTTCCTTCTCAGAGAGCAGACTTTTCGTCTCCAGCTTGATCGACTCGAGAAAATTGGCAGCCGAGTCAACCTGCCGCATCCGCGCACCGTTCGAGGTGCGGTATTGATCCAGCGTCTCCAGGGATGATTTTAATCCCGTTAGCGTGGATTTCAAATTGATCGGGTCAGTGGCCGGATTGCCAGTGTCATTGATATTGTTCTGCTTCAACGCATTGGAAGCCTGTATCAAGTTTTGCAAAAAGCCTAAAATCGCCTGATCGCCGCGCACATTCAGCGTCACAGACTGGTCTGGGCCAAGATTGCGCTGCATGGAACCTGTATCGCCAAGATAATTCACCACTTTGGGCGTGAAGGTGTTTCCCTGATAATCCGTCAATAAGGTGGCAGAGTCGCTCAATGAAAAAGCCTTTTGATTGAGCTGATATCCTGAGAAAATATATTGACCATTCACAGACGTATTACCGATCTCAACCGCTTCATCCACAAGGTCTTGCATTTCAGGCGCAATGGACAAAGCGCGTTCACTGCCAGAAAGCGAATCATTGAGTCCGCGCAGGATGAGGTTATTGGCACGCACAGCGATCTGCTCCAATTGATCGAAGGCATTATCGGTGGCAAACATCCAGTTCTGGGTCATTTCAGCGGCATCTGTATAAGAATTAAGAGTCTGCAAATGAGAACGCAGGCTCAAACTTGCAGAGGCATTGGTGGGGTCTTCGGAAGCCACCTGAAACTGCTTGGTGGATGCGATTTTTTCCTGCAGCTTGCTCACCTTTTCGAGATTTTCCGCCATATTCTGTATGGCATTTTCTGTAGCCATTCGGCTTGTAATTCTCATAATGTCTCCTTCAGGCTAAAGCCCGACCCGCCCCATGCGGTTGATGACCAGATCAAGCAAATCATCATACGCGGTCAGCACACGAGCCGCAGCTTGATATGCCTTCTGGGCTTTTGCCATGTTCGCGGCTTCTTCATCCAATGAAACGCCGGAAACTGATTCGCGCTGATTTCCCAAGGCATTGACGATCAGCCCATGCTGGTAGGAATTATCAGAAGCGCGTTTGGTGGTGACTGCCAGATTTGTGATCTGGGAATTATAAAATTCGTTCAGGGTGGCTGTGCCAGCCTTCATCCCTTTGACCGTTTTCAATCCGCCGATCTGCAAGGCAATGGAATTATTCCCAACTTGATTCGCCGCGCTGGAGGTGGCAATGCTGGAAGCATCCAGCAATGGATTTACCGTAATGCTGGCGGCATCGGTACCGTTGAAAAAGTTCAGTCCCGTGGCGTTGTTCAAGCCATAGCCGCCACTGTGGATTGCATTAACCTGAGCGATCAACCCCGCCGACATGGTGTTCAATCCATTCAACTGATCGACCAGAACACGGTCGCGGACTTCCAGCGTGCCTTTTATTTCGCCGCTCGGCGGAGTTAGTTTTTGGTTATCGCTCCAATAAATATCAGCCACACTGGTATCCAGCGGATTGGTGCGGGTCTCAAGTTTGAAGGCATCATGCCCAACAACGAGCACATGCCCGCCGATGGAAACCATCACCTCTCCATTTTTTTGTTCGGTGGAAACCGCGCCTGTCAGTTTGGCTAAACGATCCAGTGCCACATCGCGTTTATCAAGCAGGTCATTGGGCTGCTCACCCACTGAAATGACTCGTGAAATGTTTTCATTAAGATTCGCGATCTCACTTGCAAGCGCGTTGGTCTCTTCCACCTGGCTGGCAACAACCAGATTCTGGTCACTGCGTAATTCCGTGATCTGCGTTGCGCGCCGATTGAATGCCGTCGCCAGCGAACTGGCATCATCCAAAAGGATCGTCCGCAAGCTTGTGTTGGTGGGGTCGTTGGAAAGCGTTTGCCAGCCCGACCAAAATTGATCCAGCTTGGGCAGCAAACCATCGTCCGAGTTTTCGGCGAGGACTGATTCAAGGTGTGAGAGAATGCTGCTTTGGGCCTCCCAGCTTCCGGCTTCGGAAGAGACGGCGCGATAGCGTCCATCAAAAAAAGAAAGATTGAAGCGTTGAATGCGTTCAATAGTGACGCCGCTGCCGCGTTGTCCCGCTCCGGTTCGGTAATCTGCACCGTTGATCGATGAAGGTGTTTCGGCAGTGAGGATGGCAGACTGGCGGCGATACCCGGGCGTGCTGGCGTTGGCAATGTTGTGCTCGGTAATTTCCAGAACCTGCGAATGGGTTAGGACGGCTTGAAGTGCGATTGAGATTCCGGAGGATATGGATGGCATGATAAGTTCCTACGCGCGTCTTTCCACGCCCAGGCCTGTTACGGTTTCCTGACGCTTTGTCCCATCTTTGGGTGAGCGATAGCCAGCCTCAGGTTGGAACATATCAATGAGAAAAGATTGGGTCGCTTTGAGCCAATCGAGTTTGGTGAGGGCAATGGCTTGGCTGGCATGGTTCAACTCACGAGCCTGACTCGTGAGGCTGTAAATTCCATCGGTCAGGTTTTGAATGCGAATTGCATCTTCTTCTTTTAGATATGGCAAAAGAGACTGAATGGATGTTTCTTCCAGATGAATTTCAAGCGAGAGGGAAAGTTCCTGAACAACCTGACGGCACTTATCTTCCAACATGCTGATCCTGTCGAGCAGGACTTCCTTGTCTTCGACAATTTGCTGGATCTGGTCAGGGTCGTTCAATAAGGAAACGCGTTCTTTTTTGGAGAGAACGAGCATTTCCTGTAATGCGCGGAATAACAGTACTAATACCTGTTCGAGTTCATATCTGTTTTTTGTGAGTTCATCTTCTACCATTGTAGGAGTCCTTCAGGGTAAAACTATTTAGGGAACAACTTTGCGAGCAGTTTACGGGCGAGTTCGCCAACTTGAATGGTGTAATCACCACTTTCGACCTGTTGTTTGATCAGGGCGAGTCTTTCGGTATCTGCGCTTTCTGTTTCGCTGAGAGTAGCGCGGGCCTTTGCCAGCAGGCGCGCATTTTCAGACATTTCCACTTTATCTTTTCCTGTGCGAACCGTTCCGGTCTCAGAGAGTTCTTCTCTCTTTTCGATCGGGGTAGCGTTTTCGGCTTTTTTGGTGGAAAGTGGTTGAATTCCGGTGTTTTCGATTTTCATGGTTGGTTTCTCCTGCAGGGTATATGGGCTCACAATACCATTATCGGCAGCTTTTCTGAAAACCTAAGCCTTGCGCAGGTTGATCGCCTCGGAAATCATTGTATCAGTCTGTTGAAATGCTTTAAGAGACATACTGAGGTTACGCTGGAGGGAGATCAGGCGGGTCATTTCCTGCGCAAGATCAATATTGGAATTTTCGACTTTGAAACCGCTCAGAGTTCCGAAATTTTCAGAGCCGGGGTCGCCCACCTGTGCCGCGCCGGAGACATCCGATTCGAGCAGGATATTGCTGCCATTGTCGGTGAGACCGCCGGGGTTGGGGAAACGTGTGAGTTGGATGGTTCCCACTTCCACGGTGGCGCCGTCTGCATCAGTGGCGGTGACTGTGCCTGTGGCACTGACATTGACGTTGGTCATGCCTTCCGCGATCTCGCCATCCCAAACGACGGGATAACCGCTGGCAGTAACAAGGGTGTTCTCAGCATCCAGCGCAAATTGTCCGTCACGAGTGTAGCCGAGTGTCCCATCTGGCAGGGTCACGCTGAAATAACCATCACCTTGAATGGCCCAATCCAATGAACTGGCGGAAGTTCGCAGTGAACCCTGCATGGTCAATGCTTGTGTGGCTCGCATCTGCGTGCCTTCTTTGAGTTGGGCGTTGAGCATTTCCTGAAAGTTCGAGCGAGTGGTTTTGTATCCAGCCGTGTTGACATTCGCCAGATTGCTGCTGGTCACATCCAGATCGAGCATGTGACTGAGAATATCCTGGCGGGAAATATTGAGTGTGTGAAAAAGCGAGGCGGGCATATGTACTCCTATCTAAAAATAACCAAAAAGTCTCTAAATTCTTTTTTTACCACGGAGGTCACAAAGAGCACTGAGAAAACCTTTCTTTAAAACTCTGTGGACTCCGTGTTCTCTGTGGTTAATGCTCTTTTCTCGAAGTCAGCCTTACACATCATCCGATCCGGCCGAGGGAGGCGATGGTTTTGCCGAGCAACTCATCCTGATTTTGCACTAATTTCTGAGCGGCTTCATACGAGCGGCCTACTTCCACCAGTTGCGTCATCAACTGCGAAATGTTGGTGTTGGATGATTCAAGATAGCCTTGCACGACCTGCGGAACTTCATCACCTGTGGAGGCGGTTGGGCCTGTGAACAAGTTCCCTTCAGTGTGCTGAAGTTCTGCTTCCGGGTCGGCGAATACGCCAATCCCAAACGTGGCGACGGCAGTTCCGTTCACGCTGATGGCTCCGTCAGATGTGATCGACACTTCCCCATCGGGGAGTTCTATCGGCTGTCCTGCATCGTCGAGGACTTGGAAACCGTCCACGGTGACGAGGGTATTATCTGCATCGCGTATGAAACGTCCGTCACGGGTATAGCGGTTTCCGTCAGGAGTTTTCACGGTGAAGAAGCCATTTCCCTGCAAGGCAAAGTCCAGCGGATTGCTGGTGCTCTGCATGGAACCCTGCCCGTAATCAATAAATTCCTCACCAATCTGAGTACCCAGCCCTAACGTGCCAACATATTCCACCGGGTTGGCTTGTAAATTTCCGTTGGCATAGACTGACTGGTTTTGCATAAAATCCTGCGCAGTGGTCAGAATTTGTTTGAAGCCAGGGGTCTGGATATTGGCTATATTATGACTGATCACCTGTTGACGGGTGGCGTTCATCACCATTGCTGAAACTGCTGAATAAAGTCCTTTTATCATGATTGCTTCTCCTAAAAAGTTCAAGACCATTTGCCGCTAATTTCGCGAATAAACGCGAATTTTTTAATCAATTAGCTAAAATTCGTGACATCGTGCCCGCAGGGTAAATTCGCGGCTAGTTCTATGGCTGCTATTTCCTTTGCTGAAAGCTCAGAACCAACTGAACTTCTTCGCGGCTCATGCTGAATTGACGGGCAATATCCACATCAGACATGTTGGCTTCAGACATGGCGCCGATGAGGCGGTTGCGTTCCAGAGCAGAGGAAGTTGATTCGACAATGCTTGGTGTCTGGCTGGCTTTGGCCTGAGAAATGCCCAACAAAGTTTTGAAATCCGTCTGCCCCATCTCTCCTGTTGACGGTGGAGTTGTCGTCTGCGGCGGGTTGGCGACCAGTCCGCGCATTTGCTCGACCAGCGGCCCCATGCGGTTGGCCTGGGTCTGGCGGTTCTGCGCGAGCGCCGTCTCACGCGCCAGTTGCAGCACGTACAGGGAATCTTCGAGGGATACTCTGGAAATATTAGTCATTCTTCATCATCGCTTTCAATGAAATGACCGCGCGGGCATGAAGCTGGCAGACCCGCGATTCGGTGATGTCCAATACTTTGCCGATCTCTTTGAAGGTCAACTCTTCGTTGTAATAAAGGGATAAAACCATTTGTTCGCGCTCTTCCAAATTCTGGATGGCAGCTGCCATTTCTGCTGCCATATCCTTTTGTTCCAGCACATCCAGCGGATCGGCCTGACTCTCGTCTCCATATTTTTCGTGGAGCGGCACATCGCCTTCCTCGCCGCCTTCCATCATCATATCCAGCGAGACGAGCACCCGATTCGTATCCGCCAGCCCTTGATGAATATCATCCACGTTCGTGCCCAAGTGAGCGGCAATTTCATCCTCGGTGGGTTCGCGGAAATTCTCAGACCACAAAGTGGTGATGGATTTCTGGATCATCCGTGAGCGTTTGCGGGCAGCGCGCGGCATCCAATCTGTTGTACGCAGGTAATCCATGATCTTGCCGCGAATGCGCAAACTCGCGTAGGTGCTGAACTTCGCGTTGTATTTCGGGTCAAAATGGTCCACGGCTTCGATCAGCCCCATCAAACCTTGATGAGCGAGGTCTTCATAATCACTGCCGCGTTCCTGTGTGATTCCCATCCGTCCCAACAGATAATGAACCAGAGGAACAGATTGCAAAACCAGCTTCTCGCGCAGTTCGGGGGAACGGCTCGTAAAGAATTCCTCTAAACTGCCTTCGGTTTCGATTTGCATAACCATGGTTTACTTCACCTCTGACGGGCTTTGAATGTCAAGTTCATCGGCTTCTGCGGGTTGTTTCTCTTTTTTTACAGATGACATCCCTGAGGAAATCTGGCGTGTAAGGGCAAGGAGCAAACTACCCAGAACCAATATGGAGATACTCGTGCGAATCACAAAATCGAGCAAGTTCGAGCCGTTCAATAAAGAGATGCCAACGATGGTGAAAAATACTGCCACCAAAACAATGGCCGAGAGCATGACCGTAAATTCGATCAGAACTGGAGGATGGACATCCTCTGTTCCCTTTTTTGATTTATCTGCCTGTTTTTCTTCCTCGGCAGGATCATGTCGCTCAAGAGTGATCTCTTTATCAGCCATGTCTCAATCTCTTTATTTATTCCACTCTTTGCCAAACAAGGCAGAGACCAATCGGGCGGGGTCGGCAACTTCCAAATGGCGGGATGTTTCGCGTCCGCTGGAAAAATAGCCGAGTGGAATTTGATTCCTGCGCGTAAAGTTATACAAGCCACCAAAAGTGTAGGTTTCATCCAGCTTTGTCACGATCAAACCGTCCAGGTTAAAAACGCCGAGCGAAGCTGATAATTGAAACAAATCGGATTCTTTGGTGGTGGCAGGCGCAACCAGATACGTGCAACGCCCGGGCATTTCAGAAAGCAACGCACCCAACTCGATCATCTGCTTTTCGTTGCAGGGGTTGTACCCCGGCGTATCCACCAGAAAAATTTCATTCGCTTGTGGGGCGTTCAAAATTTCCTTCAAGTCCTGCGGGGTGTAGACGAGTTTCAAATCCAGACCTAGAGCGTCGGTGTAGGATTTTGCTTCGGCAATTGCGCCCATGCGTACTGTGTCAGCGCAAACCCAAATGACAGACTTCTTGAAATGCTCTCTAAAATAGATGGCAAGTTTTGCGATCACGCTGGTCTTGCCGCTGCCGCTTGCGCCGATGACACAAACAACATTATTTGAAACAAAAGCGCCCGCGCCTTTTTGCACGCGCAACTCCGCACCCATCAACTGGATGACGGATCTTTTGCAGGCTTCCACATCCGCAAGTGTGCTGGGGCTGAG
>Ga0075156_10000364_pt1 | contig 22976 bp, 23 predicted proteins | sample JI81AbrownDNA_FD_70966 | JGI IMG/M metagenome (GOLD analysis project Ga0075156, IMG submission 70966) | Wastewater effluent complex algal communities from Wisconsin, to seasonally profile nutrient transformation and Carbon sequestration -... | ecosystem: Engineered > WWTP > Effluent > Algae...
GCCGCCGAGTCCGTCGGCGATGACAACATCCAGGAGAAGACGACCGGCCGGGTCACCCCGGAGAACTGGACGCACGGCTCCGCCGAGGCTCGTCAGCGCTGGTTCATCCAGGGCATGAAGGCCTCCGACATCAACAAGTGCAACACCTTCTCGGTGGACGACCCGAACACCCAGACCGTCGACAACCTCTGAGCCGGCTCCGGCTCAGAGCTGGTTGCCTCAGGGTTGATCGCTCAGGGTTGATCGCTCAGGGTGATCCGCACGGCCGTGGCGCGCTTGATCGCCGTCTCCAAGACGGCGCGGTTCGGATCCGGCAGGTCGAACAGCTCCCGGCGGGCCAAGGGCACGAGCGAGGACAAGCGGCGCTCGGAGAGCACGGCCGCGACCAGTTGACGGTCACCGCCGACGACCAGGCCGGGCAGCAGCGGGCTGGTCCCGACGGGGATCTCCCCCGTCTCCTCCGGCACGTGCGCCAGGTCGACAAGGATGCGGGCCGCATGCTCCACCACCGCGCCGACGAGTTCGTCGGCCTGGTTGTCGCGGCGGCGAGCATAGCGCTGCTGCGACCAGCCGCCGGCGGCCGTGCGCGATTGCACATAGCGGGTGCCGACCTTATGCAGGAGTAGCTTGCCGCCGCGGACCCGGCCCACGGCATACCCACCCCGGCGCACCAGGATCACGCCGAGCGGATCGTGGTCGAAGTAGGCAAAGCTGGCGCGCACGCCGTCGGCGCCGCGCACCTCGCTGGGTCGGCCGGAAGGGACCTGGCCGCCATGGCGCTCGGCGAAGCCGCCGAGCCAGGCGCTGAGGCGCTCCGGCGCGACCTCGATCAGGCGTGGGGTGCTAGGCGCCCCACTCGGGCTAGATGTTGAAACCAAGGGCACGCAGTTGCTCCCGGCCGTCGTCGGTGATCTTGTCGGGTCCCCATGGTGGCATCCAGACCCAGTTGATGCGATGGGTTGTTACCAAACCGTCAAGTGCCGAAGCGGTTTGGTCCTCGATCACATCGGTCAGCGGACACGCCGCCGAGGTCAGGGTCATGTCGATGACCGCGTGATTCTGCGGGTCGACGGTGATGCCATAGACCAGCCCGAGGTCGACGACATTGATCCCTAGTTCGGGGTCGACGACATCGCGCATGGCCTCTTCGAGGTCCGCGACATTGGCGGGTAACAGGGCTTGATCAGACATGAGTTTCCTCCGAGAGATTCACTCCGGTTGTGGCCAGCGCATCGGCGAGGGCCATCCAAGACAGCAAAGCGCATTTCACGCGCGCGGGATATCGCGCCACTCCGGCAAGGGCGACAGCATCCCCGATGATCTCCTCGTCACCACTGTCCGCTCCCTTGGACGTGAGCATCGAGCGGACCGCCGCGAAGCGCTCGCGGGCGTGGCCTAGATCGTCGCCAGTCAGCAATTCGGCCAGCATGGACGCCGAGGCGACCGAGATCGAACAGCCAAGGCTGTCATAGGAGATGTCGGTGAGGGTCTGGCCATCCCGGTGCACGCGCAGCGTGATCTCGTCGCCGCACGTGGGGTTGACGTGGTGGACCTCGGCGTCGAAGGGATCGCGCAGCCCCATCCGATGCGGGCGCTTGGAGTGCTCGAGGATGAGCTCCTGATAGAGATCCATCCGCCTCACCCCGCGATTCCGAAGATGTCGGGGACGGTGTCGAGGGCCCGGAAGAAGGCGTCGATCTCCGCGGGGGTGTTGTAGGGCCCCAGGCTGGCGCGGGTCGTCGCCGCCGCGCGGAAGCGGCGGTGCAGCGGCCAGGCGCAATGATGTCCCACGCGAACAGCAACGCCCTGGTCGTCCAAAATCTGCCCGACATCGTGCGCGTGCACGCCCTCGACGACAAAGGAGACCGCTCCCCCGCGGTCGGCGAGTTCGTCCGGGCCGACCAGACGGGTCCACGAGCGTTCTCGGAGCCCGTCGAGCAGCAGCCCCGTCAAGGCCTGCTCGTGGGCGCTGACGCGCTCCATCCCGAGGCCGGTCAGATAGGTGCAGGCCGCCGAGAGCCCGACGGCCTGGGCCGCATTGGGCACGCCGGCCTCGAACTTCTGCGGCGCAGGGGCATAGGTCGCGCCCGCCATGGTGACCGTCTCGATCATCGAGCCACCCGTGAGGAAGACCGGCATCTGCGCCAGCACCTCTGCTCGCGCCCAGAGCACGCCGATGCCCATCGGCCCGAGCATCTTGTGCCCGGAGAAGGCGAGGGCGTCGACACCGAGCGTTTGCACATCGATCGGCAGGTGTGGCACCGACTGGCAGGCATCGAGCAGCACGAGCGCGCCGACGGCATGGGCCCGCGCGACGATCGGCTCGACCGGGTTGATTGTGCCCAGCACATTGGAGGCGTGCGCGAAGGCCACGACCTTGGTGCGCTCGGTGATGATGGTGTCGAGGTCGCTCAGATCGAGCCGGCCGGACTCGGTGACGGGGAACCAGCGCAGGCTCGCGCCCGTGCGTGCGGCCAATTCCTGCCAAGGAATGAGGTTGGCATGGTGCTCCATCTCGGTCACCACGATCTCATCGCCCGGGCCGAGCCGGAAGCGATCGCCGCGTCCACCACCGCCCGCCTCGGCATTGGAGAAGGCATAGGCGAACGCGTTGATGGCCTCGGTCGCGTTCTTGGCGAAGACGATCTCATCCGGGGCCGCACCGATGAAGGCGGCGATGGTTTGCCGCGCCTCCTCATACGCCTCGGTTCCCTCCTCGGAGAGGGCGTGCGCGCCGCGGTGCGGCGCGGCGTTGAGCTGGGTATACCACCCGCGCTCGGCATCGAGCACGGCATACGGCTTCTGAGAGGTGGCACCGGAGTCGAGATAGACCAGCGGCTTGCCGCCGCGAACTGTGCGCGACAGGATCGGGAAGTCGCGGCGGATCGCCGCGAGTTCCTGATCGCTGAAAGCCGGCGGCGGATGAAGGGTCATGCGCGGTTCAGACCCCCGCGGTGATGAACCGGTCGTAGCCCTCGTCCTCGAGGCGGTCGGCAAGCTCCGGGCCGCCTTCCTCGGCGATGACCCCGTCGACGAAGACGTGCACGAAGTCGGGCTTGATATAGCGCAGGATCCGCGTGTAGTGCGTGATGAGCAGCACGCCGAGGTCCTGGGCCTGCTGGGCGCGGTTGACGCCTTCAGAGACGATGCGCAGCGCATCGACGTCGAGGCCGGAGTCGGTCTCGTCCAGGATCGCGATGCGGGGCTTGAGCAATTCCAACTGGAGGATCTCGTGGCGCTTCTTCTCGCCACCGGAGAAGCCTTCGTTGACGCCGCGCTCGGCGAAGACCGGGTCCATCCGCAGGCCGGCCATCGCCTCCTTGACGTCCTTGACCCAGGTGCGCAGCTTGGGGGCTTCGCCGTCGATGGCGGTCTTGGCTGTGCGCAGGAAGTTGCTGACGGTCACCCCGGGCACCTCGACGGGATATTGCATGGCCAAAAAGAGCCCGGCGCGGGCGCGCTCGTCGACGCTCATCGCGAGGACGTCCTCGCCGTCGAGGGTGATCGAGCCGGAGGTGACGGTGTATTTCGGGTGCCCGGCAATGGAATAGGCCAGCGTCGACTTGCCCGAGCCATTGGGGCCCATGATCGCGTGCGTCTCGCCGGAGTTGATGGTCAAGGTGACCCCGCGCAGGATCTCCTTCTCAACATCGTCCGCGGTGATGGCGACATGCAGGTCGCGAATCTCGAGGGTGGACATGGGGATTACTCGCTCTCGGGGATCAGACGGGCGGGGACGGAGACGAAAACCTCGCCGTCCTCGATGGTCACGGGAAAGGTCGCGACCGGCTCGGTCGCGGGCAGATTCAAGGCGGCTCCGGTGCGCACATCAAAGCGCGAGCCGTGCAACCAGCATTCGAGCTGGCAGCCCTCCAACTCGCCCTCGCTCAAGGAGACATTGGCGTGGCTGCAAATGTCATCGATCGCATAGACCTCACCATCCTCGGTGTGGATGATCGCGACCGGCTGGCCGTGGATGTCAGCCAGGGCCGCGCCCACCGCGGGGAGTTCGTCGAGACGGCAGATGGCGACGGGGACGAGGTCGGTCTCGGTGCTCAAACCGTCTGCTCCAATTCCGCGTCGATGGCACTCATCAGGTGCCCGATGACCTCGGGAATCCCGATCTTGGAGACCAGGGCGGCGAAGAAGCCGCGCACGACGAGGCGGCGCGCCTCCGTCTCGGGTATGCCGCGGGCCATCAAATAGAAGAGCTGAAGGTCATCGAAGCGGCCCGTGGCCGAGGCATGCCCCGCTCCGGCAATCTCGCCGGTCTCGATCTCGAGATTGGGGATGGAGTCGGCGCGCGCCCCGTCGCTCAGCAGCAGGTTGCGGTTCAGCTCATAGGTGTCAGTGCCCTCGGCGGCCGCGCGGATCAGGACATCCCCGACCCAGACGGTCCGGGCGCTATCGCCTTGCAGGGCGCCCTTGTATTCGACATTGCTGCGGCAGTTCGCCACCGCGTGGTCGACGAAGAGCCGGTGCTCCAGATGCTGGCCGGCGTCGGCGAAATAGACCCCGAGGCCATCGAAGGACCCGCCGGGCCCGGCATAGGTGGCATTGGTGTTCAGGCGCACGATGCCGCCGCCGAGGGTGACGGCGATGTGCTTGACCTGCGCATCGCGCCCGATCACGACATCGTGTTGGCCGAGGTGGATGCTCGCGTCATCCCACTCCTGCAAGCTGACGACGGTCAGGTCGGCGCCATCGCCGGCCACGATCGTGGCGACCTCGCTGTAGTCGGCCCGCCCGGCGTGGGTGAGCACGACGGTCGCCTTGCTGAACCGCCCGGCTCGGATGAGCAGGTGTCCGTGGACGAGTTGGCCCTCGCCACCGGTCAGGGTCAGGCGCACCGGCTCGGTCAGCTCCGCCTCGGCGGGGATGTCGATGACCGCAACGCCACCGCTGTGGCTGGCCGCGATCGCCGCGGCGCGGTCGGCCGGCGCCGGCGCGCCGGTGGCGCGCCAGTCCGCCACACTCATGGTGCCGAGGCGGACCCCGGCCGGCAGGCTCTCCTCCCAGTCCAGGCACGCCCCGGTGGCCTCATCGCGCAGGAGCGCGCGGAGACGATCGACGGGGGTGAAACGCCAGTCCTCCTCCCGGCCCGTGGGCATCGGGAAGTCGGCCACGGCATACGAGCGCGTGCGCTCGGCGCGGGACTGGTCGGGGACAAATGCCGCGACACTGTCGGTGTGCGGGACCAAACCGCTTGGGCGAGTGGTCTTTTCAGCCAGCAGGCTCATGATTAGCCAACGGCTCCTTCCATCTGGAGTTCGATGAGCCGGTTGAGTTCGAGGGCATATTCCATCGGCAGCTCCCGGGCGATGGGCTCGACGAAACCGCGCACGATCATCGCCATCGCCTCTTCCTCGGAAAGCCCGCGCGAGCGCAGATAGAAGAGTTGGTCCTCGGAGACCTTCGAGACGCTGGCTTCGTGACCCATCTGGACGTCGTCCTCGCGGATGTCGACATACGGATAGGTGTCGGAGCGGCTGATCTGATCGACGAGGAGGGCGTCGCACACGACGCTGCTCTTGGCGCCGTGTGCGCCTTCGAGGATCTGGACCAGGCCCCTGTATGAGGTGCGCCCACCCCCGCGCGCCACCGACTTGCTGACGATGGTGCTGGAGGTGTTGGGGGCAGCGTGCACCATCTTGGATCCGGCGTCCTGGTGCTGACCCTCGCCGGCGAAGGCGATCGAGAGCGTCTCGCCGCGCGCGTGTTCGCCGAGCAGATAGACGGCGGGATATTTCATCGTCACCTTGGACCCGATATTGCCGTCGATCCACTCCATCGTCGCGCCTTCGGCGCAGGTCGCGCGCTTGGTGACGAGGTTGTAGACATTGTTCGACCAGTTCTGGATGGTCGTATAGCGCACGCGTGCGTTCTTCTTCACGACGATCTCGACGACCGCGGAGTGCAGGCTGTCGGAGCTGTAGATCGGCGCGGTGCAGCCCTCGACATAGTGCACATAGGAGCCCTCGTCGGCGATGATCAGCGTCCGCTCGAACTGGCCCATGTTCTCGGTATTGATGCGGAAATAGGCCTGTAGCGGGATGTCGACGTGCACGCCCGGCGGGACATAGATGAAGGACCCACCACTCCAGACGGCCGTGTTGAGCGAGGCGAACTTGTTGTCCCCGGGCGGGATCACCGATCCGAAGTACTCCCGGAAGAGGTCCTCGTGCTCGCGCAACCCCGTGTCGGTGTCGACGAAGATGACGCCCTTCTCCTCCAGGTCCTCGCGAATCTGGTGATAGACGACCTCGGACTCGTATTGCGCGGCGACGCCCGCGACCAGGCGCTGCTTCTCGGCCTCGGGGATGCCGAGCCGGTCGTAGGTGTTCTTGATGTCCTCGGGCAGGTCCTCCCAGGAAGTGGCCTGCTTCTCCGTCGACTTCACGAAGTACTTGATGTTTTGGAAGTCGATGCCGGTCAGGTCACTACCCCAAGTGGGCATCGGCTTCTTGCCAAAAAGACGCAGGGATTTCAGGCGCAGATCGTGCATCCACGCGGGCTCGTTCTTGCGCCGCGAGATGTCCTCGACCACCTCGGGGCTCAGGCCGCGCCGGGCGGTCGAACCCGCCGAGTCGCTGTCGGCCCAGCCGTATTCGTAGCGTCCCAAGTCCTTCAGACCTGGGTTGAGGTCTTCGATGCTCTGGGTCATGACGCCTCCGTCGTTTCTGGGGTGGACGTGGGGATGAAGGTGGTGCACACGTGATCGCCGTGCGCAAGGGTGGCCAGCCGCTGCACGTGCACGCCCAGAAGGCGCGAGAAGGCCTCGGCTTCGGCATCGCAGAACTGTGGGAAGGCCGCGGCGACGGTCTGCACCGGGCAGTGGCCCTGACACAACTGGATGCCGGTCAGCGGCGCCCCGGAGCCGGGTATGCCGATGGGCCGGGCACTCGCATCGAAGCCGTCCCGGCTGAGCAAGGACACCAGGGTCTCGACCCGATCGCCGGGGTCGGTGATCGGTGCGAGTTCCCCGGCATAGCGCGCCTCGAGCTTGGCGACCCGGGCCCGGGCGAAGGCGGTGACGGCCTCGGGGCCGGCGGTGGCCTCCAGGAAGCTCAGCGCCTCGCTCGCGAGATGCCCATAGTCGCTGGTCAGGGCCTCGTGGCCGGTGTCGGACACGACATAGGCTCGGGCCGGGCGGCCCCGTCCACGGCGAGGCGAGGGCGCCTCCCGAGCTTCGATGAGGCCGGACTCGACCAAGCTGTCGATCTGGCGGCGCACCGCGGTGTCGCTGAGCGCGAGGAGTTCGGCCAGCCGCGTGGTCGTGACCGGGGCATGCTGGCTGATGGCGCGCAGAACCCGCCGCCGGGCACCCGTCTCGGGCGCGCCGACGGCGACTGAGCCGTCCGTCGCCGTCATACCGGGAATAACCACACAACGATGTTAGATATTTCCGGCGCGCCTGCGAACTAAGGCCAACCTAAGTCACTCCAGTGCCGGCCCCGGGTCAGGCCGGCGAGAGGTGCAGCAGGGCACCATCGGCGCCGTCTTGAAGCACCCAGATCGTGCCATCGGGGGCTTGCTCGACCTCTCGGATCCGGGTGCCGAGGGGGCCATCGTCGAATCGGTCTCCCGCCACCGCGCTCTTGCCATCGAGGTCAATGCGCAGCAACGAGGTGCCCGAGAGGGCGCCGACGAAGGCATCGCCGCGCCACTGCGGGAAGGCATCGCCGGTGTAGATCATCAAACTGCCCGGCGAGATCGACGGATTCCAGGACAGCTTCGGCGCGGCATAGCCGTCACCGGCCGTGTGATCGGGGATCTCGGTTCCGTCATAGTGGGATCCATTCGACGCCTTGGGCCAGCCGTAGTTCGCGCCGCTCTCGATGAGGTTGATCTCGTCACCACCCTTGGGCCCCATCTCACTGCTCCAGAGCCGGCCGTCGGCATCGAAGGCCAGGCCGAGCGGGTTGCGATGCCCATAGCTCCAGATCTCAGATGCCGGATAGCCCTGATCGGCGAAGGGATTGCCCGCCGCTGGGGAGCCGTCGAGATTGAGGCGCAGGATCTTGCCGAGGTCGTTGGTCAGCTCCTGCGCCGGCGTCATTTGCTGCCGGTCCCCGGAGCTGACGAAGAGGTGTTGCCCGTCGGGGCTGACCGCGAGCCGGTGCGAGAAGTGGCCACTGCCATCGACCTTGGGCTCTTGGCGCCAGATGACATTGAGATTCTCCAAGCGGGCGCCATCGCCGTCGATGACCAATCGTCCGGCGCCGACCACGGCGCCCGCCGTGGCGCCGTCCCCAGCCTCCACCCAACTGAGGAATACCCGTTGGTCGTGGTCAAAGCTCGGGGCCGCGATGATGTCGCCGAGCCCGCCCTGCCCCTGCGCGCGGACCTGCGGCACCCCGGCGACGTCGAGGTCGGTGCCGGCCCCCAGGTCGCGCACCACGAGCCGCCCCCCGCGCTCGGTGATCGCGGCATACTCCGTGCCCGGCAGGAAGGTCATGGCCCAGGGCTCGGCATAGGTGGCCACCTGCTCGATCGTGAAGGCTCCCGAAGCCCCGGAACTTGTTGTCCCCGAACTCGTTGTCCCGGTGCTCGTTGTCCCGGAGCTCGGGGTCGGGGCAGGCGAGGTGGGGGCGGAGGTTCCTGAGCACCCGGCGAGCATGGCGGCACCGCCGGCGAGGAGCATCAGTTTGCGCATGACCTGACCGTAAACACCTTCCCTGGGTGGGGGCTTCTTCCCAGCCGACCTAAACTGCCCGGGTGCCCGCAATCGAGGTCCGCGACCTGATGAAGTCGTATGCCGCCACCCGCGCCCTCGATGGGGCGACGTGGAGTGCGGCAGCCGGCCGGGTCACGGCCGTGCTCGGGCCCAATGGCGCCGGGAAGTCGACGACGATCGAATGCCTCCAAGGTTTGCAGCGCCCCGACTCGGGCGTGGTGCGCGTCCTCGGCGCCAACCCCTGGCGCGCGGATGCGGAGCATCGAGCCCGGGTCGGGCTGATGCTGCAGGACGGCGGTCTGCCGTCGATGTCCACTCCCCTTCCGTTGCTGCGTCACCTTGCTTCCATGTATGCCGAGCCCGCTGACCCCGGCCGGCTCGCCCAGCGCCTCGGGATCGAGGACTTCGCGGGCACAATCTTGCGCCGGCTCTCCGGTGGGCAGCGGCAACGCGTCGCCCTGGCGGCAGCCCTGATCGGTCGCCCCGAGGTGCTCTTTCTCGACGAGCCGACGGCGGGCTTGGATCCGCATGCCCGTTTGGATGTGTGGGAAATCGTTCGCGAACAAGCAGATTCGGGCGTGGCCGTGGTCTTGGCGACGCATTCCTTCGAGGAGGCCGACCGGGTTGCCGACGACATCGTCATCATGGGCCGCGGACGCGTGCGCGCGTCCGGAACCCGCGCCGAGGTCACCGGCGGGGACTCTTTGGAGACGGTCTACTTCGCTTTGACCGACGGAGGCCGGCGATGACCAGCACACCCGTGCGCGCCGCCGCCCGCGGCACGCGGATTCGACGGCAGGCCGCCTTCGAGACCCAAACCATGCTGCGCAATGGCGAGCAACTGCTCGTCGCCTTCGTCTTGCCGGCGCTGGCGATGGTTGGCCTGACGGTGGCCCGGGTGCCGGACCTTGGTTCGCCGCGGATCGCCCTGATCGTGCCCGGGGTTTTCGCGCTCGCTGTCGCCTCCAGCGCCTTCACCAGCCAGGCCATCGCCACCGCCTTCGACCGCCGCAATGGCGTCTTGCGGCTGCTCGGCACGACCCCCTTGGGGCGTGACGGACTCCTCGGTGGCAAGGTGCTCGCGACAGGTGCGGTGCTCCTCCTCCAACTGCTGGCGCTCTCCGCCTTGGGATTGGCTCTCGGGTGGCGACCCGATGCTGCCGGCCTGGTGCCGGCCGTAGTCTCGGTGGTGCTTGGTGCCGCTGCCTTCGTCGCCCTCGCCATGGTCGTGGCCGGGCGGCTGCGCGCGGAAGCCGTTCTCGCGGTGGCGAATCTGCTCTGGGTGCTCTTCCTCGGACTCGGCCTGCTGCTGCCCACAGACAAGCTGCCCGATGCCATCGGCACGCTCGCGCGGTGGCTGCCCTCGGGCGCTCTCGGAGATGCACTTCGCTCGGCGCTCGCGGCGGGCGAGTGGCCGCTGGCCTCCTGGCTCGTGCTCGCCGGCTGGGCCGCGGTCGGCGCGCTCGTGGCAACCCGGATCTTCCGCTGGTCCGACTGAGCACCAGGTCCCCGTGGCCGGGGGCTCGGCGCCCATGCCGTACACTTGTTTCATCGGCCCGACCAGTTCTGCCGCGGGCCGCTTCGCTTGTCGATGCCATTGCTGCTGCGACCCATGATGTTCGCGCCGGGCAGGACGACTCGTTCCGAGACTCATTGGAGTACCCCGCACTGTGTCCACTGACACGACCTTCGGCACGCTCGGCGTGCCCGCTTCCCTGATCGCCACCCTCGCCGAGCGTGGGATCACCACCCCAACCCCCATCCAGGCCGCAACCCTGCCCGACTCGCTCGCGGGTCGTGACGTCCTCGGCCGCGGCCGGACCGGATCCGGCAAGACCTATGCCTTCTTGCTGCCGATGGTGGCTCGCCTGACCGCCGCTCGCAGCCGCCGGATGCCGGGCCGCCCGCGCGCCCTCATCCTGGCCCCCACCCGCGAACTCGTCGCGCAGATCGAGGACTCCCTCAACCCGCTGGCGCAGGCGGCGGGTCTGACCTCACGCACCGTCTTCGGCGGTGTCGGCCAGGGCCCGCAGGTCACCGCCTTGCGCGCCGGTGTCGACATCGTCATCGCGTGCCCGGGTCGTCTCGAAGACCTCATCGGCCAGGGCCATGTGAGCCTCGACGCAATCGAGGTCACGGTGCTCGACGAAGCCGACCATATGGCCGATCTGGGCTTTCTGCCGGTCGTGCGCAAGCTCCTCGACAAGACCCCGCGCGACGGCCAGCGGATGCTCTTCTCCGCAACGCTCGATGCCGGCATCGATGTGCTGGCGAAGCGCTATCTGACCAAACCCGTAACGCACGAAGCCGACTCGGCGCAGTCGCCGGTGGCGGAGATGGACCACCATGTCCTGCACGTTGCCCCCGATGCGCACCTGCCGGTGCTGACCGACCTCACGGCCGCGCCCGGTCGCACGATTGTCTTCACCCGGACCAAGCACCGGGCCAAGAAGCTTGCCCGCCAGCTCAATGCCGCTGGCGTGCCGGCCGTCGAATTGCACGGCAACCTCTCGCAGAATGCCCGCACCCGCACGATGGAGGCCTTCCACAGCGGCGCCGCGGGCACGCTCGTCGCCACCGACATCGCGGCCCGCGGCATCCACGTCGATGATGTTGCGCTCGTCATCCACGCCGACCCGCCCGTCGAGCACAAGGCCTATTTGCATCGCTCCGGCCGCACCGCGCGGGCCGGCAACTCCGGCACCGTCGTGACGATGATGCTCGACGAGCAGGTGCGTGAGGTCCGCGACCTGACCCGCAAGGCGGGCATCCGCCCGACCACCACGCGCGTTGACGCGGCCCACCCGCTGCTGCGCGACCTCGCCCCCGGCGAGCGAACCCTCCCCGGCCCGTATGCCGCTCCGGAGCCCCCCAACGCGGGACAACGCTCGGGCCGCCAAGGCCAGCCGCGATCGCGGGGCCGGTCGGTGCAGCCTGCGGGCGAGCAGCCGCGTCGTGGTCGCCCCGGTGCCGGCCGTAGCCAGCAGTCACGCACGCCGTCGGGCGGGCAAACCCGTGCGCAGAAGGGGAACGGCGGAGCTAACCGGCCGGCCCGCTCGGTTGCCTACTCGACCAGCACCTCCGGCGGCGCGGCCAACTTCTCCGCCGGCTCCCGCGCGGGGGCGCGCCGCGCCCGCTGAGTCGTTCGGGTCCCTCGACCACCCGCCCCATTCCGTCGAAAGGACACTCTGACCCCGTCGAAAGGACACTCTGGGGTCGTCTGGGTCCTGCGCGCAGCCCGGGAGAGGGCACTCTGGGGTCGTCGAGGGGACAAGTTCTCCCCAGCGTCGAAGAGATCCCCGGCGCCCCCGCGCATCGTCCTGCCACGGAGTGGAGGCGAGGAACGGGCAAGGCCGCGACGGCCGGATCAGCTGCGGTGGGCCCGGTAATACGCGATCAGGCCCCGGGTGCTCGGGTCCTGGGCTGCCAACGCCTCGTCGTCGGAGCTGATCGCCGGTGAGATTTGCAGCGCCAATTGCTTGCCCAACTCCACTCCCCACTGGTCGAAGGAGTCGATGCCCCAGACGACGCCCTGGGTGAAGGTGATGTGCTCATAGAGCGCGATCAACTGACCGACGACGGCAGGGGTCAGCAGCGGTGCCATGATTGAGGTGCTCGGCCGGTTGCCGGTGAAGACCTTCGCCGAAACCAAGTTCTCCGGCACGCCCTCGGCGCGCACCTCATCCGCAGTCTTGCCGAAGGCGAGCGCCTTGCTCTGCGCAAAGAAGTTCGCGAGGAAGAGCTCGTGAACGTCGGCATCGCCGTCCTTGGTCGGGTGCGCGCTATTGGCCATCGCGATGAAGTCACACGGGATGAGCTGGGTGCCCTGGTGGATCAACTGATAGAAGGCGTGCTGGCCGTTGGTGCCCGGTTCGCCCCAGAAGACTTCGCCGGTCTCCGTCGTGACCGGTGCCCCGTCGGCACGCACCCCCTTGCCATTGGACTCCATCGTCAACTGCTGAAGGTATGCCGCGAAGCGGTGCAGATATTGCGCATAGGGCAAAACCGCGTGGCTGGTTGCTTTGAAGAAGTTGACGTACCAGACATTGAGCAGCCCCATCAGCGCCGGGACATTCTGCTCGAAGGGCTCGAAGGCAAAGTGGTTGTCGACGGCGTGGAAGCCGCCGAGGAAATCGGCGAAATTGTCCTTGCCGATCGCGACCGCCAACACCGTGCCGACGGCGGAGTCGACCGAATAGCGGCCGCCAACCCAATCCCAGAAGCCGAAGGCATTGGCCGGGTCGATGCCGAAGGCCTCGACCTTGTCCAAGGCGGTGGAGACCGCGACGAAGTGCTTGGCCACAGCCGCGGTGCGCGCCTCGTCGGTGTCCTCGATGGCGCCCTTCGCGAGCAGCGTGCGCCAGAGCCAGTCGCGCGCCATCCGGGCATTGGTCAGGGTCTCGAGGGTGGTGAAGGTCTTAGAGGCGATGATGAAGAGGGTGGTCTCGGGGTCGAGATCCGCGAGCTTCTCGGCGGAGTCTGTCGGGTCGATATTGGAGATGAAGCGGCACCGGATGCGTTCGTGCACATAGGGTTTCAGCGCTTCATAGACCATGACCGGGCCGAGATCGGAGCCGCCGATCCCGATATTGACGATCGTCTCGATCGGTTTGCCGCTGACCCCGACCCACTCGCCGCCGCGCACCTTGTCCGCGAAGGCATAGATCTTGTCCAGCACCTCGTGCACCTGCGAGACGACATCGGTGCCATCGACGACGAGGCTCTGGCTCACCGGCCGCCGCAAGGCCGTATGCAGCACCGACCGGTCCTCGGTGACATTGATCCGCTCCCCCGCATACATCGCATCGCGGCGCTGCGCGAGGCCCACCTGCTCGGCGAGGTCCAGGAGCGCCGCGAGAATGTCCTCGGTCAGGAGATTTTTCGACAAGTCGACATGCAGGTCGGCGCAGGTGCGGGTATACCTCGACGCCCGGTCGGGATCGGCCGCAAAGGCGCCCCGCAGATCGGGTTCGTAGGCGGCCTTGAGTTCGGTCAGGCGAGCCCAGGCGGGCGTCGTGGTCGGGTCGACGATCGTCATACCCCAAGCCTAGTGAGCAAGCCCCCAGCGGTGCTCGGGGGCACCGAAGCGGGCAGGTAGCCTGGCGGGGTGACTCTGCAGGATCGGCGCATCGCCCTTCGCCCTGGCGCGACGGCATCCGAGAATCCCTGGCTGCGCCGCATCCTGCTCGCCAATGTCGTCGTCGAAGTCCTCATTGTCGTCACCGGCGGACTGGTCCGCCTGACCGGCAGCGGCCTCGGCTGCCCGAGTTGGCCGCAGTGCGTGCCCGGCTCCTATGTGCCCGTCCCCCACCAGGAGCAGGGCTTCCACAAATACATCGAGTTCGGCAATCGCACCCTGACCGGCCTGGTCGGGTTCGTCGCGCTCGCTGCGCTCCTGGCCGTATGGCAGTGGACCGACCGCCGCCGCGCTCTGGTCCTGCCCGCCGCGCTCGTGCTCGTCGGGGTGGCCGTCCAGGCCATCCTCGGCGGCATCACCGTGCGCACCGGCCTGCACCCCGCGACCGTGGCCGCGCACTTCCTGGTGTCCATGGGGCTGGTGGCCGCGGCGATGGCGGCCTATGTCGAGAGCGGCCTGCCGCCGGGATCGCGGCGGGCGGCCGTGCCCCCGCTGGTCGCGCGAACCGCCTGGGCCACCACCGCGGTTGGCGGGCTCGTGCTCCTGCTCGGCACGCTCGTGACCGGCTCGGGGCCGCACAGCGGAGACGCTGAGCAACCGGCACGTTTCGGATTCGACCCACGGTCGGTGTCTTGGCTGCACGCCGATTCGGTCATGCTCTTCGCTGGCCTGGTGGTCGCCATGGTGGTCGCCACCCGGCTTCGCGGCGCCGCCGCAGTCCAGTCCGCGTGGACCGCCGTGCTCTATGTCGTCATCGCTCAAGGCGTCGTCGGTTACACGCAGTACTTCACCGACCTGCCGATCCTGCTGGTCCTGGTGCACATGCTCCTAGCCAGCATCCTGGTCGTCACGCTCACCAATGGCCTGGTTCACTTGCGCGAACCCACGGGGAGCGCGACCCGCGATGGGTGAGCTCACGGCATACCTCGATGGCCTGCCGGTGCCGCAGGCGGCCGCGCTGCGACGGGTGGTCGAGCTGGCCCTTCAGGAGGCTCCCGGGGCGGTGGAGGGCCGCAGTTACGGTATGCCGGCGTTTGAAGGTTGAGGGTCGGCCGCTGATCGGGGTGATCGCCGCCACGGCGCACCTGTCGATCTTCCCCTTCTCGGCGGCGGTCGTCGCGGCGGTGGCGGCGGACCTCGACGGCTTCTCGCTGTCCAAGGGCACGGTCCGGTTCACGCAGGCGCAGCCGCTGCCCGAGGCGGTCGTGCGGCGGATCGTTCGCCTGCGGCTGGCCGAACTCGCCTGACGGGCAAATGGCGTCAGGCGATTGCCCAGTAGAGCAAGGGGTCGATCGCGACCGCTAGGAAGAGCACCGTCACATAGGTGATCGAGTAGTGGAAGAGGCGCATCGGCTTCATCTGGGCCATCGTGGCGCCGGCCTTGGCGGCGCGCAGGAGGCGATGCGCCTCGGCGAGGAAGAGCCCACCGGATGCGGCGGCGGCCACGGCATACAGCCAGCCCATCGGGGCGACGGGAATCAAGACCAGCGATGTCGCGACCATGACCCAGGAGTAGGCGACGATCTGACGCCCGACGGTGACATTGGACTCGACCACCGGCAGCATCGGCACACCGGCCTGTGCGTAGTCCTGCTTGAAGCGCATCGAGAGCGGCCAGTAGTGCGGCGGGGTCCAGAAGAAGATGACGAGGAAGAGCACGACGGCGGCCCAGCTCACGGAGTTCGTGACGGCCGACCAGCCGATGAGCACGGGCATACAACCGGCCGCTCCGCCCCACACGATGTTCTGGGAGGTGCGGCGCTTGAGGATCATCGTGTAGCCCACGGCATAGAGCACGATTGCCCCGAGCGAAAGCGCCGCGGAGAGCCAGTTGACGACAAGCCCGAACCACAGCGTCGAGATCACGGCGAGCACCGAGGCGAAGATCAGGGCGGCCCGCGGCGTCACCTCACCGGTGACCAGTGGCCGGTTCGCCGTGCGTCCCATGTGCGCGTCGATATCGCGGTCATAGACCATATTGAAAGCATTGGCCGCGCCGGCCGAGAGGGTGCCCCCGACGAGGGTCGCGATCACGAGCCACAGCGAGGGCACGCCTCGCTGGGCGAGGAACATCGTCGGCACCGTGGTCACGAGCAGCAACTCGATGATCCGTGGCTTCGTCAACGCGATATAGGCAGCGAGGCTGCGTCGCCATGGTGCGCGCGCCGGGACGGCGGCAGGCGTATGCAGCGTGGTCACGGTCGGCCTTCGCCTCGATCCTGACGTGGGGTTGCGGCGCACTGGCCGACGAACGGGGATTACTCCAGCAGTCTACCCATCGGTCAACCTGCGACGTGGGTCACACACGGGTTTAGGCTGGGAGGAGCATTGCCGCAATTGTGATCGTCCCAGGAAGGACAACCGTGACCGCTGTGTCCACCAAGCCCGCGCGCAAGCGTGCGAGTGCGTCGGCCCCCACCCGTTCCGTGCCCGCCCCGATCGCGAAGAAGGCAGGGTGGAACACCCTGGACGTTCGCGCCGTCGACACCGCGCGCCTGCTCGCCGCCGATGCTGTCCAGAAGGTGGGCAATGGTCACCCCGGCACCGCGATGAGCCTGGCGCCGGTGGCCTATCTGCTCTTCCAGAATGTGATGCGCCACGACCCCTCGGATTCGTCCTGGCTGGGCCGCGACCGCTTCGTCCTCTCCTGCGGCCACTCCTCCTTGACGCAGTATGTGCAGCTTTATCTCTCGGGCTATGGCCTCGAACTCGATGACCTCAAGGCCCTTCGGACCTGGGGCTCGTTGACCCCCGGACACCCCGAGGTGCACCACACCAATGGGGTCGAGGTCACCACCGGCCCGCTCGGTTCGGGTCTGGCGACCGCCGTCGGCATGGCCTTCGCCCAGCGTCGCCAACGGGGGATGTTCGACCCGGATGCCAAGAAGGGCACGAGTCCCTTCGATCACCACATCTGGGTGCTCGCCTCCGATGGCGACATCATGGAAGGCGTCACGCACGAGGCGAGCGCCTTGGCGGGGCACCAGGAACTCGGCAACCTGACCGTGATCTATGACCAGAACACGATCTCGATCGAGGACAAGACCGAGATTTCCTTCTCCGAGGATGTCGCCAAGCGCTACGAGGCATACGGCTGGAATGTCGAGACCATCGACTGGCGCGGCGATGGCGACGGGAGCACCTATGTCGAGGACGTCGATGCCCTCCTCGCCGCGTGTGAGCGCAGCCGCGGGGCGAGCAAGCCAACGATGATCGTCCTGCGCACGATCATCGCTTGGCCGAGCCCGACCAAGCAGGACACCGGCAAGTCGCACGGCTCCGCGCTCGGCGACGCCGAGATCGCCGGGTTGAAGGAGGTCTTGGGTTTCGACCCGAAGAAGACCTTCGAGGTCTCCCGCGAACTGATTTCCCACACCCGCAAGGTCAAGGCCCGCGGCAAGGCGGCGCACAAGGAATGGGACAAGGGCTATAAGGCCTGGCGCAAGGCCAATCCTGATGGCGCGGGCCTGCTGGACCGGCTGCTCGCCCACGACCTGCCGGCGGGCCTGGCCAAGGCGGTCCCGAGCTTCCCCGCCGACCCCAAGGGGGTGGCGACGCGCGCCGCCTCCGGCAAGGTCCTCGGCGCCCTCGCCTCGGTAATGCCCGAACTCTGGGGAGGCTCGGCCGACCTCGCCGAGTCCAACAACACGACCATGGAAGGTCAGCCCTCCTTCATCCCAACCGAGAAGCAGACCCGCGAGTGGTCCGGCGGCCCCTATGGCCGCACGCTCCACTTCGGCATCCGTGAGTTCGGCATGGGGTTGATCCTCAATGGCATCGCGTTGGAGGGTCTGACCCGGCCCTATGGCGGCACCTTCCTCGTCTTCTCCGACTACATGCGCCCGGCGGTCCGGCTCGCGGCGATCCAAGAGCTGCCGGTCACCTTCGTCTGGACGCACGACTCGATCGGCCTCGGCGAGGATGGCCCGACCCACCAGCCGATCGAGCACCTGGCAGCGCTGCGCGCCATTCCCGGATTCGACGTCGTGCGGCCGGCCGACGCCAACGAGACGGCGGCCTGCTGGGTGCAGGTGCTGCGCAACGCGCGACCGGCCGGCTTGGCTCTATCCCGACAGCCGCTGCCCACGCAAGACCCAGCCGTCGCTGGGAAGGTCGCGAATGTCGCCAAAGGTGCTTATGTCCTGCGCGAGGCAGCCACCGGCAACCCGGATGTCATCCTCATCGCCACCGGCTCGGAGGTCGGCATCGCGATGAGCGCGGCCGAAACCCTGGAGAAGGCAAAGATCGCCACCCGGGTGGTCTCGATGCCCTGCCGCGAATGGTTCGAGCGGCAGTCCAAGAGCTACCAGGAGAAGGTGCTGCCGGCGGCCGTGCGAGCCCGCGTCTCCATCGAGGCCGGCGTGCCCATGGGCTGGCGTGATTTCGTCGGTGACGCCGGCGAAATCGTCGGGATCGACCATTTCGGTGCCTCCGCCGATGCCGCCACCCTCTTCCGCGAGTTCGGCTTCACGCCGGAGAAGGTCGTGGCCGCCGCGAAGCGCTCGATCAAGTCGGCAGCCGCCAATGCCGGTCCCGCGGTGCCGGCACCCGGATCCGCCGCCACCGACGTCGCGGCCAACACGTCCTGACTCGACCCTTCAAGGAGCTGACATTTCAATGACCGATAACGCCAACCTGCGTGCCCTGAGCGACGCAGGGGTTTCCGTCTGGCTCGACGACCTCTCTCGTGAGCGGCTCACGTCGGGCAACCTGAAGGAGTTGATCGACACCAGCGGGGTCGTCGGGGTGACCACCAACCCCTCGATTTTCCAGGCCGCCTTGGCCAATGGCGACTCCTATTCGGCCCAGGTGGCGCAATTGGCCGCCGCCGGCTCCGATGTCGACAATGCCGTCGTCGAAATCACGACGCAGGACGTGCGCGACGCGTGCGATGTGTTGCGGCCGGTGTATGACGCGACCGCCGGCCTCGACGGCCGGGTGTCGATCGAGGTCGACCCGCGCCTGGCCCACGACGAGGCGGCAACCGTCGAGCAGGCCCGATCCCTTTTCGCCATTGTGGACCGGCCGAATGTCATGATCAAGATCCCCGCCACGCTCGAGGGCCTGCCGGCCATCACGGCCGTCACTGGCGATGGCATCAGCGTCAATGTCACCTTGATCTTCAGCCTTGAGCGCTATCGCGCGGTGATGAACGCCTACCTCGAAGGTCTGGAATTGGCCCTTGCCGCCGGCAAGGATCTGTCCTCGATCCGATCGGTGGCCTCCTTCTTCGTCTCCCGGGTCGACAGCGAGATCGACAAGCGGCTCGATGCGATCGGCACCGACGAGGCGCGTGCCCTCAAAGGCAAGGCGGCCGTGGCCAATGCCCAACTGGCATACCAGGCCTATGAGGAGGTCTTCTCGACCAGTCGCTGGGAGTCGCTGGCGGCTGAGGGTGCGCACAAGCAGCGGCCGCTGTGGGCCTCCACTGGGGTGAAGAATCCCGACTATTCCGACACGCTCTATGTCACCGACCTGGTCGCGGACAATACCGTCAACACGATGCCCGAGAAGACCCTCAGTGCCGTCATCGACCATGGCGATATCGGGGGTGATGCCGTGACCGGGCAGTATGCCGAGGCGGCCAAGGTTCTCGACGACATCGCTGCGCAGGGCATCTCCTATCCGGAGGTGACCGAACTGCTCGAGAAGGAAGGCGTCGAGAAGTTCGAGGCGGCCTGGGGTGATCTGCTCAGCGATTTGAGCGACGCCCTCGACGCAGCCAAGTAGGCACCAAGGGCGGGCCCCGGGCAACCGGGAGCCCGCCCTCGATCTTCCGTGACCTTGCTGGAAAGGGAGTCATGTCACCTGCTCGCATCGCCGCCGGGGTGAACCCGCTGCGGGACCCACGCGACAAGCGCCTACCTCGGGTGGCCGGGCCGTGCGCAATGGTGCTCTTCGGAGTCACCGGCGACCTGGCCCGCAAGAAGCTGATGCCGGCGATCTATGACCTGAGCAATCGCGGTCTCTTGCCGCCCGGCTTCTCACTCGTCGGCTTTGCGCGCCGCGACTGGGAGGATCAGGACTTCAGCAAGGTCGTCCATGATTCGGTGGCGCAATATGCCCGCACTCCCTTCAAGGAGGAGGTCTGGCGCAGCCTCGCCGAAGGCCTTCGCTTCGTTTCTGGCAGCTTCGACGACGATGCCGCTTTCGACCAGCTTTCCGCGACGTTGAGCGAACTCGACCAGACCCGCGGCACCGGCGGGAATCACGCCTTCTATCTTTCGATACCGCCCAACTCCTTCGCGACGGTCTGTCAGCAACTGGACCGGGCCGGCCTGTCCACCCCGACGCCGCAAGCCTGGCGGCGCGTGGTCATCGAGAAGCCCTTCGGCCATGACCTGGCCTCGGCGCGCGAGCTGAACGCCATCATCGAGGGCGTTTTCCCCGCGGATTCGATCTTCCGGATCGATCACTATCTGGGCAAGGAGACAGTGCAAAACCTGTTGGCACTGCGCTTCGCGAACCAGCTATTCGAGCCGGTCTGGAATAGCCACTATGTCGACCACGTCCAGATCACTATGTCCGAGGACATCGGCATCGGCGGACGAGCAGGCTATTACGACGGCATCGGCGCCGCCCGCGATGTCATCCAGAACCACCTATTGCAGTTGATGGCGCTGACGGCGATGGAGGAGCCGGCCTCCTTCGCCGCCGATCAACTGCGGGCCGAGAAAGAGAAGGTGCTCTCGGCCGTGCGCGTGCCCGCCGACGTCGGTGAGGCGACGGCCAGAGGGCAATATGCCGCGGGGTGGCAGGGCAGTGAGAAGGTCGTCGGCTATCTCGACGAGGAGGGGGTCGCCGCGGATTCCACCACCGAGACGTATGCCGCGATCCGCCTCGACGTCGACACCCGCCGCTGGGCCGGGGTGCCCTTCTATTTGCGCACCGGGAAGCGGCTCGGCAAGCGGGTCACCGAGATCGCCGTCGTCTTCAAATCGGCACCCCACCTGCCCTTCGAGGACACCGCCACCGAGGAACTCGGCCGCAACGCGATCGTCATCCGGGTCCAGCCCGATGAGGGGGTCACTATGCGTTTCGGGGCCAAGGTGCCGGGCGCCCAGATGGAAGTTCGGGATGTGACGATGGACTTCGGTTATGGCCGCGCCTTCACCGAGTCCTCCCCCGAGGCCTATGAGCGGCTGATCCTCGATGTCCTTCTTGGGGACCCGCCGCTCTTTCCCCGCCACGAGGAGGTCGAGCTCTCATGGAAGATCCTGGACCCGATCGAGCGGTACTGGGCGAAACAAGCTCAACCCCTGGATCAGTATGAGGCGGGAACCTGGGGCCCAGCCAGCGCCGATGCCCTGATGGCCCGCGATGGCCGCGCCTGGAGGATGCCATGATCGTGGACCTGCCGAGCACGAGCACCGCAACGGTGAGCAAGCGGCTGATCTCGCTGCGCGATGACGTGGGGGCGATGGCCCTGGGCCGGGTTCTGACCCTGGTCATTGTCGTCGATGAAGCCCTGGTCGATGCGGCCGTCGACATCGCCAACGAAGCCAGCCGGCAACACCCGTGCCGGGTCATCGCCCTGGTGCAGGCCAATGCCCGCGGCACCGCGCGCCTGGATGCGCAGATCCGCGTCGGGGGCGATGCCGGGGCCAGCGAGGTCGTCGTGCTGCGGATGTATGGCGCGCTGGCCAAGCAAGGCCGCTCGGTGGCGACACCCCTTCTCTTGGCGGACTCCCCCATCGTCGTATGGTGGCCCGGGGACTCCCCGGCCGATCCGAGCGGCGACCCAATCGGCGCAATGGCCCAGCGCCGGATCACCGATGCCGCGGCGGCCAAGCGCCCCCACCGACGGCTGGCGGAACTGGCCCAGAACTATGCCGACGGCGACACCGACCTCGCGTGGACCAGGATCACTCTCTGGCGGGCCCGGCTGGCCGCCGCCCTGGACCAGCCGCCCTTCGAAAAGGTGGAATCCGCGGTCGTGACCGGCGCGGGCGACTCACCCTCGGCATACCTCCTCGCAGCCTGGCTCGAGCACGCCCTGAAGACGCCGGTCCGGATCGAGAGCGTCGCGAGCGGCTCGGGCATCGTCGGAGTGCGCCTTGAGCGGGCGAGCGGGCCGATCGAGTTGACCCGGCCACGCGGCAACTCGGCGACCTTGATCGCCGCGGGGCAGCCCGATCGCCAGATCGCCCTGCCGCACCGCAGCGATGCCGAATGCCTCGCCGATGAGTTGCGTCGCCTGGACGCCGACGAGGTGTATGCCGAGGCCCTGGTCAAGGGCCTGCCAAAGCTCACCCAGCGGCGCTAGCCCGTGACTGACTGCTGGGACCGCGGTGGCGTGACAAGTTCCTGGCTTGAGATCGAGCATGTCACGGTCAAGTTCGGCAGCCGGCACGCGCTGCGAGACGTGACCCTCAGCCTTGGGGCCGGGGTGACCGCACTCCTGGGGCGCAATGGTGCAGGCAAGACCACGCTGTGCCGCGTGATCGCCGGTGACCTGCCCCCCCCCGACACGGGACTTGTTCACCGTGGGCGTGCCGTCTCGGCTGACCGGGCCGTTCCCGCCGGGCTTTCGGCGCTTGGTTGGCTCCCGCAGTGCTCATCCTCGATGAGCCGAGCGCGGGGCTCGACCCCGTGCAGCGCGAGCAGCTTCATGGTCTGATTCGCCGACTTTCGAGCGATCGTGGCGTTCTCCTCTCAACACACCTCCTGGAGGATGTCGCCGGCGTTGCCGAGGCGGTGGTCGTGCTGGATGAGGGAGCGGTACTGTTCGCGGGGTCGCTCGATGAGCTTGGTGGCGGACGTCATACGTCGGATGCCCTTCGACATGGCTTGCTGCGCCTGATGGGATCAGCCTCGTAATGCGAGCAAGGCTGCTTGTCTCGGTGTGGTCGCCCTACTCCTGGCTGGCGCTCGCGCTTCCGCTGTTTGCGGGCGCGGCGCTCATGGCGGCCAGCTACCGGCGCTGGCTCTTCGACGTCCGAGCGACGGAAGGATGGTGGTCCTTGTCGCTTATCGTCGTCATGCCATTGTGCGCGGCGACCGCCGCCTTCCTTGCTGTCCGCCGGGCCCGGACTGGCCTTGCGCAACTGGGCTCGACGGCGACCCGGACCGAAGGAGCCCAGAATGCGCGATTGCTCATCGAACTCGGGGCTCTCATCGCTGTCGGTCTCACGCCCCTCTTCGCGGCCACGGCGGGACTGT
>Ga0075156_10000365_pt1 | contig 22969 bp, 21 predicted proteins | sample JI81AbrownDNA_FD_70966 | JGI IMG/M metagenome (GOLD analysis project Ga0075156, IMG submission 70966) | Wastewater effluent complex algal communities from Wisconsin, to seasonally profile nutrient transformation and Carbon sequestration -... | ecosystem: Engineered > WWTP > Effluent > Algae...
AGCCTGCCCAAGACAGCCCGAACCCCCCGAAATCGGGGCATCGAGAAGCCCCGCAACGCCCTCACACCGACCTCCGAGACGACCAGCGCGCCGGAACCCCCAATAATCAGCGATTCCCTAGTGCCGCTCCTCAAGCCGGATCAGAGGTTCTCGGGCACCTTCAGATCGGCGTGGGCGATCTCTTCGATCGACACGTCGCGGAACGTCAGCACCTTCGCCGACTTCACGAATCGAGCGGGACGGTACATGTCCCAGACCCAGGCGTCACCCATCGACACCTCGTAGTAGACGTCACCGCCCTCGGTGCGCACCTTCAGGTCGACCGCGTTGCACAGGTAGAAACGTCGCTCGGTCTCGACCGCGTAGGTGAAGATGCCGACCACGTCCTTGTACTCCCGGTACAACTGGAGTTCAAGGTCGCTCTCGTACTGTTCAAGATCCTCGGCGCTCATAGCGGTGACACTCTACCTGCCTCTCAGCCGGCCCTGGACGCATCCGGCGCGGCCCTGGCAGTGCGTCGCACGTTCTCGAAGCACCACCGATGAATCTCGCACGGGCCGTTGGCGTCCAGATGCTCCTGATGCAGCGGCGTGCAGTACCCCTTGTGCACATCGAACCGGTAGGCGGGCCAGCGCTCGTGCGCCGTGCGCATGATCCGATCCCGGGTCACCTTCGCGATCACGGACGCCGCCGCCACGCACCCGGCGACCGCGTCCCCCTTCCACACTCCGAGCGACGGAACCGCGAGGCCGTCCACTCCGAAGCCGTCGGTGAGGGCGAAGTCCGGACGCACGTGCAGCCGGCTGATCGCCCGGCGCAACGCCTGGATGTTGGCCACGTGCATGCCCAGCCGGTCGCAGTCCCCCGGCTCGATCAGCACGACCGACCAGGCGACAGCCTTGCTCACGATCTCGTCGTAGCACCGCTCACGTTGCAGCGGCGTGAGGAGTTTGGAGTCCTTCAAGCCCCGCACCTGGGCGCCGGGAGTGCTGCCCAGGATCACCGATGCGGCCACCAGCGGACCGGCGCACGCCCCCCGTCCGGCCTCGTCGGCGCCGGCGATCAGCCCGAAACCGGCCCGCCGCAGGGCCCGCTCGAAGCCGTACAGCCCGGCGTCCCGGCGTAGCACGAAGGCCATCGCAACCTCAGCAGCGTGGGATCTCGCCGGTGATCACCGGCTTGTCGGGAGCGGCCCCGGTGGGGGCGGGAATGCTGGCGAAGGTGTCTGGCCTGGGCAGGTTGCGCCATCGGTCGAAGGGGTAGACGACGGCGATCGCCGAGCCCACCACGTCGGCCATCGGCACGAAGGCGGCGATGCCGTCGGTGCCCTCGGTGAGGTGGCAGCGCGAATCCTGCGAGTTGTCGCGATGATCGCCCATCACCCAGATGCGGTCCTTGGGAACGACCACATCGAAGGTGTAGGCGGACGGCGCCACCGTCTGGCCGTTGGTGGCATAGAGGTAGGTGCCCTCGTCGAGGGGCTGGCCGTTGACCAGAATGCGGCCCTGAGCGTCGCAGCACTTTACGTGATCGCCCGGCAGGCCGATCACGCGCTTGATCAGGTGATTCGAGCTCTCATCGGGCGCCAGGCCGATGAAGATCAGGGTGCGCCGCAGCGGGTCGGTCTCTTCCGCCGGGTCGGCCAGCCAACCCTGTGTGTCGCGAAAGACCACCACGTCGCCACGCGACCAGCCGGCCACCTTCTGCACCATCACCCGGTCGCGGATCAACAGCGTGTTCTCCATCGACCCCGACGGGATCACGAACATCTGCGCGACGAACAAGCGCAGCAGGGTTGATGCGATCAGGGCCCCGATCACCACGATGGCGATCTCTTTGGCCCACAGGCCAGCCACCCGGCCGGCCGAGGGCTTGCCGGTGGTGGGGGGTGATTCACTCACCGGAGCCTCCTGCCTGAAGAAGCGGAGCCGAGCAGCGGATCAGCGGTCCCGCTTCTCCTTGATCTTGGCGGCCTTGCCGCGAAGTCCACGCAGGTAGTACAACTTCGCGCGGCGGACATCACCGTGGCGCTCGACCTCGATCTTGTCGATGATCGGGGAGTGCAGCGGGAACGTGCGCTCGACGCCGGTGCCGAAGCTGACCTTGCGTACGGTGAACGCCTCACCGATTCCACTGCCGTTGCGGCCGATCACGACGCCGGCGAACACCTGGATTCGGGAACGGTTGCCTTCGACGACCTTCACGTGCACACGCACGGAGTCGCCGGGACGAAAGTCGGGGACGTCCGCACGCAGGGCCTCAGCCGTGACCTCGGCAACGATCTTGTTCATGTCTGTTTCCTCGCCGGTGCCACAGGACACCTCGTGGTTGATCTGTGAGTGGTGGACGGACACCTTCCCCCTGTGGCAGGGGCGTCCGGCACCGAGGGTCAAGTCTGCCACAGGGCGAGCGGGGCCCGAAATCGGACGAGCGTTGGGCTGCGGGTGCGCCGACGCGATCGGCTGGTTCGCGAGGGGTTTCGACAAGCTCAACCGGCCGGGTTCGACAAGCTCAACCAGCCGGGTTTCGACAAGCTCAACCAGCTGGGTTTCGACAAGCTCAACCCGCGAGTGGTTCGACACGCTCAACCAGCCGGTTTCGACCGGCCCGACCTAGCGGCCGTCCTTCTTGAGCAGCGAGTGCATCAGGTCTCGGTTGAGCTGGCCGATGGTGTCGAGCGGGATCTCCTTGGGGCACACCGCTGCGCACTCGCCGATGTTGGTGCAGTTACCGAAGCCCTCGATGTCGTGTTGCGCCACCATGCCCTTGACCCGCGACCAGCGCTCCGGTTGGCCCTGCGGCAGCATTGCCAGGTGGGTGATCTTCGCCGAGGTGAACAGCATCGCGGACCCGTTCGGGCAGGCCGCCACGCAGGCGCCGCAGCCGATGCAGGTGGCGGTGTCGAAAGCTCGGTCGGCCTTCACCTTCGGCACGGGGGCAGCGTTGGCGTCCGGGGCTGAACCGGTGTTGACCGAGATGAAGCCGCCGGCCTGAATGATGCGGTCGAAGGCACTGCGGTCGACGACGAGGTCTTTGATCACCGGAAACCCGCCCGCCCGCCAGGGTTCCACGTCGATGGTGGCGCCGTCGGCGAAGGAGCGCATGTGCAACTGGCAGGTCGTGGTCGGCACCGGGGAGGCGCCCCGTCCGTGCGCCGAGCCGTTGATCACCACACCACACGCGCCACAGATGCCTTCGCGGCAGTCGTGATCGAACGCTACCGGCTCGATGCCCTCGACGGTCAGCTTTTCGTTGAGCAGGTCGAGCATCTCGAGAAAGGACATATCGGCGCTGACGTCCTGCAGCTGGTAGGTCTGCATCGCGCCCTTGGCGGCCCCGTTGGACTGCCGCCATACACGAAGGGTGATGTTCACTTGTAACTCCGTTGCTTCAGCTCGATGAACTCGTATTCCAAGGGTTCCTTGTGCAGCACGGGGCCGTCGCCGGTGTATTCCCAGGCACCGACGTAGAGGAACTCGTCGTCGTTGCGTAGCGCCTCACCGTCAGGGGTCTGCGACTCGGCCCGGAAGTGTCCCCCGCACGACTCGCGCCGGTGCAGTGCGTCGATGCACATCAGTTCGCCCAACTCGAGGAAGTCTGCCACCCGCCCGGCCCGCTCGAGGGTCTGGTTGAGTGCTTCGTTCTCGCCGGTGACCTTCACGTCGCGCCAGAACTCCGCCTTCAGCGCGCGGATCAGGCCGATCGCTTTGGTCAGCCCGGGCTCGGTGCGTTCCATGCCGCAGTACTCCCACATGATGTTGCCGAGCTCCTTGTGGAACGAGTCGACGGTGCGCGAGCCGTTGATGCCGAGCAGCGTGGCGATCCGGGAGCGGACGTTGGCCAGTGCCTCGACCACCGCCGGGTCGTCGGCAGCCACCTTCGGGAAAGGACCCGCGGCGAGGTAGTCGTTGATCGTGTTCGGCAGTACGAAGTAGCCGTCCGCCAGACCCTGCATCAGCGCGGACGCCCCGAGCCGGTTGGCGCCGTGGTCGGAGAAGTTGCACTCGCCGGTCGCATACAGACCGGTGATCGTGGTCATCAGGTCGTAATCGACCCACACCCCGCCCATCGTGTAGTGCACGGCGGGGTAGATGCGCATCGGCGTCTGGTAGGGGTTCTCCGCGGTGATCTGGGCGTACATGTCGAAGAGGTTGCCGTACTTGGCGGCGACCCCCGCCTGCCCGATGCGTTTGATCACCTCGGCGAAGTCGAGGTAGACCCCGCGACGAACGTTGACCACCGATCCGTCAGGCTGTTTCTCGGGAACCGCCGGCCCGACGCCCCGGCCCTCGTCGCACATGTTCTTGGCCTGGCGCGACGCGATGTCGCGCGGCACCAGGTTTCCGAATGCCGGGTAGATGCGCTCCAGGTAGTAGTCGCGGTCCTGCTCGGGGATCTGCCGGGGATCCTTGGTGCAGTCCTCGGCACGCTTGGGCACCCAGATGCGTCCGTCGTTACGCAGCGACTCCGACATCAGGGTCAGCTTCGATTGGGTGTCGCCGTGCACCGGAATGCAGGTCGGGTGGATCTGGGTGTAGCAGGGGTTGGCGAAGTAGGCGCCCCTGCGGTGCGCCCGCCACCCGGCGGTCACGTTGCAGCCCATCGCGTTGGTCGACAGGAAGAACACGTTGCCGTAGCCGCCGCTGGCCAACACGACGGCGTCGCCGAGATGCGTCTCGATCTCGCCGGTGACCATGTCACGGGCGATGATGCCGCGAGCGCGGCCGTCCACCACGATCAACTCGAGCATCTCGTGCCGGGTGTGCATCGTCACGGTGCCCGCCGCGATCTGCCGCTCCAGTGCCTGGTAGGCGCCGATCAGCAGTTGCTGGCCGGTCTGGCCGCGGGCGTAGAAGGTGCGCTGCACCTGGACGCCACCGAACGAGCGGTTGTCGAGCAGGCCCGCGTAGTCGCGGGCGAACGGCACACCCTGCGCCACGCACTGGTCGATGATGGACGCGCTGACTTCGGCCAGCCGGTACACGTTGGTCTCGCGGGAGCGGTAGTCGCCACCCTTGACCGTGTCGTAGAACAGGCGAAACGTGGAGTCATTGTCGTTGCGGTAGTTCTTGGCCGCGTTGATGCCGCCCTGTGCGGCGATCGAATGGGCGCGCCGCGGGCTGTCCTGGTAGCAGAAGTTCAGCACGTTGTAACCGGCCTCGCCGAGAGACGCCGCCGCTGCGCCGCCGGCCAGGCCGGTGCCGACGATGATCACCGTCAGCTTGCGCCGGTTGCTGGGGTTGACCAGCTTGGCCTCGAACTGCCGCTTGCGCCATTTGCCTTCGATGGGGCCGGCGGGAGCCTTGGCGTCACGCAACTCGGCCCCCTCACTCCAGAAGGGATCGGCGGCAACGATGCCCGCCACGTCGTGCTCGATCGTCTGCGTTGCCATCACTTCACCAATCCGAACAGCACCGCGAGCGGCGCAATCATGAACCCGACGTAGAGCAGCACGGCGACCGTGTAGGCCAACCCGTTCCAGACCACACGGGTGGCCGCCGACGTGTTCGCACCCAGCGTGGCGAAGGCGCTCCAGAAGCCGTGCCGCACGTGCAGGCAGACCGCGAGCATCCACAGTGCGTAGGCCAGCACCAGCCACCACTGCTGGAACGACGCGACGAACATCTCGTAGGGCTGCGCACCGCTGTTCCAACCGGTCTTGACCACCTGCGCGGTGAACTGCAGCAGATGGAAGACCAGGAACGCGCCCAGCAGCACACCACCCCAACGCATGGTGCGTGCCGCGTAGGTCTGCTGGATCGTCTTGCGGTTCACATAGCGGGAGCCGCGTGCGATCCGCGCCTTGCGGGCGAGCTGCCAAGCAGAGATCGCGTGCAGCACGATGGCGGCCAGCAGGAACGTACGAAAGATCCAGATGAACCACCCCGACGGGATCGCCGGGTAGAGGATGTCGCTCTTCAGCCAGTGCGCGTAGTGGTCGAACTCCTCAGCGCCCAGGAAGACCTTGAGGTTGCCGAACATGTGGGCCAGCAGGAACCCGATCAGGATCAGGCCGGTCACCGCCATCAAGGCCTTGGTCGCCACCGACGAGCGCATTGCCCGGGCTTGCGGAGAAAGTGTTGTCGTCGCCACAGTCACACACTATTCCGGTTGCCAGAACGCTGTCGGGCCAAAACGCCCACTGAATTTTCGCTGAGACAGCGGGTCTCGGCTCGTGGTCAGTGACGACCCCGTGCATAGGTGGCGCCGGGTCGGGTGTTGCCCAGGATGTCGTCCAGGCTGACCAAGATATAGCCCTTGGCTCGAAGCTTGGCGATCAGGGTCGGCACCGCCTTGATCGTCCACGGGTGAATGTCGTGCGCCAGCACGATCGAGCCCGCCGAGATCTGCGGCAGGGTGACCTGCACGATCTTGGACGGTGTGTCGTACTGCCAGTCGAGTGCGCCGGCGCTCCAGACCACCACGGCCTGGCCCAGCTTGCGGGCCACGGCGTCGGTCGCCCGGTTGTGCAACCCGTACGGCGGACGGAAGAAGCGAACCCTCACCCCGGTGACCTGCTGGATCAACCGGGTGTCCTGGGTGATCTCGGCGGACGCTCTGGTGGCGGAGATCCGGGTCAACATCGGATGCGTCATGGTGTGGTTGGCGACCGTCATGCCGGGGGTGTTCGCGATACGCCTGGCCATCTGCGGGTGCCGCTGGACCATCTGGCCGACCAGAAAGAAGGTGGCCGGCACGTGGTTCTTGCTCAGGATGTCGAGCAGGGTGCCGGTCATCGGACCGGGTCCGTCGTCGAAGGTGAGCGCCACGCACCTGAGCCTGGTGCAGTCGACCGCCTCGGCCGGTGGCGTCGTACCGGGCGGCGTTGCGGAGGCGGTGCCGGTCGGGCCGGACGGGCGGGCGGTGACGCTTGCGCCGGTCGGCAGTGCGCGCGCGGTGCTGGTCGTGGTCGTACCCGCGGTGGTCGTCAGTGGCGGGTTCTGTGCGCAACCGACGAGCAGGGCGATCAGGCAACCGAAGGTGGTGAGGGTGCGCCGGGGGAAGGAGGTCACCCACCAAGTGAACCTTCGCCGGGCAACCTGTGCTGGCAGGGCACACAGGGTGGACGGCGATGTCTCAGCCGCCGACGTGCACCTGCGGACGCTTGGCCTCGTCCGGTTCGGCGACCCGCAGGATCTCGTGGGTCAACGGCGGGATGTCGCCGCCGCCGCCCATCAGGAACAGGAGCGCATTTTCGGCCGGTCCCCGCTCCGACCAGCCGAAATAGATGTGTGGCGGCTGCTGCGTCTCACGCGACAGGTGCAACATGATCGCGGCCAGGGTGTTCGGCACGGCCACTCCCCTGGCCCGGATCACGGCGTGACGTCCGACCAGCTCGCCGCCCACCCGCACGTCGGCGGAGAAGTCGCTCGCGTCCACCACCTCCACCTCGACGAAGATCGCCGACTTCTTCTTGCCCAGGTGAGTGGCGGCGCGAACGTCCAGATCCTTGGCGTCGTATTCGGCGCGATCACCGGCGTCGAGCTTGTTGGCGATGAAGCGCAGCGGCCCTGGGTTCGCGACCGCCCAGCGCGCGAAGATCGCCTCGGCCTGAGGCTCGAGGATCACCTGGTTGACGCGCAGTTCGGTGCTTCGGACGATGCGTGACATGGCCGAGAAGAACAGGATCGTGGCAATGAAGATGGCGGCGATCAGCAGGCCTTCGGGCCGCTCCGTGATTTTGATCACCATCGTGTAGACGAAGATCACGGTGACCACCGCGAAGCCGGCGGCGGCCAGGCGATGCTTGCGCCGAAGCTCGGTGAGAAAGACGGCGAAGGCCGCGGACGTCATCAACGCGAGCACGCCGGTCGCGTACGCGCCGGCCTGCCGATCGACGCTGGCCTGGAAAACGACCGTGACCAGGGCAGCGACGAGCGTGAACAGCACCACGAGCGGACGGTTCGAGCGCGCCCACTCCGGCGCCATGCCGTAGCGCGGCAGGTAGCGCGGCACGATGTTCAGCAGACCCGCCATCGCGGAGGCTCCGGCGAACCACAGAATGAGGATCGTCGCCACGTCGTAGACCGTGCCGAATCCCTCGCCGAGGCGCTCGTGGGCCAGGAAGGCGAGGGCACGTCCGTTCGCTCCGCCCGCCGGCTTGGTCATGATCACCTGGGTGGCCGAGCCCAGGTCGATCTCGCGGACCGACATGCCGATCGTCTCGCCGCCGGCCTCGACCGACACCGTGTAGTTGTCGCCACGGCCGCTGGGCAGCGGAACGGTGATCACGAACTGGGGCCGCTCCTGTGCGTCCAGCGGCATGTCCATCGTGACCAGGCCGCCCTCCAGGTCGGTGGAGTTCACCGTGCGGGTGATCGTGGTGGCAGGCCAGAACTCGGCGGCCGGGATCAGCAGGGTGGTCACGGTCGCCGAACCGATCAGCATCACGCTCATCACCGCAGCGGCGCCGGTGAGCAGCTTCTTGGCGTTGCGGATGCGGCCGGCCGGATTCTGCGGCGTGTCGGAGGGGTCCCCCTTGACCAGCGGCATCACCACCACGCCGGTCTCGAAGCCTGACAGGCCCAGGGCGAGCGCCGGGAACACCAACATCGCCGCGGCCACCATCAGCACCGGCGAGCCGACGGTGTTCTGCAGTCCCGTCCACCAGTTCGTCAGCCGTTCGGCGTGCTGGACAACCTCGACCATGCCGTCGCCGATCACCACAGCGCTCAGGGCCAGGTAGGCGACGACCAGCACGACCGCGACGCCGATCGCCTCGGAGAAGCCGATCAGGAAGACCGCGCCGAGCAGGGCGATCAGACCTAGCGTGATCGGCACGTTGAAGCCGTGCAGCGCGGTCGTCAGCAACGGATTCTCGACCAGGTGGGCGGACGCGTCCGCTGCCGACAGGGTGATCGTGATCACGAAACCCATCGCGACGAACCCGAGCAGGGATAGCACCAGCAGCTTCGACGGCCAGTAGTTGAGCAGCCGCTCGAGCATCGACAGCGAACCGTCGCCGTGCGGGCTCTCCTCGGCCACCCGCCGATACATCGGCAGTGCCCCGAGCAGGGTGACCGCGACCAGCACCAGGGTCGCGATGGGTGAGAGTGCGCCGGCGGCGAGTGCTGCGATTCCGGGTTGGTAACCCAGCGTCGAGAAGTAGTCGACGCCGGTGAGGCACATCACCTTCCACCAGGGCTGCACGTGGTGCTTGGCTGCGACCTCCTTCTCGTCCTCGTAGAACGACTCCGGCTCCTGCGAGCCGTCGGTCTGCAGGAACCAGCGCCTGAAGGCCGTGTTTCGGGGGCGTGGCCGGGTCACGAGCGGTAACCCTAGACCGCTGTTCGGTCCGCGGGAAGAGCAGAGCTTCGACCCTCGACCCGCGCACGGGTGGCGTCGTTCACGAGGGTTGGAAACGGTGAGCGGTTTCGACGTCAAGCTCGACAACCGACGTCCGAGCTGTCGAGACCTTGCTTTCAACCGCCACTCGGCCGCGACGCTACCTGAATAGCTCTTTGCTACCGCTGCAGCAGTAGCAGAGAGCTATCTGAGTAGCGTCGTGGTCACGGGACCGGGGATGGACGTGGTTCGACACGCTCAACCAGCGGGATCGGTTGGGGTGGCAACACCCAGAAGTGAAGGTGGCGGAGGGGGCTCGATTCGAGTCGTGGATGGGTCTGGCCACCAAGGTTCGACACGCTCAACCAGCTCGGTTTCGACAGGCTCAACCACCCGGGTGACTCAGCCCAGCAGATCTGGACGGCGCTCGCGGGTGCGCTCTTCCGCCTGCGCTCGACGCCATTTCGCCACTTCGCCGTGATGCCCGGACAGCAGCACGTCCGGCACGTTCAGCCCTCGCCAGGATTCCGGCTTGGTGAAGACCGGGTACTCCAGCAGCTGGTCATGGCCGGGCGCGTGCGACTCCTCCACCAGGGACGCCGGGTTGCCCAGCACTCCGGGCAACAGCCGGACGATCGCCTCGATCATCGCCAACACAGCGACCTCGCCGCCGTTCAGCACGTAGTCGCCGAGGCTCACCTCGCGCACCCGAAGCCGGCTCGCCGCATGCAGCATGACCCTGGCGTCGATGCCCTCGTAGCGTCCGCAGGCGAAGATCAACCGCTGCTCGGCCGCCCATTCGTGGGCGAGGTTCTGGGTGAAGCGCTCCCCCGACGGCGTCGGCACGATCAGGAGTGGCTCGGCGTCGGCCGGCGTCGGATCGAGGAGCAGGTCGTCCAGCGCCTCACCCCACGGTTCGGGCTTCATCACCATGCCGGCGCCACCGCCGTAGGGGGTGTCGTCGACGGTTCGGTGCCGGTCGTGGGTCCAGCGGCGCAGGTCGTGCACTCCGACCGCTACCAGCCCCCGGTTGATCGCCTTGCCGACCAACGACAGCTGCAGGGGCGCGAAGTACTCCGGAAAGATGGTGACGATGTCGAGGCGCATCAGCCCTCCTCGACGAGTATGTCCTCGAAAAGTCCCGGCAGGTCGGCCACTTCGACGAAGCCGCCCGGCACGTTCACCACAGGTACGAGTTCGTGCACGAACGGCACCAGCCGCTGCCCCTCGGGGGTGTCCACGATCAGGAGGTCCTGAGCCGGGTGGTGCCTGACCGACGCGATCCGGCCGAGCACAGTGCCTGCACGCCGCACCTCGAGGCCCACCAGGGCTGCGTCGTGATACTCGTCCTGGGCCGTCTCGGTCGCCTCGACCGTGGCCCACAACTCGGTTCCACGCAGGGTTTCGGCGCTCGACCGGTCGTGAACGCCGCGAAAGTTCACTACGAACACGTCCCCCTGCCGGCGGCTGGAGGCCACTTCGAGCGGCGCACCACCCGAGGTGCCTCGGCGCAACGACGATCCCGCCGCGAAGCGTTCGTCGGCGTAGTCGGTGTGCACCCGAACGGTGACCTCGCCGCGCAACCCGTGCGCTCGGCCGATGGTGCCGACGATCACATCGACCAGATTGGTCACGGGTCCTCCTGAAAGCCATGACGCCCCCGAGGTACCTCAGGGGCGTCATGTGGTTGAGCGTCGGTCAGCGGCGCGGGCGACTGTTGTTGCGGCGATCCACGTCGACGAAGTCGACCCGGACGGTCTCCCGTCCGGCCAGTGCCGTCACAACGGTGCGCAGCGCGCCTGCGGTACGGCCCTGGCGTCCGATCACCTTGCCGATGTCTTCGGGGTGCACACGCACCTCGAGGGTGCGCGGGCGGCGCCGATCGGAGTCGGTGACCCGGACGTCGTCCGGGTTGGAGACCAGGCCGCGCACCAGGTGCTCCAGGGCGTCGGCGAGCACGATCACGCCTCGTCGGCGGTTTCGGTCTCGTCGGCCTCGGCGGCCTTCTTCTTGCCCCGGCTGATCGCAGAGGTGGACGGCTCGTTGTCGGCCTCGGCCAGCGCGGCATTGAAGCGGGCGACCTTGTCGGCCTTCTCGGCCTGCGGCAGGATGCCCGAGTCCGACTTCTCGCCGGTGAACTTCTGCCAGTCGCCGCTGCGCTTGAGAATGCTCACGACGGTTTCAGACGGCTGGGCGCCGACGCCGAGCCAGTACTGCGCCCGCTCGGAGTCGACCTGGATCACCGAAGGATCGTTCTTCGGCTGGTACAGGCCGATCTCTTCGATCGCGCGGCCATCGCGCTTGGTGCGCGAGTCCATGACGACGATGCGGTAGTGCGGGGAACGGATCTTGCCGAGCCTCTTCAAACGAATCTTGACAGCCACTTGTGTGGTTTCTCCTGTTGGAAAGCCTGGACAACTACTGCCAGGCTGGACGGGTGAGGCCAACCCCCATCGTGGGGTAACGGGAGCGGATCTCGGGTGAATCGTCTGGGTTGGCGTGAGAGGGCACCAGAGCAGACGACGCGGCCAATATTCTGCCAGACCGGGCCCAGAAACGACGAACCGGCCGTTCCGCGAAGCGCGCGGGCCACCCTCGCGCAGCCGGCACCAGAGCCGATCCCGGTGAGATCCGCCGCTTTGGCCCGGACGCGGTGGGAGGTCAGCCAAGCCGCGGTAGGGCGTCCAGTTGCTTCCAGAGTGGCCCGACATCGGCTGCGCCGGCGTTACGCAGTTCGACCGCCTGCTGCCACACGTCGCTGGCCAGCAACAGCTCCGGTGCCACCGCGACGCGACGGGTCAGGATGTCGTCCGGAACCGACTGCGGATCGGGCGAGGTGAACTCGTCGCCGAGCCCGTCGAACGCATCCTGAAGCACCGACGATTCGGGGTCGAGGTTCACCACGACCAGGGTGCCCGTGGGTTTGGTGTTCAGCGGCACCAGCACGAGGTCGGGCCGCAGCCGCCGAAGGACGCCGTGCAGCTTGTACACGTCACCTGCCCACGACTTGGATCGACGCAGTCGGTAGGCCTCCAGGTTGTTCCGTGGCAGCACATCGTCGATGACCACCACACTGCCCCGGGCGCACCGCCTCTCGACGTTGATGAAGTCCCGCAGCGCGAACTCCGACAGATGCATGCCGTCGATGAACGCGAGGTCGATGGGGCTGCCGTCGAAGTGGTCGAAGGCATCCGCCCGGGCGAAGAAGTCGTCGCTCGTCTCGGCGAAGGTACGCAGGTCGCAGTGCAGTTCGCAGCGGATCTTGAAGGCCGGATCGACGCCGATCGATCGCGCACGCGACAGCGCCAGACTGTCACCCCAGCGCACCCCGATCTCGAAATACGTGCGCGGAGCGAGCGCCCGATGCAACTGCTGCAGAACCTGGTGCCGGGTCATCGTGGCCGGCGGGTGCGGCACGAACGGATCATTGGTGGCCCACGTCATGCCTTCCTGGTTGACCGAGTCGGCGAGCGAACGGCGTCCGAGGGCATCGATGAGTTCTGCCCGTCGCTGTTGCCCGGTTGCACTCTCGGACGCCCGCCGCTCGCTCGAGCGCGACGCGACACGGGCCTCGACGTCGAGCAGGTTGATCAGCCTGCGCCGGCCGGCCACCTCGGCCCGGCGCAGCCTCTGCACTGTCGACGGTCCCAGGACGCGGTCGAGGGTGCGCCCCACCGTGCTTCGGATCCCCATCGCGCCACCCTAAGGCTTTATGCGCATTGCTCGAGCCCGCCAACCCGGGGGACCATTCGGGTGAGCTAGGTTGTGGCCGAAATCCTGGAGGTGAGCATGGCGCAATGGGACGCGTTCATCTCGTACGCCCGCTCGGCCTCCACGCTCGAGGCGCAACGGCTGCAGACCGCCATCCAGACCTTCGCCAAGCCGTGGTACCGGCTGCGGGCGGTGCGCATCTTTCGTGACGACTCCTCCATGTCGGCGAACCCGGCCCTGTGGTCGTCCATCGAACAGGGGCTGCAGCAGGCCCGCTGGCTGGTGGTGCTGCTCAGCCAAGCAGCGGCGGGCTCCGAATACGTCGCCGCCGAGATCCAGTGGTGGCTGCGGCACAAGGACGCCTCGACGATCCTGTTGGTGCACGACGACGGCACGTTGGCCTGGGACCGGCAGCGCAACGACTTCTCCGCCGCCACCGACTGCGTGCCGGCCCCCCTTCGTGGAGCCTTCCGTGAGGAGCCGCGGTGGACCGACCTGAGTTGGTTCGACGCCCCCGGCTCGTCCGGGCCGGCGGATCCGCGGTTCGCCGAGAAGGTGGCCGATCTGGCGGCCACGATCCGCGGGATTCCGCGCGACGAACTGCTCGGTGAGGACGTCAGCCAGCACAAGCGCAGCTGGCGGTTGGCCAAGTTCGCGATCGGCGCGCTCAGTCTGTTGCTGATCGCGTCTGTGGTGGCCAGCATCATCGCGATCGCCCAGCGCAACCAGGTGCAGCGGCAGGCGACCGCCCTGCTGGCCCGGCAGCTGGCCGCCACCGCCGACTCCCTGCTCGGCCGCGACCTGCGCCGCGCCCAACTGCTCTCCGTGCGGGCCTACCGCACCGACCCCAATGCCGAGACCCGCGCCGCTCTGCTACGAGCCACCCTCGCCAGTCCGGCGCTGCGCCGGTTCCTCACCTTCGACTCAGAGATCACGGCCCTGTCGGCGTCCCAGGACGGACGCTTCGTCGCCGTGGGGCTCGAGAACGGGCAGGTCTACAGCTGGGACGTCGCCACGTCCGCCCCGGTCTCGCGACTCACGCTGACCCACTCCATCTTGGACGTGGACATCAGCAACGACGGCCGGCTGCTGGCTGCCGTGGACGGCACGTCGACCTACGTCGCGACGGGCACCGACGTGGGCAGCCTTGTCGTGCCGGCCGGCCAGAGTCCCGTGCTGATCACGGTGAGCGGCTCGGGTAACGGGCTGCTGATCGCGTCCAAGGGCGACGCCCCGATGGTCACCCTCGTCGACCTCGCCCAGCGAAGCCAGCGGACGGTGCCCGACCCGACCAGCCCGGCCGGCTACGGCTCGCTCGATGTTCAGTTCACCGGCAACGACACCGTGGTGATGGTGGGTGGGGGGTAGTGAGACACGCACTTTTCCGGCCTTCGCCAGGATCAGCCGCGGCGAGGACTTCTACTACGGGAACCGACAGATCGCAGGACGACTCTCGGGCGACGGGCAGTTTGCGACCGCCACCAACGGGGCGTCCGAGGTGCCCGTGTGGAAGGTGGCGGGCAGTCAAGCGGACACCACGCGGTACGCGGTGATACCGATGACCAACCAGACGGCCTCGGCGCTCAACCACGACGGCACCCTGCTCGCCGTCGCCGACGCCACCGGAATCCATGTCGCCACCGTGCGAGAGACCAGTGCGAACGTCGGCTACGGCCACTCGATCGAACCCCCGACCAGCTACGACGGCATTGGGGAGGTCAACTACGACGGGCTGCTGTTCCTCGGCACGTCACCACGGTTCGTGGCCGCCGCGGGCGCGGACCTCAGCTTGTGGGATCCCAACGCCGCAGGCCGCTCGTCCAGCACCGCGTCGATCGACATCGGCAATGCCTGCACGGCCTGCGGCTCGCCGACCGTGGCCGTGTCACCCGATGGGAGCACGATGGCCGTGCGCGAGGGCGAGCGGTCGAAGCTGGTGATCGGCAGCGTTCCTGGTAGGTCCGGCTCATTGACGGCGTCCTACTCGCCCACTCAGCTGGTGGGTGAGTTCGCGCCGCCGGTCTGGCTGGACGATCGCCGCGTGCTGCAACTTACTCCCGGCCAGGCGGAGGGCGTGGGCAGTGGCCTGCTGCCGGCCCTGCCTCCAGGCGTCACGGGGTGGGCGATCGGACGCTTGGGCACCAGAATCCTCGACCTGCGGCTGGCAGTCGACGGGTCGTCGGCGCTGGTGGTCGGCACCGATGGTCACCTGGGGCGGTACGACCCCCGCACGGGAGCCCTGCAGAGCGAGGCGACGATGGCTTTGCCGGTGAGCCAGCTGTTCGACGCCGCCATCGACGAGGGCCTCACCAGCGTGGCGATCACGGCAGAGGAGGGCCCGCTGGTCGTGGTCGATGCCGCGACCGGGGCGCAGAAATACGCCATCGACCAGACTGGAGAGGACGTGTCACGCGCATTGTTCTCGCACGGGTCGCTGTGGATTCGCTACAACTCGGGTCTGATCGAGCGCCGCGACGCTACCACCGGAACGTTGCAGCGCACCCTGCCCGGACGCTTGACGGTCACCCAGAATGGGCGGATGGCAGCGGGTGCCGGACTCGTCGCCATTCCCACCGACCTCGGCATCGGCCTGTACGACGCGGCCTCGGACGCGTTCTTTGGCACCGTCGGACTGCCCGCAGGACGGCAGAACCTGCGCCGCGGGGTGACCCTGGGTGCGGACGGCTCGGTGCTCGTCACAGTGTTCGAGTCATCGGGTGCGGTCGGATCCAAGGGACTCGCCGTGTCCACCGACCTGCGACCCGAAGAACTGGTCGCCGCGGCCTGCCGCACCTCGGGCGGAAGTCTCAGCGCCGCGGATTGGCAGGCCTTGATCGGCCCCGATGTGCCATCCGAACCTCACCTGCCAGTAGGAGCGGACGGGGTCTCCGGTTGAACCTGTCGGCTGGTAGAGCCTGTCGGCTGGTTGAGCTTGTCGAAACCCAGCCGTGGTCTCGACAAGCTCGACCGACCGACACCCCCTCGGCTGGTTCAGCCTGCCGAAACCCAACCGTGGTCTCGACAAGCTCGACCGACCAAAACCCTCGGCGGGTTGAGCTTGTCGAAACCCAGCCGTGATCTCGACAAGCTCGACCAGCCAACACCCTCGGCTTGTTGAGCTTGTCGAACCCGGTCGCCGTGGTCTCGACAAGCTCGACCGACCGACACCCTCGGCTGGTTGAGCTTGTCGAAACCACCGTCACTCGTCGGCGTCGACCAGCTCCAACTCCAACCAGTCCGCGAGGGCCTGAATCTCGGAGCGCACGTGCGCGTGGGTCGCGGGGGGCCAGTCGCCATCGGCGTGCACCGCGAAAACCCGAAGTACACCCGCCTTGCGGTCGGCCTTCGCGTCCAGCTTGCCGATCAGCTTGTCGCCGTGCAGGATCGGCAGCGCGAAATAGCCCCACCGCCGACTGGCCGCCGGCTTGTACATCTCGAGCACGTATTCGAAGTCGAACAGGGCTTCGGCCCGGGCGCGATCGAAGATGAGCCGGTCGAACGGCGACAACAACGCGGTGCGCCCGCTGAAGGGCACCGACGCCTCGTCCAGCCCGACGGGATCGACCCGCCACTCCCCCGGCACGCCATCGACGACCGCCGGTTCACCGACGTCACCGACGTCCATTCGCTCCAAGGGCACCTGCGTCTGCTTCGCCCGGGCAATGCCCAACGACTGCAGGCGGCGCAGGTTGCGTTGACGCGTGGCCGACTCGAAGTCGATCTCGGGTAGTTCGACGGGAAGCACCCGCTCGGCGAGATCCCACCATCGCTCGCGCCCGGTGCGGGCGCAGATGGCGACGTCGCCCAGGCGATGCAGCAGCTCCAGCAGCTGGGTGACGTTGCGGTTGTTGGTCCAACCGGACGAGGCCCAGGACTCACTGGCAGTGTCGGCGATGTCGCCGGTGCGCAGCGGACCCTCCTCCCTCAGCCGAGCAAGGACGTCGGAGCGGAACGCGGCGTTCGCGGCCAGCCAGTCCCGGCTCTCACGGTATTTCAGGGGCTGCCGCTGGTGAGCTTGATACAGGGCAAGGTCGGCGATGGCCCGGTACATACCGTCGTACTCGAACGCCGAGCGGTCCGTCTCGACCGCCTGCTGCAACTGCGCGTGGTCGTAGCCGGAGCCCAGTCGCGACCACAGGATGTGATCCTCGCTGGGCGCGATGGCGTTCGTGGGGTCGATGTTGAGAACCGTCAACTCGTCGATCACCTCTGCCACCAACGCCGGGCGGCGGGCGTCCAAGAGTTGCGCCCGCACGGCCAGTCGCCGCGCGTCAGCACGACTCAATCGGTGCGGTTGCATGACGCGACCCTATCCGGGCCGAGTCGTCGGTACGCGTGAGGCGGTTCAACATTTCATCACCCGATCGAAATACCGAATTCCTCCCTCGATCCCGCAGATCCGCCATAAGAAACGTTTCGGAGAAGATCGAGGGAGCCATTCGGCATTTCTGCACACGACGAAAAGCAGTAGGCGCGGATACGCCCTGGATTCAGCAGGCCGATCCGCCCACGACGCGACCGTTGAGAATGATCAGCGCAGGCCGGCGCACGACCGAGATGGTGACTCTGGGGTCTTCGTCGAACACGACGAGGTCGGCTGGAGCGCCCTCTTCGATACCGGGGTGCCCCAGCCACGACCGCGCATTCCAGCCCGCGGCCCCCAACGCGAAGTCGTTGCCACCCACCCGGGCCAGCAACTCTATTTCCGTGGCGATCAGGCCATGCCCGTGCACTCCGCCCGCGTCGGTGCCCGCGTACACCGGCACGCCGGCATCGACCGCCTTGCCGATCGTCTCGAAGCGGCGGGCGTGCAGGGCCCGAATGTGCGCCGCATACTTCGGAAACTTGGCTTCGCCGGCGTCGGCGAACATCGGGAAGTTCTCCAAGTTCACCATCGTCGGCACCAGCGACGTGCCGCGCTCGGCCATGGCGGCGATGGTCTCGTCGTCCAGGCCGGTGCCGTGCTCGATCCCGTCGATGCCCGCCTCGACCAGTTCGGCCGCCGAGCGCTCGTCGAAACAGTGCGCAGTGACCCGTGCACCGTGCTGGTGGGCCGCCTCGATGGCCTGCCGGGCGACCTCCTTGGGCCACAGCGGGGTCAGGTCACCGGCGTCCCGATCGATCCAGTCGCCGACGATCTTGACCCAACCGTCGCCGCGGCGGGCCTGGGCGATCACCTCGTCGACCAACTGCTCGGGCTCCACCTCCTCGGCGAACTTGCGCGAATACCGCCTCGGACGTGCGATGTGCCGACCCGCGCGCACGATGGTGGGCAGATCCTCACGATCCTGCAGGAAGCGCGTGTCGAGAGGTGAGCCGGCATCACGCAGCAGCAGCACACCCACGTCACGATCGCTGATCGCATGCTCTTCGGCCCGCTGCTCGCTGACTGCACCGTGCGACTCGAGTCCGACGTGACAATGGGCGTCGACCAGGCCCGGCATGATGAAGCCGGCACTCGCCACGGTGACCGCGTCGGCAATCGGTTCGAAGCTGATCACACCGTCGTGCAGCCACAGCTCGCGCTGGTCGCCCTCGGGCAGCAGTACGCCGCGCAGATGCAGACGCTGCGGTGGGCCGAGGGACGGCTCAGCCGACACGTGCGTGTGGGTGCGGCCGTCGTGGGTATGCGTGAGCGAGTTCAGCGGACCCAACCCGGGCGGCAGATCGTGGCGGTGGGTCATGAGTCGATGATGGCACCGCTGGACGGGGAAGGCTGCCGGCGGGCGCCGTCCGTGACGCCGGCTCGGCCTGTTGCGCTACCGGAGCAGGGCCCAGGACGCTCCGGTCCGGCGACCCAGGCTCAGCGCGGGCCCTGGTTCTTCTGGTCGAACATCTTCTGCAGGTCGGGCGGCAGCTGAAAGTCGCCGAGCGCCTTGGCCAGTTCGGCATCGCTCGGCTGTCCGGATTTGCCGAGGCCGAACGCGTCCGCGGGGTTCCATTCGGGCTGCTGCGCAACTGCGGGCTCGACCGGGCCGGCGGCACGCTTGGCCGGGTTGCCCGACACGCCCTTGCCTCGACCCTTCGGACGGGGTGCCTGCCGCAGCGCCGGGCGCCGTGCACCGGGCATGCCCGGCATTCCGGCGCCGCCCATCTGGCCGCCGAGCTGCTGCATCATCTTGCGGGCGTCGAAGAAGCGGTTGACCAGGGAGTTCACATCGGTGACGGTGGTGCCCGAACCCTTCGCGATGCGGGTGCGGCGGGAACCGTCGAGCATTTTTGGGTTGGCCCGCTCGTCCGGCGTCATCGACTTGATGATCGCCTCGAGCCGGTCGATCTCGCGCTCGTCGATGTTGTTGATCTGGTCCTTCATCTGGCCCATGCCGGGCATCATGCCGAGGATCTTCGACAGCGGCCCCATCCGGCGCACGGCCTGCATCTGCTGCAGGAAGTCGTCCAGGCCGAACTCGCCGCGACCGCCCAGCAGCTTCTCGGCCGCCTTCTGGGTCTCTTCGGCGTCGAAGGTCTTCTCGGCCTGCTCGATCAGCGTGAGCACGTCACCCATGCCGAGGATGCGGGACGCCATGCGGTCGGGATAGAAGGCGTCGAAGTCCTTCAGTCCCTCACCGTTGGAGGCGAACATGATGGGCTTGCCGATCACCTTGGCGATCGACAGGGCAGCGCCACCGCGGGCATCGCCGTCGAGCTTGGTGAGCACGACGCCGTCGAAGCCGACGCCGTCGGCGAACGCTTGGGCGGTGTTGACGGCGTCCTGGCCGATCATCGCGTCGACGACGAACAGCACCTCGGTGGGGTTCACCGCGGCGCGAATGTCGGCGGCCTGCTGCATCAGCTCGGCGTCGATACCCAGCCGGCCGGCAGTGTCGACCACGACCACGTCGTACAGCTTGCTCATCGCGTGCAGGATCGACGTGCGCGCCACCTGGACGGGGTCGCCGACGCCGTTGCCGGGCTCTGGCGCGAACACGTGCACGCCCGCCCGGTCGCCCACCACCTGCAACTGGTTCACGGCATTCGGACGCTGCAGATCGGCAGCCACCAGCAGCGGCGAGTGGCCCTGGCCCTTCAGCCAGAGCCCGAGCTTGCCGGCCAGCGTGGTCTTGCCGGAGCCCTGCAGGCCGGCCAACATGATCACGGTCGGGGGACGCTTGGCGAACCGCAGTTGACGTGCGTCACCACCCAGGATGGACACCAGCTCGTCGTTGACGATCTTGATGATCTGCTGGCTGGGGTTGAGGGCCTTGTGGATCTCTGAACCGATGGCGCGGGCCTTCAGGTTCGCGATGAACTCCTTGACCACGCCGAGGTTGACGTCGGCCTCGAGCAGGGCGATCCGGATCTCGCGCGCGGTGGCGTCGATGTCGGCCTCGGACAGCCGGCTCTTGCCGCGCAGGTTCTTGAAGACCTCGGACAGGCGGTCTTGCAGGGTGTCGAACAAGGGGCTTCCTCACACAGTCGGATTACCCGCGTCATCTTACCGGCTGGTGCCCGGTGGCCGGTTCCAGGCAGCCGCGCCGCTTAGACTGACCGGACGCGAAGGAGGCCCGATGTCCCAGCCCAACCAACCCACCGGCCCACAGGGGTGGGACGAGCGACACCCGTCCGCCGAGGCCCAAGGTGAACCGACCGGGTACTACGACGCGAACGGCCAGCCGGTGCACTACGGACAGCAGTCGCCGTACGCACAACCGACGGGGCCGACCCAGCAACCCCCGTACGGGCAGCAGATGCCCTACGGACAACAACCCCCGTACGGGCAGGCGCCCCACGGACAGCAACCTCAGTACGGACTACAAGCTCCGTACGGCCAGCAGGCGCCCTACGGGCAGCCGGCTCAGTACGGGCAGCAACCTCCCTACGGCCAGCCGGCGCCCTACGGTGCGCAGGGCTGGGTGGCTCCGCAGACCCCGGCGAAGCGCCCGTTATGGAGGACGATCGTCGGCTGGTTCTTCATCGCGCTCACCGGTCTGATGGTGCTGAGTGCGGCCGGCACGCTCACCGACGCACGGCCGAGCGGGGGCGGAACGGCGTACAACGTCGGCTACCTGATCGGCGTGCTGCTCACGATCGGGATCCCCGCGCTGGTCGCCTGGCTGCTGCTTCGCCGCAAGCGCTGACCAGCAGCACCGGCCGGAGGCCGCCTCTCGCGACTACTCGCTCAGCAGGGCGTCCACGAACGCCTCGGCCTCGAACGGCACCAGGTCGTCCACGCCCTCGCCCAGACCGATCAGCTTCACCGGCACTCCCAGTTCACGCTGCACCTGCACGACGATGCCGCCCTTGGCGGAGCCGTCGAGCTTGCTGAGCACGATGCCGGTGATCTGAACGACCTCGGCGAACACCCGGGCCTGGATCAGGCCGTTCTGTCCCGTGGTGGCGTCGATCAGCAGCAACACTTCGGTGACGGGTGCGAGCTTCTCGATGACACGCTTGATCTTGCCGAGTTCGTCCATCAGGCCGGTCTTGGTGTGCAGACGTCCGGCGGTGTCGACGACGACCACGTCAGCGCCGTCGTCGATTCCGCGTTGAACCGCCTGATAGGCCACGGCGGCAGGGTCACCGGCCTCCGGACCACGAACGGTCGGCACCCCCACGCGGTCGCCCCAGGTCTGCAACTGATCGGCGGCAGCCGCCCGGAACGTGTCGGCCGCACCCAGCACCACCGACTGATTCTCGGCCACCATCACTCGGGCGAGCTTGCCGATGGTGGTGGTCTTGCCGGTTCCGTTCACGCCCACGACGAGCACGACCGCAGGCAGGCCGCTCGCACCTCGAAGCTTCAATGACCGGTCCAAGTTCGGGTTCACCAACGACAACAACTCGCGGCGCAGCACCTGCTTGGCCTTGACCGAATCGCCGACTCCGTCGATGGAGAGCTCGCGGCGCAGCGCCGCGGTGAGTTCCTGCGTGGGGCCGACGCCGAGGTCGGAGGTGATCAGGGTGGCCTCGAAGTCGTCCCAGGTGTCGGCGTCCAACCGGTCGGCAGACAGGATCGACAGCAAGCCCCGCGCCAGCGGATTGTTGCTGCCCGCGAGACGGCGACGCAGGCGAGCCATTCGGCTTGCGGGCGCCTCGGGACGATCCAGCGTCGGCGTGGAAGGCCCTGAGGACGCGGGGCTCTTCTCGTCCGAGTCGGCCGGTTGCGTCGTCGGCCGATCCTCGGCCGGTGCCGTCGGTTCGGCGGGCAGTGAACGCTTGGCGGCCGGCGGCAGCGCCCGCCGCCTGGCCAGGAAGATGGTGCCGGCGACGACGATCGAGAGTGCGAGCAGACCGATGATCAGCAGCTGAATGAGATCCACCGGGTCAGCCTAAGGCCCGACGGCCGCCGCGCCCGACCAGCGCCGAGTGACGAGTTGCACCCGAACCGGTGTCGGGTTGGGGGCCTACTTCGCCGAGGTCGCCGACTTCGCGGACGAGCCGCGACGCATGTCTGGGATCTCTTCGAAGAACTCGACCAGGCCCTGAGGGGGTTCGGCGTCACCGTTGAGATGGCGGGCCGTCTCGGCCATTACGTTGGCCAACTCGGGCACTTTCTGGCGACCCGCGCCCTGCATGCCCATGGCGACGATGGCGACGATGCCGATGGCGACGGCAAGAATCACCACCATGACGAGCAATGCGACAGCCACGAGAACCTTCCCAACGAGTTCCTCCAGTATGCCGCATGCCTGAGGCGGCGATGGAGAGGCGGGCCGAACGATCGGGTTTCGACAAGCTCAACCAGCCGGGTTTCGACAAGCTCAACCAGCCGGGATTCGACAAGCTCAACCAGCCGGGTTTCGACAAGCTCAACCAGCCGAGTGCGACACGCTCAGCCAGCCGGGTGCCGGCACGAGCGCTAGTCCCGGAGGCGTTGGCTGATCACGGCCGAGACCCCGTCGGTGCGCATGGTGACGCCGTAAAGGGCGTCGGCGATCTCCATCGTGCGCTTCTGGTGGGTGATCACCAGTAGCTGGGAGTTCTCTCGCAACTCCTCGTAGATCTGCAGCAGTCGGCCGAGATTCGTGTCGTC
>Ga0075156_10000370_pt1 | contig 22877 bp, 16 predicted proteins | sample JI81AbrownDNA_FD_70966 | JGI IMG/M metagenome (GOLD analysis project Ga0075156, IMG submission 70966) | Wastewater effluent complex algal communities from Wisconsin, to seasonally profile nutrient transformation and Carbon sequestration -... | ecosystem: Engineered > WWTP > Effluent > Algae...
CTCATGACTTCGTGGACAACGTGTGCATCAGGTGATTTTGACAGATTGAACACTGTCTCATGTGACATTGAAATTTTTCGCAACAGATATTTGTCTTAAGTATCGCTTATAGACGACCATTAAACTGTAGTAACTTCATCACTTAACCAACATTTTTTGGGTTTCTTCTCATTAGCGTCTTATCCGTTTCACTTTGCCCGTGATTACCGCTAACTTAAGCTTCGGCCAATCTTTGCTGGTGTTTACTGTGGACGCAAATTACAGTGGGAACCACGATCAATACACACATCACACCTGATCTCTTCCGGTTTTCATACAAGTAACGGCAACCATGTCTGCGTTGGAATACATACATCCAATAAGATCTCTCTATTGTTTGCAGACGCCATCTACGTGCTCAAACTTCAGTAACGCCGAAAAAGTTCAGATCGTCAGAGTTAAATGACATCCCAGTACAGGTCACCTCAATTCTCTGCCTTTTACTATCCCTAGTGTCATCATGAGAGTCTTCTTCGTCGTCTGTTGAAGTATCTGGTGTGGCATAACGAAATACTGTTTCTCTTTTGGAGTGATCCCGCTTGGAATCTAATTCACGGAAATGCTTCAATTTGACAAACAGAGCATTATACAATTGAATTTCGTCTTCTGTGAATCCCCAATCCTTTGTTTTACTTTCAGCAGTGGAGTCTTGTACGTCCTTTCCCTTTTTTTCCCTTGGTAAATTCTTAAGTCATCGACATCAAATTCTTCGCATTGGTGACTAACAATGTCTTCTATCGTATTGCTGGACTCTAGCTCACAGACTACAAATTTTATTGCAATAAGTAGCGTGATCGCCTCCTTGCTTATGGTCATTACCTTTGATATTTCCTTTCCATTTAGCCGATCTTCTCCAATTTTAGTCAGTTTCCTGTCGTTCTCTATATATTTGTTCTTTGTGTTACCTTCTCCAAGCAAAGCGGCGAGGGCTAGAAAGTCCTTCACGATTCCGTACTATTTTATATTGAAGAAAAGGGGTTCGAATGAAATTTGCCGACGCAGAATACTGTTTGGTGAGTGGTTGGTGTTGGGCAATCAGATGAATCAAACAGTACATCGCACGCACCTGTCTTTCATTCATCGGCACAACACTTTCCATATCTCTTTCTTTGGGATTCACCAATGTAACATCCAACAGCGCTGCGGCGAACTCGCCGAACGAAGTGTTGTCGAAAACTTGTGCAGGAGTTTGATTTAACGCCTTAAGAATTCTGAATAACCCGTGCTTGAAAGTAGTCCTCCTTTTGGCGTTATCTCGTATTGCGAACTGCCCTACGTTGCAGTCGTACCATATCACCCTCATTTTGTCGGGATTTCTTCGCACCTTGTCGAAAACGGAGGCGATCGCGAGTTTCTTGTTTTTCGCGTAATAGCTCGTCCAAAATGCCACACACGTTTTACCGAATTCAGAATCTGGGGAGATTCCAAGATCTTCCAAATTTGTTGTCGCTGCATTTTTCACCGGTCTAACGTGTGGAAATGGCATCACCTGGAATATCTTTTTGCCAATCGCTTCCTTCTCAATAGTTTTTTTGAGTTCAATGGCTAAGGATGTACACTCATCTTTGTCTGCCATAGTGTCATTTAGCGTTCTCACAGAAGCAGCGATCCCCCTCAACTTGTCTATTTCTTCCTGTTGGACGACAAGCAGGTTCCTCAGACTACGGTTGTCCACAACCAGCATTCCAATGACGAGAGGACTATCGGTTGGTTCGAGTTGCGTGGGCTTCAGTTTCTTACACTTCACCGCGAAATCGGAGCATAACTCTTCTATTTTTCCCTGGCCTTCTTTGGGCAAAGAGTGAAATGCATCAAAGTCAAACAATTCTCGCTTGAACTTTGACGCTTTGCCGAGAATTTCTCGCAAGTCCACGACGCCGGATCCTTTGCTTCTTGCGCTTGCCTTGGATGCCATGACAAGAGAGAGTCACTTCACAGTATGTTGCTGCTTACAAGTTTCCGCTCTTTATGATTAGCTGAAGGTGTAAAAAATGTTTTTCAGTTATATTCATTTGAATGTTCGACGAACATTCGATACTTATTGTTTAGACAGAACTCACATAGCAACGGACAATGATGGTCAACTCATTCAACCCTCCTGTCCAACTGTCCTACCTCCTACCGTACATACAGGTCAGTCAACGGAAATATCTGAATAATGAGTGAAGTACATTATTATTTTTATTTGCGGTGAGAACGGGAAAACAATATTGTTTCCAGTTGTCAAACATATTGGTCGTTATCACAAAGATGACTTCACAAGTAAATCGGCATAGAGCAACGTGAATATCCAGCTGTTTATTGTCTTTGGCATATTGACGAAGACGACTACTCTGGAGATTTGTAGCAAGCGCCAACGTCAGAGTGATGTCTATTTATTTGTTAACTGCCGTATAAATCTAAATGTGTGCGTGTACATGCATCAGGCATCTCTTCCTCTGTTTTCAATTTTCGGTAATGTTTTACGATCAACGTCACGCAGATTTTTTGTTGATCTACAGATTGTATGTATGTATAAATGAAAAGAATTCCTCTTACGTACGTGCGCTCTCTGCTTTGCTTTTTTATTCGCGCTGATTGTGTAATCGCCTATTGATCCAGCTGTATTTCATTTTCGGCAAGGCGCCCAAGTCGATCATTCCTACATGAACTTAGCTTGCTGACACGTCAGAAAGACTACTTCATCCCCTTTCGGTACATGTGTGCCAACAGGGACGACGCCTTCGCAAAACTGTCGAAGAGAACCACTTAGGCACATCAAACTTCTCTCTTACGATGGCAACTACAAGTAATAATAAACTGCAGAACTGGATAGCGATTCATGCCAAGGTCATAAAATACGTCAGTGTTGACGATCAATCTCACTTCGTCGACGTTAACAGAAGAGACTTGGCTGTGCACGAGCAATTACACCTCGAGGAGCACAGATTACCTTGGGGCAGCGCATGGAGGGACTCCGTCACCTGCCATCTGTACCGGATCATCCATTCGTTGACAAATGAGACTCCAACAGACGACGATGTGTGGTATGTCGCCGTCGTTCCTCAGCCAGTCAAGAAGAACAACAGGTACTTCACGATTAAACTATTCGCCAGATTCCCAAAGACATGTCGGCATTGTGGACAGTTCATGCTAGATCTTTTGTATCCTACAAACGCGGCAATGAATGATTACAAGGCGTTCTGTTCTCGTCGATGTGCGCAGGCCCACGAACACACTTTTACTATGTTGATGGAGGGTACCGCCGAAGATCAGATGACGATCACGCGATTCAAGGAAAGGATACGAAATGATATTCTGGCATTCGATCAAGCGATTCAGTTTGGACACCAGTTTGCAAATTATGGACAACATATGCAACAGCAGAGTTCAACTTACGGCCAGTTTTACACCGCGCCAATCACTCAGAATTTTCCACTCGGGAACAGCTTCGGTTTGTACCCTATCGGGGGTGCATCCCCTACTTCACCTTTCACAGGGAATTATGTTCCTGGTCAGCAGCACTATGGATATTCAACTAGTGCGAGAAATGGATCGGAATACAAGGCACGTCAAAAACGGAGTTCAAACACTGCGAACGCATCGAAGACAAATAAGACTTCTCGAATTGGCACCAAACGTCGATCAAAGTCTAGTGCCACAAATGAAGAAAAATCTGAGCCAAGCGGGACTAACGTCGATATTAACACGAATGTCGGGCCTGGAACGATCCCCTCAGTTTCGGGTACAGGTGATGAGTTTCTAGTGCCCCCCTCCGACGCAACTTCAATCCAAGAAGGAGGTGACACCTCGGAGGAGGCGGTCGAGTCCGTAACCCCGTGCGATATGACAGAAATCACCGAAACTCAGACGCCAGCTGACGAAGCAAGAAAAGAAGCCGTCAGCAGTATGGGGGATACACAGGACACGAGCGATGCAGACAGGACAACGTTCTCGAATTGCGTCGATGACCGGATGAGCCCCACTATTACTGCAGAGGACCAGGTGCCATCTAAGTCATTGGATGAAGTGAGGACTCCACACGTACGAGTTAATGACGAGGCGCCCGAACAGATACAGGACCCTAGCGATACAATGGATGCCGCTATTCCTGAAACATTCTTAGTTGAAGAAAAGTCTGACGGTGTTGGTGCTCCAGTTAACCCATCGTCACCAGACATCCAGAACCGGCATAGCACTCGAGAGTTCATCTCCATACCAGATACGCCAGAGGCGCCTAACGTATCAGAAAAGTTCAATTCATCAACACGTTTTACGACAGGTCGAGAAGAACCATCTAATGTCGCCTGTTCCGAACCAACACGCAACAATACGACACTGTGGGCAGACATTAGCATCGAAAGACTGTTATCAATTGAGGCAAAGATTGATCAGTTCGGGTCTATTTTGCCCCCATACTGGTTAGGCATAGACGCAGACTGTATTAATTACACGTTGCGGAAACGAACGGTAATCATAGGGGATTACGACTTCGGAGAAGGGGACAAGACGACGTCGTGGTGGACCGATGCGGCGATTTTGTTCTTTATTCAATGGTACGTACACAGGCATTCTGCATTACGCATCAACAAACAATTCGGTCATTAAGTTTGATTGTTATCCTTACCATCTTCGAACTTTTAATTTTTCCAGGTTGTTCCGTTGCGAGAGCAATCTGTCGGATATCTCTTTTGTTGATTCCCAAATTATGAAACAGGTGGTTAGGGATTGCTCGGAAATCATGAGTGGCACTGCCACGTATGAAGAAAAGATGAACGCAACTTCGTCGTTGCGCAAAACCCTAACAAAAGGAAAGAACAATGTACTCACTCGCAAAGTTACTTTGATACCTACGAACATTAACAACAACCATTGGGTTCTGTGCGTGTTGTTCAATCCTAAATTATGTGTGAGTCCAGAAAACACCTTGGTACAATGAATTTGAATTTGCGTCAGGACACAGGTTGACTCAACATGATAGAACATCGTTGACACTCATTTGTTGTTTCACAGGTTGACAGTTCTTCCGCAGGTGTGATTGCTAATCACCAAACCAGCTTTATTGCTGTTTTTGATTCTTTGGCACCCAAGGGGGGCGTTAGCGACGGCGTCAATCAGCAACTTTTGTGGTTAAGAAGATCTCTAAATTTGCTCTCACAATCAAAAGACAAGAAACCATCATGGGAATTGGACGATGGTCCATTCACAGAAGCAATGTTTCCCACCTTCTCGCCGGCTTGGGGTAAGCAATGTTGTTTCCGTGTTTGCTTTCCGTAATATGTATACTGCTACCCATGCACTAATACACAACGTCGATCAACTGATTCATTATGACCTTAGTTCCACAGCAACCAAACACATTTGACTGCGGAGTCTATACTTGCCGATTCGCGTACAGTTTGTACTACTGGTTCAAATCGCAACCTACCACAGTGATTACGAAGGATTACTTAGCGAAACATGGAGAAACCGCTTTTTTGTGGCCCCACGAGATAATCGAGACTACTCGGAAAGAAGTGGCTTCACTGCTTACGGAGATCGTTAGTTGTTACTCGCAGCCGCAGTCAAAACCACAAAAGAAAAATGTTAAGGACAAAAATCGCCACATTGACGCCGAGCACATGCGTCGCGTAATGACACAATACGCTGAGGAGCAGTTTCACAAACATAATCCCGAAAAAGATATACCTCGTGAAAGTTTATCGACAATGGTGAAATGGAGACAGAAACATGAAAATTGTTGGCTTGCCCAGAAAAAACCAACACAACATTGTTGTGTTTCACGTCGAACGATAAAAGCAGCACGAATGTGTGGACGAACGGTTTGCGACTCCTCAGGTATGGCTGAGTCGTTTCAATGCCGCTGGAATCCCAAGCATATCCACGACATCAACGATGCATTGTTTATTACAATGGTAAAGCACAACGTTTTTTTATGTGAATGGGAGTTGGAAGACATCCCATCCACTGGAGACTGTGGTTTCTTTGCGCTGTTTAAAGCGGTCCAACAAAAGTTTCGAAATGCAGAAAAATTTAAATCCTGCGACGCATCCTTGGCAGCCCAGGTTCCTGCTACTTTGGAACAATTCCGTCTGATTGTAGCCAAAGCTGTTACCAATAGTCCGACGTTGTTGCAGAGTTTTGTCGGTAGCAGCAAAAGAGAGATCCAAGAATGGAACTTACTTCGTAACATAGTGCCTGAAGATGAACTAGTGAATGCGCCATCTTCCAGTGAAATTTGGACCTCGCCAGTATTTGATTTGATTAGTACTCCAGCGTACTGGTGGAATACGGGCGTTCAAGGCATATCAGAGTCATTGTATTTGACGGATGACATGATGGAAGCTATTCAAGACATGTATGGACTAAAAATCCTGGTGAGGAGGACTCAAGAAATGGATGAAACAGAGATCAACAAAATAGTGGACTCCCCCGGTCAATGTACCGATGCGATATCGAAGTGGCCAGACTTTCGGTGGTGGCCTGAATCTGCTTTTGGGTACGTGTTAATTGATTTTGACGAGTCTCACTTTGACCTGTATTCATGCAGGAAAACTGGCCTTTGCATTCTGACCGGGTCCGAGTTGATGGAGAAGAACAGTGTCAAGGCGTGTTTTCCATTATTCTGCATGCGATATTCGATGTACAGAGACATCATCCAACCGTATTGGTATGATAGGATTTCCAAGAAACACTACCGAGGCTTGCAGTCGTTGGGTGACCTGCGTCCAGATTGTTTATTCATCACAGACTTGAACGACATCCTCACGAACATATTCAGGTCATCCGAAACGTTTGCATTTCAGTGCTATATTTCAGATTTGTTTGCCACGCGTCAACAAGCTGATGCCATGAAGTTTGTCGTTACTGGCGGCGCTGAAATGGAGGTCACATCTTCTTCTGGAATGTCATCCCGGGTAAATACTTCCACAGATGGTGTTATGATTACTTTGGAAAAAGCGCCGGAGTTGTCATCATTAAATGGGGTAGTGTTACTAGCCATGTATCTTGGCCTAATAATGGTGTCATCAAAGGAAATTGGGCCCATTGACGATAGCAATTATTGCAAGGTTTTCATCACATACAAACCCCAAAGCGGAATTTGGAAAACAGAGCCATTCAAAGAATGGATGAAGACACATGGTTTCAAACAAGCTGGGCGCAAGTGCACGTTCGGTGGCCGAGTTATGCCATCCAACGTCAAATACTACTATAAGTTAGCAACAAACGATGAGGCATCTAATACGGGTTGGTTATCCTCAGAGTCCGATGATCCAGACGAAAGCCATCCCAAGCATGATGCAACTGGAAGTTCAACAGTTCCGAAACCCAACACCGACGGCAGTAGCGATGCACAGGAACTGTACGACTGCCTTCTGAAAAACTTGTCCGAAAGCGATAAAGAGGCTAGGGTGGAAACTGAATATGATACAGGAAGACTATCCAAATTGGTCAATGAAGTCAACGGTTTTTGGAGGGATGAAGACAAGTGGAAGGAGCACAAAAAGAAAAGGAAGAAATTGCAGTTCATGCTACACCCTGACACCAAGAAGCAGCATGGTGCTCACGATACAACGATTCTTTGTGGCTGCAACCACATCTTTCAGTTGCTGGACGAACTGTACAATAGAGAAAAGAATGGAGATCCTTTAGAAGGCAACGTTATAGATCTGACAATGGCAGTCGGCGATGAAGAAGCCGACTGTCCGAAAGCTCAAATCCGGTTCACTGGTGTACCAACCAAAATTCCGAAGCCTCATGCTAGGTCTGATGTAACTGGGGGCTTTGATCAACGTATTCCCAGGAAGAAGAGTCGTCACAGCTCATTTCGTAAACACCACAAGGAATCTTCTGAGGAGGACTCGGATTGGGAATCGATTTGGCCAAACAAAACCAAAGGTTGACACGTACCGCTACGCTAGTAGGGTTTTTGTGAAATACCACATAACTGATGACGGACAATAGCCGATTAGAGTATTAGAAACAACAGGGCGTTAAAACCACAACACTATTCCTTACCTGTTGTTGACGCTGAATGCGATGGTGACATGCATTTTCGTTGCAAATTCACTCATTGTGCTGAATTTCGACGACAAACAGCGAAATTCTGGATTTTTTCCAGTGGGGCAAAATTCCACTAACCTTCGCTGCTTTATGACCGAAGGTGTCAGAATTCCAAGATGACAACCCTACGTATTTTGTCCGTAGAATCGATTGGTGCAATCCGTTTGTGCAACAGACTGCGGACTTTACATGGGGTTTTGAGGGGTACTTTGGGACCGCATACGGTCCCGACCGCGCGACCAATAAGGAGATATGTGAGTTCCGAGAGAGATAATAAACACAGAATCCTCCATATAAAATCCTTTATTTACAGTTGTACATCGTCTTTGTCATGGTGCCTAAGTCGATATTGTGAAAGACATGTACGTAGAAAAGCCTGTTTATGCAGCTGTACATCGTCTTTGGCACCTTGGGTAAGTCGATATCTTTCCCTTGTTAACGTAGTCAATTCCAGTATGCTCATCTCAGCAACAACGTCAAAGACGTAACACAGCTGGATTCGCTCTGTACTGACCTGAGAACTTATTTCGATTTCCGAATCCATGTACATTATAATATACAGTTGTACATCGTTTTTGTCAATGTGCCTAAGTCGATATTGTGATAGACATGTACGTAAAAAACCCTGTTTATGCAGCTGTACATCGTTTTTGGCACCTTGGGTAAGTCGATATTTTTCCTTTGTTAACGTAGTCAACGCCAATATGCTCAACTCAGCAACAACGTCAAAGACGTAGAACAGCTGGATTCGCTATGTACTGACCAGAGCACTCTTTTCGGTTTCTTGAATCCTAATCGCCCATGTACATTATCGTACTGAATTTGTTCAACCTACGGGTATTACCGTACTTCTTACGTACAAACGCATGTTGCTCATGGCAGAGGTTCCGAAACAGGAACTCTAACAGCAGTTTACAACTCGCCCAGGAAGAGAGACAACTTCAGACTTCGTGCAACTATTCATCGTTACAGCTGACCGTCAATTGTTTTTGCGTCATTCATCTCAAGTGAGTTTTGTGTCGAATTACGCAGGCGCCTCTCACCCTCACAATGGACAGCTACGAATCCTTGTTGCTTGAATCGCCGCTTCGTTGTTGAACATGATTAGACTCACCCATAATTGATTGATTGATTGATTGATTGATTGATTGATTGATTGACTGTCTACATGATTGTTAAGTATCAAGGCAGTTTTTATCCATATTGCATATTAACATTCTTATTGATTGTTCTCGCGGTGCATAGTGGCTAAAAGGAATGTACACGGTGACCTCGAAGGGAGAATATCAGGGAAGCGCCACAATCACAGTAATCGCTGTCAACATATCGAAGGTGATTTTCCCTTCGGTGGATGGGATGGGCCCAACAATGATTTTGGAGACCCGATCAAGACATATTTTGATTGGAAGCGAATTCGTTACCCCGAGTACTACTTTAACGAAGAATTTGGCAAACTGGTGAATCCTAATTCTGATTTTCATTTTCGCGAAGCCAAGAGACTAGGTATAGAACCGCAAGACTTGGCCAAGGTCATTGTTACAGTCGCCCATTTCGTTGAGCGCGCTTCAACGAACTACCCCTCAAACGAAGCTGTTCGGGCCAAAGCAGCAAGGACAGACGAACCCAGTGTGGAGGGGACAGTTTATCGCGCTGTCCCATTTGGCGAAATATTTGCGGTATTGGGATCGAACGCCGACGATCTTAAATATAAGTTCTTGTTGGAAGGTACATCAACAGTTGTTGGAGAGGCTGGCAAACGAACCGGGGACGGGAAATACGGCTTACCGGACTCTGACTTTAAGGCACACTCAAGATTTCTGATACTTGCCTTGTCTTGGCTAGTAGAATTTGGTGTTTTACACCTTCATCTCAAGAAGCACCCTACGGACAGCCACCCGGGGGATAGAGATTCAGTCTCGCGTGACGAATGGGATGCACTATTACCATACTACAAGCAAGTACATTGGTTCCAAGAGTCGATTTACAAGTGCGATGTTGACTGTGATACCGGAAATTATTGCTTTACTCCTCAGGAAATGTACAGCACCGTGGCCTGGAAGTCACTCGTCTTTAACATGAAGAAATCAATTGAGGCGATTGGTAGTCAGTCCTCTTTCGCTTTGGTATTTAATAGTGTCTCGGAAACTGCAGACATTGAGGCAAACTTCAACTACGATCTGCAGCCCTATTGGTGTCCGGTAGTATATAGGGGGCATTGAGGCAAACTTCGACTAAGAAGTGCAACCCTATTGGTGTCCGGTAGTATATAGAGATTCTCCTATCTGGTACAAGATGATACCTCACTATATTGATAGCTTGTGATACGGAGGAGCGGAAAAAATCTGTGACGGTGTTAGTTCTTTGTGAACGTGCTTAAAAATATGTATTATTCCTATGAACAACATTGTACGTGTTCGGGATAAGTTGTCAGATTTAACTGTGTATCGTGTGAACGTTCCATCTTATAATACGCAGGAATACATGACTGAAAGTAATCACCTTTCCTCCATTGGTCGAGATGAATTACTGCAATAAATAGTATTACGTGTATAGTTAAAACGCACCGGTTTGCCTTGCTGACCGAACCCATGACTACCGTAGTGATGTTACGAACCCAAAATATTATGGTGCATGGACTCGTGGTGGCTGCGGCTTTTATGAGTACCGGGCGAACTGGGTGGGGCACAAACACGCCACAGCACTGCAACACGTCCTTCAGCAAATTCTGCTGAAACCTGAAAAGCCTTCGTGCTACTGCGTCGCTGTAATAGCCGGTCCACCACCGTTGTTTCCATAACGTTGCATTAACAGTAAGTTGTTTTGAATCTGGTGAGGTGTCATGCACAGACTGCCCCAAAGCATGATCACTCCGTTCTCTCGCTTGTCTCCGTTTGTTGAGTTGCGAACTGTTAATAACTTGTATTTCTATCAATTCATTTGACATGTATCTTACTGCCCCGGCGATCAGTGCCCAAAAGACCCCCGCACAACGCTTTACTCTACCGTCCCGGCCGAAATGAAGATGGACATAGTAGACTATTTCGTCGTGACTTACCCTATGAACCGTTCGGACCAAGAAACTGGAGGCCTACTGAGCCGTATGTTAGGTCGGTGCGTTTCGACGGCAACTCAAGGTTCTGCATGTCACACTGGTTGGATGAAGAAGATCAATACGTGGATCCAATCACAACATACTTTGATTGGAAGCGAATTGACAACCCAGTGGTGTACTTCGACGTGGATTTTGCCCAACAGGCCGATCACAGTTTTGAATTTTACCTACGAGAAGCAACTGTTCATGGCCTGGAACCGCAAGACTTTGCGCAAATAGTTGTCACGGTTGCTCATTTCGTTGAGCGTGCAGCTAGTGATTACCCCTGTAATCTTGCCACATGGCAAAGGGCAAGTCGGTTGAAATCGAGTGTTGAGGAGAGAGACTTCCGGCTAGTTCCATTTGGCGAAATCAATGCTGTACTTGGAACAAACACTACAGACAACGATAATCAGTTGCTACTGAAAGGAACATCTGTTGATGAGAATTATGAGAGACTCACCGAGGACGGAAATACACTCTTACCTGCGTCAGATTTCAAAGCCCACGTCAAGTTTCTCATACTGGCCTTGTCTTGGCTACTTGAAGTTGGTGTTCTGCACATTCGAGTAAAGTGGTTTTGTGAGGCAAACGAAAGGCGTCATGACTTCGAACCTTACGACAGGCGGGTGCACTCATTTCAAGAATTATGCCACAAATGCAGGACTGATTTCACTAAGTTCACATATTGCTTTACTCCGCAGGAGTTGTACAGCAATGCGGCCTGGAAAGCTCTTGTAGCGTACCTGAAAAGGAAAATGAATGGAATTAGTCATCCACTCTCTGACCGTTCCATTTTTACTAGTGCCGCGGTCATCGATTACATTGAGCAAAACTTTAACTACGAAGAGGAGCCCTATTGGTGTTCGGTGGTGTATCGTGATGCTCCAATCCGTGAAGAATCTTAAATGAGAATTTGCAAATTGTTTAATTGTTACCACGGTTGGTAAATAGGTCGTGTTTCCGAAAAGTAGAAAAGACTGTTTGCGATGGTTCAGTGAACGGTTTGCCTGCAAAATATAATAATCAGTGGAGTGGTAGAGACATAGTGACATTTAAGATCCAGTAATTGTTAATTCTGTGTGTGGTTAACAGCGTTGCAGGCGTGTCAACAAAAGAGTGGTTCTCCGAAGTAATGACTACTGACTTCTTCGAAATAATTCCTATATTTCTTTAAGGGCGAATTCCCTCGCAAGGCTTGCTACATCATCCAAGTTCGGTTACCAAACAAATATCGGCCACAGAAAAGGACGGCATTTAAAGGCCATCTTTCTATGCACAGGTTGACCGGTTGTGCACACGTCGACAATTTCCTTACCTATGAACCAGACGGCTCAGAGGAATAATAAGCCTGAAAATTCTACCGTACAAATATAGGCCACAAAACAGGACGGCATTTAAAAGCCATCATTCTATGCATGGGGTAAACGGCTGTGCAGACTAACCTTAGGTCCATCATGCTATAAACGGAGGTCGAATCGGTGTCACGCTGCGCAGCGTTGGTTGCAACAACTGCGTAACTTACTATAGATTACGGCAATAATAATTGTTGTTTTCGGTCATGTACAGTCTCGAAGTAATTAACGACATACAGGTACAGGCAATCGTTTCGGCCATCTCTCGTCGTGCTGTGTCGATATTAGTATAAACCTCTTCGTCAGTGTGGGGAAGATGAAATACAGCTGTATATATATAATTTGTAATAGTAACCAAAGATTTGAGCCAGGCAATCGTTTCGGCCATCTCTCGTCGTGCTCTGTCGATATTGGTAAAAACCTCTTCGTCAGTGTGGGGAAGATGAAATACAGCTGTATATATATAATTTGTAGTAGTAACCAAAGATTTGAGCGCAGGCTCCAAGCTTCGTTGTCGACGTGGGAAAGACGATGACCACCTGCACACATATGTTTATCGTTGTTCATTACCGTTGATATTGATTTACACTGTGATAAATGTATAGTCATTGTCATCTTGTGCAACGGAGTCCGGCCGCGCCGTTGCGGCGTTTCAACGAACTTTACCTCCGTTCTATTCTCAAACTAATCTGTGCAAAGCCTACGGATGTAACTGAATCATTCCTGTCGTTAATGTTATGTCACAGCTTACCCCAGCCAAGTGCCCCCCATGTAGAACGAGGGGGTATTACAGCAAACAACTTGTGGTCCAGAGGATTTCCTCCATATAGCATAACTTCTTCCTCTCTCACACATTCTTCTTCATTTCTGAATCTGTCATCCAGCTGCATGCACGCTGGTAAAACGTAAGCGGCCTCTTTTAGCGAGTCAACAGGAATGCAGCGTATTTCATCCTCTAATTCGTCGACTTGTAGCACTGACAGAAGATGGTGATCTCTCTTGTTTCCTGATAGTGCTTGACAAACCGCATATTTTGTTACCACTTCATCATTCACGTAGTCGCAATGCTGCATCTTCATGTTTGCAAAAAGACACAATCTAACTTCCGACGAGGTCATTCTCCGCTTCGTTCGAGGTGTTTGTCCGGGTACATTTGACTCCCATTGAACAACTGCCCAGTCAAACCAACCTCTATTCTCATAGGGATGGGAACGGTAGTTAGGATGACACCTGAATGTTACGTGCTCCGGTTTTCCTGGTCCGTTGATACAATCAAAATCCGTGGTGCTAATAGAATTCAACACATTCGACACATCCACGTGATAAAAGCATTCAATGTACGTAGAATGTACAACGTCCTCTGCAGTTTTCACCAACGCCTCCACCCACTGTTGCCCTCTGTGGTTGTCCATGTGGGGATGGCAAAGACGAAGTTTCTTCTTGCCCTCAACAGTACACCAAATATCGCCAGACTTTACGAGACAAAATTTAGGTTCCTTCGGGAATGCATGAGACACAGGGCTATCAACCCGCGAGTCCTTTGAGGTTGTCAAGACAACAGGTTTCTTAGCCTTTTGTTGTGTTGAGACAACAGGTTTCTCAGCCTTTTGTTTTTCTCGTCTAGAAACATACCGCTGCCGGTCGGCTGCACACCTGACGATGAGTCTCTCATAGTGACGTAACAACAAGTCATATTCATATCTGCTATGCTGTTTCGTGGTTCTTTTAGTCGGCTGCTTCACTAGCTGCTTTAACGCCGATTCCAGGTAAACACCGCTGAAATTATGAGGTGAACCGTAGTTTCGTATTTGACGTGGGAAATGCTTCATAGCATGAAACTTGACTAGTCGTAACCCAGAATTGGACATCATCTCTCGCCAAGGCCCCACGGTACTTTGAAACAGTTCCAAGAACTTAGTCAACTTCTTCGAAAGAGAGTTAACCTCATGTTCTCTGTAGGTATCTTGTGTGAGCAGTTTCTCCAAACTCAATGATAGCCAAAGTAACGTCGCCATATTGGATTCCAGGGTTTGAGCAGCCGCGTGATCCGCCAGTTTCACCACAGATTCAAGACAAACCATTGTGAGCAAGCACAACCCAGGGTATTCTTGTCCAGTGAGACGTGTCAGACTGGTGACACCGTTTTTGAAGGGCATGCGAGGCATGGACCGGTCGCTCTGTCTATTTGCGCTGCCCATAACTTGCCTGAATCGGCTCTCAAAAGCAGCAGCACGAAATTTGATCCTAGATTCATTGCGCAAATTTTTGTCCAATGACGGTTTGTTCTCTAATTCGCCACCCGCTTTTTTCTGAGTACGCAAGTCATACCATTTTTTCAATTCCAGCGGTACCTCAGAATAGCGATATATGAATTCCAACAAGTATTTCATCACGCCCAAGTAATATACATGTAAGATTTCGAATGGTAGCGCTCCGTGGATTCCTTCGTCGTTACCACCAAACGCAAACCTGTAGTACGTTGAATGCATCATGTGTTGAGATATCTGCTGGCTTCGTTTCTTAGCGGCGGAGTAACGTGATCCTTCTTGCAAGTCCCTGAGACACCTGTCTATGGTCGTCTTCACATATGACTTCTTCGTTACCTTGCATCCATAGGACGGATGATCACAATCTTCATAAGATACATCACAATCCCTACACATTCTTTGTAGGTTCGAACTGTAGCCACCATAATGACAACACATCGCGTCGTGACCATCAGTGTCACCAATAATCATGAATAACTCAAAGTGCAGGAAAACCGCCCCCTTTCCGTGAACATAAAACTCTGTACCATTGATTCGACTACATACCTCGTGAAGTTCGGCTGTCACTATCTCAAGACACTTGTGGTAATGGGTGAGGTATTGTAGCTCCTTCTTTGTGTCTTTTTTCCTGTCGCTGGCTTTTTCAACTGAGGTCTTAGGAAACGGAGGAATAACTGATAATAAAAACCATGCGGATTCATTCCTTCGGCGAGAAAAATTAATGTTTCCAAAAGAACACGCAAGAGGCCGCGCTTTTAGCCTTCCAACACCATCCGTCATTGTCTCGTCATCAAATAAAAGTACAGGAGCCAGGTAGTGTCCTCTGGGCAACCTTTGTTCCCCCATTCTGGAAGCAACGAATTGCTCCGCTTCTTTCCATCTAAGTCCTGTGTTAAGTTCGCCATACGTCTCAGTGCTAAAGTTGTATGACCACAAAGAATCTTCCATCAGGTGTGGATCACTGTACACTCGTCTTGCATGATCTTCAAAACTGAGTCGATAAATATGAATTGGCGCCAAATTGTTAACATGAATGGTGTCCTTTTTTGGCGGACTCCCAACATACGGTGCGTACGCTTTCATCATTCGTTTGAGACAAGTGCTACGGTGAGGTGATTCGAACTTGTAGCCGGAAGCTAAGGCTGCGTGAGCCCACCTCATAATCAGGTCGAAAAATTTTGGAGGCAAGTTGTTTTCCGTCAATAGGATAAACAACTCCTCTTCAGCGGGATGTAGATCGGCTGACTGCATTCGAGAGTACTTGTTTAACAATGAGTCTTCAATATCCCGGATCCTTTCTCCCCAATAATTATCATCAGCAATCAAATCATCACACAAATCTGAAACATGCGAAAACTCTTCAGAAAGTTGCGATGATTCATCTTCACAAGGATACATATCACTTGTGTATGTTGTATCGAAGGTTGGTCCATAATCATTCTCGTCGAGAGAAGTGTACGCTGATGACTGACCCAACAGATTAAAAAATGAGGACGCTGAGAACTCGCCGTCACAACCATGAATATCCGAACTGTCGTCCATGTCTTCGTCGTATGCGCTGCCGTATTCCTCCTCGTCTGGTACATGGACACATTCGTCCTCAGTAACGCTATACCTTGCTGTATCCGACAGATCTTGCGCGCCAAATCCCTGCCAGTTCTCGCATACTTCTCCGTGTTTTTCATAATTGGTTGCAGGCCGCGCAGCGGCATCACCACCGACGTCTTCAAATGCCGATTCCCCAAGCGGATCGGCTACTGCCGATTGCCGAGGATACTCATTTGACTCAGTGCGCGAAAAGGAGTAGTCGCGATTAAGCGCGGCGACAGCTTTGATGCAACCCCAGTAATGACGGACATAATCATGAGCATCCTTGGGTGAATACGCATTACAGGAAGCGCACTTATTGGGAGCAATGGAGCAACTTATGCTTTGGTTTAAATGTCGAGTGAGTGATCTCTTTGTTGTGAACGCACAGAAGCAAATTGGACAAGTGAAGTTTGAAGACATAACTGACGAATAAGTATCGTTTCCGCAAACTTCTGATGTTCTATAAAGTTCACTGTTTAACCTGAACTCTCCACAAGAATTTTTCGATGATTGGCACTGTTGTTATGTTATGAGCGAGACAGGATGATCGAGCTACGGTAATATGAAGGTAGGTCGTATCGCCGTTAACAATACCCATCCGTTGTGCACGACAATTCATCCAACAAAAAATTATGGAAGAGATGACGCAAAAGCCAATGACACATTAATAGGTAGCATCGAACAATTTTATTCAAGAAAGCAGTATGAACAGAGCCACGAGCTCGACGTCCAATCATATATAACATCACATTTATCCAGCTGTATAATGTCTTCAGCACCTTGGGCAAGAGACGTTACAGCTGGCTCTCTAGGAAATCGAGTGCCAACAAACACCTAACTGATACGGGGAAGAAAACGACGAAAATGCAACAGCTGATAGATAGATGATTATTTATACTCTGCGAATGATAATCTACCAACGTAACCTGTGATCATGTGGGTTAAAATCAGTGCATCGCATTAATTAGTTCGCCCAACTTTCTATGAGCAACATCATAGAATTGACCCCTGTAAGAGTGGCTGCGCAAAATGCGATGTTGTGATCCAAAGTACAATAATGCGTCTACCTACAAGCAATGTTACAGCACTGGTAAACATACTGTAGTACGACATATCAACTATTACACCTAGCTTAAAAAGAGAATTTGCTCCATGTAGTAAACATCTGGGTAGTACCAAACAGTGCAAAAGTTGGTTTCAATATGTAAAATGAACATCCGAAAGGTAACTGTGACAAAGTAGCACTAGTTTAAGGGAAACAATTACATAGTAGGGAGATCAACTGAACACAAGAATCCTTCACTGCATCACAACCGGAACAACTACATGACACCTTGTTACAACGAATCGCCATTTCTTGACAAAACTGTCAATATCTTCGAGAACTCATGAAACGGATGCCTTCGGAATGCAACAACTTCGTTGTCAAGAACGCTTCATGTCCCGTCGCTCGTGTTCACAAATATGCTACACTCCACCACTATCAGAACTGCTGGGTGACACCTGGTTATCATTAGGCACCAGTCTTGACGTAACGAAACTGAAATTTGGATAGATCCAGATATAAAGAACTGCTAACAGGACGACAAGGCAAGTTGACCGCATTTAAAAGAAAATGGCGCAGTAAACAAGTCAATTCGTAGAGAAGGTAAATGGTAAGAGAATGTATATAAGTTGCTACACGAAGAAGCAACAACTGGTGCTAAGAACTTCATACGATGGAGAAAGCTTCGTAGGAAAGGAACTTACTTCTGTTCAAAGGGACACCTCAACGAAGAAAAGTTCTCGACGCAAAACACAACAACTTGTGCTAAGAACGACGGAGAACGTTTCGAAGGAATGGAACTTTTTGAGTGGACACCTCGACAAGGGAATGATTAACGAAACAAACAACGATGGCCGTATTCACCACATAATAATAACACGATATGAAACAAAGCGAGGACAAAAGCGAAGCGACTCGTGGTGCCGTCGGTAATACAGCCAGCAAAGTCAGGTGCGTCGACCACGAAACACACAAAGCAACAGCAAGCGATGTGGAGCAAATAAAGACAGAAGCGCTTGTCGCGGGTTATCTCGATATAGTACATATAATAAAGAAGGCGAAATAAGCAACGTAAAGCATGCCGATCATTTCATGAAAAATGATTCGATAAAATATGACGACGAAAATGATAACAGATTAATAGCAACAAAGATATTGACCAGAGAATATCTACGAAGGCTTTAAAGAATATCATTTTGAATCGTGATCGCAGATTTCCGGAAAAAAATCAAAAATATAATAAGCAAAACACAGCGAATATCATATCATCGAAACCCGAGAAGATCAATATTTGCGAAAAATAGGCCGGATTATCGTTTGGGGATACGGAATATTGGTCGAAGAGGCGAAAATATTTAATGAAGGGTTCTACGTTTCGAAAAAACCATCAAATGATACCCCCCATCATTTGATAGGGTACGTGTTTTACAGACGTTCCCAAGGTAATTGACCATTGTCCACATCCAATCAGCATCCTGTACTTGGAGTGGCCATCACTGTTCAATAGGCCAGTATTGTTTCTGACACTGGGGCCGAGGGATACCCAAATGGTTTTGCGGACACTGTAATAGGGGCCTATTATGGTTCTTCGTTCTGGGAAATTTTTATTCAGGGATTTGGATTCAGGTGTTGTCCAGAATACACATAAATTTGTTCCGGGACCCTGGAATGAATATGTATTTTGGGCATTTGTTATGGGGTCTCAGCTTTCTTTGTTGTCCTGCATGCTGATTTCGTGCAATGGGTTGCCTCGACATTTGATTCTGGATGCCAAAGCGTGGACCACTGCTCGGATGTGTCATTTTGGGAGTTCTTTACGGGGTCGGACTTGATATACTCACCATTCCGGTCACCCTTACTGGATTTGGTCTATTCCGATCCATTTTTGTACTATTCACTGTTGCGTTGGTATTTTGCAATCTAGTGGGTGGTTTGGGCGATGAGATGTTGCCGATCATTGATCGCCGATCATCACCCATTCCCAATATTTTTACAGTATATCTTATGCATGGTGTATATTGAATAACAAATTGTTGTGAGCGGCCCCGCATTTGCTTATGATAATACTATAGATATATGTATTTGTTTTGTTGGGCGCTTTCCGGCATCTGAATTTTCATTTTTACCAACATTCCGCTCACACTGTAACAGAGGTTTTTGAACTCTTGGTCATCACCCTTATTCTTTCCGTACTGTTTTTATAACATTGCTACTGTCATTCGCTCCATCCAAATCCCCGTACCCCACATGTCTGCTGTTCCTTCTGACGGCATCAACCACGAATTCTTGCTGTGTCCCAGCCTTTCTTGCCTTGATCCGTCGCCTTCCATCTCCTGTGGTTGTTCAATGTCACGGTATTTATTCCTCGTGGTGTGTTATGGCTGAGTGTCCATCCTGTTCCACGACATGGTTCATCTGTACGAAATGCCATGATGGCATGCAACTCTTGTTCCCCGATACATCTAGATGCAACAGGCACCACAAACAGTTCCATACTTCCTTGGGACTTGCTGCAAACAGCAAGAAGAGGAGTGCTCCTCCAGCTGACAACACCATATGCTTTGAAGAAAACACGTCATCCATAGCCATTGCTACGGATTTTCATTCTGATGCAGATATTTCAAGCACACCATCGTCATTAAGAGTGGGCATTGACAGTTCACTTCAACACCATCCATTAATGAATTCACTTCAAAGCACAGCAGAAGAAGCAACTTTGCTAGTTCATCTTTAAGGAGCATGTACCTCCGCTCCGACATCCAGGACAAAGTGAAAAAAATGACAGTGCCTTAGAGCGAACAAATCGAATGGCTGTCCAGACATGCGAAAAGTTACATGGCTGTTTTGCTGTTCCACAACACCAATCCAAAGATTCCATTGTTAATGGAAGTGCCCGTACGGTATTGGAATCAAAAATCTGATTTCCCACTATAGTAACTGCGTGCCCCACTCCACCATCCTGGCCACACAAACGCACTAACGTTGGCCAACAATAAGAAACATCCTGTGTGGGGACATAACGGTACTCTCCAAACTTCTTTGGTGTATAGCGCATGGTTGAATCACAAAGCAAATCAACTGCATAACTGAAACGATCAATGACTCTTTCAGAGGCACTTATGTTTTTGCTGATTACATCGCAGGCTCGGTGATCACCAAAGAAGCGAAGACCAGATGCAAGCGATGAAAAAACACAAGTATTACCACTCAATTGAAGAAAACATCCAGCACCAATGGATGAGACATTAGGCGTCGGCGCCTTTTTTAGATCTTTGCGCCCTGCGGGTATTTCCAATGTAACCCCATACTGCTGTATACAGGATGAAATAAAATCTGACGTGAAATTGTCGCTGATGAAAGCGTCTGAGACGATGCGGTGAATTCCATTCTTGGTGTAGGCATGCCATATTCCATTAGTACAACATATCCGAGTGAATTGAGTTGGATTGGGACATCTCTTTTGAGGCTTACGTGATGCCAGTGCAATGCTGCGCAAAGCACCTAACCGAGACGAACGTCGATGCTGAGATGATGGTGATGTATCAGCCAATGCTGATTCATTGATGACACTACAGTTGTCTTCGATGCTGTCATGTCTTGGAATCAACAATGATTCTTCACAATTAATTCCGCTGCAGCCAGGAATGCAACAAGACCTTTTCACTGCAGTCATGTAGCGTTCGATAAAGGAGGCCCTCTCTTGAATAAACATATTATAGTCGCAATGATCATCATAAAATTGTTGCAGGTACCTAAGAGTACAGCGCCTCACTTGATTAAACGATTCGCATTGTAAAGCATGATCATATGCAAATGAATATAGCCTCGTCGACTCAAAGGTGGACAATGACGATGGGTCTGACATACAACCGCAAGCTACGCATCGTGCAATGAACATTCCCTGGGAGTTTTCAAAAGCATCTACCGACATAAACACCCCCATATCAAATGAAGACACCTTTGTCGTCTCAAAGTTGCCAAATGCCTGCTTTAAACAGCAAGTGCGCCTCTTGCCATTGTAATCATCCAAACGGGCAGTTCTTGTTGCAGCAACAGATGTATTGAGGCAAGAAGAAAGGCACAAACACGTTAAATCTGGATGTTCTGACAGTAAACCGGATGTAAGGCTGGCCATCACCAGCAACGAAGTGGCCGGAACTGATGCAAACCCCAATGTTTTATATGTTTGTAAATTGCTGGTTCTGCTCTGCAGATAAAGTTCCGATGAGGAAGTGAACTTTTCTGAAACGAGCTGAGACACCAAGAGCAGCGTAGTCAACAGGCCTCGTCGGCGCCAAGGTAATAAATCTGCATTAGGATGGAAATGTCTTGAAAACTTGCCACAGCTGGTGGCTGTGTAGGAGATGAACGATCCGGCGCCATCACCATTTAGAGGATGCATCACAAGTGTTGATACAACTTTCCATTTCTTCTTGACACAGCATTGCGCCACCAGGGAGACAACCACGGTGTGTGGGGATGCCAATTTGTCGTTGACACTATCAGACTCATTGAGAAATGTGTTGATGAGAAGTAGCCTTGATAAGTTCAGGATGTCAACGTAGGATTTCTTCCCGTCACACATAGCTGCATCTCCAAACATGAGACATACATGTAGTACATCTGGGAACATACTGATAAACTTGCCGAGCTTAGAATCAGCACCACCAACAATTACAGAAGCCAACGGAAGACTGAACGTAACTCTGTCACTCTGCGTCCGAATCACGTTATTCTTGAAATCATCACTAAGCGCCAGTCGAGGCTCATTGCAACTCTCTCCACTGGGCATGTTTTATCAACAGGCCCAAATGAGCAATCACAGCCCGCAGCGGCTCGACCTATCTTCCCAATTGGTGTAAATAGGTAAAACCAACGTACAGCTCTGTGAATCACCCCGGGATTAAGTTACGCAGAGATCTCGTTGAACGCAAGCAATCAACCTCAGAGAAAACACAAAAACAGACAAAGACTTCCTACGCTCGAGCGCTTACTCCCAATCTTTTGGACAGTTTCTTGCCGCACACAGTATATTGTTTGGGTGAAGCCGTTGCCTTGTAATTGAGATTGTTTTGACCGTTCTAGCCGCATGCAGTATACTTCTGAATGAAGCCGTTGCACTGTCGTCACGATATTTTTGACAGTTGGTCTCGGTGATGCACAACAGTATATATTTGAGATGAAGCCGTTGTGCTGTCGTCGGGATCCTGGTTGGCCGTCGAGCAAAGCGAAGAAACAATTGTGTTAACACCAAATAAAGTGTCATTACAACAAGGTTTAACATCGCCGAGGAAATGGAGTGAGCTTACCTTTTTGACACAAAATAACGACGTGCCAAAGATGCAAAAGAAACGATGATCGTTTGTGTGGTGTATATGTGTCGAGTACCAGTAGAATCAGCCAAAAATGATTCCCGACAGAGACGCAGCAGTGTGACTACACAGCAT
>Ga0075156_10000373_pt1 | contig 22830 bp, 19 predicted proteins | sample JI81AbrownDNA_FD_70966 | JGI IMG/M metagenome (GOLD analysis project Ga0075156, IMG submission 70966) | Wastewater effluent complex algal communities from Wisconsin, to seasonally profile nutrient transformation and Carbon sequestration -... | ecosystem: Engineered > WWTP > Effluent > Algae...
GAGCCCACATGCCGCACGTAGATGTCGCAGGCGATGGCGTTGGTCCAGCCGCGCCGGCTGGCGCGTTGACACAGATCGTTCTCCTCGCCGTAGCCGCGGCCGAAGCGGCGCTCGTCGAGCAACCCGACTTCCTTCAGCGCATCGCGCCGGATGTACATGCAAAAGCCGACCCCGGTCGGCGTGGCCACGTGGCGGCCGCGGTTCACCTGGCTCGCCAGACGGTCGATCTCCCCAGGCGCAACCTCCAGCCCCAAGCGGTTGTCGCTCAGCGTCTCGGGGTAGCTGCAGATGGTGGCGTTGTTCGACAGCGGCGTCACGGTGGCCAGACGAGGGTGCTCGGCGGCGTGGTTCAGAAGGCGGTCCAGCCAGTCGTTGTAGACCTCCGTGTCGCTGTTGAGGATCACCACATCGCGGTCGCGGTGCATGCGCAGACCCTGGTTCACGGTCTTCACGAAACCCTGGTTGATGCGGTGCTGCTCCAGCGTGAACAGGTCACGTGCCGCGAGGCTGCGCAGCATCGCGTTCAACTCGGGCACCGGCCCGGCGTCGTTGATGACGATCAGGTGGTAGGGCGTGCGCACGGGCGCGGTCAGGACCGTCCACAGGCAGCGCAATGTCTCCTGGGCGCCGCCGTAGACCGGGATGATCACGTCGACATGCGGCTCCCCGGCGGGGCGGTGCGGCACCAGATCGGCCCAGCGTGCCGGATCCAGCATGTCGCCTTCGACAGTCTGCGGCTCGGCGCCGTTGACGGGGTAGCGCGCCTGCTGCTCCAGGCCTTGCACGTGATGCGCCATCTGGCCCGAGGCAAACAACGACAGCGGGTTGCCCTTGGACACGCGCAGCCCCGGCTGCGAACCCAGCAGACGGCGCATATCGATGCCCGGCAGCGGGCTGCGGCCCTCGCGCCAGCCCCAGCGCTGGAAGTGCTCCAAGGCGTCGAGCCCGGACTGCACCACGTCCGGGTTGCTCTGCAGGTAGTACTCGGCGTCAAACCAGGGGGTCGGCGACAGCCCCTGAAAACGCGTCACGAGCCCGTAGTGCAGCAGGCGGTTGATGCCGTGCCGCGGCCCGCAGTGGGCGTCGTAGTGCCGCAGATCGAACAGCGGCGTGGGCGACAGATTGGCGCTGTCGCCGATCAGGACGTAGTGGCGAAGCGGCGACATGCCGCGCAGTTCGCTGGGCTCGATCTGCGTGAGGTAGTGCTCACGATCGAACAGGCCCAGGTGGCGGGTCAACTCGATCTCGAACGACAGCAGCGCCTGACGATCGCCACCCCACAGGCGGCTGACCGCTCGCACCAGGCGGATGCCTTGCAGCATCACCTTGGCGTCGAAGGCTCGCTTGGGTACCGCGATCAAGATCCTGCCTCCATCCCACCTGGGCCGGCCCGGCGCGGCAACCCGGGCCGGGTGTCCACGCTCAGGCCGCGCCCGTCAGCATCAGAAGCTGGTCAGCACTTTGGCGGAAATCGCCAACTGGTAAAGGATCGACGTGATGCCGCGTGCAACCTCCACCCACTTCGACTCGACCTTCGGGAACACCAGGATCTCGTCACCCGGGCCGGGGATGGCCCCGCTGGGCGCGATGCTGCCATCCGGGCGCAGCACCAGGGTCTTGTTGCGGTCCGAACGCTGGGTGTAGCCCCCGACAAGATCCACGTAGTTGTCAACACTGAAGTCGGGCGTGTAGATCAAGGTGTTGGCGAAGACCACCTCGCCACTGACCGCGACGAGGTTGGTGCGCTCGGGCAGGCGGACCACGTCGCCGTCTTCCATCAGGGTTTCGGGGGCCTGCGTCTTGCTGGCCAGCACGACCTGGCCCTTGGGCACGATGGTGCGGGCACGCTCGACGAACTGCAGGATCAGTTCGGCCTCGGTCTTGCGCAGGTTGGCCTCTTCCATCGTGGACGAGCGGCCGGTCAGCGCAGTGACCTCGAGGCTGCGCAGGGTCTGATCCAGGCTTTCCTTCTGTTTGGCGGCCACCGATCGGCGATATAGCTGCAACGCATCGAGGTTGGCTTGCGGCGCCGGCTTCAGGCGGGCGATCACATCCTTCAGGCGCGAGCCATAGGGCATCACGAACGATCGCTCGCCCAGATGGGCGCCGTCGATGCGCACCAGGATGGTGGCCGGGTATTTGTCGGCAGTGACGCCCACTTCGTCCCCGGCTTGCACCACCACGTTGGCGGCATTTTCGATCGGGTGGTACTCGCTGCGGCGCTCGGCGCCGATGGATCGGATGATGCTGATGTGGGTGGCGTTGGGCGTGGGCGAGGCCAACGCCATCAGGTCCGCTGCGGTGATCTGCGGCTTGGACAACTCAAACTGGTAGGGGTTCAGCACCTCGCCGGTGACGATCACCGCATGACGGCGCGGCGGGATGACGATGGTGTCGCCATCCTGCAGTTGCAGGGCCTCGATCTGGCCCTTCAGCAGGAACTTGTAGAGATCGATGCTGGCGCGCAGCTTGCCGTTGCGCATGATGTCCACCGCCAGGTAGCTGCCGCGCTCTGGATCGATGCCGCCCGCCCGGTCGAGGTAGTACAGCACCGAATCCGAAGACAGGCCGCCATACAGGCCCGGCGCGCGCACGAAGCCGGTCACGTAGACCTTCACCGGCTGCGCCGCTTCAAGCGTGGCATACACGCCAACGTTCGCGCGGAAGACCTTCTTGACGGCGTTGTCGACCAATTGGTTCAGGTCGCCGTTGCGTACGCCGACCACCTTCACCGGGCCGACGTTGGGGATGAAGATGTTGCCTTGTGCGTCCACAGGCTGGGTGGCCTCGTAGATGATCGCGCCCCACAGGCGGGTCAGCACACGGTCGCCGATGGCAAGCTGGTAGTCCGGATTGAAGCCGCTGAAGGTGACGGCGCCAAAGCGGCCGCTGAACATCTGCGAACCGAACATCACCGGCCGGCCGGTGGCCGTCGGCGTGACAGGCAAAGGCGCCACCAATGGTGGCGGCGCAACGGCTGGCGTGCCCACCGGCACCGGTTGCTGCTGCGGGGCGACGGTGCTGGCTGTCGGTACCGTGCTGGTGCTCGGGGCCGTGGCCGACATACCGCTGGTGGCGGGATAAACCATCGGCTGCGGTGCGGCCTGCCCGGCGGCAATCGTCGTCAGGGCGCCCAGCGCAAGGGCGGCGATCAGGTGGTGAAGGGTGATGCGGGTCATGGTGTTCAGTCCTGATGTTCCTGAATCGTGGCGACGATGAGCCGGACCACCGCATAGACGATGGCGCACAGCGCAAGCAAGGTGAGCAGGTTGTAGATGCGGCGCGGGTACTCGGCGGTCTCGGCCTTGGCGGGCGCCTCGACGATGACCAGGCTCTTGAGCTTGCGCGCGGCCTCGATGCGTGCGGCTTCCAGTGCCGCATTGGCAGATCGATAGGCGTCCTCGGCAAACACCGACTTGAGCAAGAGGCTCTGATACTCGGCGTTCACGGCCCCCAGACGGTCACCGGTTTGGCTTGACGTGGTCCGGGCCTTCTCAGCCTCCAACTGGGCCTTGTTGGCGACGATCTGGTCACGCAAGGCAACCACCTGAGGAGCATCCGGCTGCATGAAGGACAACTTGTTCTTCAGATCCGCCTCGAGCCGCGCCACAGTGGCCTGCAATTCAGCGGTCAACGCGTTGGCAGCGGCCGACTGGGCAACCGGATCGAGGATCTTGTTGGCCATCTGGAACTCGACGACCTTGGCCTTGGCGGCCTGCAGTCGCAGAGAAGTGGCCTCGAACTCGGCCTGCGAGAACTGCATCTGCTCGGACGCCACCCGGTGGGTGTAGTTGTTGACGAAGCGCTCTGAGGATTCAAGGATCGCGCGGTTCAGCTTCTCGGCCATCTCCGGGTCAAAACCCTGGGTTCGAATGGTCAACAGGCCGTTGATGTCATTGAACTCGAGTTCCACCCGAGCTTGGTAGTACTTGATGAACCACTCCAGGCTGGTCCCCGGCCACAGACGATAGAAGATGTCTGCGCGTGGCGCCTCGAAGTGCTCTCGCAGTTTCAGCCGCTGCTCGAGCTCCCGGGCCAGGCTGCCGGAGTGAACAAAATCCAGCAGGTACAGCGTGTCTTCCCAGGACAGCAGGCCAGCGCCCGCGCCAAGCGAGATGGTGCCACCCGGCCCCGCACTGACCACCGCCGACTTGACCGCGACGATCGACTTGCTGGTGTAGCGGTCGGACGCGATCAGCGTGTAGTAGATCAGGCCGAGCACCATGGGTGCGGCGATCAGCGCCAGCTTCAGACGCCGGGGCGTGAATGAGGATGCCTTCATGGTTGCGATGCCTTGAGAAGTTCCTGGAAGGCCTCGAGACCCTCGTCGACGTCGTCGTAGAACGATGCCTGGCCGTTGTGGATGAAGACCAAGGTACTGCACAGGTCCTTGATCTCCTTGTGATTGTGCGTGACCAGGATCACGCCGGCATGGGCCAGCTTCTCCCGGAAGACCTGAGACGCCTTCTTGCGGAAGATCGGGTCGCCAACCGCCAGCACCTCGTCGATGAGGTAGTAGTCGAAGTCGAAGGCCATGCTGATGCCGAAGGCCACACGCGCCCGCATGCCTGGCGAGTAGCTGCGCATCGGCAGGTCGAAATAGTCGCCGATCTCGGCGAACGCCTCGACATAGGCCACCTTCTCGCGCATCTCCGGCCCGCTGGCACCGAACACGCGGCAGACGAATCGGGTGTTGTCGCGTGCGCTCAGCGAGCCCTGGAAGCCCCCTGCCAAGCCGACCGGCCACGAGATGTTCTGGTCGGTGACCACCTCGCCACTGTCCGGCGAATCCAGCCCCCCCAGCAGGTTCAACAGGGTGGATTTTCCCGCTCCATTGCGGCCGATCAGGCCAATGCCTGAGCCGGTAGGCAGCGTGAAATTCAGGTCACGAAAGACGTACTTGCGGCCATGCCGGGTTGGATACGACTTGGTGAGGTTGCGCAGCTCGATCATCGTGCGCCCCTCAATTCCGGGCCAGCATGCGCTGGCGGTTCACAAAAAACACCGAGACGCCCAGGAACAGCAGCACCATGCCCACCGAGAGTGGGTAGTACAGATTGACGCCCATCAATGGGTGGTAGGTCGGAAAATAGGCCCAACGGGTCAACTCAACCACATGCAGCAGGGGATTCCAAAGCAGGTACTGGACAACCGTCGGCGGAAAGGTGGTGATCGGTATCAGAACGCCGGAGCTGATGTAGAGCGGGAAGGAGGTCAACTGCAGGAACGAATTCAGCGCCGGAAACTTCTTGGTCCCGACCGCGGAGGCCAGCCCGAGCCCGACGCCCCAAATGATGAACAGGCCCACCAGCAGAAGGTATTCGATCGGGCGAGCCGGCGTGATGCGGTAGCCCATCCAAGCGAACACCAGCATGAACGCCACAAAGATCATCCCGTACATCACGGTTTCCATGATGGCGCGTGAGGCCATCGCGTCAGCGGGCTTGACCTGCCTATAGCCGAACAGACCCGCGTTGGCATCGACGGCAGACATCATCCTGAACCAGATGTTGCGAAAGATGAAGAACGGGATCATCGCCACCACGAGGTAGACCGCCACATCGATCATCACGCCGGCACTGCGCTGGCGAACGATGATGCGCAATGCCAGCATCACCGCGATGTTGGCCATCGGCTCGAAAAGCACCCACAGCAGGCCGACCATTCGGCCACCAAAGCGCGTCTTCAACTCGCGCAGGATCAGCGCGAAGAGCACGGCTTTCTGAATCTGCCAGGAACTGCGTTTCATGGTCGGGTGGGTACGCCGCTTCGCGCCCGGGTGCCGAGCGCCAGCGAAAGGCAGACTCTATCCGACCCGACCCTGGTACTGCCCCCTGGTCTGTCAGCAAGTATCAGCACAAATCCCTCATCGGCCGACTTTTCCCTTGATTTTGTGGCGGCCGGCGGCCGCGTTGGCACCCGATTGTGCCCCGGGACCCAAGATCTCCCGGCCGAAAATTGGGGGGGATGGCCACGGTTGATGCACCGGCAATCCCGCCCGGCGCCATGGAAATCCTCTTCATCCATCAAGACTTCCCTGGCCAGGCATGCCACTTGGCTCCAGCGTTGCAGGCTGCAAGTCACCGGGTGGACGCTCGTCAACCGCCATCCGCAGCCCTGCCGCGGCTACCATGTCTTCATGCCCGCCCTGCCCGACATCCAGCGTCAGCGGCCCGACGCCCTCGTGCTGGTTGTCGGGGACGACTGTGTCCGCCGCATCGCCCCTGCGCCGGCGCAGGGCACTACCGAGGACGGCATCAATGGCACGCTGGTCGACTTCCTCGACGCCTCCGTGAATGGAAGGGCCCTCTGATGTGGCGCCGCCTGCTGGGCAGCCCCCCGCCGCGAGACGCCTTTCCGCAGGGCACCCCTGATCAGGCGAAGGCGGCAAGCCGCCTGGTGCTGCTGGAAGAAGGCCGAACCCCCAGCGGGGATTACCTGCTCGCCCCGTTTCTGGCCAGCCTTGGCCCGGCGCTGGTTCGCCTCGACGCGCGTGCCGCGCCGCGCGCCGGGCAACTCCTGCCTGGTGACTTTGTGGTCGTTCAGCGCTACCTGCATGCGCCTTGGCGCGCCGCGATCGAGCGCCACCGGCCTGGGCTGGCGGGCCTGGCCTGGTTCCTGGACGATGACCTGCTGGACCCGCAGGCCTTGTCCGAACTGGCCGCGCCCTACGCCCGGAAGATACGGCGCATGGCTTTGTCGCAGCGGCCCTGGTTCGAACAAATGGGCAGCCAGTGGTGGGTGGCCACCGAAGCCTTGGCCACCAAGTATGCAGGCGCTTCCCCGTTCCAGCTCCCTTTTGCCCCTCCCCAAGGGCTGGCCACACCTCGGCCGCTGGTGAAACTGGTCTACCACGGCACGGCGTCGCACCAGGCTGAGATCGACTGGCTGCATCCGGTCCTGGCTGCAGTGCAGCAACGCAGCGAGGAAACCCATGTCGAGTTGTTCGGCGAACTCCCCGTGAACCGGCGATTTCGGGATCTTCCGCGCGTGGCCGTGCTGCACCCGATGCGCTGGGAAAACTACCTGGCCCACACCGCCAGCCACCCGGCCGACATCGGCCTGGCGCCGCTGCTGCCCAGCCGCTTCAATGCGGCCCGCGGGCCGGTGAAGTTCATCGACTACGCCCGCCAGGGCGCGATGGGCCTGTACAGCCGTGCCGCCCCTTACGAGGGTTTTGTGCGCGACGGGGTCGACGGAGTGCTGCTGCCCAACGACCCCGATGCGTGGATCGAGGCCATCCTGAGGTGGGTCGCCGACCCCACGGGCCGGCGGGCTCTGGCGGCTGCGGCGAGGCAGCGCCTGAGCGCCAACTAGGCTTCTGGCAGCGCGCGGCGGTACTGAACGGCCTCGGCCACGGGCGCCACACCGACCTTGTCGGCGCCGGCCAGGTCAGCGATGGTGCGGGCGAGCTTCATCACGCGGTGCAGGCTGCGGCCAGACCAGCCGAGGCGCGTGGCGGCAGACTGCAGGAACAGGGCGGCCTCGGGCTGAAGCTGGCACAACACGTCGATGTCACCTGCGCCGATCGCCGCATTGGCGCGGCCCTGGCGTGCCAACTGCCGCTCCCTTGCTCGGGCGACCCTCGCCGCTACTTGGCTGCTGGGCTCGCCGTCTGCCGCGGCCAGGATCTCGGCCGGCGGCATGGCAGGCACTTCCACCTGCATGTCGATGCGGTCGATCAACGGGCCTGACAGGCGCGCCTGGTAGCGTGCCACCGCCTCGGGTGTGCATCGGCAGGTCTTGCCCGTGGCCGCGAAAGCACCCAGCCATCCGCAGGGGCAGGGGTTCATCGCGGCCACCAGTTGGAAGCGCGCGGGGTACTGCGCCTGCCGAGCGGCACGAGAGATGGTGATCTGGCCGGTCTCCAGGGGCTCCCTCAAGGCCTCCAGCGCCATGCGCGGGAACTCAGGCAGTTCATCGAGGAACAGCACGCCGCCGTGGGCGAGCGAGATCTCGCCCGGCCGCGGCGGCGAGCCGCCGCCCACCAAAGCCGGCGCACTGGCACTGTGGTGTGGCGCGCGCACCGGGCGCATGCGCCACAACGCGGCGTCGAAGCCCCCGGCCGCGATGCTGTGCAGGGCCGCCGTGGCCAGGGCCTCCTCGTCGCTCATCGGGGGCAACAGCCCCGGCAAGCGCTGCGCCAGCATCGACTTGCCAGTCCCCGGCGGGCCCACCAGCAGCATGCTGTGGCCGCCGGCAGCGGCGATCTCCAAAGCCCGCTTGGCAGCCGCCTGGCCTTTGACGTCACGCAGGTCCGGCAAGTCGGCCGCAGCGACCGTCTCGGCGGCACGAGCCCGGGGCAATGACAACGTCGCGCCTTCCGGCTGCGCCTGCAGTGCCTGCACCACCTCGGCCAGGTGGCTGGCCGCGCGGATATCCAGGCCCTCGACACGAGCGGCCTCGGCCGCGCTGGCCGCTGGCAGCACCAGGGTCGGCCGTGGCACGGCCTCGCGCGCCGCCAGGGCCAGCGCCAGTGCGCCGCGCACAGGCCTCAACTCGCCCGCCAGCGACAACTCTCCGGCGAACTCCCGTCCCTGCAGGCGCGACAACTCGATCACCCCCTGGGCAGCCAGGATGCCCAGTGCGATGGGCAAGTCAAAGCGGCCCGACTCCTTGGGCAGGTCCGCCGGAGCCAGGTTGACGGTGATGCGCTTGTTGTGGGGGAACGCGAAACCGCTCTCTGCCAGCGCCGCACGGACCCTTTCCCTGGCCTCCTTCACCTCGGTGTCGGCAAGGCCGACCAACGTGAAACTGGGCAGCCCGTTGGCCAGATGGACCTCCACCCGGACCTCGGGCGCGGTCAGACCGTCCAGCGCCCGGCTGGTAACGACGGCCAATGTCATATGAATCCCCCCCATGAGCGCCCGGAACTTGTGACCGGGAGCGCAAGGATTGTGCGGGGCCGGGGCGCCTGCCGCCTTCCCCCGCTTGGGGGACTCGGTTTGTGCACCTCTTTGGTGCCGATTGGCTCCGATGGCCCGCGTTGGTGCGCCGGATCAGAGCCGGCAGGCACCCGATGCGACGGCGCGCGCGGCCCTACGGCGCGCGAGCTGCGGTGGCACGGAAGGTGCAATGCCCTCTCCGACACGCATCACCTTCACTTGCCGGAGTTCCATCCATGACGAAGAAATCCCTTGCCCTGATGGCCGCTGTGCTGGCCACCTGCAGCGCCCTGCCGACCCTGGCTTCGGCCGCTGATTCCACGCTGGCGTTCAACGTCGGCGCGTTCAGCGACTACCGCTACCGCGGCATCTCCCAGACCCGCCTGCAGCCCGCCGTCCAGGCCGGCGTCGATTTCGGCATGCCGAACGGCATCTACCTGGGCGCTTGGGCCTCCAGCATCAAGTGGATCGACGACGCGGGCGGCGATGCCAACGTCGAGATCGACCTGTACGGCGGCTGGAAGGGCGAGGTCGCCACCGGCCTGACCCTCGACGTCGGCGCCCTGACCTACCAGTATCCGAGCAACGGCCTGAATCCCAGCGCCAACACCACCGAGATCTATGGGGCGCTGAGCTATGCCATGTTCACGCTGAAGTACTCGCACTCGGTCACCAACCTGTTTGGCTTCGGCGACAGCAAGGGCAGCGGCTACGTCGATCTGTCGGCCACGTTCGACCTGGGCAACGGGATCATGGTGGCGCCTCACATCGGCCACCAGACGGTCAAGAACCTGGGGGTCGCCAGCTACAGCGACTACTCGCTGACGATCAGCAAGGACTTTTCAGGCTGGGTGCCGAGCCTGGCATTGGTCGACACCGACACCGATGTCTACGTCGGGCCGAACGGCAAGGATCTCGGCAAGGCCGGTGTCGTGCTCGGCATCAAGTACAACTTCTGAAGCATCCAACCTAGGAGCAATCAACCATGAAGATGGTGACCGCGATCGTCAAGCCATTCAAGCTCGACGAAGTGCGTGAAGCCCTCAGCGCCATCGGCGTTCAGGGCATCACAGTGACCGAAGTCAAGGGCTTCGGCCGTCAGAAGGGCCACACCGAGCTGTACCGCGGCGCGGAGTACGTGGTGGACTTCCTGCCGAAAGTGAAGATCGAGGCCGCCATCGACGACGCGCTCGTCGACCGTGTGATCGAGGCCATCGAGGCATCGGCCCGCACCGGCAAGATCGGCGACGGAAAGATCTTCGTCTCCTCGCTTGAACAGGTTGTCCGCATCCGCACCGGCGAGACCGGCAAGGACGCCCTCTGAACACGCCAAACACCACCCGAGACAACGCATCATGAGAAAACTTCTTGCCACCCTCGCCCTGGGCCTTGCGGTCCTGGGCTTCGCCGGCGCAGCGGCCGCGCAGGACGCTGCCGCGTCAGCGCCGGCCGTTGCGGCAGCCACCGCCGAGGCACCGGCTTCCGCCGCAGTGGCCGCCGCAGCCCCAGCCGAAGCCGCTTCGGAGGCCGCTGCCGCCGCACCCGCGCCCGTTCCCAACAAGGGCGACACCGCCTGGATGATGGTCTCCACGATGCTGGTCATCCTGATGACCGTGCCGGGCCTGGCTCTGTTCTACGGCGGCCTGGTCCGCAGCAAGAACATGCTGTCCGTGCTGATGCAGGTGATGGTCACCTTCTCGATGATCGTCGTGCTGTGGACCATCTATGGCTACAGCCTGGCGTTCACCGAGGGCAATGCCTTCATCGGCGGCTTCGACCGGTTGTTCCTCAAGGGCACCTGGGACAACGTGGCCGGCACCTTCGCCAATGCGGCGACCTTCAGCAAGGGCGTCTACATCCCCGAGATCGTCTTCGCTGCCTTCCAGGCCACCTTTGCGGGCATCACCTGCGCACTGATCGTCGGCGCCTTCGCCGAGCGCATCAAGTTCTCGGCCGTGCTGCTGTTCATGGCGCTGTGGTTCACCTTCAGCTACGCGCCGATCGCCCACATGGTCTGGTTCTGGATGGGCCCGGACGCCTACACCGGCGCCGCCGGCGTGGCCGACGAGATGACCGCCAAGGCGGGCTACATCTGGCAGATGGGTGCGCTGGACTTCGCCGGCGGCACCGTGGTGCACATCAACGCCGCGGTCGCTGGCCTGGTGGGTGCCTACATGGTGGGCAAGCGCATCGGCTACGGCAAGGAGTCGATGGCTCCTCACAGCCTGACGCTGACCATGGTGGGCTCCGCCCTGCTGTGGGTGGGCTGGTTCGGCTTCAACGCCGGCTCGGCGCTGGAAGCCAACGGCTACGCCGCGCTGGCCTTCATCAACACCTTCGTCGCCACCGCTGCCGCGGTGCTGGCCTGGTCGATGGGTGAAGCGCTGCACAAGGGCAAGGCCTCGATGCTGGGTGCCGCCTCGGGTGCCGTGGCCGGCCTGGTCGCCATCACCCCGGCCGCCGGCAATGTCGGCGTGGGCGGTGCGTTGATCATCGGCGTGGTTGCCGGCTTTGCCTGCCTGTGGGGCGTGACCGGCCTGAAGAAGATGCTGGGCGCGGACGACACACTGGACGTGTTCGGCGTGCACGGTGTGGGCGGTATCCTGGGCGCGCTGCTGACCGGCGTGTTCAACTCGCCGAACCTCGGTGGCCCCAGCGCCGTGGCTGACTGGACGACCGTCGCCATGATCGCGCCGGACGCCTACACGATCGCCGGCCAGGTCTGGATCCAGGCCAAGGCCGTGCTGATCACCATCGTGTGGTCCGGCGTCGTCTCCCTGGTGGCCTTCAAGATCGTCGACCTGGTCATCGGCCTGCGGGTGCCGGAAGACGAGGAGCGCGAGGGTCTGGACATCACCTCGCACGGCGAGACGGCCTACAACAAATAGGCCGGACACCTCGACACGCCGAAAGGGCTGCCTCCGGGCAGCCATTTTTTCATGGGCGGCGTTGCATTCGGTCCGGCCGCCGCCATCTGCCAGAATTCCTTCTCCCCTCACGCGTCCCGCCTGCCATGGTCCCGCACCTCGTCACCGCGCTCACCGGCCCCATCAACGAGCTGGAGCAGCGCATGCTGGAGTCGATGCCGGCCATCGAGCGCTGGTTCCGGCTCGAATGGATGGAGCACACCCCTCCGTTCTATTGTTCGGTGGATCTGCGCAACGCCGGCTTCAAGCTGGCGCCGGTGGACACCAACCTGTTCCCCGGCGGCTTCAACAACCTGACGCCGGAGATGCTGCCGTTGGCGGTTCAGGCGGCCATGGCGGCGATCGAGAAGATCTGCCCCGAGGCCAAGAACCTGCTGCTGATCCCCGAGAAGCACACCCGCAACATGTTCTACCTGATGAACGTGCAGCGGCTGATGCAGATCTTCTCGCTGGCCGGCCTGAACGTGCGCCTGGGCACGCTGGACGAGGCGATCACCGAGCCGACCGCGCTGGCACTGCCCGACGGCAGCAGCCTGACACTCGAGCCGCTGCTGCGAAGCAAGCGCCGTCTGGGGCTGAAGAATTTCGACCCCTGCACCATCCTGCTCAACAACGACCTGTCGGCAGGCGTACCGAAGGTGCTCGAGAACCTTCACGAGCAGTACCTGCTGCCGCCGCTGCACGCCGGCTGGTCCGTGCGCCGCAAGACCCAGCACTTCCAGAGCTACGAGGAAGTGGCCAAGAAGTTCGCCAAGCTGCTGGGCATGGATCCGTGGCTGATCAACCCGATGTACGCACGCTGTGGCCAGGTCGACTGGAACGAGGGCACCGGGCTCGACTGTGTGCAGAGCAACGTCGACACGCTGCTGTCCAAGATCCGCCGCAAGCACAAGGAATACGGCATCAACGAGAAGCCATTCGTCGTCGTCAAGGCCGACAACGGCACCTACGGCATGGGCATCATGACGGTTCGCGACGCCAAGGAGCTCGACGAGCTGAACCGCCGCACCAAGAACAAGATGTCCGTGGTGAAGGACGGACAGGAGGTCACCGAGGTGATCATCCAGGAGGGCGTGCCGACCTACGAGCGCGTCAACGACGCAGTGGCCGAGCCGGTGGTCTACATGATCGACCGCTACGTGGTCGGCGGCTTCTACCGCATCCATGCCGACCGCGGCATCGACGAGAACCTCAACGCGCCCGGCTCCAGCTTCGTGCCGCTGGCCTTTTCCGAGAGCCATCACCTGCCCAAGCCCGGCGAGAAGCCCGGCGTCAGCGCGCCGAACCGCTTCTACATGTATGGCGTGATCGGCCGGCTGGCCATGCTGGCCGCGGCCTACGAGCTCGAAGCGACCGACCCGAACGCCGAGGTCTACGAGTAGTAGATGGCGCACCCGGCAGCGGTTTACCGCTGCCACCCTCCGCGAGGGTGCGCGGCCGCTTCGGAGCGGCCGCGCGCTGGCCACGCTGCGTGCCAAGTGCCGCCGTCAAATCTGCACCCGCGTCCCGAGCTCCACCACGGTGTTGTCTGGCAAGCGGAAGTACTCCGCGGCGCTGCGCGCGTTGCGGCTCAAGGCAGCGAACATCCGCTCGCGCCAGCCGGCCATGCCGATGCCCGGTGTCGGCACCACCGTCTCGCGGCTGAGAAAGTAGCTCGTTTCGAAGGCTGGCACCTTCAGGCCCTGCGCTTCGGCCAGGGTGAGCGCCTGTGGCACGTCCGGCGTGTCCATGAAGCCGAAGTGCAGGGTCACGCGCCAGAAGTCGTTGCCCAAGGCCTGCACAGTGACGCGCTCTGACGGCGGCACCCAGGGCACCTCGCGATAGTTCACCGTCAGAATCAGGTTGCGCTCGTGCAGCACCTGGTAGTGCTTCAGGTTGTGCAGCAGGGCCTGCGGCACCATCTCGGGGTTGGCCACTGGGTAGACGGCGGTGCGGGTGCTGCGCTGCAGATCAGACGGATCCAGGCTGGAAATGAATGGCGCCAGTGCCAGCCCATCTCGCTGAATGCTGTCCATCATCTGGGCGCGGCCGCGGGCCCAGGTGCTCATCAGGGTGAACAGGCCCAGGCCCAAGGCGAGCGGGAACCAGCCCCCGTCAAACAGCTTGACGGCACAACCCGCCACCAGCACCGCGTCAACGGCAAGAAAAAACAGTGTCGCCCCCCAGGCCAGCGGCGCCGGCAGGCGCCAGCTCTCGCGCACCACAAAGAAGGTCATCACCGTGGTGATCAGCATGGTCAGCGTGACGGCGATGCCGTAGGCCCCGCCGAGCGCCGACGAACTGCCGAAGGCCAGCACTGCAGCGACCACGCCGCCCAGCAGGGCCCAGTTCACCGCCGGCATGTAGATCTGGCCGAACTCGCGCGCCGAGGTGAAACGCACCGTCATGCGCGGCAGAAAGCCCAATTGGATGGCCTGCCGGGTGACCGAGTAGGCACCGGAGATCACGGCCTGCGACGCGATGATGGCTGCCATCGTGGCCAAGCCCACCGCCGGCAGCACCCAGGCGTCCGGGAACAGCCGATAGAAGGGGTTCTCGATGGCCGACGGGTCGCCCATCAACAAGGCACCCTGCCCCATGTAGTTGAGCGCCAATGCCGGCAACACCAGACCGGTCCAGGCCAGTTGGATCGGCCGGCGGCCGAAGTGCCCCATGTCGGCGTACAAGGCCTCGGCGCCGGTCAAGGCCAGCACCACCGCGCCCACCACCGCAAACACATGCCAGCCGCGCTCCGCCAGGAACTGGAAGGCATGCAGCGGGTTCAGCGCAGCGAGGATCGCCGGCTGCTGCGCGATCTGCATGACGCCAGTGATACCCAACACCGCGAACCACAGCAGGATCACCGGCCCGAAGGCCTTGCCGACCGCTGCGGTGCCGAAGCGCTGCACGACGAACAGGCCGATCAGCACCGCGATGCTCAGCGGCAACACCCAGGCCGCGAGGTCGGGCGTCACCACCGTCAAGCCCTCCATCGCGCCCAGCACCGAGATGGCCGGCGTGATCACGCTGTCGCCATAGAACAGCGTGGCGCCGAAGACCCCCAGTGACAGCAGCGCCAGGCGCAGCCGTGGCCGGTCGGCGACCGCCTGCGCCGCCAGCGCGGTGAGCGCCAAGGCGCCACCCTCGCCGCGGTTGTCGGCACGCAGGATCAGGGTCACGTACTTCAGCGTGACCACCAGCATCAAGGCCCAGAAGATCACCGACACCGCACCGATGAGATTCTCAGGCGTCAGCGCCACGCCAGTGGCCGGCGCAAACACCTCCTTGACGGTGTAAAGCGGGCTGGTGCCGATGTCGCCGTAGACGACGCCAATGGCGCCCAGCGTGGCGGCGCCCAGCGACTGTCTTTGCAGCGTGGTTTCAGTGGACATGAACCGTTCCTGTGGTGAGGCTGCCGCCATGGTGGCGGGGCCGCCGTCAGGAACGCATATGGATGTTCAGTCGAGCAGCCGATACCCGACACCCGGCTCGGTGAGCAGCAACTGCGGGTCGGCCGGATCGGCCTCCAGCTTGGCACGCAACTGGCCCATGTAAAGGCGCAGGTAGTGGGTGTGTTCGGTGAACTCGTCACCCCATACGTCGGACAGCAATTGCCGGTGGGTGACCACCTGCCCGGCGCTGCGCACCAGCCGGGCCAACAGCTTGAACTCGGTGGGCGTGAGGTGCACGGTATCGCCGCCCAGGCTGACGCGGTGCGCCGACAGATCCACCACCAGGCCACCGGCTTCATAGCGCGTCTGGGCCGGCAAGGTGGCGGTGCCACGGTGGCGCAATGCGACACGCAGGCGAGCCAGCAACTCGGCGATGCTGAAGGGCTTGACCAGATAGTCGTCTGCACCGGCATCGAGCAGGCGGATCTTCTGCCCGTCGGCCTGGCGCGCAGAGATCACCAGCACTGGCGTGGCATCCCGCCGGCGCAGCGTGGCCAGCAGGGTTTCGCCGTCGCCGTCGGGCAAACCCAGGTCGAGCAGCACCAGATCGGGTGCAGGCCGGGCGTGCGTCCACAGCGCCAGGCCCTCGCTGAGGCTCGCCGCGGTGCTGACCTCGTAGCCTTCGAGTGCCAGCGCGTCGCGGAGCGTGCCGCGCAGGTCGCGGTCGTCCTCGACCAGGAGCACCCGGATCATGCGCGAGAACCTTCATGTGCCGGCACCGGCACCACCGGCAACCACAGTTCGAAGCTGCTGCCGCCGTGTGCCCGGGCGCGCAACCTCAGCTCGCCCCCGTGGGCACGGGCGATGGCCCGGCAGACCGCCAACCCGACGCCCGCGCCGCGCGTGGTGGGTGCCGCGTCACCGCGCTGGAACACCTCGAACACCCGGCGCCGCTCGGCTGGCGCGATGCCCACGCCGCGGTCACGCACAGACATCACCACCTGGGGCCATCCCGATGCCTCGCCGGGCGCCTGCAGGCGCGCCACCAGTTCAACCGGGCCTTCGCTGTACTTCAACGCGTTGTCGACCAGGTTGTCCAACAGCTGGGACAGCAGCAGCGCATCGCAACGCAGCAGCGGAAGATTCGGCTCCAGCCGGCCATGCAGCCGACGTTGCGGGTCGCGCCGCCGCGCATGGGCCAGCGCCGTGCCGACGATCTCCTCGGCCGACTCCCAGTCGAGCCGCAACGCCACGCCGGGCGCGTCGAGTCGGGCCAGCTGCAGAGTGTTGTCGGTCATGCGGCTGAGCTGCTCGACCTCGTCGACGATTTGCTGCGCGAGGCGTTCGCGCTGCACCGCCGAGAGCCGTTCGCCCTGGGCTTGCAGCGATGACGCCGCTCCGAGGATCACCGCCAACGGCGTGCGGTAGTCGTGCGAGATCGAGGCCAGCAAGGCATTGCGCACGCCCTGGGTCTGCGCGAGCTCGCGTGCGGCCTCGGTCTGACGGGCCAGCGCAGCGCGTTGCAGCGACAAACCCAGCAGATCACACAGTGCCTGTGCCCGTGCGCGGTCCGCGTCGCTGGCGGATTCGGGGTTGGCCAGGCGAACCAGCGCCGCACCGTGGCTGGCGCCGCGTGAGCGCAGCGGCAGATACCACGCTGGCTGCTCGCCATGGCGGCCGGTGCCCGGTCCGAATGGCTGTGACTGCCGCAGGCACAGCCAGAGGCCGGCCCGTTCGTCGTCGCTCACCTCGCCGTGCCACAACGCCATCTCGGCCAGGTCGGCCGGCGGCAACTCGTCATGCAGCAGCATCAGCGCGGCCGGCCTCCCCCCCAGCGCGGCCAGCGCCTCGGCGATCGGCTGGGCCTGTGCAGAGGGGTCGGCACTGTCCCGCAAGGCCTCACCCACCACCTGCAGGCGGGCGGCCCAGCACGCCGCGTCACGCGCTGCGGCCGCCTGCGCACGCAGGCGCCAGACCAGACCGGCGATCAGCCAGCTCACCAACAGCATCGCACCCAGCAGCACCGCGTGGCGCTCCAGGTCGACGGTGAAGCTGCCGCGCGGCGGCACGAAGCCCCAATTGAGGCTCAACATGCACATGAGCGCAAAGGCGAAGGACGCCGGCGCGCCCAACCAGATGCTGGCCAGCACCGAGGCGGTGACAAACAACATGGCCTGGTTGGCCAGGTCCACATGGTGGTCCAGCGCAACGGCACCGCCAAAGGCCAAGGCCCACAGGGCGAAAGCGGCAGCGCCTCCCGCGAGGCGGCGGCGCCAGCTTGCCGCCCGGTGGCCAGGCGGGGCCCATAGGGAGTGAGGGAAGCGGCTCATCCGCGAACAGTACCCGCTCCGGCATCAGGATGGCATCAGGACCACATCAGGCAGGGCGCCCCTCAAGGTCCCGGCACTGCCGCCAGCGCCTTGGCCGCCAGCTCGGCACGGATGCGCTTGAGCTTGTCCTTGGGGTTCTCGTGGCCCTGCGCCAGATGCAGCTTCATTTCGGCGATGAAACGGCTGGGCACACCCGCCACCGTGTCGCGGCCCTTCTTGCGCCGGCGCAGCGTGCTGACCACCAGGGTCTTTTGCGCACGGGTGATCCCCACGTACATGAGCCGACGCTCTTCCTGCAGGCGCTCGGGGGTCATTTCGTCATCGTCGCTGCGAAACGGCAGCAACCCCTCGTTGACACCCACCAGCACCACGTGCGGCCACTCCAGGCCTTTGCTGGCATGCAGGGTGGACAGGGTCACCACATCCTGCTCGTCGCCACGTTCGGCGAGGCTCAGGATCACGCTGATGCTCTGAGCCACCTCGAGCACGCTCTTCCTGTCGCTCTCGAAGGCGCCTCCCTCCTGCGTGAGTTCGCCGCCGCAGCGCCGCGCGACCCAGTCGACGAAGTCGAGCACGTTGGCCCAGCGCGACGCGGCAAGTTTCTCGCTGTCTTCGCTGGCGTAGAGGTGCTTCTCGTAGTCGATGTCCTTCAGCCAGGCCAGCAGCAGGGCCTTGGCGTCCTCCGAGCCCATCGTGTTTCGGGCTTTGTATTCGAGATCATTCACGTAGCGGCCGAACTCGTGCAGCGAGCCGATGGCCTTGGCCGGCAGCACCGCAGGCAGGCTCTCGGCGAACAAGGCCTCGAACAGGCTGACCTTCCACTTCGCCGCGAACTCGCCGAGCTTGCCCAAGGTCTGGTGGCCAACACCGCGCTTGGGCGTGGTGATGGCACGCAGGAAGGCCGGGTCGTCGTCCTGGTTGACCAGCAGGCGCAACCAGCCGCACAGATCCTTGATCTCGGCACGGTCGAAAAAGCTCTGGCCGCCCGAGACCTTGTAGGGGATCTGGGCCGCGCGCAGTTTCTGCTCGAAAGCGCGCGCCAGGTGGTTGGCGCGGTAAAGGATAGCGAAATCGGCGAACTTGTTGCGGCCGTCGTCGCCACGCAGCGCCTGGATCCGGGCCACCGCCCGCTCGGCCTCGTGCTCCTCGCCGTCGCACTCGGCCACGCGCACCGGCTCACCTTCGCCGTGATCGCTCCAGAGCTTCTTCGGGTAGATCTTCGGGTTGCCGGCGATCACCTCGTTGGCGGCGCGCAGGATGGCGCCGGTCGATCGGTAGTTCTGCTCCAGCGGGATCACCTTCAGCGCCGGGAACTCCTCGGGCAGTTTCTTCAGGTTCTCGATCGTCGCGCCGCGCCAGCCGTAGATGCTCTGGTCGTCGTCGCCCACTGCGGTGAAGCGGCCGTGACGGCGCTCGTCCGGGTGGCTGACCAACGCCTTCAGCAGTTCGTACTGCACGGCGTTGGTGTCCTGGTACTCGTCCACCAGAACATGGCCGAACAGGTTGCGCCATTTCTCCTGCGCCTCTGGGCAGGTGGTGACCAGTTTCAGAGGCAGGCTGATCAGGTCGTCGAAATCCACCGCTTGGTAGGCCGCCAGGCGCTCCTCGTAGAGGGACATCATCCTGGCAGCGACACGTTCGTCGTCGTTCGTTGCCGCCGCAGCGGCACCCTCGCTGTTCAGGCCCTGGTTCTTCCACAGGCTGATGGCCCATTGCCAGCGTCGTGCCAGCGCGTTGTCGGTGCATGCACCTGCGTCGCGGATCACGCCCTGCACGTCGTCGGCGTCGAGGATGGAGAAGTTGGGCTTCAGGCCCAACTGGTTGCCATCCTCGCGCAGCATGCGCACCCCCAGCGAGTGGAAGGTGCTGATGGCCAGGTCCTTGGCCGCCTTCGGCCCCACCAGCGCCTTGGCCCGCTCACGCATCTCAAGGGAGGCCTTGTTGGTGAAGGTGATGGCGGCGATCTGCCGTGGCGCCAACCCGGCCTGCAGCAGGCGGGCGATCTTGTGGGTGATGACACGCGTCTTGCCCGAGCCCGCGCCGGCCAGCACCAGGCAGGGCCCACTCAGGTAGTGGACAGCCTCCATCTGGGCGTTGTTGAGGGCGGCGGGGAGCGGAGCGGACATGGGGCACGGGCCAGGCCGCAGACGGACAGGGCAGTCCGGCTGGCCGGGCCAGAAGTCAAAGCTTGTGAGTTGAGAGCAGCAAGCTGGTCTCGGTGTGGGCGATGCCCTCGATCAGGCGGATGCGGCTGAGCACCCGGTCAAAGGCCTCCAGGCTGTCGGCGCGCAGTTCCGCCACGATATCCCAGCGGCCGTTGGTGGTGTGCAAGGTCTGCACCGCCGGGTCGCCACGCAGCATGCGGATGACCGCATCCGCAGCGTTGCCCTCGACCGCGATGGTCATCAGGGCGGCAATGCGGTGGGTGTCGGTCTGTGGCTTCAGGCGCACCGTGTAGCCGACGATGGTGCCATTGGCCTCCATTCGGGCGATTCGGTTCTGCACGGTGCCACGCGCCACCCGCAAAGTCTTGGCCAGCGACGCTACCGACGCGCGGGCGTCGGCGCGCAGCAGGCTGAGGAGTTGCTGGTCGGTGTCGTCCACGGCCGTCCCTGATCAAATAGACAAGTAACTATAGCGTTTTGATCAACTGGCTGCGCAATCTGCACAGTCTGCTGCCTTTCCGTTGGCTTCGATCCTGCCGAAAATTCAGGTCAGGGCGCGGCGGGGGGCCGCCGGTCAGCGCCTTCGTGCCCTTTTGGGCACCCATTCGAGACAACCCTGGCCCGCTGCGAAAAACGAGAGTTCAAGATGGTCGACTACATTGGCATCGCCGATATCCAGCGCCTGGTGCATCAGATTGGTGCCGGTGCCTTCATCGAGCGCCTGGCCGGCGAAATCGAATCCGACTATCGTCGCTGGGCCGATTTCGAGAAATCCGCTCGCCTCGCCAGCCATTCCGACGTCGGCGTCATCGAGCTGATGCCCACCAGTGACGGCCAGCTCTACTCCTTCAAATACGTCAACGGCCACCCGAAAAACACCGCAGAGGGCCTCCTCACCGTCACCGCCTTCGGCGTGCTGGCAGATGTGGCCACGGGCTATCCGCTGCTGTTGTCCGAGCTGACCGTCACCACCGCATTGCGCACCGCCGCCATGTCGGCCCTGGCAGCCAAATGGATGGCACGGCCCGCCAGCCGAGTGATGGCGCTGATCGGCAATGGTGCCCAGAGCGAGTTCCAGGCCATTGCCTTCCACCGAATCGTCGGCATCCGCGAACTGCGCCTGTTCGATGTGGATGCATCGGCCAGTGCCAAGCTGGAGCGCAACCTTCGGGCCCTGCCCGAATTGGACGACCTGGCGATCACCTTGTGCGCCTCGACAGCCGAAGCCACGGAAGGTGTCGACATCATCACCACCGTCACCGCTGACAAGCGCAACGCCACCATCATCGAGCCCTCGATGGTGAAACCTGGCGTGCACATCAACGGCGTCGGCGGCGACTGCCCCGGCAAGACCGAGTTGCACCGCGACATCCTGCTGCGCGCCGACGCCCGGGTGATCGTCGAATACGAGCCGCAATCGCGCATCGAGGGTGAGATCCAGCAACTGCCGGCCGACTTCCCGGTGACCGAATTCGCCGACATCGTGGCCTCCGGCCGCAGCCCCCGCCGGAGCGACGACGACGTCACGATCTTCGACTCGGTCGGGTTCGCGCTGGAGGACTTCTCCGCCCTGCGGTTCGTGCACGCGCTGCTGAACGAGCAACGCGACACCAAGCGCCAGATCGACCTGGTGCCCCAACTGGCCGACCCAAAGGACCTGTTCGGCGGCGTGCTGGGACAGGCCGCACCCCAAGCGAAGCTGCGCCGCGTCGCCTGAGGCCGCCGCACCCGTGCTCCCTGAACGGCCCGGCATCGCCCGGGCCATTTCTGTGTACAGCCCGGAGGCCTATCTTCATGCGGCCCTGGTGGGCCCGCATCAAGGTTCGTCGGACAGGGGGTGGCGTCTGACTGACACCACCGCCCTGGGGGCCCTGCAATGACCGCGCTCGATAGCTTCCAAACCTCCCCTTTGCCAGTCCGGCCGGCATGCCGCATGTGCACATGCCCGGTCCGACAGCCAACCCCGCCGACACCGTTGACGGACCTGCGGCACGCCCCCTTCGTTTCAACCGCCTTCAGTAGCCCATCGAGCTGCTGGCTGCGGCCAGCGCTGCAAGCATCTCCCGCTTCAAGGCGGCTACCAGCCGAGCCTGCTTGTCGGCATCGTTCAATAGGGCCAAATCTGCGCCCAAGCCGAGTTCGCTAGCCTGCAGTTGCGCGTTCGGTAAGGCGCCGCCGTTGCGGACAATGAGAACCTCGCCCCTCGCGTCGACCAGCAGCAGCGATACATTCGCGTGCAAGCGCAGCCTGGGCGCCAGCCCCGGCGGCGCCGTCACTACGGCGCCCACGCCCCGACCGGCGTAGTTCGGGTTCTCGAATTCGGCGAGCACAAGCACGGCATCCGCGCCGGTCAGTGCCGCGCGTGGTGCCCACCGATCCAGATGACGATCATGTGCTCGCCGCCGCCCTGACCGGCGCCGCCGACCTCATCGCCTCGGGCGACAAGCGCGATCTGCTGTCCCTGGGCAGCTACCAGGGCATTCCCACCGTCACCGCGCGTGAGGCGGTCGAGCGACTTGAGGCAAAGAGGCAAGACTTGACCCTCGGCGCCCCCAGGGACAAGCCACCGCTCACCGTCGCCAAGCATCAGGATCGTCGGCGTCAGTGAAGCTGTGAATGCGCTGCCACCGTAACTGCGGCACGCAGGGTTTGCAGCACGTCCGGCAGCAGGATGCGCAGCGCGGCCGTCCAGGCCAAGATGTTCAGGCAGAACTCTTCGGGCTTGTCGAAGCGGCCGTAACCGTTGAACTTGTTCGGCAGTAGCTCGTGCAGGTGCAGCACGGTGTCGCGGCCGAACTCGAATTTCGGTGCAGCCAGTGCTTCCGGCGTCATCAGCCTGAAGCCAATGTTGAGTGTTCCAGCTAGACTCGCTGATCGTCCCGCTGATGATGAGATCACCGTCGGCAGAAGAACAAACAAGACCTCACCCGCGATGATCTCGAAGACCCCCGAAATGATCGCTTCGTCACGCTGCAAAGCCTGATTCCGGCACAAGGTCCGCGCGGCTTCCATCCCAAGCTCACCGAATGCCCCCGCCACGCAATTGGCCAAGAATGCCTGCAAGGACGACTCGTCGCGCGTCGTTGGCAGTGCTTCAACACAACGCACTATCGCTTCATCGTTCCCCTCGATCTCTTCAGCCTGCCGATATG
>Ga0075156_10000377_pt1 | contig 22715 bp, 29 predicted proteins | sample JI81AbrownDNA_FD_70966 | JGI IMG/M metagenome (GOLD analysis project Ga0075156, IMG submission 70966) | Wastewater effluent complex algal communities from Wisconsin, to seasonally profile nutrient transformation and Carbon sequestration -... | ecosystem: Engineered > WWTP > Effluent > Algae...
GCAAAGAATGATTGTAAGAGTAGAAGAGGAAAGAGACCGTTTGCAGGAGACGCTAGATGCGATTGAAAGCGCGGCGGAGGATCGTCGCTTTGACTAAGCAAGCGCGCTTATCTCGGGCCAGTGGCAAGCCATCAGGCGTGGACGAGGTTTAGCCCCAGAACGCGATCTGCAAGCCAAAGCAGGAACACGAGCGCAAGCAAGCCTTCAGCCGCACGCTTAAGCCAAGGCGGATTTGACGGAAACGGCAAACGCTCCAAGACATAATAGGCAAGCCCCATGATGATGATGACTGCTGCGAGTTGGATGAGGTCCATGTGCTACGCTCCTTATTCTGCCGCGATCATTCTCGCGGGGTTGGTTTCAGGTTCTTCTCGGTCTGAGGTTTCTTGATGCTCGCTATCTTGATCTGGCTCGGCCTGTTCGGCATCGGATGCTATGTCTTCGGCTACTGTGTTGGTGGCCGTGATGCTGTCGATGGCATCAAGCGAAGCGGGTTCTTCGTTCGTAAGTTCTAGTTCTTGCAGCGCTAGTGCTGCTTCGTCGTCGGAGAGATCAGTTTGTTCGAAGGTTCGTTCCAAGACGGCGCTTTGGTCGGCTTCTTGCTCGGTGTCGTCTGGCTTGCCCTCATGCACGCGCTCATCCACGAATCCCGCTTCTGGCGCCGCGCCGCTCGCTTCTGGCGTCGGTTCGGCATCAGCCGACTCCGGTAGCTCCATCACTCCGCCAAGCGTAACGCCAGAGCGTGCTGTGTCTTGGAAGCCGGTTTCGTCTGGGAGAGGTTCGGGTGTCGTTTCTACACGCTGCTTCTTGCCCTTCTGCTTACGCCAGTGAGGCTTGGGCGTGATCTTGATTAGCTCTTCGCCGGTTTCCGCGTCTGTGACGACTTCGCGGGCGGGCTTCATTGGCTTCGGCTTCACGGCTTCTTCGTCCGTCAAGTCCTCGATCTGCAAGCTTTCCGGCGCCCACCCCGACTCCTTCGGATGCACGCGATACGGCTGACGAGAGCGATGCGCGTCCAGCGCTACGCCGAACATAGTCATTGCGAGTAGTTCGCCAAGCACAGCAATGAAGGGCTTCCGAATGTCCTCCAGCACCTGTGTGAACGTCGCGAACCAGCCGGTTGCACGCACGTCCGCCACCTCGGCTTGCACGGTCGTCACTGAGGCCGTTGCGCGAGTGGCGCGAAGCTCAGTGAGACGAGCGCGCCAACGGTCGCCTTGGCGCGCGTCTGCTAGGGCTCGCTCGATAATGTCGAAGTTATCGGCGCGCTGCTGACGTGCAATGTTGATACGATCGGTCCAGGCCGCTTCGCCAGAGCGGCACGCTTGCGCCTGCCACGTGGTTAGGTTGGGCGCGCACAGGCGTTCCATGTCCTGCCCAATCGCCGCGATTTCAGCGTCGATTGCTGCGACACCCGCTTGCGCTTCACCAACGGCTGCAACCTGATCTCGCGTGCGGGCGTCCGTACCCCATTGCTGCGTGACGATGGCGCCCGAAATCATAAACAGCGCGACCGCAATCCCGATGGCAGTCATTGCTCGTCGGAACAGCACGCTTCTAATATGCTCTCGAACGTGCAGCCACACGGCATTGAAGAGACCGACGCCAAGGCAGGCGGCAGCGAGACCGACGCCAATCAGCGCGTGAATGTTCGCCTCAGCAAACCAAATCCACCGTGCAGGCTGGCCGTCATTGCCAGCGCGCCAATCCAGCGCCCAATCGACATGGCCAACACTGCCCGCCACGAACACAGCAAGGAGCCATGAAGAGCCGAATAGCGTAACAACAGCGATGGTCGAAAGGAACCACACCCACAGCACGGGCGCTGCACCCGCTGGATGGTGCGCTTCCTTAGCAGCCTTCTTGTCTGCCCGCTTTTCCTTCCACTCTCGGAATGCGACTCCGGCCTTGAGCTTTACGTTTTTGAGAAATTCCATCCATCACCCAGTAAGTGAACGCCACCCAAGCAGGGCGACAACAACAGCAAGCCCGCCCACAAGCGCCCATACCGGCGCAGAGCTTTTGCCTGCCTTCGACGTGTTGAGAGCGTGCAGCACTTCTGCTGCTACGTTCGGGCGCTGTGCGAGCGCGTCTGTGGCGCGCTTCAGCGCGTCTGCTGCGTGGTGCATCGCGAGTGCGTTTGGATCTGGCGATGCGGGCGGAGATACGAGGCGATTGCCTAAGCCGTTGACCGCTTCTGTGAGCCTGCGCACGTCATCGGGTAAGTGCATCAGCGCGGCGCGTTGCGCGGCCTGTTCAAGTTGGATGGCGGACATAACTTTAGCCGCCTCCTCCTTCGCTGTGATGTGCTCGCGATACGTGACGTATTGGCTGCCCCCAGCCGCGTTATCTGCCATTGGATCTCCGTTCATTGGCTTGGCGGGATCAGTTGATCCGCGAGCACTTCAAGCTCTTGGCGACCGACGCGGCTTGACCAGTCCGAGCAGCTTTGCGCCACATCGCGAAGATCGAGCGCGTAGTTGCGAAGCGCGTCGGCATAGTCCAGCGCGGCAACCGCCGCGCCCTCGGGCGAAACGACAGTCCCCTCAGGGATTGGCGCCATTGTTGGCATTGCTCCCGGGGCCAGTTGACACTGCGCTGGCGGGATCACCGCTGGGCGCGGGGGCGGTAACGGCGGGCAATCCGGCGTCCGTCCGGGAAAGCTCGCGCAGCCGCTCAGTAAAATTGACGCTGCCGTTAGCCAAATCTTCATTGCGTGACCTTTCTCGGGCTTCTCGCGCGCGACGCCTGGCTTCAGCGCGGCGCATCTGTTCGACGGTTTCGGCTGTGTCTTCGAGCACCTGAGCCACGTCATTGGCCCGGGCGGCGCGCTCTTGCGCCAAGGCGCCAGCGTAGGCGTCGCGGCTGCTCTGTAGGCGAGAGACTTCAGCGCGCGCCTCGTCGCGCTGGTTCTCCACCCGCTCCTTCAGACCCATCTGGAGCAGGCAGAACGCCGACACGGCGGCCAGCCACGTCCAGGGGCTCAGAAGGATGGTCGCGACAGGTGAGGCCATCCAAGGGCCCAGAAACCGCGCTGGCGCCCATTTGCTCTCTTTGGTGACAAGCACGGGGGCACTGCCAAAGCCCGCCCTACGCGCCTGTATTGCGGCCTGGATAGCGTCCCGCTCCCGCTTCTCTTCCATGGTAAGCTGTGGCTTGCCTAGAAGCACCGTAAGCCGGGCTTCTGCGTCGTGCTCGATCTCGGACGCCATGCGGAGCTGGTCGGGGTTCTGCGGGTCAACGTTGGCCATCATAGACAGGCTGACGCGGCGCTCTCGGAGTAGGTCGGCGTGGTTCTCTCGTTCGCCCTCAAAGCGATAGGCGCGTGCGCCAGTAATGATCTGGCGCGCGCGGTCTAGGAGGGTCATTGGTTGTTCAGCGCTCCGGTGTTGACGACTCCGCCCTCGGGCGTGGGCGAGGAAGGCGGCGGCGGGACGAAAGGGGGTACACTCTGACCCGTGCGGATCTCGTCGGCCCGTTGCATCTCGCGCCCGATCATGAACCGCTTCACGAGGCTCCAGATCGCAGCGCCGGCCGCCGTGGCTTGGCCCAGCACCGCGGCAAAGCCCATGAGGTCGATCGGCTGGCCGTTAGCCCAGCGCCACATCGCGAACGTTGCGATGGCGGCCAGGACGACAAGGAAGAGCAGGCAGACCACGATAAGCAGGACGCCGCCCCAACCCATGAGCGGGCGTGGGGCGCGGTGCACCCAGCCCTCGGACGGTGCGGGGCTCATGGCCAGTTGGCCTCAACCGCGAAGTCGATAATCTCTTCCCGGCTTGCGCTTTCCAGAAACTCAACCTTGGCGTCGCGTGAGTTCTTAATCTCGTTGATGCGGCGAATGGTGGTTTCCAGCGCGTTCAGTTCGGCGCTCAGTGCGGGGTCATCGTCCCAGCGCTTTTCTGATACGCCCATCGCGAAGTTGCGGAGATAAGCTAAGCGCGCATCGTCTTGGATTGCCCAGTGAGGCATGAGCGCGTTAGCGTAGCGGATGACACGGCCAATCGCTGCGGTGCGAAGCTGGTCTAGGTTATCTCCGAAGATGAACGCACCGCTCTGGGTTTCTGGCGGTACGATTTCATCCGGGGCGAAGTCTTCAGGCTCGGGCGATGGCAGAGCCCACGGATCGCCGCCTTCTAGGATCGTGTCTAGGAGTTCTGATCCGAGGTCTTGGCCTTCGGTGAAGTCTGTATCCAGGGGTAGATTTGACGGCTCGCCCAGTATTGGTTCTGGAAGTCCGCCAATTCCTTCTGCGTCATCGCTGCCAAGCTCGGCATCGGATACAACAGGCCCGTCAAATCCTCCCTCGATCCAATCTTCGGATACGGCTTCAGATTGAGCCTCGGCTCTCGCAGAAGCGCTCGTTTCTTCGCCAGTTTCGCCGTTGCTTTCATCCCCCGGATTCTCCACCTCTTCGCTCTGAAGCGCAACAGGGTCTAGTGTGACTTCGGTTTCAAGCGGGTTGGCTTTGTAGCGATCCGCAAGCCATTGGGCCGCCTCTTCCGCTGTGTCTGGCGTGTCGGCGCTGTACTTGGGATGATCCGGGCCGATAGCAGCCCAGTTCTTCACGTACACATTGCCATCGGGCGCCAAGCCGCCAACGCATGTCCCGTGAGTGAATCCACCCCAGCCGGGATCAGCTTTCCATCCTGCACCGCCTAGAATCGCGGCGACCGCCGAAGCGGATTTAGTCTCGATCTCATCCATTATGTTCGGCCTATCGTGAAGGTAACGATGTCGCGGGAAACGGTCTGGTCGCGCAGTGTGACGATGTTGCCGTCAGCGCTTGGCAGCGATGTCACCTGAAACTGAACGGTGTCGCCGTTGGCGAACGTGATCGTTGCGCCTGTTGAGATAAATCCGCCCCCGTTGAGCGAATGCTGAAGCGTACCGCCAACTACAGAGACTTCCTGATAGACGCCGACGACACCGCTATTGCCTGCGGGGACCGTGACGGTTCGCGTCGTGCCTGTGACCGTCGCCGTTGATCCCGACGCGTCGAAAGAGCCAGAGAACGAGACGTTGGGCCTACCAGCAACGCAAGCCGTCGCCGCAAAATGCATTAGGCGCGCTCGTAGCGATTATCGTCCAGATCGGTCAGAGCCGTAGGCAACTCACGCTGAAACTGCTCCACCCATGCTTGCGCGCTGCCAAACGCGCCAGCGGAGACCGAGCAGCCAGTAACGGGAAAAGCCGCACCGCCATTGAACGAAGGGTGAGCGATAAACACCGCCAGCGCATCGCCGTACGGTTCTACGCTCACCGTGAACGAAGCGCCATTTACGTCTGTAAACATGGGTTCTCCTTAGCTGAAGGCGCCAGACAGCACCGCTGCCGTTGCACTGCGGAAGTGACACGCGCCGATCTGATTTGCGCCGAGCGTTGCGGATGCGCTGTCCGTGCCGTTGACGTACATATTCGTGCTGGATCGAGTGAATGTGCGATTAGACGTGCCGGGGTCAAACAGAACGAAGTCGTCTGCTGTGAACACGCTATTGGGGATGGTGATATTGCCGGAGCAGATCACCTTCTTGTTCTGCGATGCAGTTGTTAGAGTTCCGCTCGTTTCGCTGGAGAGCGGAACGCGCGCTTGAATTGCGCCAGATGCCGAAAGCAAGCCGCTGGAGTGCGTCAGCGTAAAGTTGCCGTTGTTGAAGTTGATCACCGCGCCAGATGCGAGGAACAGGTCCGAGAACGAGAGCGTGGCCGTACCCAGCGCGATGCCATCGTTCGAGATGGGACCCACAGCCGCCGCACTCACAAAAGCGCGCGCCGCAAGCGATCCGGCTGAAATCGTGTAGATATCTAGCCTAGCCGCCTCTGCGCCAGACGTTACCGCCGTCGCCGTCGCGGCAAGACGCACCATCTCGTCTTGGTTGCCTGCGCTATCGGACAAGTAGAACGATGCAATCACCGCGTCATTGGCGGCTGGCGTCGCCCTATCGCCCTCAAGACGAAGCGCCCGAACGGTCGCGGAGTCAGCCGTGTTCTTACCAATGAGAGGGTTAGACGAGAGCGTGGTTTCCGTCGCCGTCACGCTTTGCACACTCGGCGTAAGCGTAAGCGATACTGTATCTGCTGCGGTGAATTGAACGAGAGCGTTGCCTGAAGACCAAGAGAGCGCAGCAAGCGCCGTCAGGGTAGCGTCTAGGGGTTGAGACGCTGCTGTGATGGCTGAGTCAACATAGGCCTTCCGCGCCGCGTCATTGGCGCTAGACGGGGCAGCCAAATCAGTCAGGCGGAATCCGCCCATTGACCAATTGGCCGCCATCGCCTTCGTGCCAGAGATGTTGATGCTGTCCGTTATCGCGTCTGCGATGTCGTCCAGCTCGTTGTTCATTTCGTCGGCATCAGCGACGACGCCGTTGACATATGGCCCCTCTACGCGGGTGTAAGTTCCAGATCCATCACGTGCCAATTACGTGCTCCTAGCGCGCATAAAAAAAGCTCCGTTAGGAGCTTGGTGTTCGGTCATTGTTGCCTCCGGGGAGGTTTGGGTCGGGGTGGTGGTCGGGGCGGTGGGCGCGTGGTGTTTGCGCGGTTTGCTAGGCGAGTGTTGGCTTCGTCAAAGATTAGCACTTCCCCAAGACGCGCATCTTCGACACCAACATAACCGCGCTGCCTCGCTACGGTTTGGTCCATGTCGATGGCGCGGAACTCGTCCAGAGTCATAAGCGGACCATCGGGCAGATCTAGCGCAACGTTGTTCGCACCTTCGGGGATTGCGCGAACGTCACCTAGCGAGTTCCACCACCAATTTGGACGAGTGGATGCGTAGACTCCAGGCCCCCACTTGCCGTCCTCTGAAGCGAGCGTTTGGCTGTCATTGAAGCGCGCCGTGTATAGGCGATCTCGCGGCGCAGTTTCAGAAATTTGCCGAACGCCTGGCAAGCGCCGAGCTTGAAACAAATCGGTCGCATCGTATGCATCAATTGCGCCTTGCCCTCGCTCTCGTGCGATTGAGACGCGGTGTCCGCCGTCAATGATTTGATAGCGTCCATCTTGCGTCCTGCGCACAATAATTGGCGACGCAGCGTTCTGCGAACGCTGATAATCCAGTCGGCCTTGTTCAATTCCCATACGTCTGGGGTGAATGGTTTCCACTTGATCTAACGAAACCTGCCCACGCGGGAGATCAAAACTCTGAGGAACAGTCAGCCCTTCACGGCGCAATGCGTTCTCTAGCGCTCCCCATTCTTGCCCCCCCGCGCCCCCACTACCCGCGTCTAGCGCTTCTGTTGTACGTGGTGGCTCGGGTCTTCCATTGCTTGCGTTAGGCGCGTCGGGTGCGCGGCCACGCAACCAGCCGCGCGGCATTTCGCGAGCGCCAGCGTCGTTCTGGATCTCCAGCGTTCCGTCTTGGCGACGGATGATTTCACCACCTTCAAGTGATCCGCGCCCTGGCAACCCGTGCGCGTCAATCAGGTCTTGGTGAGTCACATCGTATGAGTTGCCAACGTAGATATTGTCGCCATCGCGAATGTATCTGGCGCCACGCTGCTCACCTGCACGAGTGAGCCGCATGATGTCAGCTTCGCTCGGATTTCGGATTGTCGGGTGGGACTGTCCATTTCGGGTGCGAATATCGACGGTTTGTCGTGACAGACGATTGCCCGCGCCACTAGCGCCTCCGTCAGGCGCTTGTGGCGGGCGCATCCCTGCCGCTTCTGCGAGATCATTACTGCCGCCCACCATGCTCTGACGGATGGGTTGTGGCGGCCGTATTGGAAGAACTGAACCGTCTGTTGCTCTGCCTGGAAGGCGTGCTGGTGCGTTGGGTAGTGTCGGCGCTTCAGCCGCAAGCTCAGGCAATGCAGCACGAAGCGGCGGACGTGGGCGCGGTGTTCTCGCGCCGCCTGCGCCGAACATGCCAGCGACGCCAAGTCCGCCCATAGCAAGCTCAGGAAGCGCTTGGCCTGGCTCTTGATCGCGCAAGTGGCCGATGCCGCGAGCGATTGAGGGCAAGCCTGTCATCTCTAGCGCATCTTGGCCGATGTACGTTCCAGGCGGTGTGTTGACTTCGTTGCGTGCTGCTTCGTGTTGAAGCGCGAACTGCGCCATGTCGTTACGCTGACGGCGTTGAGCAAGCGTCGGCTCGTTGCTCATCGGGAGCGTGTTTGGGTTGCCTAGCGCTTGGCTCGGTAACTGCTGAAGCTGGCTCGTTTCCGGCGCATTCCAGAACGCAGAGCGATAAGGCTGCTGTGGCGTGCGCGGCAGCGGTCGTTGTGCAGCCCAAGGGCTTGGACGATCGCGAACCAAGCCGACCCGTAACATCAGGTCGTGCAGTGTTTCGTCAGTCACGCTCGCTCACTTGTTCGACTTCTCCGCTAATTTCTTCACCGCCAGCCGGACAATCCCGCTGTCGGTTTCGCCTTCAAACCGCTCGCGCAGTTTCTGAAACATCTTCACGTCCGCTGCGGTCTTCAGCTTCAGATTGATCTGAATGTGCTGGCCCGCCTCGGTCTTTGCGGCGTCGTAACGTTGCTGCGCCGCGTGTTTGGTTTTCTTCTTTGCCATGCCGTTGACATAGCAGAGGGTACCCCTATTGACAAGCACCTAGGGGTACCCCTATCATGGGCTCATGGTTAGCAAGGAACCCCAACCATGATTAAGACCCACCAAGTCCAACAGCTCGCCATCACGGCAAGCCTCTGGGCGCTGATCCTCTCGGTCGAGAGCAAAAGCGCTCTGTTCGCGTACCAGACCCAAGCCACCTCAGTGGAGGGCGTCCAGTTCGCGGCAATCACTCTCCTCGGCGCCATTCTCGCGGCGCTGGGCTTTACGGTCGTCGGTCAGATGAAAGCTGACGAGCGCCCGCAAATCCGTCGCAGTGCCTGGGCCGTTCGCCTTATCGCCGTGACGTTCCTCTGCTTCCCGGTCTTCTTCTTTGGAAGCTCCGTGAAGCTCCACAACGCCCAGGTCGCCTGGGATGCCTACCATGCCTCGCCAGCTTACACCGCTGACGTGGCTCTGGCGGGCCAACAGAGCCTCAGCATCAGCGATCGTACCGCTGAAGCCTACGAAATCACCGAGGCCGCCGCACGCACTGTGCGGCCAACGAACGCCAACCTCTCGCCCTTCGATGGCGAGTTCTGGTTCGCGCTCATCCTTCTCGGCATCTTGAACTTCGCTGCCGAGAAGTTCCGTGTCCCAGCGCCGATCACCACCGAAGAACGCCAAGCCCTGATGTTCAAGGAACGTGGTCGTAAAGCCGCCGAGACCCGCAAGCGTCGCAAGGCCGCAAGCCAAGCCCGCAAGAACCTCAAAGTCGTATCGTAACTTTCGCGGCTCAGTGCTTAAATGCGCTGGGCCGCTTCTTTTTGGAGAAGCCCTTATGCACACGATATTCCGCTTCTGCTCAGCGACGCTCTCTTACTTGAAGATCGTCGCTGTATTCGCCGCCTGGGGCGCGCTCGCTTGCCTTGCGGGCTCACCGATGGCCGCTATCGCCGCCGTCTTGTTTGCGGCGGTTTTCTTCGCGCCAGCCGCCTACATCAACGCCTGGGACGATTTCGGAGATTGACCAATGCAAGTCCGCAAACGCTACGCCGCCATGCTCGCAATCGCTGCGCTCATCGTTGGCGTTGTTCTCTTCCAGGCTGTGACGGCTAAGCCGCCTGAGCCTTACGTGGAGCTAATCGCTCCTATGCCGCCACCGCCCGTTCTCATCTACGGTTGCTCTGCTCGCTTCGGCCAAGTTGCGCTCTACACAACCGGCGAAGGCGAAGAACTAGACCCCGTGCCTACAGGCCATCCCTGCGGGTACGGAGATTTGGGGCCGACCACGCCTGAGCAATAAGCGGACGGCCGGGCCGCGGCAGATTCATGCGCCGCTGCTGCCGCTCGGCCATAACCTCGCGATGCGTTCTTTCCTTCACCCGCTGCCACGCTCTGTCCTCGATCGAGAATGGCGCAGGCTCGCGGCGCATCGGAGCGCTAGGAGGCTCTAAGCCTCGCCCGATCGACGGCCTGCCAGCCTCCCAGGTTGGCGTACTCATCGGTTGCACCCAAGGCTCTGGTGCTGCCGCCGGCGCTTGGGGCGTTTGCAGGCCCATCGTTGCATTGGCGTAGTCTGCGAAGTTGCCGAACGAGCCCGGCGAACTCTGATCCGAAACCCCGACGCGCGCTGCTTGCGGCATGGGCGCCACTGGCACCTGCGGCGCTTGTGGGCCTCCCATTGGGAACGGGAACGGATTGACCTCCTGCGGGGCCTGGATCGTCTGTGGGCCGCGCTCAGCCCATTGCGGGGGCATCGGGGCTACATCGCCATAGCCGAGGCTCGGACGGCCCTGTACGGGCCTTCTAGCGAATAGCCCGCGGGTGCCTGGAATGGTGCTCGGGGCCTGCGGGTTAAGGTTTGGCCGTTCCTGCTCGCGTTGGCTTAGAAGCTGGGCTAGCGTTGTAAGCAAATCAGGCATGGAGGGCCGCCTTGAAGTGGACCGGACTGGCAGTTCTTGCCGCCTTCATCTCGATCCAGTTTTTCTCGTTGTGGTGGCTGAATGTCATTGCGGTTGTGGGCTGTACTGTTCTTGCGGGGATGCTTGAGCTTGAGAACGATCGCCTACGCGCCGAACTAGATCGGTATAAAATGGCGCAAGAGCAGGGTCGCGAGCCGCCAAGCTCGCCAGAGCCGAAAGCTGCTGACGCATTCCTCCGGCGCCTCCGCCAGCTCGGGCCGCTGAAACCATCCAGCGAACGAAAGCAGGATTAGTCAGCATCTCGCCCGTTATCGCCATTCCCGAAAGCAACGCGGCGGTAGGTGCAAACGTACCCGGATTTACAAGACCCAAGCCCGTTCCGATGTTCTGCGCATTGACGCCAGAGCGCGAGCGGTTCGCCATCGCCTCGACGCCCTTTTGATAACCCGCCACTTGAGCCAAGTTATCGAGCGCACGTGCTAGCTCATCCGTTTGCGCCCCACCAAACAGAATGCGCCGGCCCTCCGTTGAGAGCTTGGCGTAATTCGTGACGAACTGCTCAACCGAGAATGCGCCTGGTTGCAGCGCTTGCGGGTTTCCGGCTGTGGGCCTGCCCATGTCGTCAATGATCGTCGCCGACACCTCGCGCCATTCTTCTGGGCGCAGTGAGTTGCGAAGCGACTGAAGTTGACGCGTGTTCTGGCGGCCACCTTCGCGAGCCAGCGCTATGATGCGTTGGTAAGATTGCGCGCCGCCTGTCCGGTTCGGATCGAATGCTTGGAGGGCGGATTGGATGCGGTTTTGGCCAGCACGATAGAACTGATCGACGCGGCGCAGTTGTTGGGCGGCCGTTATATCGCCAATGTCCATTGCGGAGCGATAAATGTCTGTCGTCAACGCACCTTCAAGCGTCGCTAAGGACGCATCGTCAATGGTCTGCGTGAGAGCAGGACGGCTACGCGCCTCTCGAACCCACGTCCGCAGCGCGCGGAGGTCGTTGAAGCGTAGGTTTTCGCCGTCCTGCGCGAGTGCATTGGCAATGCGCCCGATCAACGGATCGTTGACAATCTCTGCGACGTTGGGAGCTGATACGCGACCTTGTATGGCGGCCAAGGCTTGCTGCGTCTCAGTCGCGGTTGCGCGAGCGCCAGTCTGCCCCGCAAGGTGCCCAGCTTCGTCTTCCGATATGCGCTGGAATATCCGATCATAGAGAGCATTAGCCTTGGCTCTGAATGACCAATCACGGGTCGGGATCGATTCCGGCGCTGCGCTCTCCGCACCAACTGGGCGAGGTGCATTCCTATCGCGTGCAAAGCGCTGAACGCCGCGCTGCACCGTTTCACCAACCTGCTCGGGCTGGCCGTGTTGTCCGTATCGACCGGCCAAATTGCGTGCAGCGTTTGCCGTGTCATCAAGCGATGCCTGCATTCGAGCACGAGCCGGTGCTCCGGCTACGAAGTTCTCCGCGATCATCCGCGTTGCGCCGGCAGACGTGCCACCGTTCACGGCCGCCAGTGTTGGCCGAACTCCAGCCTGCTCAAACTGTGCAGCCCGCGCCGAAGCGCTATTCGGGCGTGGCGCGCGAGAGAGCGCGTTGCCTACGCCAGTCAGTGCACCACCAAGGCCGAATGCCACTGCTGACTCTTGTGCTGCACCCGGCAGGCGTTGAGGAAGATCGCCTTCTTGCCGGGCCAGCGCGAACGGCGCATTGAGGCCAGCGGCCATGGCGCCACCCTGCAACATGCTGAGGCGCGGAGCTGCGGCGGCCGGTCGCCCTGCCATCGTGACAAACCCGGCGACGTTCGCCGCTGTGTTCACGCCAGGCTGCTCACGCGTCACACGCGCCTGCTCTTGCTGCGTGTCATCATAAGCGGCCTGCGCGGTGTCGCGGCCGCGGATACGGTTCTGCCAATACGCCAGATCGTCTTGCACGCCCATGTTGCGCCACATCTGGCCCATCGCTGCGGCGGGGCCATTGCGGTTGAAGCTCTCGATGCCACGCGCGAGCGGAACGAGCGCTTCCGGTACGCCTTCGCGGCGCCAGCGTTGGTCTGTGTACGGCGCACGGATGCTTTGGCGACGCTGTATCTCGGCTTGGTATTCTGGCGAGCGCTGCGGCTGTGCGTTGCGCTGCTGCTGCCATGGCAGAACGTTTGGGTTCTCGCGCTGCACAAGTTGCGGCTGCGCGCCCATCTGCTGATTGCCCGCCGCTTGGCGTGCTTGGAACTCTTGGTGACGCTCGCTCATCACCTGATTGATCGTGTCCGTGGGCGTGCCGTCTGGAAACTCGATGACGATGCCATCAGAGCCACGAACCGGGATCGGCATTAGTAGACGCCCCGTTCAGGCGACCATTGCATGACGCGCGGCTGGGTTTGTTCGCCTGCCATGTTCGGCTCTACCGGGGCTTCGTCAGGCCCCGGCATTCCACCGCCAAAGTCTTGCTCATAAGCAGCGCGGATGCGCGCCATGGACATCTGGTAGGTTTGGCGCAGACGCTGCAAGCCAGCCACGAACTGCTCGCGCGATTGCGCCTGATTAAGCGCTTCCATCGTTGATTGCAGGAGCAGCAATTCGCGCTCACTGACTGCGCCGAGCGCGCCGCCTGTTGGCGAGTTGGCGCGCATCTCCATGAGCGAGTCGAACGCCAAGTTGGCGCGGATCACGTCTAGCTGTGCGTCGAGGTCAAATGCACGCGTGCCAGGAACGTTGCGCATTGCCGCGCCAACCGCGCCGGTCTCGCCACTACCAGCAAGTTCCAGCGCTCGATCAATCGCAGAAGTGACGGAAGACTGATCTTCAAACCGCGCCATCGCAGCGCGCGCGCGGCCCGCTTGCTCAGTGTTGATGCGACGATCTGCAGGGCCGCCTTGCGCTGGCGTCATCGTGCCATTCGGACCCCAGACGTAACCAGCCGCGCCCTGCACCGGCATTCCCGGCTGAGGCACCTGCATGGATACAGGCGGATTACCGACCGGGCGAAGTTGGTTCGTTGTGCTGCTCCGCTGCACCTGCACGCCGCCTTGATCGAACGGCTCCGACCACATCTCTTGCGGCTCACGTCCAGCAAGCGCGCCAGCAAGGCTTAGCGCCTGCTCCGGCGCCTGTTCGCGCAAGCCTTGGACCAAAGCCTGCGGGTTGTTCGGATCAAAGCCCGCAAGCGCTTCTGAAATCGCCATGCGCTGACCCGCTTCTTGCTTGTCAGTGCGGTTCTGATCCCAAGACTCTGTGTCCATTTCGTTTTGACGCTCGCTGCGCGCCGTGCGACCGCGAATGCCGCCAGCAAGCGCATCGGCCAAAGCTTCGCCCCATGTGCCGCTCGTCACTTCGATAGGCTGCAACGCTTCCGAAAGTCCGTAATTGCGGGCGCTGGAACTGTACTGCGGGCTCTTGTCTACATCGCCCACCACACGGCGCTGCTGCTGTTGCGGCAGCAGCGCTTGTGCAAGCCCGAAGCTGGGGCCGTTCTGCCCGAGGTTCATGCGGATCATCAGAGGAGACCGTAGGCAACCATGAGGTAGCCACTCGTGTGTTGAATAACCGCGTGCGGAGCGATCTCGCGCACTTCCTGCGCCATGACGCCGGTTCGCAGCGGCGTGTCGTCACCATCCCACAGATAGCGATACGTCCACCAATTGTGGCCCTTCTCGTCAGTGTGAGAGAACTCGATGTCTCGCTTCACACGCACGTCTGAAGCTGTGATGGCGGCAGCGCCAAGTTGCGCCATGCCGCTCAGCAGGCCGTTCTGCTGGTTCACGCGCGCATTGTAGGCGCCGAGCTGGTTCTGATAGCCCTGGTTATAGATCCCGGCCACGTCCGTTCCGTTGATGTTGTAGCTGTTCGGCTGACCCGGCGTTGTCGGCTGGTAATAAAGCTGTGAACCCGAGTTAAGCGAGGTGATCTCATTGAGCGGACGCGCGCGAGCGTTGAAGTCGGCCTGATCGTTGAGCCCGTATTGCTGCAACGCTTCGTTCCAGTTGATGCCGCGCTGGTTGGTGATCTCACCCATTTGCTGATTGCGCTCACCCAGCGCTTGCTGACGTGCGATGACTTCCGCGTTGGCGTAGGCGTCGCCCTTGCCTGCGTTGAAGGACTGCATCTCAGAGCCGAACGCATCGCTGCCGGCGTTCACGCCCTGATTGGCCAAACGCGAGCGCAGAGACTCTTCCGAGCGGTTGAACTGATCGTCCAATCCGCGCGTTAGAAGCTCACGCGTGCGCGCTTCTGTGTCGCCGCGGAAATCGCCAAGTGCAGAGGCCAGATCGAGCGGGCCGCCCGTTGCGCCGTTGCCGTCAAAGTAACGCTGGTTCCAGTCTTGACCGAGAACGCCGCCAGCCGTGTTGATCCCGGTCTGCGCGAGGTTGCCCAGGCCAATGCTGTTCTGCTCGCCAATATTGTTGATCTGCTGCTGGTTGGGCGAGAGCGTCGTTGTTTGCGTAAAGCGCGGCGTTCCGTCTGGGCCAGAGCCGCTTTGATCGTAGCTGATCTGCCCCCATGGCGTGTTCTGGTTGACGTTGTTCAGCCAAGCATTTGAGATCGCAGTTTGCTGGTTGCTCTGGGTTTGAGCCGCTGCTGTCTGCGCAGGATCAGGCGGCGTGGGCGCGCGTGGCTTGCTCATTTATCCAATCTTCTTTGAACCTGCATGAAATCACTGCGTCGTCATCTCCGAAGTGGCGCTTCAGCACCGCCTCGCGCTCGAAACCTACGGCCTGCAAAAAGCGCAATGCGCGCTCGTTCTTCGCAGGCGTTCGGCTCCAGATTTTATCGACTTTGCAAACGTCATAGGCGTAGGAAAACATCAACCGCCACGCCTCGCGTGCGCGCATCCAACGCGGGTCTTCGGCAACGGCGCTAACTTCGATTGTCCTGTTCCAAGGCTCAAACGAGTGGAAGGCGACGACGCCGAGTATGCGGCCCGTGCTGTCCTCAATGCCGATTGCAGTTGTCGCTTCTGGAAAGCCTTGGCCGTGCAGCTCCGGTATGCGTGCGCTCGCCCACTCCACCATTTCAGGGGAGCGATCGAGAACCGCTCTCACGCCGCGTGCGCCCAGATATGCCCGCGTTTGATTTTGCTAATCAGCGCTGGCGTCACATTGTGCTTTTTGGCAACGTTTCGCCCCGTCTCCCCACTGGCAAGATCGGCACGGATACGAACGACGATCTCGTCCGTCAGCTTGGCCTGCGGATTGCGAGCGCCCCGCGTTGATCGCCCTTTACGGGCCATGTCTTGAGAATTGTCCTTTGGTGTTCCCAGAAATAGATGATCCGGGTTGCAACACGGCGGGTTATCGCATCGATGACAGACCACCTTGCCGATAGGAATTGGCGCGCCAGTCGCCAGTTCATATGCGACGCGATGCGCCATAAACGCGCCGCGCTTCCAGCGAAAACGGCCATAGCCGTAGCTATTGCGCGACCCTGTCCACTCCATGCACCCGTTGGCGCCTGTCGCAATCGAGGCAGCTAAATATACCTCACGGGTTGGAAAGAAATGGGCCTTGGCGTTTGTCAAATTTGGCCACCTCTCGAATACCGAAGCGCAAAACCATTTAGCTCCATCTGCGACTGGTTCGAGCGCGCTTCGTACACCAGCGAGATGTTCTGCCCCTCGCCTGAGATCGCACGCCAGCCGCGTGTGGTGGCGTCCTCGCCGCCCCAGAGGTTCGTTCCCCAGATGCCAGAACCCCAGATGAGCGCGTTGGTGATCGTGCTCTGCGGCCATGCGCCAAGCGGGGGGCTGTCTCTGAAATCTGCGCGGCCGACAATCCGAAGAACCGCGCTCGTGGCCGTGGTGAGCACTGGGCGAATTTCCAGCAGCGTCTTAATGCCGCCGTAGCCTGCAATCGTCCACGCGCCAGATGCGGCTGCCGTGATGTCGGCGCCGTCATCATCGTAACCATCAAAGCACGTCACCACACGGCCGTCTGACGTGCCGGCGTAGCATTCGCCGTTGTAAATCTCGAACGTCTCGAAATTCCAACCCGTGAAGCGACCCGGCGCGCTCGTGCCAAGGTCGCGAATGTACTGGTGCGCCGTTTCCGTGCTCATCGGCGCATTGACGAGAAGCAAGCCTTCGCCCGGAACGATAAGCCCTTCCCAGCCAGTAAAACCCGCACCTGTTGAAAGCGCAGAGCGCAGCGGCGTGCTCACCTGTGCAAAATAGTCCCGGTCTTTGTCAGCGCCGCCCGCCATCGTGCGCAGCACAGACATGACGCCGCGGCGCGTGATGACGGCAAGGTCGTTGCCAATCTCGATAATCGGCCGATCTCCTACCGGCTCGCCAATGTAATAGACGCCAACCAGCGCCCACTCCGACGCAGAGCCAGGGTTAAAGCCCTGGTAAACCGCAATCTCGCCTTCGCTGGTCAGGAAGACGGCAAAGTCGTCCATGCCATCGCCGCCGTCACGCGAGAGCGTACCGCCTGCAATGAGTTCGCCGCCGAAGTTGAACACGGCGCCCAGCGGGAAGTTCGAGACGGTCCCGGCAATGCTCTGAACCGGCAGGTAGCCAAACGTCAGGCTGTCTTTGAAGATGAAGTAGAGCCGTTCCTTGAACGCGAACACATACTTGATGTCATTGTCCGCGAACGTGGTCATGGTCAGCGAGGGCGTCGCCCAGGTTGAGCCGTTGTAGTGTCTAGGGTCGTCCGCGCCGTTACAGGTCCACAGGAACGAACCGCCCGAAGTCGTGAAGTTCACATGAGAGCGACGTGCGTTCGTGAGGCTCGTCACTACAGCCGCCCCGACAGCGCCGGGGCTGGATACGTCATAGATCGCCGTCGAAGCCGCAGCGAACAGCTTCTGCGCTGTGCCGGAACTGTAGGGCATCAGCGTCTCAACCGGATGCCCTACCCCGGTTACGTGGTCGCTGTAGCCCTTGCGTATGGCAATCGTCGTCCCGCGCGGAACCCAGTTATCGAACGCCCGCGCCCGTGTCTGCGGAAGTTCTGCGATCGGTGTTTCAGTGTCCCACCCCTGCGTCGGGGCTGGGATGAACTCGATCTGTGCGCGTGGCCCTGGCTTGTTCGCCCACCGCGATTGCGGCTTCTGAGCAAGCGCGTGCCTCATGCGCCGGTGAACCCAGTCTCAGGAATGAGGCCAATGCCCATCCCGTCAGAGTCGGTCTGTGCGAGATATGCCCGCCTGCTGCCGCTCGTGGCGCTTGCGGTCGTCATCAACGCAAGCTCAAAGTCCTTTAGCGACTCCGCATAGTCGCGGCCCTTCTCGCGCTTGTAGCGCCACACAACGTCTAGTGTCAGAAGCTCGTCGCCTAGCACATACGAGTCCGTATCGACGCTAAAGCTCTCTTTGTACGTTGTGCCGTCCACCGCGAGCACCGGCTTAGTGCTGCGGTACTCGTAAGCAATCGTCTCAGCCACAGTAGGCGCCGGCCAAATGTGCAGGCCGTCATAGCGAAGCATGACGTATTGCGTGCAATTGGTCGTGATCGGCACGCCATTGGCGATTGACCATTCTTCCTGATCGATCGGGCCGGCTACCTTCTTGTCTGACGTGCGGTTCCAGAACGTGCCGGGAATGATACGCTTTAGATCGGACGGCTTGCCGCTCGCCTGAAGCGTGGCGCCGGTCGTGGTCGTGAACGTGTGCTCACGCTCCAGCGCCGGCAGGCGATATTCTGGCCTGCTGTTCACGACTTCCCGCGCTGCCTTATTCGCAAGCCGGTAAAGCAGGTTCTGCGTTTCCTGACCGTCCGCAATGATCGTGGACGTGACCGGAAGCGAGAGTTCGCGCTGTGCTTCGTTGAGCGCGGAAAGAAGCGTCAAATGCGTTGCTCTTCCAGTTCAGCATCCACCTCAGCCGGGAGGCTGACCGGGATGTCGTCGCCATCACGCGCCGTGCGCTTGGTGTTGCGCTTGGGCTTATCGAACCCCTGCGTAACGCCGTTCTGGTTTGAGAGCATCGCTCCCACTTGGCGCTTAAGTTCGTCGATGTCGGCCTTCAGCTTCTCGTTCTCTGCACGTAGCTCAACCGTTACGGCTGCGTTACCTGCGTCATCCAACCAAGCCTTCGCCTTCGCACGCCATTCCATCGCCTTGCCGCGCACGTTGCCCAGCGCGCCATCTGGCAAAGCCGCCAATTGCTGCACCGTGAACACGTTGGCGTCTTTGAACGCTGCGACCATAGCGCGGTCCATCAGCGGCCATTGCTCAAGCGGCGTTCCCGACACGGACGGCGCCTGCTTCTTGCGGTAATCATCAATCACGCCGCGGAAGCGCCAGCATACGGCCTTGTCTTCCTTCAGCACGCCTTCACTCGTCGTGCGCTGAAATTCGTAGATCGGGAAGCTCTGCTTTTGGCCCGAGGCTACGACCTTGATGTAGCTCACCGTATCATAAACGGCCGGGCCGTTCTGCGATGCCCGCTCGTTCTTCATCACGTCTTCCCGGAAGAAGACCATGAGCGGGGGAAGCTTCGGGTCTGTGTTTTCGTCACGGTGGCCATACGGCCCCTGCCAATCGGTCATGCAGCACTCCCAAGGGGGCGGCGCATATGATCGACAGCCGCCGCCTGATTATCCGTCAGTTTCATTTCAAGCCACGCCATGTGGCCCACTTCCATCGACAGGTCGCAATCGCAGAAAACGCTAAATCCCTTCGCGCGCGCCTTGTCGCAGAACTTGTAATCGTCCGTCTCAAACGTGCGCCCGTTCCAAGGCGTCTCCCAGATCGGCGCCTCCAGTGCATCGAAAACGTTCATGCGGATCAGGATACAACCCACCGGCAAGCGCGAAACCTCGCGACACCCGCCGCCCGTGACATTGATCGGCGTCGTTAAATCAAGCTCTCGCCCCATCGCCCAATGCGGCGCAGAGCGCATGACGTAGGCTGCGCCGACCACATCCTTGTCATGCGCTAAGAGACGGAGCAACGCGTCGTGAGGGAACGTGTTGTCCGTCTCCAAGAGCATCAGATGCGTGCAGTTATTCAGGCGCGCGTCCTCAATCAGCATATTGTGAGCGTTGGGCAGTGCGAAGTTAATCGCTGGCTGCACAACAATGTTCACCCCCTCGCGCGCGGTATGCGTCGCTAGCCCGACAAGGCGCATGGCGAAGTTCACATCCACGAACTGAAGCGAAGGAATGCCGACGAGAACGCGCACCGTCACGCTTAGTTACCCGGCAGCTTCGGCAGCGCTTCCACGCCGACCGTGCACGCAACCGCGCCGGCCGCTGATGTAGAGGCATCCGCGATGATGCCGCTGATCAGCGTCAGCGACGCCGTGCCGTCGTCCAGATAGCCCGCCGAGGCCGAGCTATAGAGGCCAACGTCGGCCGCGCAGTTGGCGAGCACCAGCACAGAGCCTTGGCCCTGACGCAGCACCCAGCCATAGTCGTTGTCGGCAAACGCCACCTGCGCCACGCCCACCGGCTTGCCGGTTTTGGCCAGCGTGTCGGTGATCATGGTCGCTTCGAACGCTTCGTCGATCGACACTGCGGCGTACTGCGTGATGGCGCCGTTGGCGTGCACCAGTTGGTACTTATAGCCGCGGTGATCTTCGTGGATGATGCCCAGCCGGTGATCGCGAACGCCGTTCTCAAAACGAACGTCGCTCGTGGTCGAGTCTGAAGGCGTCGAGGTGATGTCAACACCAATGAGAACTTGAGACATTGGCGCTTACTCCTTGCCACGGCCTTGCTGGCGGCGGTTCGAGCACGTCATGTTGCCCGCCCACAGCATCAGCTGAACAGTGGCGTCTTGGTTGAGGGATTGACGTTCGCCGCCCACGATTTCGATGTCGCGATCGGAGTGCGTCGTGAAGTTGAGGTAGTCTGTCGTCAGCATGTGCATGACCGAGTTGGCCAGCGTCGAGTTCGACAAATTGCCGCCGATGCCGCCCTCGTTCACCACGTCAGCGTCCACGAACTTCAAGGACGAGAAGCCCGCCTTGCCTTCGCTGGTGCCGGTGATTTGCTGAATAGCCGTCAGCGAACCCCAGAAGTGGCCGTAATAGAGGTCATCCATCAGCACGAGGTCGGGACGCTCGCTGTTCAGCATGAGCTGAATGTAGAGGTTCCGCATCGCAGCCTGGATGTTGCTGCTCGTCGTCGCGCCACTGTTAAATGTGGTGAAGTCGAGCACAACGTTGCGCCACCAAGAATAGGTGTTCGCATCGATGCCGCCGGCGCTGTTGGTGTTCGTGGTCGGGTTGAAGAGGCCCAAACCGCCGATTTCTTTGCCGCCTGAGCCCGTACCGTCCGCGTGGACTTGGGCGCCCATCTGGTTGGTGTAGGTCTTCTGCGCGTTCTTGATCTTGCTGGAGAGCAGCTTGATCAGCGCATGGCGTCCGCTGTTGCGGATTTGCTCAAGGCCAGAGATCGAAACCGCCACGGACGCCTGTTTCCAGTCGTACACGGCCGCGTCGATGAAGTCGTTGACGTTGATATTCAGCGTTTCGTAGCCAGAGTAGAACTGGAACGAGCCGTTTTCTGCGTATTCCAGCGGGATCACGATATCCCGGCCGCCGTCGAGAGACATTTTGTTCTTTCGACGGAGGCGATTGTAGAAGGGCACGTTGTCGCTCATGTTGTCCTGCATCTCGGAGCGCCGATTGCGGAGCGTTGTGGCGACAAGCTGCCCGATGTTCACAGAAGTCATCGGTTTTCAGCCTTAAACTGCGCCGTCAAGGAGTGAGCTAAGCTCATCCTCAATGGACATTTTGGGGGTGTTGCGGGCGGCGCCATTCACATGACTCTGCTCGCGGGTTCCGAGGCTGTTTGCTCTGGCCCGCTCGACTTCTTTCTTGCGCTGGTCCGCTAGGATGCGCTCACGAATGACCGGGTGTGCCCAACTTGCCTGCTCATAGAGGGAGTCGAGGGTGGCCACTGGGTTTGCACGGAACCGCTCGCGCACTTCCGGGTCAGCTTGAATCTGACCCATCATAATGCGTTCAAGGTCCGCGAAATGCGGCTTGTCCCTACTCCACTCCGAAACTGTTTTGTTGATCGACTCTTGCTGCTGGCGAACTGGCGCTTGCTTCAGTTGCGCAAGCTCCTGTTCAAGCGATTGCAGCTTCTGTTGAACTGGGTCGATCTTCTGCGGCTGGACGCCCTGCTGATCCATCCATTCAGCAACGGCGCGAATGTCCCAGCTTTGGCCGAGATAGCTTTGCGCCAGCCAGTTCAGCGCTTGGATCGGATCGGCGCGCAGATACTTGTCAGCCTCGATAAGCTGGCCAACGTATTGCTGCGGGTTGGAACCAGCAGCGGCCAACTCCTGCATGTGCGGCTTCAGCGCTTCGTTGATCGGCTCCCAAGCCTTCGCCGCGGTCGAGTGCTTCTCGATGCCTTGGGCGAAATCTTTCTCGCGCTGTGTCAGCGCCTTGCGGAAATCCGGGTGGAGCTTTTCCCACTCGCCGTATTCGTTCTTGAACCAAAGCGGCGCGGACTCTTTCGGCGCTGCGGGCTCCGCGCCTTCCTTCGGCGCTTCGACGGCGCCAACGTCTGTCTCCTTGCCGTTCTTGCGAACGAAACGGCGGCCTTCGCGGACATACTCAGCCGGCTCGTCTTCCTTGGCCGCCTTATCCGGCATGTTTTCAGCACGCGGGAACGGGTCATCTTTGACCTTCGCTTGCGGCTCTGCCTTATCCGTTACGCCAAGCTGTTCATCGATCGCTGCGCCAAGTGCGCCTTCCAAGTCGAGGTCTTCGCCGTCAGCTGGCGCCATAATCCAATTTCTCCGTGTCGCTATCTGATGAAATGCCGAGCTGGTGCAGCGCCTGGTTCACGCCGCTCTCCAGCACGTCTGGCGCGAACTCGCGGTTGCGTGACTCTCGGTCGAGCTTGTCCAGCGCCTCGCGCTCATTGCCGACTTCGACGCAGCCATGGTCGCGCGTCGCCTGCCGATAAGCGTGCTTGCTGTCGAATTTCTTCAGCGCTGCGTGGTGGTAGAGCCCGTTAATCCCGCCTGGGAGATTGTCACTCACCACATAGGGGCTGGGATGATCCGAGCGTGGCCAGCTATCTTCTTTGCAGTTATCCGGCCAGCGGCTCGTTTCGTGTAGATCGCCGCAATGTCTGCAAACCCGTTGGCGTGAAACCACGCGACCACGAATGGCCATTAACCGACCCGCTCCCGATGCACCCATCCGTGCGTGTGTGCGATCTCATGGCAGACGACTTCCGCATACCGGCCCGGATAGTCGCAAGGATCAGGCAGAACCATCACTTGCTCATTGGCGCAGGCTTCCACGTTGGAAAGCCGTCCTTCGCTAATCATCTCGCACAGGTTCTCTACGTTTTGAGCGTTGGTGAACTGAACCGTAACGCGCACAGGGCCG
>Ga0075156_10000379_pt1 | contig 22678 bp, 17 predicted proteins | sample JI81AbrownDNA_FD_70966 | JGI IMG/M metagenome (GOLD analysis project Ga0075156, IMG submission 70966) | Wastewater effluent complex algal communities from Wisconsin, to seasonally profile nutrient transformation and Carbon sequestration -... | ecosystem: Engineered > WWTP > Effluent > Algae...
CGTCTGGCGCAACCCCGAGCTTTCCATGTCGGTTCCCGTACGTCCCGACGGGATGATTGCCGGTCCCTTGATCGAGGATATGCCGGCGATGGGCAAGACGCCGACGACGTTGGCGCGTGATATGGAGAAGGCGCTCGGCGTCTTCATCCGCGATCCGGTGGTGACGGTCGTGGTGACTAGTTTTGTCGGCAGCCAGAGCGAGCAGATTCGCGTCGTTGGCGAAGCGTCGAAGCCGCAGGCACTCCCCTATCGCCAGAAGATGACGTTGCTTGACGTGATGATTGCGGTTGGCGGCTTGACCGATTTTGCCGATGGCAATAGCGCGACCTTGCTACGCGCGTCCGACGACAATAAACAGTACGGTGTTCGCCTTACGGATCTGATCCGCCGGGGCGATATATCGGCCAACGTCGATGTCAAGCCTGGCGATGTGCTGATCATTCCTCAGAGCTGGTTCTGATGATGGTCTGGTATCTCTTTTGATGCCTGCCTTGACATGTTTCCTCCGCTGCCGGTGATTTTCGTCATCTCGCCGGCACTCCTCGAACCGATACCGATAGAGTCTGAATCCGATGGATGAACTGCTTCGACAAGCGACAACAATACTGCTCGGCATGTGGAAGCGTCGTTGGCTGGGGATCATCGTCGCCTGGATCGTTGCTCTGGCGAGTGTGGCGGCGGTGCTGGCGATACCCGACAAGTACGAGGCTTCGGCGCGAATTTTTGTCGATACCCAGTCGATCCTGCGGCCGCTGATGGCCGGGCTGGTTACGCAACCCAATATCGACCAGCAGGTGATGATGCTGAGCCGCACGCTGATCACCCGGCCCAATGTGGAAAAGCTGATCCGCATGGCAGATCTCGACCTCGGAGTCGAGTCGAAGGCCGAGCGCGACGCGCTGGTAGAGAGGCTGATGGCGTCGCTCAAGATTGCCAATACCTCGCGCGACAATATCTATAACATCAACTATCGCGACACGCAGCCAGAGAATGCAAAACGCGTGGTGCAGTCGCTGGTCTCGATTTTTGTCGAATCGAATCTCGGTGATGCGCGCAAGGATTCGGAATCGGCGCGCCGATTCATCGACGAACAGATCACGACCTACGAAAAAAAGCTCCGAGAGGCGGAGGCCAGGCTCAAGGAGTTCAAGTTGCGCAACCTGGAAACCCAGAGTATCGAGGGCAAGGACCACTTCACTCAGATGAGCGAGGCCGGCAGGCTTCTCGAGCAGAGCAAACTCGCTTTGCGTGAGGCCGAACAGTCCCACGAGGCGCTTACTCGCCATCTCCTCGGCGAGGAGCCGTCACTCCTGTCTGCCCCACCAATGCAGGAGAACATCTCCGGAGTGTCGATCCCTGAGATCGACAGCCGACTGGACGCCATGCAGCGCAATCTCGACGCCATGCTGCAGCGGTTTACAGAAAAGCACCCGGATGTGCTCAGTGTCCGCCGCCTGATCACGGAACTCGAAGAGCAGAAACGGGAGCAGATCAAGGCCCGGCGCCTGGCGGCATCGTCGAATCCCTCGACGCCTATGTCGACCAATCCGGTGCACCAGCAACTGGCAATTTCGGTATCCGAGGCCGAGGCGACCATTGCCGCCCTGCAGACCCGCGTCGCGGAGTATCAGGTGCGCTACGACCGCATGCAAGAGGCGGTCAAACTGATGCCGCAGATCGAAGCAGAGTTTGCCCAACTCAACCGTGACTACGAGATCAACAAGAAAAACTACGAGCAACTGGTTCAACGTCGTGAGTCGGCCAACATGGGTAGCGAGATCACTAACACCGTCGGGGTTGATTTCCGACTGATCGACCCGCCGCGTGTGTCGCCGAAGCCGGTCGCGCCGAACCGTAGCCTGTTCCTGCCACTGACCTTGCTTATTGCGCTGGCTGCTGGCGTGGCTGTGACCTTCGCTGCCAGTCAGCTTCGGCCGGCGTTCTTCGATTCGCGCACCCTGCGAGAAGCCTGCAGCCTGCCTCTTCTGGGGACGGTGTCCCTGCTCACCGATGAAATAATGAAACGTAGCCAGCGCCGCGATCTGATCCGTTTTTCTGCGGCCTGTATTTCGCTGGTCGGTGCCTATGCTGCGGGGCTTCTTGCCTTGTTCCTTTTTTCCGTCCGTACTGCCTAAGGAAAAGCGATGAGCCTCATTGAACAAGCGGCGAAACGTCTGGCACAGCTGCGCAACGCGGGTGTGGAAAGCAGCGACTCCTTCGCCGATGCCCAGCCATTGCCTTTGGCAGTCCAGGCTGAGCTTGCGGCCGTGGCGCGAGTCGAAGCGGTTGCGGACCTCAAACGTCAGCGTGCCGAGATGTCGACAAGCAAGCCTTCGCTAGCTAATGTGCCGGCTTCGCGGCGTGTCGAAATCGACCTGAATGCGCTGGCGACCAGAGGTATGATCAGCCCGGATGCGCCGCGCTCGCAGATTGCCGATCAGTATCGGGTGATCAAACGGCCCTTGATTGCCAACGCCATGGGTAAGGGTGCCGCACCGGTCAAGCGCGGCAACCTGATCATGGTCACCAGCGCGGTTGCCGGTGAAGGCAAGAGTTTTTCGGCGATCAATCTGGCGATGAGCATTGCCATGGAGATGGACAACACCGTGATGTTGGTTGATGCCGACGTGCCGAAGCCTTCGGTGCTCAAGATGCTTGGTTTGCCCCCATCGCGCGGCCTGCTCGACGTGTTGACCGACGACTCGGTTGATCTCTCGCAGGTGTTGATGAAGACCAATGTCGAAACACTGACTATTTTGCCGAGCGGTACTCAGCACGCGCGGGCGACCGAACTCCTGGCCAGTGGCGGGATGGTCGACCTGCTGGATGAGATGGCTAACCGCTATCCGGATCGGATCATCATCTTTGACTCGCCACCGCTGTTGATGACCACCGAATCGCGAGTGCTGGCTACCCACATGGGGCAGGTGGTGGTGGTCGTGAAGGCAGAAAGCACGGCTTGCCGTGACGTCAAGCACGCCCTGGCTGCCATTGAGTCGTGCCCGGTAAAGCTGATGCTGCTCAACCAGGCGCGTACTAGTAGTCAGGATGGATACGGCTATGGCTACGGTTATGGTTATGGGTATGGCTATGGTTATGGTTCAGACAGTGCTTGATCAAGGCCCGGCCGCGTGCGCCGCACGTGGTCTGAGGCGACAGACGCTTGCTCTTGATGGTGACGCTTTACTCGCCTGGGGCAGGCGTGCGCTTCGGCGCCCGGGCTTCGTTTCTCCGCTGGTCATCGCCCTGGCCTGCGCCGCCGGACCGGTGCAGGCCGCGAACTGGACGATACAGCCATCGATTCAGGTCAGGGAGACCTTGACCGATAACCTCTACCTCTCTTCATCGTCGGACAAGACGGGCGATCTGGTGACCGGCATTACGCCTGGCATCTCAATCAAAGGCGAGGGAAGTCGCGCCAAGCTTCGTCTGGCCTATGGTTATACCGAGCAACTCTATCTCAGGGAGAGCAACCAGAGGAATTCACAGAATTCCCTGAGAGCCATCGGCGCGCTTGAGGCCGTTGAGGACTTTTTCTTCATCGACGCTACGGGGACCATCTCGCAGCAGTATCTTTCAGCCTTCGGTGCCGTTTCGCCGAGCACCGCCAACGTCAATAACAACCAAACCGAGACCTCGAACTACTCCCTGTCGCCGTACGTCCGGGGCACAATGCTGGGGTGGGTGGATTACCTCGTACGCTACCGTCGCAGCACGACCAGCTCGCAGTCAAACTTGGCCTCGGACTACGACGCCAGTGAGTGGACCGGCGTTATCGATGGCTCGACACGTTGGAGTCGCATCACCTGGGCGCTCGATGCGAGCCACGTGCAAAACACCTATTCGCGTGGCCGCGACACCGATGGGTCGCACTATGGAATCACCTTGTCGTACCGCTTCAATCCGCAGTTTCAGGTCTCGCTGCTTGGCGGGCGCGAATCGAACGATTATGTCAGTCTGGATCAGGAGACCAACTACACTCGCGGTTTCGGTGTCGACTGGACACCCGATTTGCGCACCCAGCTCGCTGCGAAGGTCCGCAACCGTTTCTTCGGAACGGGTTACGACGTCAATTTCCGTCACCGCATGCGCCGCTCTCTGGTGACCTTTCTGGCCAGCAGGGATGTTACATCGCAGCCGTCAGGGGTCTCGAATACTGGGATGGGCAGTAACTACGACGCCAGCTATGCGCTCATCGCGGCAAATAATCCCGAGCTCTCTCCCAGCGAGATCGAGGCGCAGGTGACCGAAGCTCTGCAAAGCAGAGGGCTGCCGGCGGATGGTACGGCGGTCAATGGTTACCTGACGGATCGCCAGCAAGTACAGGAGTTGCAGCGGCTCTCATTCGCCATGCTGGGCGCTCGGAATACGGTCACGCTGACCGCGACGCGCAGTGAGCAACAGCCTTTGGGCCTGGTCAACGGTGTGACCAACGATTTTTCGCTTCCGGACAGGGTTCTTCAGCAAGGCGTTTCCATTTCCTGGGGGCATCAGCTCACAGGTTTATCGTCCTTGTCCCTTTCTCTCAGCCAACAACGGAGTACGGGCTATACGGCCGGTTCGCCTGAAACCGAAACGCAGTACGCAAATCTGCTGTTTTCTACCCGCATTGGGCCGAATACCAACGCCAATGTTGGTGCGCGCCGGGTGATTTCCAGTGGTGTGACCGGTTACACGGAGAGTGCGCTGACCGCTGCACTCCTCCATAGTTTTTGATCGGCCATCATGTACGAATCCTTCTATGGCTTGACCAGCAAGCCTTTCCAGCTGAACCCTGACCCCAGCTTTTATTACGCTTCCAAGCAGCACCGGCGGGCCATGGCCTACCTCGAGTATGGCCTGAATCAGAACGAAGGTTTCATCGTCGTCACCGGCGAGATTGGTGCCGGCAAGACGACGATCGTCCGCGGTCTGCTCAGTGACCTCGACTCGAACAAGGTGGTCGCTGCGCAGCTGGTCACTACCCAGCTCGACGCAGAGGACACGCTGCGCATGGTGGCGGCGGCCTTTGGCGTCGGCGGCAAGAACGTTGGCAAGTCGGAGCTGCTGCTGGCCCTGGAAGCTTTTCTGGTCGAGGTGACGAGCCAGGGAAAGCGCTGTTTGCTGATTGTTGATGAAGCGCAGAACCTGACGCCGCGTGCGGTTGAGGAGCTGCGCATGCTGTCGAATTTCCAGTTTGGAACGCAGGCGCTGTTGCAGAGTTTCCTGATCGGGCAGCCGGAGTTTCGCAAGGTCATGCAGAGCCCGCAAATGAAGCAGTTGCGTCAGCGAGTGATCGCCGCCTGTCACATCGGCCCGATGGCTCAGGACGAAACACAGGCTTACATCGAGCACCGGCTGAAGTGTGCCGGAGCGCAGGGTTCGCCGCGTTTTGATGCCGGCGCTTTTGAGGCGATCTTCGAGGCTAGTGGTGGCATACCGCGGCGCATCAACGCGCATTGTGATCGCCTGCTGTTGTCCGGCTTCCTGGCCGGCAAGAGCGAGTTTACGCGTGCTGACGTCGAGGAAGTGGCCAGCGAGCTCAAGGAAGAAACACAATCGCCTTCAGTCGTCGCGCCGAACAGCACCGGCGATGGCAGCGAGAGTGCGGTGCATGCACAGCTGACCGAGAGCGGGATCCTCGATATCGACCTCTCGCGTCTGGAACTCGAGCCCAATATCGCGGAGCGCGCGTCACGCGCCATTGCCGAATTGAAAAGCGGTCAGGCGGACCAGCGGATGATCCGCATCGAGCGCAGCATTGTTCGCCTTGAACGTAGCAATGCAGCGGTTCTTTCGCTGATTCAACAACTGGTCGATGCGGTTCGGGCCAAACAATGAGGGAGAGTGTGATGGCTGACGAGCTGTGGTCTGCCGATCTCGGCCCTGTCGTCTGTGTGGTTGGCGCGCGGCCGAATTTCATGAAGATGGCGCCGATCCTGCGCGCTTTGAGTGCCCACCAGCCGGCCGTGCCGGCGCTTCTGGTGCACACCGGCCAGCACTACGACAATGATATGAGCGACCGTTTGTTCGTCGATTTGCGTCTGCCCCATCCGGATATCAACCTCGAAGTCGGTTCCGGGACCCACGCCGTGCAAACAGCCGACGTCATGAAGCGTTTCGAGCCGGTGCTGGACAGCCAGCGGCCGTCTTGTGTTCTGGTCGTCGGTGACGTGAATTCGACGCTCGCCGGTTCGCTTGCGCCGGCAAACGCGGTCGCATCCCCGAGTTCTGGGATGGCCAGGCGGCACCGAGGATGGTCGCCGACCTCGCTACCTGGCTGCTCGCGCGGCACACGCTGCGTACCGCGTAACGCTGGTCACCTCTTGCGACCCACATCATCATGGACGGCATGACCGTTTCCCTCATGGTAAATTGGACAACAAGCAGAAAATGTCCGGCCTGCCGATAACCAACGCCCTGACCATCGACGTCGAAGACTATTTTCAGGTCTCCGCGCTGGCCCCGTATATTCCTCGCGAGCAGTGGGATTCGCGCGAGTGCCGCGTCGAACGCAATGTCGAGCGAATTCTTCTGATGCTCGACGAAGGGCAGACACGGGCGACCTTCTTCACGCTCGGCTGGGTTGCTGAACGCTATCCGCAGCTCGTCCGTCGTATCGTCGCCGGTGGACACGAGCTGGCGAGTCACGGTTACGGACATCAGCGTGCCAGCGATCTCAGCGAAGCCGAGTTTTCGGCCGATATCAGCTCGGCCAAAAAGTTGCTGGAAGACATCTCCGGGGAGGAAGTCAAGGGCTACCGCGCGCCGAGTTTTTCGATCGGCGAAGCGAATCTCTGGGCCTTTGACTGTCTCGCCCGCGCCGGCTATCGCTACAGTTCGAGCATCTACCCGATTCGCCATGACCACTACGGCATGCCCAATGCACCGCGTTTCGCGCATCACGTGCGCGACGGACTACTCGAACTACCGGTGACCACCCTGCGCTATTTCGACCGCAACTGGCCGGCCAGCGGTGGTGGTTACTTCCGCCTGCTGCCCTACGCGCTGTCGCGCTGGTTGTTGCGGAAAGTCAACCAGCGTGATCAGCAGCCGGCGATCTTCTATTTCCATCCCTGGGAAATCGATGCCGAGCAGCCACGCATCGCCGGCATCAGCACCAAGACCCGCTTTCGTCACTACGTCAATCTGCAGTACACCGAGGCGCGTATCAGGCGCTTGCTCGGTGACTTCAGCTGGGGACGAATGGATGAGGTATTCCTTGCTTCCGCGCTGCGGCCGCCAATGGTGAATTGATGGAAACGACAATCGAGGAAGTGGCCAGGCTGGTTGCGGCGAGTGCGCCCTTGCTCGTCAAGACACTGGATCCCGCCGACCGGCCTGCCGTTCGCCGCTGGGATGCTTTCGTCAACGGCTGCCCGGAAGCGACCTTTTTTCACAAATCCGGTTGGCAGCAAGTTCTCAAAGAGTCCTTCGGGCATCGCACGCATTTCCTGTATGCCGAGCGTTCCGGGGCGATCGAGGGTGTCCTGCCGTTGGCGCAGGTGAAAAGTGTGCTTTTCGGAAATTCCCTGGTCTCTTTGCCGTTTGCCGTCTATGGCGGGGTCGCGGCAAGCAGCCCGGCCGCGGTCGAGGCCTTGGAGCGCGAAGCGCAGGCCATCGCTACGCGTCTCGGTGTCGAGCATCTGGAGCTGCGCAACCTGCAGCATCGTCATCCGGAGTGGCCGCTGCAGGATCTCTACGTGCGCTTCCGCAAGGAACTCGAAACCACGGTCGAGGCCAACATGCTGGCCATTCCACGCAAGCAGCGAGCGATGGTCCGCAAAGGGATCAAGAATGGCTTGCGCAGCGAGATCGACAAGGATTTGAGCCGCTTTTTTGCGCTCTACGCCGACAACGTTCATCGGCATGGGACGCCGGCACTTCCCAGGCGCTATTTCGAGATCTTGCAGCGCGTCTTCGCTAGCGACTGCGAGGCGCTTACCGTGGTGGACGGCAATGGCCGGGCGCTGAGTGTTGTGCTTAGTTTTTATTTTCGTGACGAAGTCCTGCCTTACTACGCCGGTGACGATGTTTCGGCGCGCCAGTTGGCGGCCAACGATTTCAAGTACTGGGAGTTGATGCGCCGCTCCTGCGAGCGCGGCCTGAAGATCTTTGACTACGGTCGCAGCAAGCAGGGTACCGGCTCGTATTCCTTCAAGAAAAACTGGGGCTTCGAGCCGCAACCCCTGTTCTACGAGTATTGCCTGTACAGCCGTGATTCGATCCCGCAAAACAACCCTGCCAACGCCAAGTACCAGTTGCTGATCAAGACCTGGCGGCGGCTGCCGATTGGCCTCGCCAACTGGCTTGGCCCTTTCATTGTGCGCAACCTCGGTTAGGCGTAGCGCGGAGGCCGCTGCTGCGCCAGGCCCGAGCAAGCTTGAATCGATGAAAACATGAACTCGCTAACCTTACTACCTTCGCTGATTCTTGAGTGTTTTCGCCTGTTGAAAGCCACGCCATGAACCAAGCCGTACTCCGCCCGACCTCGCTTGCCGCTGATCCGGCCTGGCGTGTCGCTCTTCCCACGCTGGTCTTGACCTTGCTGCTTATCCTGCTCCTCTTTCGCGAGACGGCGTTGACTATGGCAGCTGTCTGGGAGCGCTCGGATACCTATGCGCACGGCTTTATCGTGCCGCCGATCACCTTGTGGCTGATCTGGCGGCTTCGTTCCAGTCTCGCCGTGCTGGCGCCCCGCTACAGCTTTCTGGCGGTGTTCCTGATTGCCGGCGTCGGTTTTGCCTGGCTGCTCGGCGAGGTAGCGGCGGTCAATGCGCTTTCCCAGTTTGCACTGGTGGCCATGCTGATACTGGCCGTCCCCGCGGTCCTCGGCTGGGGAGTCGCACGGCACATTGCCTTTCCGCTGTTTTTCCTGTTCTTCGCCGTACCATTCGGCGATTTCACGATGCCCAAGCTGATGGAATGGACCGCGCATTTCACCATTCTTGGCTTGCGTTTCTCCGGCATCCCGGTGCATGCCGAAGGCCTGAGGTTCGTGATTCCAACGGGCAGCTGGTCAGTGGTCGAGGCCTGCAGCGGTGTTCGCTACCTGATCGCTTCGGTCACCGTCGGGACGCTGTTCGCCTACCTCACCTATCGTTCGTTGACCCGGCGGTTGCTTTTCGTCCTCGTTTCCTTCCTGGTTCCGATTATCGCCAACTGGGCCCGCGCCTACATGATCGTCATGATCGGCCATCTGTCGGGCAACAAGTTGGCGGTCGGCGTCGACCATCTGATCTACGGCTGGCTCTTCTTCGGTATCGTCATCCTGGCCATGTTCTGGATCGGAGCACGCTGGCGGGAGGACGAGTTAGAGGACCCGCCGCAGGCGACGGCGCGCACCGCGGCGCCCGCGCTTGCGGCGACTTCGCGTTCACTGGTCGCGGCCGTCGCCACCGTCCTGGTGGGCGGCTTCTGGAGTTTCGTGCAATTGCAGATCGAGGACCATCGTGCACCGCAGATCGCTCAGGCGGCGCGCGTCGGCCCGATTGCTGGCTGGCAGGCGAGCGATTCTCGCTTGTACGAGTGGCAGCCAAGCTTCGAGAATTACGCGGCGAGTAGCCAGGCCAGCTTCGCGAAGGACGGGCGCCCTTTGGGACTCTTCCTCGCCTACTACCGGAACCAGGACGAACAGCACAAGCTGGTCAGTTCGAACAATGCCCTGGTCAGGAACAACGATCCGCTGTGGGCGAAAGTGGCTGGCGGAACTCGCGCGATTCTGTTTGACGAACAGGAAATCAAGGTGCGCACGGTCGTGTTGCGCGGACAGCCGCCGCTACGGATGCTGGTTTGGCAGTGGTACTGGGTCAACGGGCGCTGGACTGCCAGCGAGGTCATGGCCAAAGCCTATATGGCGCTGTCGCGCCTGAGCGGCAAAGGCGATGATTCGGCGCTGATCGTCCTCTACACGCCGCTGGATGGCGGCGGTAGCGGGGAGGCGCTACTTGAAGACTTCGTGCGTACCGCCGGACCAGCCATCAATGCCGCGCTGCGGCAGACGCTGGACGGTCAATGACGGTCGCTGCGGACCGGCGTCCGCTGGTGGTCCATGTGGTGTTCCGCTTTGACGTGGGTGGTCTCGAGAACGGAGTGGTCAATCTGATCAACCACATGCCGCGCGCCGCTTATCGTCACGCGGTCATTTCACTGACCGAGATCACCGACTTCAAGCGCCGCATCGTTCGTGACGACGTCAGCTTCATTGCGTTGGGAAAGCCGCCTGGTCATGCGCTCTGGATCTATCCGCGCTTGTGGCGACTGTTGCGTCGTTTGCGCCCGGCCATTGTGCACACTCGCAACCTGGCCGCACTGGAAGTCGCCATCCCGGCCTGGGCGGCTGGCGTGCCCGTGCGTATCCACGGTGAGCATGGTCGTGATGTGGGCGACCTCGATGGTTCGAACCGGAAAAACCAGTGGCTGCGCCGCTTTTATAGTCCGTTCGTCAGCCGTTACATAGCGCTGTCGCGTGATCTTGAAGATTATCTGACTTGCCGGGTCGGTATGTCGCCGACCCGTGTTGCGCAGATTTATAACGGCGTCGACGGGCAGCATTTCTATCCGCTCAGCTCACGCCAGGCGATTGCCGGCTGCCCGTTTACCGATGCGGACTGCTGGCTGGTCGGTAGTGTAGGGCGTATGCAACTGGTCAAGGATCAGACGACATTGGCGCAGGCTTTCATCCGGGTGCTGGCGGAGTTTCCCGAGCTGCGTAGCCGTCTGCGACTGGTGATGATCGGTGACGGCCCGCTGCGCGCGCGCGCGCAGGCGATGCTCGCAGAGGCCGGCGTAGCCGGTTTGGCGTGGTTGCCGGGACAGCGTGACGATATTCCCGAAATACTGCGTGGTCTGGACTGTTTCGTACTGCCCTCGCTGGCCGAAGGCATCTCCAACACCATCCTCGAAGCGATGGCCAGTGGTCTGCCGGTGATCGCGACGGATGTCGGTGGCAACGCCGAGTTGATCGAAGCCGGCCGCTCTGGCGAACTGGTGGCGGTTTCCGATGCGGCGGCGATGGCGCAGCAGATCGCCCGTTACGCCAAGGATCCGCAGCAGGCGCGTGCCGCCGGGGCGGCGGGGCGGGCCAGGGTCGAGCAGCACTTCAGCCTGCAAGCGATGAGCGGGCGTTACCAGGGTCTCTACGACCAACTACTGAGCGTGAATGCCGGCAAGGCCGGCCGCAAGGCTTTGATTCACCCCTAGGCGACGGCCGAGAAAAAGCGACAAGGAAACTGAAACAAACCTATGTGCGGAATAACTGGAATTTTCGATACCCGTGGCCGGCGTGACATTGATCGTCGCGTCCTCTCGAGGATGAACGAGTCGCAGCACCATCGCGGCCCCGACGAAGGGGGCTTGCACCTCGAACCGGGTGTCGGCCTGGGCCATCGCCGGCTCTCGATCATCGACCTTTCCACCGGCCAGCAGCCGCTCTACAACGAGGATCAGAGCGTTTGCGTGGTGTTCAACGGTGAAATCTACAACTACCAGGAGCTGATCCCGGAATTGCAGGCGCTGGGCCACGTTTTCCATACGCGTAGCGATACCGAGGTCATCGTTCACGCCTGGGAGGCCTGGGGAGAGGACTGCGTGCAACGTTTTCGCGGCATGTTCGCCTTTGCCCTCTGGGATCGTAATCGCGAGACGCTCTTCCTGGCGCGCGACCGCTTGGCCGTCAAGCCGCTGTACTACGCGATGTTGCCCGATGGCATCTTTCTTTTCGGCTCCGAGCTCAAGTCGCTGCTGGCACACGGCGGCCTGGCGCGCGATATTGATCCCCTGGCGGTCGAGGAATACTTCGCCCTTGGCTACGTCGCCGAACCGCGGACGATCTTTCACCAGGCCCGGAAGCTGCCGCCGGCGCACCTGTTGAGCGTTCGTCGCGGGCAAGCGCTGGCCGCGCCGAAGGCTTACTGGGACGTGCGTTTCAGCCTTGACCAGCAGCTACCGGTAGACGAGGCATGTGAGAAACTCAACGAAATCCTGCGCGAGTCGATTCGGCTGCGCATGATCTCGGAAGTGCCGCTAGGCGCCTTTCTGTCCGGTGGTGTCGATTCGAGTGCAGTTGTGGCGCTGATGGCCGGCCTGTCCAACGAGCCGGTCAATACCTGCTCGATGGCTTTTGAGGATCCAGCCTACAATGAAGCCGCCTTCGCGCAGGAGGTCGCGGCTCGCTATCGAACCAATCATCATTGCGAACTGGTTGCCAGCGACGACTTCGATCTGATCGACACCCTGGCCCGCTTGTACGACGAGCCCTATGCCGACAGTTCAGCGATCCCAACCTATCGGGTGTGCCAGCTGGCGCGCAAGCATGTGACGGTGGCTCTTTCCGGTGACGGTGGCGACGAGACTTTCGGCGGTTATCGTCGCTACCGCATGCACTTGATGGAGGAGCGTCTGCGTTCGGCGTTGCCGTATGGTGTGCGGCGGCCCCTGTTTGGTGTGCTCGGGCGGATATATCCGAAAGCGGACTGGGCGCCGCGCATTTTTCGCGCCAAGACCACTTTCGAAGGCATGGCCAGAACGGCGGTCGAGGCCTATTTCCATTCCGTGTCGATCATGCGCGGGCCAATGCGAACGAAGCTGTTCAGTGGCCGCTTCCGGCGCGAAATCGATGGCTACAGCGCGCAGGACGTTTTTCGTTACCACGCCGGCAAGGCTGGCACTGACGACCCTCTGGCGCTGATCCAGTACCTCGATCTCAAGACCTACCTGGTCGGTGACATCAATACCAAGGTTGATCGTGCCAGCATGGCGCATTCGCTCGAAGTCCGCGAACCGCTGATGGATCACCGGCTGGTGGAATGGATGGCGACGCAACCGTCGTCGCTCAAAGTGTGTGGACAGGAAGGCAAGTTCTTGCTGAAGAAGGCGATGGAGGCCAGTCTGCCGCACGACATCCTTTATCGTCGGAAAATGGGCTTCGCCGTGCCGCTCGCGCGCTGGTTTCGTGGCCCCTTGCGGGAACGAGTCCGCCAAGCGGTGCTCGGTTCCCGTCTGGCAGAGACGGGCTGGTTCAATCAGGATTATCTCCGTCATCTCGTTGATGCCCATCAGTCGGGAGCACGCGACTACAGCGCGCCGCTGTGGACGGTGCTGATGTTCGAGGCTTTCCTGCGCAATGTGCTGGATGCTCCGGCCGAACTGGTCGCCGTGGCAACGGAAGGTCAGGGACCGAGATGAACCTGCGACGCGTCACATGAGCAATGTTCTCTACCTGGTCCACCGCTTACCCTATCCACCAAACAAGGGCGACAAGGTGCGCTCGTTTCACCTGCTCAAGCACCTGGCTGCACGGCACCGGGTGTTCCTGGGCACTTTTATCGACGACCCGCAGGACGAGGCTTATGTCGAGGTTGTTGCCAGCTATTGTGCGCAGATGCATATTGCCCGGCTCTCTCCGAGGATTGCCAAGCTGCGTAGCCTGAGGGGCTTGCTTAACGGTCAAGCGCTGACACTTGCCTATTACCGCAATACTGCCTTGCAGGCATGGGTTGACCGCATGCTGCGAGACGAAGGAATCGATGCCGTGGTCGTCTTTTCTTCGGTCATGGCGATGTTTGTTGAGGGGGGGTCACGGCGCAAACTGGTCGATTTCGTCGATGTTGACTCGCTGAAATGGGTGCAGTATGCGCCGCAACACCCTTGGCCAATGTCCTGGCTCTACCGGCGGGAGGGTTCGAGATTACTGGCTTTTGAGCGCTCGGTGGCCGTTCAGTCCGGGCGATCGTTCTTTGTCACCCAGGCCGAGGCGGACCTGTTTTGCGGCCTTGCACCAGAGTGCGCCGGCAACGTTGAAGCGATGTGTAACGGTGTCGATGCCGATTACTTTTCACCGCAGCATGACTTGCCCGTGCCCTTCGACTCGCAGGAAATAGCCCTCGTGTTCACCGGCGCAATGGACTACTGGCCAAACATCGATGCCGTGAGCTGGTTCGCCACGGAGATTCTGCCTTCCTTGTTGCAGAGTTGGCCCAACATCCGTTTTTACATTGTCGGACGCAGCCCAACCGCCGCGGTCCTGGCCCTGGCCGGAAAGCAAATCGTCGTCACCGGCACGGTGCCCGACGTGCGCCCGTATTTGCGCCACGCGGCGGTCGTCGTTGCCCCCCTGCGCCTGGCGCGCGGCGTGCAGAACAAAGTCCTGGAAGCGATGGCCATGGGCTTGCCGGTCGTTGCTTCGCAGGAATGCTCGACCGCCATCGATGCCATTCCGGAGCGGGATTTCCTGACAGCAGGGACTGTTTCACAGTTTGTTTCTCAGGTTGAAGCGATACTTGGCGAGCCAGACCGGGCTCGATTGATCGGAACGGCTGCACGTGAGCGCGTATTGGCACGCTACAGTTGGGACGCGCACCTCTCCATCATTGACCGCTATCTTGAGCCGTGAAATCCTTCTCCTTACTCCGCACGCAGCGTCGTTCGCCCGATTCCTCCGTACTTCCTGACAGGATCGCGGCAATTTTTCGGAGTGACTCCGTTTTCGGCAAGGCAACCGGCTTCGTCAGTGACGCCGATGGCAGGCTGGATCGCCGTGGCCGGATGGGGCGATGAACATGCGCATTCTGCACATCCTGGATCATTCCATCCCTCTGCACAGCGGCTACACTTTCCGTACGCTTTCGATCCTTCGCGAGCAGCGCAAGCTCGGCTGGCAAACCTTTCATCTCACCACACCGAAGCAGCTTAACTGCCAGGCAGCCGAGGAAAACGTGGACGGCTGGCACTTTTACCGCACAGCCGCCCCAACGCTTGCCGGTTTGCGGCTGCCCGGCATCAATGAACTGGGCGTGATGCGCCAGGTGGAAAAGCGCCTGATGGAGGTGGTCGAAATCGTCAAGCCCGATATTCTGCACGCCCACTCACCGGTACTTAACGCCATTCCGGCCTTGCGCGTTGGCAAGCGCCTGGGTTTGCCGGTGGTGTATGAGGTGCGGGCGTTCTGGGAAGATGCGGCGGTCGATCATGGAACCACCACCGAGGGCAGTCTTCGCTACCGCCTTACACGGCGCCTGGAAACCCATGCCCTGCAGCGCGCCGACCACGTTTTTACGATCTGCAACGGCTTGCGCAACGATATCGTCGCGCGTGGCGTTCCGGCCGAAAAAGTGACGGTGATCGCCAATGGCGTCGATATCGAATCCTTCGCTGTCGGCGGCGAGCCCAACCTCGCGCTCAAGGAGCGCCTGGGCCTGCAAGGCGCGACCGTGATTGGCTTCATCGGTTCTTTTTACGCGTATGAAGGGCTCGATCTCCTTCTTGATGCGCTGCCGCAGATTCTCAGGGGGCGCCCCGAGGTGCGCGTGCTGCTCGTCGGTGGCGGCCCGCAGGATCAGGCGCTCAGGCAACAGCTTGACCGCCTCGGATTGGCCGACAAAGTGGTGTTCACCGGTCGCGTCCCGCACGCTGAAGTCCAGCGCTATTACGATCTTGTAGACGTCCTGGCCTATCCGCGCCATTCAATGCGCCTCACCGAGTTGGTTACACCGCTCAAGCCGCTTGAGGCCATGGCCCAGGGACGCCTGTTTGTGGCTTCCGATGTCGGCGGCCACAAGGAGTTGATCCGCCATGGCGAAACCGGCATTCTTTTCAAGGTCGGCGATGCTTCTGCGCTGGCTGAGGCGGTCTTGCAACTGCTCGCCGATGGTAGCCGCTGGGCGGATTATCGTGCGGCCGGTCGTCATTTCGTCGAACAGGAACGCAACTGGCAGCGTAGCGTCGCCAACTATCAGCGACCCTTTGCGCGTCTGTTCGAGTCAAGGCGCTAGGATGATCAGCCGCGCTCGCCAGCCCGATACTGCGCCGCTGTCGCGGCTTGCGCCAGCCGGCACAGAGCTGGCGGGCGGCCTGAGGACAGTTGCTCTGCGGCAGCGGTCTTCGTCAAAATAAGCAGCAGAAACTCGTTCTCCAGGCCAAGCCGTTGCTGCTCGTCGCTACACGGTAGTCCGCGCTTGCTCGACGCGCGAGTGAGTTCCAGGAGGGCGGCGCTGATCCCGCCGTGGTGTTGACGGCCAGAGATGGAGGGGCATGGATATTTACACATCGTTTGCAGCGAACCTGCTGTTCCCGCTGCACGAAAAACTCAAGAAGCACTCCACGACGGCAGTCAAACTTGAGCTGGAGCGCAGCCAGTGGCTGCCAGCGGAGCAACTACGCGCCCTGCAACTGGCCAGGTTACGCGAGTTCCTTAGCGACTGCGCTGCGCACGTGCCCTACTATCGCGATCTGTTTCGCGCGCTGGATTTTGTTCCCGCCGAGATCACCGCCATTAGCGATCTGGCCCGTTTGCCCGTGCTGACGAAGGATGTCATCCGCCGCGACTTCGACCGCTTACGTTCCAGTGCGCCAGAGGCAGTGCGGCTATTTTCCACGACCGGCTCGACCGGGGATCCCCTGCGCTTCAACATCAGCAAGACCCGCATCAGCCGCGACGTGGCGGCCAAATGGCGTGCCACGCGTTGGTGGGACGTTGATATCGGTGACCGCGAAATGGTGATCTGGTCGAGTCCGATTGAATTGACCCGGCAAGATCGCGTCAAGCAGGTCCGCGATTGGCTATTGCGTACCAGGCTGCTGCCGTCGGCGACGATGTCGCCAACAGATATGGATCGCTTCATTGCGGAAATCTGCCGCTTCCGACCGAAAATGTTGTTCGGTTACCCCTCATCAATGACGCTGATCGCACAACGGGCCGAGCAACAAGGAGTCCCTCTCAACCAGCTCGGCATCAAGGTGGCCTTTTGCACGGCGGAGCGCCTGTATCCACATCAGGCCGATGTGCTGCAACGAGTATTCGGTTGTCCGGTTGCGAATGGCTATGGTGGTCGTGATTCAGGTTTCATCGCCCACGCTTGCCCGCAGGGCGGAATGCACATTACCGCCGAGGATATCGTTGTCGAAATTGTCGACCAACAGGGCAGGCCAGTGCCTGCGGGCGTGCCGGGCGATGTGGTGGTGACCCACCTGTACAGCAGTTGCTTTCCGTTCGTTCGCTACCGCAACGGCGATGTGGCCGTGCTCGACGATGGTCAATGCGCCTGCGGTCGTGGTCTGCCATTGCTGAAAGAGATACACGGCCGTAGCAATGACGTGCTCCTGGCTGAAGACGGTTCGGTAGTGCTCGCCATTGCATTTGCCATGGTGCTGCGGGACATGCCCGGGGTTAATGGCTTCAAGCTGATCCAGGAAACACTGTCATTTTGCCGTCTGCAACTGGTGACTGATGCTAGCTTTCGGCCATCAGCAAGCGAGCAGGAGCTGCGCAGCACTTTCCGTACAAGGCTTGGTGCGGGTGTTCGGCTGGACATCGAATATGTCGAAGCGATCGAGGCAGAGGCCAGCGGCAAGTATCGCTATGTGGAGAGCAAAGTAAGTCAGCAGCAGGTCGCGCAGGCCGGCGGCTGTACTTCTTGAGCACCAGGCAGCCGCAGCTGAATGTAAACGCGGCGTGACGGATTTCCTCGTCGTCGCTACTGGACCGGGATACTCTAGGACCCGTTCTGGTGCCGCCATGCAATTTTCGAAAGCACCGTAGCGAAGGGCGCGTGTGGGGCGAAGGAGCGTGCTCCTGCGGCGCGCGTGTTTGTACTCGGTCGTGCGTTTCGATCGAACGGTTCGCGGTGTATGAAACCTGCTTGAAAAATAATGAAAGGCACCCATGGGAGTTCACTCTTTCGGTTTGAGCTGCATCAGCGTAGCGCTCGTGCAACGTTCAGTTTGCGCGAACTGGCAATGACTGGCGATGCAACGCAAATTGCCGATAGCGGCTCGCTGAGGCCGGTGGTCTGCGTGGTGGGCCCCCTGCCACCACCCTCCGGTGGAATGGCCAATCAGTGTGAGCAACTCGTCCGTCTATTTGGCGAAGAAGGGAGCCGCGTCGAGCTGGTACGTACCAATGCGCCCTACTGGCCAGCCTGGGTGGGGAGGCTGCCGGTACTGCGCGCCGCCGTTCGCCTTTTGCCGTACCTACTGCAACTTTGGCGGGGCGCGGGGCGGGCGCAGGTGATTCATGTCTTCGCTAATTCCGGGTGGTCCTGGCATCTGTTAACGGTGCCGGCGATCTTGATCGCACGCTTGCGGAGCATTCCCGTGATCATCAATTATCGGGGCGGGAATGCGGATTCCTTTTTTTCACGAGCCCCATGGCACGTGCGCTACCTGCTTTCTCGGGTGGCTCTTCGGGTCACTCCTTCAGGATTTCTTCAGGGGGTCTTTTCAAGTTACGGTTTAACAGCCGAGGTCATACCGAACATTATCGATCTCTCCCGTTTTTCGCCAGGCCCGCCACGCGCGTTCGCTTACTCGCCGCATGTGGTGGTGACCCGAAATCTGGAGCCGATCTACGGCATTCCAACCGCGATTCGTGCTTTCGCGCAGATCGTTCCGTCATACCCGCAGGCGCGCCTGACCGTCGCCGGAAGCGGCCCTGAACTCTCCCGTTTGCAGGCGCTGGTCGCCGAGCTAGGCTTGCAGAGCAGCGTTTGCTTCTCGGGTCGCATCGAAAACTCTGAGATCCCGGCGCTCTACGCATCGGCTGATTGCTTGCTGAACCCAAGTACGGTTGATAACATGCCGATCTCCATTCTTGAGGCCTTCGCGAGCGGTGTGCCGGTGGTCAGTACCAGTGCCGGTGGGATTCCCGACATGGTTGAGCAGGGCGTGTCCGGCTTGCTGGTGCCGATAGGCGACCATGATGCCATGGCCCGGGAACTGCTCCGTGTTTTGCAGGATGTCTCGCTGGCTGCAGATTTGCGGCAGGCCGGTCTGCTGCAGGCAGAGAGGTACGCCTGGCCCCGGGTGCGAACGCAGTGGCTGGACGCCTATCGGCGCGTGGCTGGCGCAAGGAGAACATCTTGATTCCGCGTCGGGAAGCTGTTCGTGCTCCCGGTTCCTGCCGTATTGGCACCTTGACCGTCTTTGTACAAGCAGCCGGTTCAGCTTGGCCAGAGGTCTGCGCTAGAGGCATCTGGTTGCCGCTCGCTGCAATCCTCTGCGCTGTGGCTGCCGGTGCGCACTGCCTGGCGGGAGCACCCACCCTGAACAGGGTTCAGGGAGAACGCAATGCGTGATTTGTTGATAGTCGGCATCGTCCTTGCGGCTCTGCCGTTTGCGCTCCGTCATACGTGGATGGCGGTGATGTTGTGGACCTGGATCAGCGTCATGAACCCCCACAGGCTGGCCTACGGCTTTGCGGCCACTGCTCCGATTGCGGCTGTCGCGGCGGGTGCGGCCTTACTTTCGTTGGTCATCACGCGCGACAAATTGCGCATGGCCTGGTCGCCGCCCGTGGTTGCGCTGCTTCTCTTCATGCTTTGGGTGTGTCTGACGACCCTCTTTGCCGTGAATTTGGATGGGTCCTCGAGTCGGCTGAATGACATCCTGAAGATTCAGCTAATGACGTTCGTGGCCTTGATGGCCTTGCACGAACGGAAACACATCGAGGTGTTTGTGTGGGTCATCATGCTCTCGGTTGGTTACTACGCCTTCAAGGGTGGGTTCTTTACGATCATGACCGGTGGCGCACATCGGGTCTGGGGTCCTCCCGGCGGTTTCTTTCAGGACAACAACGCATTCGCGGTTGCCGTGATCATGGTCATCCCGCTGATGAACTACCTGCGCCTGGTCGCTACGAATCAGTGGTTGCGTCGCGGTCTGGTAGTACTGATGTTATTGGCGGCGGCGGCAGCGCTGGGCACACAGTCACGCGGAGGTCTGGTGGCAATATCTGGCATGGCCATGGTGTTCTGGTATCGCTCCGATCGGAAGTTTGCAGTTGCCGTGGTAATCCTGATTGTCGCCGTTGCCTTGATTTCCTTCATGCCAGGCTCGTGGGAAGCGCGAATGGCGACCATACAGACCTACGAGCAGGATGAGTCCGCCTCAGGGCGACTTGACGCTTGGCGGACAGCCATCAACATCGCCAATAGCCGAGTCACGGGCTTGGGTTTCTCGATGTATGACTGGGCTACGGCTGCGATATATGCCCCGCCGGAGGTCTCCATAATACGGGCAGCACACAGCATCTTCTTCGCCGTGCTGGGCGAGCATGGTTATATCGGCCTGTTCTTGTTTGTGCTTATCTGGTGGCTGACCTTCCGCGTGGCGGCGCAAACGCGCAAGCAAGCCGCTAACCGACCAGAGGCGGCGTGGGTTCATACCCTGGCCGGGATGTGCCAAGTCTCGCTGGTAGGTTATCTGGTCGGCGGGGCATTCCTGAGTCTTTCCTATTTCGACGTGCCCTACAACATCATGGTCATTCTGGTGGTCAGTCAACGGTGGTTGAACGAGCACCCGGCGCAAGAAACACCTGCCGGCTTCTCGTCTGTACAGCCTTCTCAAGCAACGCTTCCAGCGAACACCACGCCGCAGGTGCTGACATGATTGTGAAAACTCTTGCTCGAGTGCTGGCGCCCGGAGGGCCCCGAGGACGCCTGTCGATCCTGATCTTTCATCGTGTCCTCGCACATCCGGATTCGGTTATGAGGTGTGATCCGGACGCCGCCCAGTTCGAACTGATCATTGGCTGGTTGAAGCAGTGGTTTAACGTTCTTCCGCTGGACGAGGCGGTCGCGCGGCTGAACGCGCATTCGCTGCCGCCGCGGGCTGCGGCAATTACTTTTGACGATGGCTACGCCGACAATTACGCTGTCGCCATGCCGATACTTCAGCGGCATGGTTTGAGCGCAACTTTTTTTGTCGCAACCGGCTATCTCGATGGCGGACGAATGTGGAACGACACGCTTGTCGAGGCGGTTCGCCAGTGTGGCAATAGAAGGCTTGATCTTTCGGATGAAGGGCTCGGGACGCATGACTTGAACTCGGACGAAGCGGTTCGCCAAGCGATCGACGCCGTTCTTAAGCTTGTTAAATACCGAGACCCTGAAGAACGTATCAAAGCGGCCACTTACGTTGCCAAGGTCTCAGGCGCCAGATTGCCGACCGATCTGATGATGACCTCGGAGCAAGTGAAGAAGATGCGTCGTGCCGGTATGACGATAGGTGCGCACACCGTCACGCACCCGATTCTCGCCCGCTTGTCGCCCGATGACGCAAGGGCGGAGGTTGCCGAGAGCAAGCAATTCCTGGAGTCCCTGCTGCAGGAGCGGGTAGGCTTGTTTGCCTATCCCAATGGGAAACCGGATGTCGACTATCGGGCGGTGGACGCCGACATGATTCGCGGCCTGGGTTTTGATGCTGCGGTGACCACAGCGTGGGGAGTGGCCGATGCGCGGAGTGACTTGACGCAACTGCCTCGTTTCACGCCGTGGGATCGAACCCGATTTCGTTTCGGCACAAGGCTCGCCAGGAACTTGTTGCAGAACAGATGGTTGCGATCAGGGCAACTGGCCTCGTGATGCCAGGCGGTGTCTTCCCGCTGGCAATGGGGCAGTGCGCGTCGCGCCGTGCACCCGCTCTCCCGCGCCGCGGCAGGAAGCTCGACATGGGCCCAATCTTCCCGCAATGAAGTGCGGGCTGGTGTAGTGCCGCACTGCGCACTCGGCACTGCGCTCTTCGCACGCCAAGCTCCGCATTCCGCACTCCTCATTCCGCATTCCCGACAAGTCTTTCAGCAAACCAACAGCTGCGCGAAAGCCATGCGGTAGCCGGAATTGATAGCGTCCATATTGCGTGCAACACACACGAAAAGGCCAAGACCGCCCTGGCCGCGCTGAGCGAGGCCCTTTCTTTTCTGATCGACCTTGGCTCCGGAGAGCGGACCTCGATGCCGAAGTTCGGTGAAGCCATGCGCTCCTTCGTCGTCAAGGCCCTGGCCATCGCCGAAGTGCATCCGGAAATTCTCCCCGGCAGCCTGAGCTTGAAGAATATCGCGTCGACGTCCACCTCATCGAAGCGCTCTACCCCATTCGCTAGGCCATCGAAACCCTCGTCCGCCGGATCGAAGACAGCTATTTCGCCGCCGGCGGCGAAGCCTACGGCAGCGCCTTGCTGGTGTACCAGTACGCCAAAGTCCACCACATCCACACCGGCGCACTCGAACAAACCCTCGACGGTTCATGACTTTCATGATCGGGGTAGGGGTGGTCTGCGCGTGTCATGACCGTTTGTCGGCAGCACGCCCGCGAGACTGCGCTCGAAGCTGTGTTCATGCCGACGGCGTTACTGGCGGAGCGGCCTCCAGCGTCACCTGTAAGCGGCTGTTTGGACTGATGGTCCTACTCGCGAGTTGGGTGACGAAGGATGTCTTCCAGTTGTCGCGCCGGTTGCGTGGGTCGTCGCTGCCGATCGCGAAGCCGGCGAAGTTTGCGCCGAAGTCGATTTGCGGTGGGCTTTGCCCCGGCGCCGGCTGCTCCGGCCACGCCTGCGGCGCCGCAAAGGTCAAGGGCAGGCGGGTCGGCAGCCTTGGAACCTCTGGCCATGGGAGGCCATTCATCCTTTGGCCGATCTTCGATGCATCCCAAAAAGTGATTCGTTTGTCGGCATCGATGTCGGCAAGCAGGAGTGGATCGATCCGGGACCAGGCGGCAAATCCATCGTCTGTCCCAGTCGCAGTGCGCTGAATTAGCGTCACATCAGCCCATTCCCAGGTACCGTTGCCGTTGCTGTCACCGACGTAGCCGACCACGTGCTGGCCGTCGCGGTCGACGCCGGCCAGGGACTGCGCGTTGATCGACACCTGCTGGATATCGAGTATCTGCTGCGCGCCGTACGGGGCCGTCGCCGGTACGCTGGCGACGAG
>Ga0075156_10000382_pt1 | contig 22649 bp, 22 predicted proteins | sample JI81AbrownDNA_FD_70966 | JGI IMG/M metagenome (GOLD analysis project Ga0075156, IMG submission 70966) | Wastewater effluent complex algal communities from Wisconsin, to seasonally profile nutrient transformation and Carbon sequestration -... | ecosystem: Engineered > WWTP > Effluent > Algae...
TCGCGGTGGGCGCGTTCGAGGACCCGGTGCACCGTGGGCCGACCGCGGCGGGTGTCGGAGGCGTCGATGACGTCGTCGTGGATCAGGGCCGCGGCCTGGACGAACTCCATCGCGGCGGCGAGGCGGACCGCGCCGTCGGCATCGGGGCGACCGGCGGCGCGATAACCGACATACAGCATGAGCGGGCGGAAGCGTTTGCCGCCGCGCAGGAGCACGCGGATCGGGCCGAGCAGATCCTCGGCCTCGGGGTTGAGCTCGGCGAGGTCAGCGCCGCCGCGCGCCACCTGAGCCTCGACCGCCGCGTCGATGCGGGCGCGCAGCCCGGCGAGGTCGAACGCGGCCATGGGTGACGGCTCCTTTTCCTGGTGGCGTCTCACCCTAACCGCCTCGCACCCGGCGCTCGTGCGGCCCACGTATCCTTGGGCACCGTGTCAATCCCCGCTGACCTGCGCGCCTCCCGCCCGAGCGTCAGTTTCGAGTTCTTTCCGCCCAAGGACGATGCCGGCGAGGCCGCGCTCATGGACGCGATCCGCCGGCTGGAGCGAGTGCGGCCGGACTTCGTGTCGATCACATATGGCGCGGGCGGCTCGAGCCAGGATCGCACCGTCTCGGTGACCGAGCGGATCGCGCGCGAGACCACGCTGACTCCGCTCGCGCACTTGACCTGCGTCGGTGCCTCGGTCGCGCAATTGCGCCAGGTGGTGGGGCAGTATGCCGCGGTCGGCATCCGCAATATCCTCGCGCTGCGCGGGGATCCGCCGCGGGGAGGGGATGGCACGTGGACTCCGCATCCCGACGGGCTCTCGCACGCCGATGACCTGGTGCGGCTGATCAAGACGCTGGGGGATTTCACCGTCGGCGTCGCCGCCTTCCCCGATGTGCATCCGGAGTCGGCGAGTCTGGAGGATGACGTCGAGGTGTTGGTGCGCAAGGCCGATGCGGGCGCGGAGTTCGCGGTCACCCAGATGGTCTTCGATGCCTCGACCTATCTGCGCCTACGTGATGCGGTCGCCGCGCGCCGGGACCTGCCGATCACGCCGGGGCTGATGCCCGTGACGAATGTGAAGCAGATCGCGCGCATGTCGGAGCTGATGGGGACCCCCTTGCCGGCCGGGCTGGTGACGCGCCTCTCGGCTGTTGACGGTGATCCCGAGGCGGTGCGCGCCGTCGGGGTCGAGATCGCGACCGAGTTGGCGCAGCAGATGCTGGCCGACGGCGCCCCCGGGCTGCACTTCATCACGATGAACCGCTCGACCGCCACGCTCGAGGTGTACGAGAACCTCGGCCTGCCCGCCCCCGCCCCCCGCCCGTCGAGAGGACACTAACCACCCGTCGAAAGGACACTCGGGACCCGTCGAGAGGACACTAACGCCCCGTCGAGTGGCGCCCGTGTCCTCTCGACGGCCCCAGAGTGTCCTTTCGACGGGGGAGGGAGGTTGGGGTTAGCGGCGGGAGGCGGCGGACGCGATCCCGAGCCAGGTATGCCGATTGCCCGCCCAACACCAGCCCACCTTCGGCGCGCCTCGGTTGGAGCGGCCGTCCCGGCCGGTGCCGCCGCTGATCCAGACGGCCGGTGTTCGGGCGTCAAGCCGGCCCCTCGCGCCCCGGATCCGCGAGCCGGTCGTCATGAAGCAATGGTTGGGCTGCAACATGTCTGGGGCTTGCAGCAGCCAACTGATGCCCTCGGAGATCGTCAAGGGTGTCCGCCCGGCGGCGGCCAGTTGCGGTGCCACCTCATCAGGGCTTTGATTCCGATACTCATCCCCGCGCTGCGGGTCGCCCATGACATAAAGCGGCGCATCGGGCACCTCGACGCCCTCGATGGGTGCGAAAGCGTCGAGGTCGCTCAGGTCCACGACAACAAACCCCGCCTTGCCATCGCGGGTCAGCAGCGGCGTCAAGGCGGATGGGGGGACAAGGCTCGGATGGATGACCAGCACGTCGCCGGGGGACAGGACGAGGTCTTGAGCGAGGCCTCGAAAGGCCTTCTCCGACATCGCGGCACGGGCCGGGACGCCGAGGGCGATGAGGGTGTTGAGTGGGGTGGGCAGCGGCATACGGCTCCTGCGGCAAGGGAAGGGGTCGTGGTCAACGCGCGGCAAACCGCCGCTGTTCCCACCGCGTAGATGCTCGCCGCCCACACCGGGCAGGCAGTCGGCAATGCCAGCCACCATCTAAGGGTCCTCGCGCAGGCAGGTCTGGTCCAGGAGGCGCCCGAACTCGCGAGGGACCGGCGCGAGCCTCTGCATCCGCGAGACGATTGCGCTGATGGCCGCACTGCACACGATCGCGTGCTGCGCGGTGTGTTGATCGGGCCCTATCGGCCGGGCTACCCGCTGCCCGACATGCCGATGGCTATGCCGGTGGACCATCCGCCCGCCGAGCAGCCCGACGGTCAAGCCCGACGGCGCAGTGCAGTGACCTTTCGACGGGGTCAGAGTGTCCTTTCGACGGGGGTCAGGGGGTCAGGGGGCCGGTGACCACTGGGGGTCGCGGCCGGACAGGGCCACCAGCCGGTCGATGGCAGGGGCGTCGGCCGCGACGGAGACCCGGGCAGCAAAGGACTTGCCCTCGCCCTGGAAGTCCGGCGTGAGCATCTGGTCGGCGAAGGCGATCGAGCCCTCGACGGCATCGGGCGCCGGCGCCCAGCCCTGGCCCGTGGCGACGGCGAGATCCCAGCCGTGGACCTGGTACTCCCACAAGGTCATGGCCAGCGCCATCCCTCCCGGCATCGCATTGCCGTCGGCAAGGGTGAGGTCGCGGTCGGCGCCACCAGCGGCGATGCCTGCGGCGATCTGCTCACCGGCCGCGCGGACTTGGCTGCTTCCCGTGCCTTCGACCGTGATCCCCGCGGCGTCCGGGGCCTGGCCGGCCGAGTCGCTGAAGCCGGCCCCGAAAGCCGTGGACCAGCTCACGACATGGCTCCGCAGATCGGCGACGGTGTAATCGGTGCAAGGGGTCGGGTCGCCATCCGCGCCGTCGGGCAGCGCATCTAGCAATACCGCGATGGCGTTCAGGACGGCGCGGGTCTCGGCAGCGGTGGCGTTCGCATCTGGGCTCATGGATCGACAATAGGCGTCCGGGCCGGGATGACGGCGTGAAGACTCGCGACACCTTCGCGGGCAGCAGGTGACCATAGGCCGTCCACATGTGCCCAATACCCATCCGCGCCGAGGCAGGCCACCCCCGCCCCGCCCGTATGCCGTGCGCCCACGCCTCGTCGACGTCTTCGAGCAGCGGGGCCGCGCGTTGGAAAACTCACCACCTCATGGAACCCGCTTTGGTGGGGGCAGCTCCACCACGCCTGTGCGCTGCCTGGCAAGTTGCTTCGATCGCCGTGGCGGCAGCCGAGCGGCCGGACATGACACGGGTGGGCGAGCTCGCGGCATACGTAGCCCTGAGCGTGCGCGCTCTTCGGCGTAGCGCCCTACATCGCGAACTCCTGCTGGTGAAAGCCGCGGCAACGGCAACGGTGAATCGCCACGATGCGTTGGGCGCCGATCTGCCGGCCCTCAGGTGAGTCCAGGTGGCGCGTCGGGTTGTCGTCGTTGGTGCCATTGACAGATGGACCATGGACCATGGACGGCAGCGCCCCATTCTTGTTGCTGCAATCCTTCTGATGCTTCTTGGCATTCCGCCCGCGAGTGCTAACTGGTCAGGGGCAACTGGCCTGACGGGGTGCGGCTGGGGCTCACCGGTCAATATGGCTGATGGCGGGACTCACTGGTTTCACTACATCGACCTTAGGTCGCAGGTTTCGTCCGCCGTCAACTACTCGCGGGCTTACAACCTTGACCCGACCGACTTGGTGACTGGCTACGACTCAAGCCTTGATTCTGCGACGGACGTTATCGTTCGCGATCAGGACTATGTGGACTATTGCGGGATCACCTGGCATTCGCCGACGAGCGGAGGAACGATTGGTCTCGCGACCTGCGACAGCCGGACAGGCCTGAAGTGTGAACAGCACACCGTCAGATTCGATCTATCCTACATCGCTAATGCGACGACGAGCGAAGAGCGCGGACTTGCCTGTCACGAATTGGGCCACTCGGTGGGCCTGACCCATCGCGATTCCGAATGCGGATGCATGAAGTCTTCCGCACCAATGCCAGCGTACTACACAGATCATGACAATTCTCACCTGAAAAGTGCCTACAGAGAAATACCGGAGGAGTGACCAAGAATGAAGCCACGCGCAGCAATCCTTGCCTTCATGATGACCTTCTCGCTTGTGACCGGCTGCTCCGGAGGCAGCCCGAAGGTCGTCGATCAGTTGCAGAATCGCCGGGTGGCGAGCACCCGCACACAGCCATACGACTCGTTCTCCGACCTGCTCCCCAACCACACCTACCGCATGGGCGAAGGCCCGGAGTTTCGGATGAGCGACGTGGTCGTCCTGGGGAGTTTGGGTGCGGTGGCTGCAGGAAAGGCCTATAGCGCCGAAGAATCACCGCGTGGGGTCGAGATTGATTTTTACTCCTCCGAGGCGGCCTGGCGGACCTACCACGTGCAGATCAAGGTCGACAAGGTGCTGGCTGGCAGCTTGCGGGGCGATGCTCCCACGATGGGACTTGCCCTTGGCGGCGATGCCGATATCGATGGCGTCACCAAGGACCTGAGGGACCTGGGCAAGGTCGTCGTACTGCTGCGGCCCTCTCCAGTCTTCGACTACGCCCCGGGCCTGCTCGGAAGCACCGAGGACGGTGCGTTCATCGGTCAGGTCGATGCGTCCGGGCGGGTCACTTTCCCCGTCTTGAGCAAAGATGAGGCACGATCTCTGGCACCAGATTTGACGGTCGATGACATCACCGCAGCGGCGGCCGAACCTGACGTCTCGGTCCTCCTCGACGCGTCGGGGTCGAGCGTCATCTCCGAGCGACCTGCGGCCGGCTGACTCCGCCGCCGGCTTCCTGGCTGCGAATACCTCCTCCCGCGTGCGAGCAGGTGGGCCCGTTCAGCGCGCGACCTCAGCCACCTGCCCGCCGGTCATCTCGATCAAGTCCGCGAAGGTGGTCTGGAAGACCGTGTGGGAATGGCCGCCCGCGGCCCAGATGTGCTCGAAACGCGCAAGGTCGGTGTCGACGATGGTGCGGATCGGGGCCGGGTGACCGAGCGGTGCGACGCCGCCGATCGCCATACCGGTGTGGGTGCGGACGAAGTCCGGGGTCGCGCGATCGAGGCGGTCCAGCCCCAGGGCAGCCGCCAGGTATGCCGTGTCCACCCGGTGCCCACCGGAGGCCATGACCAGCAGGGGCAGCGCCGAGCCGTCAGGCGCGACCGCCGTGAAGATCAGGGAGTTGGCGATCTCGGCGGGGGTGATGCCAAGCGCGTCGGCGGCGGCCTGCGCCGTCTTGACGGCATCCGGCAGCACCCGGAAATCGGGGTCATAACCCTGCTCGGCGAGCGCACTCCGGACGGCGGACACGGCGGCATGGGAGGTCAGGTCGAGACTCACCCCGCCGACTGTAATGGGCGGCTCGCACGCGGGTGTCGGCCGGCCCGGATTAGGGTTCACGCCGTGGGCAGTTCCTCGACGACCCGGCTGCAGCCGCGCCTGGTGCACCAGACCGTCTTGCGTCTCGGCGAACGCATCCACGCGCGTTTCCCCGCGCGGGGCCTGAATCGCGTCGCCGAGCAGTTGGCCGAGCTAGCGGCGGAGGTCGAGGAGCGCGGGCCGGGGTTGCGGCGACGGATGCTGTCGGTCTCCTGGTTCGTGCGGATGATCGGGCTCGTGGTGCTCGTGGGCACCGGCTTCTTGTTGCTCATCACGATCCGGGATGCGATCCGGCACGGCCCGGATCAGTCCTTTGAGTGGGTGCCGCTGATTGAGTCGTTGATCAACGATCTCGTTTTTGCCGGCATCGCGCTCTTCTTCTTGATGGCGCTGCCCGAGCGCATCCAGCGGCGTGAACTCCTCGCAACTCTGCATCGTCTCCGCTCGCTGGCGCATATCGTCGATATGCACCAGCTCACGAAGGACCCCGAGCGGTTGCGGCCCGACTTCGTCAAGACGTCGATGTCGGCCGACCCCGGCCTGGACCGGGACGAACTCGAGCACTATCTCGACTATTGCTCGGAACTGCTCAGTCTGATCGGCAAGGTCGCCGCCCTATGCGCCGAGGAGTCCGAGGATGCGGTCGTGCTCGACACCATCAGCACCATCGAGGCGATGACCACGGACATGTCCGGCAAGATCTGGCAGAAGATCTCGCTGCTCCCCAGATGAGCCGGCCCACGCGGCGCAGGGGGACCTGTGGGAACTCACCTCAGCCGCGGAAGGCGACCCACTGCGCCTGCATCCGGGAGATCTGCCCGGCCGAGAAGGTGTTCATGCAGGCGGCGTCGGTGCAGTCCATGAGTTCTTGATCGGGTCCAGGCCGCTGGAGTTGGCGCACGAGTCGCGACCGGTGGGGCAGCTGAAGGCGGCCGAGGCCTCCGCCGGCGTGTCGTCGACGAAGTCCCAGTGGCCGACCTCGTGGGTCGCGGTGTCGCCGAGGTTGTATGGCGAGGCGCTGCCGCCGGGCAGGGACTGGTCGAGCAGCACGACGCCGTCCATCGCGTCATACGAACTCTTGGGGAAGGTCGCCCAGCCGAGCAGGCCGCCGCCGAGGCTGGCGGTATAGACGTTGAGGTCAGCCATGGTGGGTGAAGCTGTCGCCGCTCGGAGGCTTGACCCGTCCGTCCGTGGCGACCGTCAGGCCCTTGGCTGCCGCGGCGGTTGCCCGCCTGGCTCGCGCGGGCGGTGTTGACGGCGTCGGTGTGCTCAACACAGGCCGGTTCGTCGGCCCCGGGGCGGGCGGAGGCGGAGGGTGCGGCGATGCCGGAGCCGGCAACTGCGAGGAGGCCCGCGGCAACAACGCTGGTGCGGCGGTGAATGCTGATTGGGTGTTGCCCATTCGGTGGGGGGAAGCCGCGATCAGCGACCGCCTGCCATCATCGCGCACTCTCGGGCGGGTGGCTACGGATAGGTAATGACCACTTTGCGCCCCGGGGTTGACGTGCGTGCCTGGTGGGGGAGTAGAGTCAAAAATAGAACAGATGTTCGACGAACTGAGGTTCGATTGCGCCAACTCGAGCCGTCCGTGGTGGGTCCGTCGGCCCACCCACGCGGCTGACCCGACCATGAAGGAGTGCCCGCTGATGGCCCGCCGCTATGACGAACCGGTCGACGTCCAGTCCCGAGACGAGGTGATGTCCGCCTTCATCTGGCGGGGCCGGTTGTATGCCGTGCGCGGCGTCCTCGATCAGTGGACCGAGCGCCGCGCGTGGTGGCAGGACCCCGTCGGGGCCCCGCGTGCCGGGGAGCGCACCGTATGGCGGGTCGAGGCCAGCGCCGGGCGTTGCGCCGGCAGCGGCGTCTATGACCTCGGTCTCGACACCGATGCCGCGGCCACCGCGCCGACGTGGACCTTGCTGCGTGTGCAGGACTGACGACCGCCTCGAAAAACGATGCAGGAGAAGGAGATTCGATGCCCGATGCAATGGTGATGGACACGCGCGACAGGCCGGAGTTGGAATCGGCCGCGAGGCGGGAGCCTCGTGCGAGGCCGAGGATGGATAGGGCGGCCACGACGAACGGGGAGCGGCTTGAGGCGAGCCGCGTGGCCTCGGCGCTGGACTTGCTGGACGGATCGAGCGCCAGCCTGATCGAGGCCAGCCATGCGCCCGCGATCGCGCAGCGCCATGCGATGGCGCAACTTGCTGCTCTGCGCGCCGCCGCGGCGGTCCTGGCGATCCGCGGCCCGCAATTGATCGGCATGCGCGCCAGCAGCGGCCCGCGGAACCTTTGGGAGTTGCTGCCCGTGGTCGCGCCGGAACTGCACGAGTGGGCTGCCTTTTTCGCTGGTTCCGCGGCCCGGCGCGGGGCGGTGGACGAAGGCCGTGGTGTCGTCTCGGCGCGGGAGGCCGATGATCTGGTCCGGTCGGCTGCCGAACTCAACGCCCTCGTGCGTCGCATGCTCGGCCTGACCCGCATCACCGAGCCGCTGCGCCTGACCCCAGCCGTACTGCCCTGAGCTGCGCCGTGGTCCTCACTGCCACCAGTGCTGGTCATCGCTACCGCTCGGGCGCGGTGCGTTAATCACATAGCTGAGGCTGCCGACCAGCCATACGGCCGAGGCGGGGCCAGGTGCCCGTAGCGTCGAAAAGCAAGAGCCAGGAGTATGCCGGGAGGGCGCCGCCGATGAGCAGGCAAGCCAGCGCGTAGGCAAGCACAACGCACCACGTGAGGGGGAGTACCAGGTGCCGCGCGCAGAGCAGCGCGAGGCCAAGGCCGGCGAGGAAGTGCGCTGGTTCTCGCCATAGTGCTCCGTATTCCGGATGGATGAGGGCGCCGGGGACAAGCAGGATGTTCCCGTATGCCGTCACCATGGCAAGCGCTATCGCGCGAGCGGGCCGCAGGTCACGGGCAGAGGTGCGCTCCAGGACGGGCTCGGGGGAATCGATCACGGATCCGCCGGTGACCCCGGCGACAACGGCGATCAAGGCACTGGCCACCAAGGGCACATCGATATTCCCCAGGGCAGGGCGCAGCGCGGGAATCTGAGTCCGCGTCGCAGGTCAGCCACGCGAGATAGCCCTGCGCAATCGCATCCGCGATCTCGACGTCATCGACGTTGGGATTGCCGAGATAGAAGCCGGCGGCGTCCTGTGACGCTATTCGGGTCTCCTGCCACCGAGGTGGAGTGGCGAGCCAATCGGGGCGTTCAGCCTCCAAGGTGTCCACAACCTCCCGCACGTGATCGAGTGTTCTGGCATGGTCCCGCCAGACGCAGACCGAACCCGAACACGTCCGGACCGATGAGAGACTCGCGGGCTCCGCCCAGCGCAGCGCCGGGCCCATAGCCAGAACCACTCCGGCCACGGCCACGGCGATGCCTGAGGCAACAAACGCTCGACGTGCACGACGCGGCTGGAGGGCGAGGAGTGCGGCCAGACGCCAGCGTTTGCGCGGGCCGTGGCGCACGCTGAGGCGAGGCAAACCGCGGCATACGCGATCGTCGGCCAGGTTGCGGATGCCGCGAATTGAAGGACATTGACGCCTTGCGCATGTCGCGCCGACCGGGTCGGCGCAAGGGGACTCGCCGGGCTGCGGTCACGGGCACCGTCCAAGCCCGCGGTCACAAGAATGAGCGGCAGGGCTAGCTAGGCCGAAGGCATTGGTCGCAGCCAAGGCAGTTGACGCCGCACCGCCGACCCAGCTCTGATTCGCGGTCAGGTTCACCACGGCGATGGCGGCGGCAAGGGGAGCGCCGTAGCGAGTCCAACTGACCCGGAGCAAGGCGAGATAGGCCCTGATCATCGTCTTCCGGCGAGCAAGCTCAGGAAGCCGCGCTCCAATCGCACGGCCGGCGAGGCATCCTCGAGAGCGCCTGCGCGTAGCTGTTGGGCGGTGCCGGTTAAGACCATCAGACCCTGGTCGATGACGGCGACGGCGGGGTCGAAGAAGTCCACTTCGCCGAGCTCATGGGTGCTGAAAACCACGGCGCAGTCTTTGGCGGTGGCATGAATGAGGTCGCGCAGACCTGAGCGTTGTTCGGGATCGAGGCCGACCGTCGGTTCGTCAAGGAGAAGGAGCTGAGGCTGAGCGACGATGGCGCAGGCCAGGGCGAGGCGTCGCCGCATACCTCGCGCATGTGCCCTGGCATTCGCGGGTCTTGTGGGAGATAGCCGATGGCCGCGAGTTGGGCGCGACCCCAGCCGTCGACCATCGCGACCTCGCCGAGGCGAATCGACCCACTCCACGGCCGCAGATCTCCAACAAGAGAGCGGATCAACGTCGTCTTGCCCGCACCATTCAGTCCGATCAGCGCCGTAATGCCGGGCTCGAAGGTACACGTGATGTCAAAGAGCACCTGGCGTCGGCCGTATCCCTGCCTCAGGCCCTCGATGGCGACGTCAGTACCTGGCACTAATCCAGCCGGTTCCGCTGCCGGTGTTCGGACGATCCGTGACGCGCACGTCGAAGTGATACTTGGCGTTTGGCCACGAGAGACCGACAACGCCAAGTTGCGGATCGCAGAACCGAATTCCGGATTCACTCGTGACGACGGCGTCCGGCAGTCCAGGGCGATGCCGCATGAATTGGAACCTATATCGATTGTTGCAGTACCCAGACGGGGCGTCCGTCCAGACGGCACCTGTGCTCGCTGAGGGAAGCGATGCATCGTTCGCCGAACTCGATGGAAGCCCTTGGTTTCCATAGATGAAGGCGTTGAAATTCTGCTTGTACTCGGCGCCGAGCGCTGGCGCGGAGATCAAACTAAGGGCAGCAGCCACGCCGAGGGCACGCCCCCCCATTTCAGATGATGAAGCATGTCGAGCTCCTTTGAGGTGGACGAACGTGGCGCCGCCATGAGGAACGCTAGAAGATGCTTCTGAGGTGCGCAACCGCACGGAGGGGTTGGCATCAGAAGTCAGGAACCAATGCATCGGGCTGTCGCGGGTGCAGCCCGGCTCCGGCCGGGCGCTCCGGCGAGAGAGCGTGGGCCCGCCCGCGCTGGTGGTGCGCCGCGGCACCACCAGCCTGCTCAACTCCGGACGACAGTATCCCAGAAATAGAACGTGTGTACTATTCTGGTGTCTTCGTCGAAGGAGGCCCATGTCTGAGTTCGCCCACCTGCACCTCGCCTCCGGCTTCTCCATGCGGTATGGCGCGGCGCAGCCCGAAGCGCTGGTCGAGCGTGCCGCGCAGTATGGCCAGCCGGCCATCGCCCTGACCGATCGCGACGGCCTGTATGGCGCGGTGCGCTTCGTGCAGGCGGCAGCCAAGGCGGGGCTGGGCGCCGTCCTCGGCGTCGACCTGGCGATGGCCCGCGGCATCCTCGATTCGCCACCCGACCCGCGGATCCGACCCTCGCGCACGCCCGCCCGTGGTGGCGCGATCGTCGATCCGCGCCTGCCCCGAGTCACGGTGCTCGCCGCCGGGGCCGAGGCGGCCCATGACCCCGGAATCGCCCGTGGCGCCGGCTGGGCCGCCCTGTGCCGCCTGGTCACCGACACGCATCTGCGCGGTGAGCGCGGCAATCCGGTCAGCGCCCCGCACCGGATCGCCGAATTCGCGGGAGGCATGACCGAACCCGGTGGGAGAGGGCAGGGACTGGCCGGAAACGTCAGCGAGATGGGGGGAGGGGGGTCGGCGCGATGGCTGGGTCTAGCGGGAAGCGGAGCGAGCGCCAGCGAGCGACGCGGATGGATTCTCGCGCCGACCCCCCTCCCCCCATCTCGCGACGACGGACCGCCTCGGCTCATCACCCTGCTCGGCCCGGACTCCGATGTCGGGCGGGCGGTGCTGCGCAAGGACCACGCCAGCGCCAGGGCGCTCATCGAGGCCTGGCGTGCGATCCTGCCGCGCGACGGGTTGGTCATCGAGATTGTTTGTCATGGTGGCCCGGACGGCACGCCAGGGTCGCGCAATCATGCCGCCCGAATGCTGAATCTCGCGGATGCAGAAGGGATTCCGACGATCCTGTCGGCGGCGGTGCGGCATATTGATCCGGTCGATGCCCGGATCATCGACGTCCTGGACGCGGCCCGCCGCCTGGTGCTGCTCGATCGCCGCCACCTTGACCGGGTCTCCGAGGCTGGCCATCTGGCCACCACCGCGACCATGCACCGGATCGCCCGCGAGGTCGCCGAGCGGGCCGGGCACACGACATACGAACGCGCCGACCGGCTGATCGCCGACACCCTCGCGTTGGCGATGCGCTGTGCCCAGCATCCGCGCCGCGACCTCGGGATCGGCGCGGTGCACCTGCCGGAGCCGCGGATCCTCGGCATACCCGAGGGCACCGACCCGCAGCGCGTCCTCGACGAACGCTGCCATGCGGCGATCCTCACTCGCTATCCGCACGCCGGCGAAGGCGAGCGGCGCGCGGTGGAGAGCAGGCTGCGCGAAGAGCTGGATGTCGTTGCGGCACTGGGCTATCCGACATACTTCATGACCGTCGCCACGGTCGTCGACCTGATCCGCGAGATGGGGGTGCGGGTGGCCGCGCGCGGCTCTGGCGCCGGCAGCCTGGTCAATTATCTGCTCGGGATCAGCGGGGTCGACCCGATCCGCTACGACCTGTTGATGGAGCGTTTCTGCTCCCCGCTGCGCGCCGAACTGCCCGATATCGACATCGACGTCGAATCCGCGCGCCGCACCGAGATCTACGAAAAGATCCTCGACCGCTTCGGCGGCGAGCGGGTCACGTGCGTCTCGATGATGGATACCTACAAAGTGCGCCATGCCGTGCGCGATGTCGGAGCCGCTCTCGGTATGCCGCCCGCAGACATCGACGAGATCGCCAAGTCCTTCCCCCACATCCGGGCGCGCGATGCGCGGCAAGCGATCGCCGACCTGCCGGAATTGCGCCGGCGCGGCCTGGACGGCCCACAGTTGAGCACCTTCTTCGACCTTGTCGAGGCGCTTGACGGGCTGCCGCGACATATTGCGCTGCACCCGTGCGGCGTGATCCTCTCCAATGGCACATTGCTCGATCGCACCCCGGTGGAGGCGAGTTGGCTGGGCTTCCCGATGAGCCAGTTCGACAAGGACGATGTCGAGATCCTCGGCCTGCTCAAACTCGATGTCCTCGGCATCCGTATGCAGTCCGCGATGGCCTATGCCGTCGGCGAAATCGCCCGCACCACAGGAGAATCCGTCGATCTGGATGATCGCAGCCAGGTGCCGCTCGATGACGAAGCGACCTTCGCGATGATCCGCACGACGCATACGCTCGGCTGTTTCCAGATCGAGAGCCCGGGACAGCGGGAGTTGATCGGCAAATTCGGGCCGGTGCGTTTCGAGGACCTCATCATCGACATCTCCCTCTTCCGCCCCGGCCCGGTCAAATCCGACATGATCCGGCCCTTCCTCGAAGCGCGGCACGGGTGGAGCGAGGCGCAATATCTGCACCCCAGCCTGATCCCGTCCCTGCAAGAGACCGAGGGCGTGGTCGTCTTCCACGAGCAGATGTTGCGGATCATCTCCGAGACCACCGGTGTCTCCCTCGCCCAGTCCGATGAGGTGCGCCGGGCGATGGGCAGCGCCAAGGGGATCGAGGAAATCGAGCTCTGGTGGCGGCCGGCGGCGGCGGCGCGCGGCTATCAACCCGAGCACGTGGACCGAATCTGGGCCGTGCTCAAGGCCTTTGCCTCCTTCGGTTTCTGCAAGGCCCATGCCGCGGCCTTCGCACTGCCGACCTATCAGAGCGCCTGGCTCAAGACCCACCATCCGGCTCACTTCCTGGCCGGAGTCCTCACGCACGACCCGGGCATGTATCCCAAGAGACTCATCCTCGACGATGCGCGTGTCCACGGCATCGGGGTGCTCGGGCTCGATGTCAACCTCTCCGGCGCCGAATATCGCGTCGAGCGGATCGAGGAGGCCGCCGTCCGGCTCGTCCCCCTGGGGCAGTCCTGGCAGGCACCCGGTCCGCGCGATCCCGACATGGCCGATGGCACCGGGTGGGGGATCCGCCTGTCCCTCGGCGATGTCAACGGCATCAGCGGCGCCGAGGTGGCTCGGATCGTCGCCGGGCAGCCGTATGCCAGCCTGGCCGACTTCTGGCATCGCGCCCAGGTCTCCCGCCCCATCCTCGAAAAGCTCGTCCTGGCTGGCGGTTTCGACACCCTCTATGCCCTGGGATCCAGCGCCGGCGGGCTCGGCCGGCACGGCCGCATCACCCGTCGCGACCTGCTGCTCGGGGTGGCCGAACTCGAGCGGTGGGACCGCGGCATCCGCACGGGGAGGCGGCGGGCGCGCCCGGCGCGCGTGGTGACCGACGCTCTGGCATCCGGGGCGGACCCGCGGGACCTGGCGGCGGCGCAATCGCAGGGTGCGGCGCCGGTGGTGGCGCAGCCGGTGCAATTGGCCCTCGACCTCGACGACGAACCCCAACTGGATGCCGGTTCGGGACTGCCGGATATGGCTGTGCCGGAACGCATTCGCGCCGAACTCGACATCCTCGGACTGGACGCGACGGGGCATGTCATGGACTTCTATGCCCCGATGTTGTGCGCCTTGGCGGTGACCCCGAGCTCCCGGGTGATCGAGGCCCGCAGCAACTCCACGATCCTGGTCGCCGGGGTAAAGGTCGCCACCCAAACCCCGCCCGTGCGCTCCGGGCGCCGGGTTGTCTTCCTCACCCTCGAGGACGGCACCGGACCCTCCGATTCGACCTTCTTCGAGGATGTGCAAGGCCCCTTCTCCGAGACCGTCTTCCACTCCTGGCTCCTGCTGGTCCGGGGCATCACCCGCCGCACCGGCGCCCGCGGTATCTCCCTGCGCGCCACCGGTGCCTGGGAACTCTCCGCCCTGTGGGAAGCCTGGCAGCACGGGGGGATCGAGGCCGTGCACGCGCTGCTGGTGGCGCACGACATACCCCTGGATGCCCGGGGCAACCCGCTGAGCGCTTCGGACGGACGCAGCGGGGTGGCGGAGTCGGGCGGTCGGCGCCGGGTCCTGGTGCACGCCTCTGGGTTCGAGCAGAGTCCGTATGCCGACACTCGCCCCCCGGGCGAGGCGATCACCTCCCGCAAGCTCTGGCACGCCAGCCCCGGCTCCGCCGGCTGGTGAGACCCGACGAGGGCTGGCGCTAGGGCGATGGCTGTCGGTGCGGCCTCATACACTCGGCGGTATGACAGAGCAGCAGCGCCGCCGACCCCGCCGGGGAGTGGAGACCGGGCTGCGCACGGCCGCGGTCTGGGCCACGGTCTCCGATCTCGTCACGCAGCGCCAGCAAGAGCTGGGCCGGCCGTTGCGGGTGCTCGACCTCGGCGGTGGCACCGGTGGACTCGCCGTGCCCTTGGCGCTGGCCGGTCACGAGGTGATCGTCGTCGACCCCAGCCCCGATGCCCTGGCCGCGCTGCGGCGGCGGGCCGCCGAGGCCGGCGTCGGGGAGACCTTGCGTTCGGCCCAAGGGGATGCCGACGACCTGCGCACGATCCTGCGGGCGCGGGTGGATCTGGTCACCCTGCATGGCGCCCTGGAAGTGGTCGATGATCCATTGGCCACCCTGCGCAGCATCAGCGATGTCGTCGTGCCCGGCGGACACCTGTCCCTGGTGACCTCCCAGCGGCTCGCCGGCGTCCTGGCCCGGGCGCTCGCCGGGCAGTTCCAGCAGGCCATGGTTGCGCTCGAGAGCGAGGACGGGCGCTATGGGCCGAGCGATCCGCTCCCGCGGCGCTTCGATAAGTCAGCGGTCGAGGCCATGGTCACCCACGCCGGATTCACCGTCGTGGCCAGCCACGGGGTTCGCCTCTTCAGTGACCTGGTCCCCTCGGTCTATCTCGAGTCGGACTCCGAGCGCGCCGCCCTCGTGGCCCTCGAAACGGCGGTGGCCACCCACCCCGAGTTCAGCCTGCTGGGCCAGGTCGGGTCGAGCCTGCACGTGGTGGCCCGGCGCCACAACTGACGGCGACCTGCCCCGTGAGCCGCCGCCAGTTCCGTCCCCCGCCGCGAGCGGGGAAAGCGCCACCGGATGACACCGGGGCCACGATCCTGCACGTCGACATGGACGCCTTCTTCGCCTCCGCCTCTCTGCTCGCTCGCCCCGACCTCGTCGGCACGCCCGTGATCATCGGCGGCGGCACCCGCGGCGTCGTGCTCTCCGCGACCTATGAAGCCCGGGCCTTCGGTGTCACCTCCGCCATGCCGATGTCGCGAGCCCGTCGCCTGTGCCCCCAGGCAAGTGTGCTGCGCCCGGACTATGACCTCTACAGCCGGATGTCCGATGCGGTGATGGAGACCTTCGCGAGCATCACCCCGATCGTCGAGCCGCTCAGCCTCGATGAGGCCTTCCTCGATGTCGGCGGCGCCGTGCGCCGTCTCGGCAGTCCCGCGACCATCGCCCAGCGCATCCGCGACACCGTCCACGACGAGCAGGGCGTCACCTGCTCGGTCGGTGTCGCCCCGAGCAAGTTCGTCGCGAAACTCGCCTCCGGATTGTGCAAACCCGACGGCCTGCTGGTCGTCCCCGTCGCCGAAGTCGTCGGCTTCGTCCAGCAACTGCCCGTCGGCGCCTTGTGGGGGGTGGGGGAGAAGACCGAGGAGGCGCTCGGCCGGCTTGGGCTGGTCACGGTGGCCGATATCGCGCATACCCCCCTCGCCACCCTCAAACGCGCGCTCGGGGAGGCGGGCGGGGCCCACTTGCACGATCTTGCCTGGGGTCGGGACCCGCGCTCGGTGCAGCCGGTGCACCGCGAGAAGTCCATCGGCTCCGATGAGACCTTCCCCGTCGATATCGAGGATCCCGCCTATATCCATCGCGAACTCCTGCGCCTCTCGGCCAAGACCGCCTCCCGGATGCGCGCGGCCGGGATGGTGGGCCGGACGGTCTCGATCAAGGTCCGCTTCGCCGATTTCACGACGATCACCCGCGCCAAGACCCTGCGCGACCCCACCGATATCACCCAAGAGATCTATGCGACGGCCAAGGGCTTGTATGACGCCCTGGGCCTCCAGCGCGCCCGGATGCGCCTCGTCGGGGTCCGGGTGGAGGGGCTCGCGCGCGCGTCGGCGGCGCCGGTCCAGCCCCGGTTGGACGACCCGGAGTTCGGCTGGCGCGACGCGGACCGCGCGGTCGATCGGGCCGCGCGCCGCTTCGGAGCGGGCAGTGTAGGGCCCGCGAGCCTCATACGCCGGGATTGACACCTTCCATCGCCTGAAATCGCGACTTATGCTGAGCCTGTGGTTCCCAGAAAATGAGTCACAATGGATGGACTAGGACTACCCGCTCAAGCCCATTGGACGGGACGAAACGCCAACGCCGGCGGCGCCGCCGCCGGAACGGATGTAGCTGGAGGCCATCATGGCGCTGTCGGAGCGTGAACAGCAGCTCCTCGATGAGATGGAGCAGGCGCTCTATGCCGAGGACCCGCGGTTCGCCACGCAGATGCAGACCGTGGTGCGCCGCACCACCCATCGCCACCACCTCATCGGCGGCGTCGGTGTCCTCGCCGGCCTCGGCTTGGTGCTGCTCGGGGTCAACACGGTATGGATCTTCGGAGCCCTCGGGTTCGTGGTGATGGTCGCCGCCTTGGCCTATGCCTTCGCTCCGCCGCGCAAGCAGCCGGTGCAATTGGGCAGTGTCCGCGCCGACGGCAGTGTGCGCGCCACGAGCGCCAAGGCTCGCCGGGCCCGCCGCGCTGGCAAGGTCGCCACCAGCCCGAGCAGCGGCACCTTCATGCAGCGCCTTGAGGAGCGTTGGGAGCGCCGCCGCGGCGGCTGGTGACCCGAGCTGGCGACCCGAGTTGGGTGACCCGAGCTGACACGGGCACAGCCAGGTGACCCGGCGTCAGGTGGCGAGAACGCCGAGGATCCAGGTGGTGAGGATCGCCATACCGGCTAGTAGTTCGATACCGATGGACTGCAAGACCCCGCGGACGGCGACCTTGGTCTGAGCCCAGGCCTGCGAGCGATCGCGCGAGCGCCCGGTTTCGACGAGATAGATGCCGAGCACAAAGCCAAGCGGGCCACCGATGATCGGGACGACGAAGAAGCCCACGATGCCGAGGGCGAGGCCCAGGAAGAGCGTCGAGGTCGCGATGCCCGCGGCCTTCATCTTCTTGCCGGGGATCAGGAATTGCAGGGTGAGCCCGGCGGCGTAGAGAGCCACGCAGACGCCGAAGATGATCCAGCCGGTGCTGCTGCCGAGGTCGAGGGCCCAGATCAGGACGCCGACCAGCGCCACGATCAGGCCGGGGATCACGGGGATGATCACCCCGAGCAGGCCCAGGATGATGATCAGCCCCGGGAGCCAAAAGCTGGCTTCCGGGGCTGCCGAGGTGGCGGTGATCAGCATTGCCGCGCGACTCAGACCTCGCCGGTGAAGACGGGAGTCTCGATCAGACGCTCGGTCTCGTCGTCGATCTCGGCGAGATTGCGCAACTTCGGCAGGTGCTCACGGGAGTGGTGCAGGCAGAAGAGAAGCTCCCCGCCGGCGTGCAGACGCGCACGAACGTAGGCCTGCGCGCTGCATCGATCACAGCGATCGGAGGCGGTCAACGAGGGTGCCAGTGCCGCGTTCACGGTTACCTTCCTTTCAGCCCCGAAGGGCCGGGGTGGAGCTCACGAATCCATCCACCGACCCGGAGGTCGGCGTTTGATCGATGCAACAGTCAAACACGCCGAATCGTTCCCGGACAGTCCAGCTCATGATGCGGCGCGTCGCAATCCGATAAAGGTGCCCTGTCAGTGGCGAGGGTTACGGTGAGGGCGATCATCGTGAAGGGAAGGACGTCGACCCGTGCCGGGCGCCACGCGTAACACCAGCTATTCCGCTCACCACCTGCAGGTCCTCGAGGGCTTGGAGGCGGTGCGCAAACGCCCGGGGATGTACATCGGGTCCACCGATGGGCGGGGCTTGATGCACTGCCTCTGGGAGATCATCGACAACTCCGTCGACGAGGCGCTCGCGGGCGTCTGCGACACGATCCTGGTCACCCTGCACGCCGACGGCTCCGTCGAGGTCGGCGACAACGGCCGCGGGGTGCCGGTCGACATCGAGCCGCGGACCGGACTGACCGGGGTCGAGGTCGTCTATACGAAGCTGCACGCGGGCGGCAAGTTCGGCGGCGGCTCCTATACCGCCTCCGGTGGCCTGCACGGCGTCGGCGCCTCCGTCGTCAACGCCCTCTCCGCGCGCCTCGATGTGCAGGTCGATCGGGGTGGTCAGACGCACGCGATGAGCTTCCGGCGGGGCGAGCCGGGGGTTTTCGCCGACGCCGCGCCGGCCCAGCCCCACCCCGACTCTCCGTTCACCCCGTATGACGAGACCCCCACCCTGCGCATCATCGGCAAGGTTGCCCGCGCCCGCACCGGCACCCGCGTGCGCTATTGGGCGGACCGGCAGATCTTCATCAAAGACGCCCAGTTCGACGACGAGGCACTGCGCGCCCGTGCCCGGCAGACCTCCTTCCTCGTCCCCGGCCTGAAGATCGTCGTGCGCGACGAGCGCGGGCTGCCCGGAACGCTCGGGGCCGACGGCCCCCACGAAGAGGTCTTCCACCACGACGGGGGCATCAGCGAGTTCGCCGAGTTCCTCTCGACCGACCCGCCCGTCACCGACATTTGGCGGCTGCAGGGCAGCGGCACCTTCCTCGAGACGGTGCCGGTGCTGGACGCCCGCGGCCAGATGACGCCCACCGAGGTCGAGCGAGAATGCGGCGTCGACATCGCCCTGCGCTGGGGCACCGGATTCGACACCCTGGTCGCCTCCTTCGTCAACATCATCGCCACCCCCAAGGGGGGCACCCACACCGCTGGCTTCGACCAGGCGATCTTGAAGGTCTTCCGCAAGCAACTCGAGGTCAATTCCCGCCGCCTGAAGGTCGGGACCGACAAGGTCGACAAGGACGACATCCTCGCGGGGTTGACCGCCGTCATCACGGTGCGCTTGGCCGAGCCGCAGTTCGAGGGTCAGACCAAGGAGGTGCTCGGCACCCCGGCCGTGCGGGCGATCGTCGCGAAGGTCGTGGAGGCGGAGTTGACCCAGCGCTTCGAGAACCCCAAGAAGGGTGAGAAGCAACAAGGTTCGCTGCTGCTGGAAAAGGTCGTTGCCGAGATGAAGTCGCGCATCTCCGCGCGGCTGCACAAGGAGACCCAACGCGCCAAGAACGCCCTGGAGTCCTCGACGCTGCCGGCCAAGCTCGCCGACTGCCGCAGCAATGACACCACGCGCACCGAGTTGTTCATCGTCGAGGGCGACAGCGCCCTGGGCACCGCCAAGGTGGCCCGGGATTCGGAGTTCCAGGCGTTGCTGCCGATCCGCGGCAAGATCCTCAACGTCCAAAAGGCCTCGGTCGCCGACACCCTCAAGAACGCCGAATGTGCCGCGATTCTGCAGGTCATCGGGGCGGGCTCGGGCCGCACCTTCGATGTCGAGCAGGTGCGCTACGGCAAGGTCATCATCATGACCGACGCCGATGTCGACGGCGCCCACATCCGGACCCTGCTGATCACGCTCTTCTTCCGCTACATGCGCCCCCTCGTTGAGGCCGGCCGACTCTATGCCGCGGTCCCGCCCCTGCACCGGATCGAGGTCGTCAACCCCGGTAGCAAGCCCAACGAGTTGATCTATACCTATTCCGAAGGGGAGATGCGCTCGACTCTGGCGGCGCTGGCCAAGAAAAACCGCTCGGTCAAGCAGCCGCTTCAGCGCTACAAGGGGCTCGGCGAGATGGATGCCGACCAACTCGCGGAGACGACGATGGACCCGCTGGAGCGAACCTTGCGGCGGGTCACCGTCGAGGATGCCCAAAATGCCATCTTGACCTTCGAAATGCTGATGGGCAACGAGGTGGCGCCGCGGCGCGACTTCATCGTCGCCGGCGCGGCCCGGCTCGACCGGGAGCGGATCGACGCGTGAGCGGGCGGCATACCGCCTCGGGATGCAACGGGTGGGGCGGGCGGGACCAGAGTGATAACTATTCGGTGTCCTAGATCACCTTGATGCCGGGATTGCTGCCAAGCTGACTCCCACCGGTCCGCCCAGTGCGGACATTCGTTCGCGCTGGAAGGAGCAGCCGTGAGCCAAGTTCTGGAGAACCAGTCTGCCGCAGGGCACACCGAGCTCAAACGAGTCATGGGGCCCAAGCTGCTCCTGCTCTTCATCGTCGGAGACATTCTTGGCACCGGTGTCTATGCGCTGACGGGTTCGGTCGCGGGTGAGGTCGGCGGCGCCGCGTGGGCCCCCTTCCTCGTCGCCTTCATCGTTGCCACCATCACCGCCTTCTCCTATCTGGAGTTGGTGACGAAATACCCGCAGGCGGCCGGCGCGGCCCTGTATACCCACAAGGCCTTCGGCATCCACTTCGTGACCTTCCTGGTCGCCTTCACCGTCATGTGTTCCGGCATCACCTCCGCCTCCACCGCGTCCAACGCCTTTGCCGGCTTCCTGCGCGATGCCTTTGGCAAGAAGGAAGACTGGGCGGCCGGCTCGGCCCCGCTGCTGGTCATCGCGCTCGGCTTCATGCTCATCGTCGCCCTGATCAACCTGCGCGGCGTCGGCGAGAGTGTCAAGGCCAATGTCGTGCTCACCCTCGTCGAGGTCTCGGGTCTGCTGCTGGTCATCTTCATCGGCTTGTATGCCGTGACCCAGGGCAAGGCCGACTTCTCCCGCACGATGGTCTTCGACAGCCCGAGCGACAAGAGCACCTTCTTCGCGATCACCGCGGCAACCTCCCTGGCCTTCTTTGCCATGGTCGGCTTCGAGGACTCGGTCAACATGGCCGAGGAGTGCAAGGACCCCATCCGGGACTTCCCGCGGATGATGCTCACGGGCCTCGGCATCACCGGCGTGATCTATGTCCTGGTCTCGCTGACCGCGGTCGCCTTGGTGCCCGTCGGCAAACTCGCCGATCCGAACGAAGGATCGGCCCTGACACAAGTCGTGGCCGCCGGCGCACCGAACCTGCCGTTCGACAAGATCTTCCCCTTCATCGGCATGTTCGCCGTCGCCAACTCCGCGCTGATCAACATGCTCATGGCCTCCCGGCTGCTTTATGGCATGGCGAAGCAGGAGGTCCTGCCCCCGGTGCTCGGCAAGGTCCACCCGACCCGTCAGACCCCGTGGGCGGCGATCCTCTTCACCACGCTGATCGCCTTCGGCTTGATCACCTATGTCGTGCGCGCCAATGGCAGCAAGGAGGGCGCGAGCACGATCAGTCTGCTCGGTGGCACAACCGCCCTGCTCTTGTTATGTGTCTTCACCGTGGTCAATATCGCCTTGCTCGTGCTGCGCAAGGACAAGGTCGCGCACAAGCACTTTGTCGCCCCATCGATCCTGCCGATCATCGGTGCGATCACGTGCGCCTTCCTCGCGGGCCCGTGGGCGCGCAGCAAGGCTCAGATGGAGCAATACGAGATTGCTGGCTATCTGCTCGGCCTCGGCGTGATCCTGTGGGCCTTGACCTGGGTCGTCAACCGCGCGGTCTATGGCAAGAAGACCTTCCTGCGCGACCCGGAGGATCTCGACATCGACATGGACGCGACGAACTGATCGATCCCGTCCTCAGCCGGCGCCGTCGCCCCCCGTGGGCGGCGGCGCCGTCGTTCCCCGGGGGATCAAGGTCGTCGCTAGTTCCAGCCGCGCCACCGGCGAACCGGGATCGCCGCCTTGACCCAGCGCCATGGCGTCGAGGAGCAAGGACACCGCGGCGCGTCCCTGAGCGGGCACGTCCTGACGCACCGTGCTCAGGCCGAGCACCTCGGCGAAGGTGTGATCGTCGATCCCGATGACCGACACCTCCTCGGGCACGCGCAGGCCGAGCCGGCGCGCCGCCCCGAGCACGCCGATCGCCATCTCGTCCGAGGCGGCCAGCACCGCCGTCGGAGCAGGTATGCCGCGCAGCACCGGCTCGATCGCGGCGGCGGCAGCCGCCGCGGTCCAGTCGACATCGAGGACCCACTCCTCGCGCACCGGCGCCCCGGCCGCCACGAGGGCATCCCGGAAGGCCTCCACCCGCGCAGCGGGCGTGGACATGTGGGCGCTGGTCTCGGCCACGGTGCCCAGATAGGCAATCTCTCGATGCCCGAGGTGCAGCAGATGTGACACCGCCTGACGCGCGGCCGCCCGGTCATCGATGAGCACCGTCGGCGCCGTGTCGATGGCCGTCCCGACGCACACCATCGGCAAGGCCAGCCGGCCGAGGAGCTCGGC
>Ga0075156_10000383_pt1 | contig 22634 bp, 19 predicted proteins | sample JI81AbrownDNA_FD_70966 | JGI IMG/M metagenome (GOLD analysis project Ga0075156, IMG submission 70966) | Wastewater effluent complex algal communities from Wisconsin, to seasonally profile nutrient transformation and Carbon sequestration -... | ecosystem: Engineered > WWTP > Effluent > Algae...
ATTCACCGCTGTGATGGCCATCCCGCTCCTGACCTGACAACACACTCGGCCCTGACCACCGCGACCCAAGGACCCTCGAAGACCCGCACCGCAGCGCCACGCGGCACCAACGCCTGCCCCACACGCCGACAGCCCCTCCGCGCACCTCACGTCATCAAACCGCTGCCCCGTGAAAGACGGAGGCTAATAGCGTCCACTTGGCTTTCTGTCAGGGGTGTTCTAGCTCGTCTCCTAGGGTTCGCTACGACCTCGGGCCCGTGCTCCAAGCCCTCACCGGGATCGATACGCACGGCCGCGCCCACGGCGCGCGGCTGCGGCACGACCTGCTGTGCGTCCCGGCGCGCCTGGTCCGCCACGGCCGCCAACTGACCCTGCGCCTACCGCCCGGGCGAGATCTCCTGCCCCAGGTCCTGACCCGCATCCGCGCTCTGCCCACCACGGCCTGACGGCCGCACCCCCCGTCCCGCCGACCAGGACCATCGAAAACCGTTACCCCCCGAACGACATCGGGGCGACAAACCTGCCCAACCACCAATCGACACCCCAAACACAGTGTCCCGCAACCGTATTCTGCAACTCGGTCGCGTCATGACCCACTACTCGCGGATCCGGGTCTGATGCCCGACGACATCGCGGGCCCGCCATTCCTCGACGGGTGTCGCGGCGTCCCAATCCTGCACGCCGGCAACGGTTTCGGAGAAGGCCGCGGCGATCTGGCGATAACGCTCGGGGATGGACAGCTCACTCATGGAGGGCATCCGGTCTCACGCTCCCAGATAGATTCGGTAGGACCACGCGGGCAGGCGCATGGTCGTCTCGGGTGTCACCTCGAGCGTCTCCCCGGTGAAGTGCTCGCGCCACGCGCCATACTGCGGGCCGGGATCGAAGCTGAGCTCCTGCTCCTGCGGGGAGAGGTTGAGCACGCACAGGACGCGGCTGTCGTCGTCTTGGCGCACGAAGCTGAGCACCTGCTTGAAGGCGCTATTGCGGATGTTGACCATCCGGGCGCCCCAGGCGCCATTCCACAGGCAGGACTGAGACTTCTTGAGCGCGAACAGATTTCGATAGAAGTCAGCCATCGCATGCTCGCGCCAGACGATCGGATCCTTCTCGAAGAACTCCAATCGCTTCTCGTTGCCTGCCTCCTGGCCGTTATAGATCAGTGGCATCCCCTCGCCGATCACCGACAAGACGATTGCTGGCTCCAGGGCGTCGCCGAACATCTCGTATTCGGTGCCCTCCCACGAGTTCTTGTCGTGATTGGAGACGAACATCATCCGAATCGCGTCGCGCGGATAGGCCTTCGCATTCCAGGCGTAGTAGCTGTAGAGGGTCTCCACATCGGCCTTGCCTTGCGCCAGGTGGTGCATGGTGTCATTCCACGACCAGGCGTAGGACATGTCGAAGGCGCTGACATGCAGGTCGCGGGCCTCCCACTCGGCCAGCATGAAGACCGGCTTGATCTCCTCCATCGCCCGGCGTGCGGTGGTCCAGAAGTCGTTGGGGACGAACCCGGCGACATCGCATCGATAGCCGTCGATATCGGCCTCGCGCACCCAGTAGACCAGCGCCTCGGTCATGTACTCGCGCAGGCCGGGCTGCGCGTAGTCGAGGTCGATGATGTCGTCCCAGTCCCACCAGGGGGTCGGCGTGAACTCGCCCTTCCAGTCGCGGGCATACCACTCTGGGTGCTCCTCGACCAGCACATTGTCCCAGGCCGTGTGATTGGCCACCCAGTCCAAGATGACCTTCATGCCGAGCGAATGTGCCTGTGCGACAAAGTCTTTCAGATCCTCGAGAGTGCCTAGTTCGGGGTTGACCGCGAGGTAGTCCTGCACGGCATACGGACTGCCCAAGGTGCCCTTGCGGTTGCGCTCACCGATCGGATTGATCGGCATCAACCAGATGATGTCGATGCCGAGGTCTTTGATCCGCGGCAGTTGTTCGGCGGCGGCGCGGAGGGTCCCGTCCTCGGAGAACTGGCGTGTGTTGATCTGATAGATCGTGGCATCCTTGGCCCATTCGGGGTGGGTCAGTTCGCTGTCGGGGGCGGGCAGGTAGCGCGCGTCGGTCACGGGAATCCTCACTTGGGCGGCTGGGCGGGTGGCTCCACCGTATGCCGTGTGCCCGCCCCACGTGAAGCCGCACGTATCACGAGGTTCAGCGGGCGCTCTGCTCAGGCAAGTTCCGCGTCGGCGTGGACGCGCCAGGAAGGGAATGTCGTGAGTGCCATGGATGTCGTGCCGATGCTGAAACTGCCCCAGCAGTGGCCCCTGGTGGTCAACGCCACCATCGCGATGGCCGCGCTAGCGATGCTCGACCTCGTGGGCGCGTATGCCGCCAAGGAGTGGATGTTGCGTCGGGGCGCCGGGATGTTCGCTCTCGGTCTGGTCGCGATGGTGCTGCTCTTTTGGGTCTATGCCTCGGCGCTGCAATTCGCCGACCTGGCCATCGTCACCTTGGGCTGGATCGTGTTGCTGCAGGTCGGCATCCTGGTCATGGAAGCGGTGAAGTATGGCGTGCACTATCCCGCGAAGACCTGGGCGGTGGTAGCCGTGATGATGGCCGCGCAGGGATATCTCGTGCTGAGCGCCACCGCCTGAGGAAGCCCCGGAGGGGCCGGCGCGTGGTGGGGGCAGACCGACGAAGTACCCTCGCTGCGTGATCATCCCCGTCAGCATCGGCGTCATCGCCGTGTCCGTGGCGTGGCTGGTCCTGGCCGCGGTCTATGCCCTGCGGGGCCGGCTCATCAACGATCTGCTGCTCGGGGTCGCCGCCGTGACCGAGATCGGGTTGATCATCCTCGCCATCTTGTCGGTGGGCGGCTTCCGGGCCATCGACCCCGGCTCGGAGGGGGCCACCTTTCTCGCCTATGCCCTCAGTCTGCCGGTCGTCCCGATCTTCGCCAGCTTGCTCGCAATCCGGGAGAAGTCGCGCTGGGCCATGGGCGTCATGGTCGTGGCCGCCTTTACCGTGGCCGTGATGACCTCTCGCATCGCACAGATCTGGAACCTTTATGGCCCCGCCTGAGACCACCCGGGCCACGGCCCGGCACGCCGCGCCGTCGCCGGAGACCGGAAGCGGTCCAGGCCGGCTCATTGTCGCCCTCTATGCCGTGCTCGCACTCGCCGCGACCGGCCGCTCGGTCCTGCAGATCGCCGAATACTTCGACCGGGCGCCCGCCGCCTACCTGCTCTCGGCGCTCGCCGCGGTGATCTATCTGGTGGCGACCTTCGCGCTGGCCACCGGCCGCCGCGCCCTGGCCACCGCGGCGATCACCATCGAACTGGTGGGCGTGCTCGTGGTGGGCGCCGCGTCATACCTGCTCTCGGACGCCTTCCCCGACCAGACCGTATGGAGCCACTTCGGCTCCGGCTATGGCTATGTCCCGCTGGTGCTGCCACTGCTCGGATTGTGGTGGCTGCGGCGCGGCAGCGCCGCCACCGCCTGAGCGATCAGCGATTCTCGAGGACGAAAACCGGGATCTGCCGATCCGTCTTCGTCTGGTAGTCCGCATAGGGCGGGAAGGCGGCCACGCACCGCTCCCACCACGCCTCGCGCTCGGCGCCGTGCACCTCGCGGGCGCGCACGGGCCGGGTGTCCTGGCCATCCAGCAGATCGATGTCGGGATTCGCGGTGAGGTTGTAATACCACTGCGGGTGATCGGGAGCGCCGCCCTTGCTCGCGACCGCGGCATACTCCCCGTCGTGCTCCACGCGCATCAGCGGCACTTTGAGGGTGTCGCCGGACTTGCGCCCGGTCATCGTCAGCAGGACCACGCGCCGGCCCATGATGTCCGCGGCAGCGGTGTTGCCGGCGGCCTCGATGGCCTCCACCTGGTTGCGGACCCATTCACTGGGGCTGGGGCGGTATGTCGTCATGTCCGGATCCTCCCATGCGCGCGCCAAAAAGTCCGCGACCTGGACGGCGGACGCGACGTATCCTGGCGGGCGTGCCTGAGGCTGAACGATCCGCGCTCGTGCGGGAGTTGCCGCCGCTGAACTACCCGCCGGACCTGCCTGTCGTCGACCGGCTCGACGAGATTGCCGACGCCATCCGCGACCACCAGGTCGTCGTCATCGCCGGGGAGACCGGCTCCGGCAAGACCACCCAGATCCCCAAGATCGCCCTCCAGGTCGGGCGCGGGAGGCACGGCAAGATCGGCCTGACCCAGCCGCGGCGGATCGCGGCCCGCTCGGTCGCCGAGCGCCTCAGCACCGAACTCGAGGTCGAGCTCGGCGGTCTTGTCGGCTATCAAGTGCGCTTCACCGACACCTCCAGCGCCGGCACGGCAATCAAGGTGATGACCGATGGCATCCTGCTTGCCGAGTTGCAGCGCGACCGCGACCTGCGCGCCTACGACACGATCATCATCGACGAGGCACACGAGCGCAGCCTCAATATTGACTTCATCCTCGGATACTTGCACCGGCTGCTGCCGCGTCGCCCAGACTTGAAGCTCATCATCACCTCCGCAACCATCGACCCGCAGCGCTTCGCGGACCATTTCGCCCAGCCAGGCAAGCCCGTGCCCGTCATCGAGGTGTCCGGACGCACCTATCCGGTGGAGGTGCGCTATCGCCCGTTGCTCGACGACGAGGGCAAGGCGACCGATCAGATCACGGGCATCTGCGAGGCCGTAGTGGAGCTGTGGACCGAGGCGAGCGGGCATACGGCCGGGGATCACGACATCCTCGTCTTCCTCTCGGGCGAGCGTGAAATCCGAGACGCCGCAGACGCTTTGGCCGGAATGAAGCTGCCCGCCACCGAAATCGTCCCCCTCTTCGCGCGCCTGTCCGCCGCCGAACAGCATCGCGTCTTTTCCCGGCATCCTGGCCGTCGGATCGTGCTCGCGACCAATATCGCGGAGACCTCCTTGACCGTCCCGGGCATCCGGTATGTCGTGGACACCGGCACCGCGCGCATCTCCCGGTATTCGCAGCGCCTGAAGGTCCAACGGCTCCCGATCGAGCCGATCAGCCAGGCGAGCGCGAAGCAACGCACCGGCCGCTGCGGCCGCCTGGCCGACGGCATCTGCATCCGGCTGTATGCCGAGGCGGACTTCGACTCGCGACCCGCCTTCACCGAGCCCGAGATCCTGCGCACCTCCCTGGCTGCTGTCATCTTGCAGATGACCAGCCTGCGGCTCGGCGAGGTCGCCCGGTTCCCTTTCGTCGACCCGCCCGACCAGCGCAATATCGCCGACGGCGTCCGACTGCTCAAAGAGCTGGGTGCCCTGCAGGAACCTGGGACCGCTTCGGCGCAGGCGGCGATTCGGCCCGAGCGCGGGGAGCGGCTAACCCGCGTCGGGCGCACCCTGGCCCGGCTGCCGGTCGACCCGAGACTGGGGCGGATGCTGATCGCCGCGGACGATCTCGGTGCCACCCGCGAGGTGCTGATCATCGTGGCGGCCCTCTCGATCCAGGATCCGCGGGAACGGCCCTCGGATGCGCAAGCTAAGGCCGATCAATCCCATGCCCGCTTCCGGGTCCCGGGCAGCGACTTCGGCTCGCTGCTGCGACTCTGGAATTATCTGAAGGACCAACAAAAGGAGTTGTCCAGCAGCGCTTTTCGCCGGATGTGCCAGCGTGAGTACCTGCACTATCTTCGCGTGCGGGAGTGGCAGGATCTGCATCAGCAGGTGCGTTCGGCAGCGAAGAGCCAAGGCATCGACCCAGACCGCGCCACCGCCGCCCGGGACGCCGAGCCAGCCTGGGACACCATCCACCAGGCCCTGCTCCCTGGCCTGCTCTCGCACATCGGGATGCGCGACGAATCCACGCGGGACTATCTCGGTGCCCGCGGGGCCCGCTTCGCGATCTCGCCCGGCTCGGGTCTCTTTCGCAAGCAACCGGCGTATGTCATGTCCGCCGAACTCGTCGAGACCAGCCGCCTTTGGGCGCGCGTCAATGCCAGCATCGATCCGCTGTGGGCCGAGGCGGCCGCTCCCCACCTGGTCAAGCGCAGTTATGCAGAACCGCGCTGGTCGCGCAAACAAGGCAGTGTCGTCGCCAACGAACGCGTGACGCTCTATGGTGTGCCGCTCGTCGTCGATCGCACCGTCCAATTCGGCAGGATCGACCCGGAGTATTCCCGCGATCTCTTCATCAGGCATGCGCTGGTCGAGGACGACTGGGACGGCCAACATGCTTTCGTCAAGGCGAATCGTGCTCTGCGGCAACGGATCCAGGCATTGGAGGACAGGGCGCGCCGACGCGATATCGTCGCGGACGACAGCCAGGTCGCGCAGTTTTTCGACTCCCGGGTCCCGCCCGACATCGTCTCCGCCCAGCATTTCGATCGTTGGTGGAAGGGCGAGCAACGGCGCCAGCCCAACCTGCTCACGCTGACCGAAGCGGACCTGACTCGCCGCGACGGCACGGGTGTGGCGGGTGGCGACTATCCCGGCACATGGGACGCCGATGGCATCGAGTTGCGGCTCAGCTATCAGTTCGACCCCGGCTCCCCGGCCGACGGCGTCAGCGTCAAGATCCCGTTGACCCTCTTGAACCGGGTCGACGTCGAGGGCTTCGACTGGCTCGTCCCTGGCATGCGCGAAGACCTCGTCGCCGCCCTGATCCGCTCGCTGCCGAAGGGCACCCGCACCAACTTCGTGCCCGCCCCGAACCACGCCGCCTATGTCGCCCGGGAGATCCGGCCCGGGGCCGGCCCGATCACCGAGGAGATCGCGCGGGTGCTGCGCGAGCATACGAGGATCGTCGTCGCACCGGGGGAGTGGGACTGGTCGAAGGTGCCGGGGCACCTGCGCATGACCTTCGAGGTCGTCGGGGACCGGGGCGAGCGCATAGCAACCGGCAAGGATCTGCTCGCCTTGCGCGAGAAGCTCTCCGGGCAGGTTCAGCGCCGGGTCGCGAAGGCGGGGGCAGCACTGGAACGAACCGGGCTGAGCACCTTTCCCGCCGAACCGATTCCCGCCACCTATGTCCAGCGGGCCGGAGGGCACGACGTCATCGGCTATCCCGCCCTCGTCGATGAGGGCAGCGCCGTCGCGCTTCGTGTGCTCCCCAGCGAGCCGGCCGCGATCGCGGCCCACCGGCTCGGCGTGCGGCGGCTGCTCCTGTTGGCGACCAGCCCGCCCTGGAAGCGCGTGCTCGCCGGGCTGAGCACGAGCGATAAGTTGGCGCTCCAACTGGCACCGCACGGGTCGGTGCCGGCACTGCTCGACGATGCCCTTGCCGCGGCCGTCGATACGCTGGTGGCCGAGCAGGGCAGCGCCATCGTGCGCACCGCAGGCGAGTTCGATAAGGCGCTGGCCGCGGTTCGAACCCACGCGGCGGCCCGTGTGCTGAGCATGGTCCACACCCTGGTGCCGGTGCTGCACCAAGCCCACGCGCTGCGCGGGCGACTCGCCGCGATGCCGGCGACCGTCGGCCACGCCACCATCACCGATGCCCGCGCGCAACTCGACGGGCTCGTCGGACCGGGCTTCATAGCCCGGGTCGGGGCCCGCCACCTGCGCGAGCTGCCCCGCTATCTGAACGCCCTCGATCAACGCCTGCTCAAGGCCGCCGCCGATCCGGCACGAGAGCGTCGCCTCCTCGACCAACTCGACCCCGTCGAGGCGGCGTATGCCGATCTGCTGGCTGCCCTCGGCCCGGTTGAACGCGCCGCGGATCGGATCCAGGAGATCGGGTGGATGATCGAGGAGTTGCGGGTGGGGCTCTTCGCGCAGGGTCTGGGCACGGCATACCCCATCAGCGTCAAGCGGGTGATGCGGGCGATCGCGGACGTGAGCACGCGCTGAGACCGGCCGGAATCAACGACCGCGTCGAGGCGTTGGACGGGACAATCTGACGCATCCCCAACACCCCGGAAGGCCGGCCGTGCAGGACCCCAATCAGCTTTATCGCTTCGAACCCGACATCGATGCCCGCACCCTGACTCCGGGCGTGTTGCTCGTCGGCCTTGGCGGCTTCATCGACGCCGGCAACACGCAGGGGCTGTTGGTCAGGCACCTATTGGAGGCCTCGGACGCGCGCGTGGTCGCCAGTTTCGATGTCGATCAGCTTCTCGACTATCGCGGGCGGCGCCCGTCGATGATCTTCGAGGAGACCCGCTGGGCCGGGTATGACGATCCCGCCCTGATTCTCTATCACCTCACCGATCGGGACGGCACCGGCTATTACCTCCTCGCCGGTCCCGAGCCCGACTATCAGTGGGAGCGGATGATCGAGGCGGTGCGCGCCATCATGGCGCGGATCGGGGTCTCGCTGGTGGTGACCGCCCACGGCATCCCGATGGCCGTCCCGCACACGCGCCCCGTCGGGCTGACGGCGCATGCCACCGAACCGCGGCTCGTCGGCGATCGCAATCCCGTTTTCGGCCGGGTCCAAGTCCCGGCAAGTTTCTCCGCGCTCCTCGAATTGCGGCTCGGCGAAGCCGGCCAGCCGGCCCTCGGCTTCGCCGTCCACGTGCCGCACTATCTCGCGCAGGCCGAGTTCCACGACGGCGCGCTGACCGCCCTCAACGCGATCGTCGACGCCACCGGATTGAACCTGCCCAATGATGCGCTGGTGCAGGCGGCGGCCCAAGGGCGGGTCGCGATCGAGGCCGAGATTGCCGAGAATCCCGAGATTGCCGCGGCGGTCGCCGCCATGGAGGGACAGTACGACCGCTTCGTCGAGGCGAGCGACAAGCCCAATCTGCTGACCCCCCAGGCGCACCCGATCCCGTCCGCCGACGAATTGGCCGCCGATGTCGAGCAATTCCTGCGCTCGGTGTCGGATGAGGCCGACGGCGCCTGATTCTTCGGGCTCTTGACGCCGCACTCTCGCTCTGACAAACCTATTTCGCCTCGGACCACCGCTGGATCACGACGCTGTCGGTGACGAACCGGACCGGGGCGCCCCCGCTCCACCGGCGTGCGGCGTCGTTGAGCGCCGCACCAACCCGCTCGACGGTCGCGGCGGCCTGGGCGGCACGGACGTGGATGAGCAGTTCGTCGTGCAGGCACAAGACCACCTCCGCGCCGAGGTCGGCGGTCGTGGCGCGCACTGTTGCCGCCCACGCCTTGAAGAGCTCGGCCGCGGCGCCCTGGATCAGCGCATTGCGGGCATAGCGGCCACGAGCCCCCGGATCAGCCGGGCCGCTGGTGCGGATCAGTCGGCCGCCGACGGTGCGCAGGTCGGCGCCGGCGGCTCCGGCGTCGTAGGCCTGGTCCAAGAAGGTCATGGCGACCGGATAGGCACGCTGTAGCCCGGCGAGGGCTGCACCGGCGGTGCCGGATCGCTGTCCATACATCGCCGCGAGCACGGCGACCTTGGCGTGGGCCCGGTCCACACCGAGCCGGGCGGCGACGGGGGCATAGAGGTCGTCGGCGCTCGTCGCCGCCGCAAAGGCGGCGTCGCCGGTGACGCACGCGAGGACCCGCGGTTCGATCTGGCCCAGGTCGGCTCGGACGAAGACGTGTCCGCGCTCGGCCCGCACGCCCGGACGCAGCACCACCGGCAGGTTGTGCAACCCGTTCTCCGCCGTCATCCGCCCGGCCGCGCCATCGCACACCGTCCACCGGCCACGCAGCCGGTCATCGGTGCCGACCTGTGTGTCGAGCCAGTGATATCCATAGGTCGTCGCAATCCGCTCCTGAGTCCGCCAGTCCAGCAGCGCGGGAACGAGGGGATGCGCCTCCCGATAGGGCTCGAGAACCCATTTGCGCGTCGAGGGCACGTCGATCCCGACGGCCGCGAGCAGTTCCTTCACGGCGCCCGGGTTGCGCAGGTCGGTGCGCTCGTGGCCAGGTGCGTGCCGCAACACCGCCTGGTCGCGCTCCGCGCGCAGGACTATGCCGTGGGCCGCGTCCCGGGGCCGCTCACCCGCCGCCTGCGCGATCAACCCGGCCATCGTGGCCCGGTCCACCGGCAGGCCGTCACGTTCCAGTTCGAGGCACAGCAGCGCTGCGCTGGACTCGCTGATCGCCGTGGCGAGGGCCTGCGGTCCGCGCGCTGCCAATTCCGCGACGACCGCATTCCCGCACTCGTAGACCGCCCGCGCCCAGGCCGCGAGCCGCTGCGGCGTGTGCTGCCAGGTGCCCGCGACCGCATCAGGGCGCAGGTAACCGGCCGGGGTGAGGAGGGCCTCCGGAGCCAGGGGTTCGGCGAAGGCGGCGAAGAGGTCCTCGGGTTCGAGCTCTGGCACCTGCTCCACGTCCAGGCCGCGCACGCCGGCCCACACCCGGGCAGGGTCGGCCGGCCACCCGCCATACCGAAGCCGGTGGCACTCGGCCAGGTCGAGGACCCGCGCGGGCAACGCCCGGGCCTGGGCGAGTTCGGTGAGGTCGCGGGTCGCGGACCAGACCACGACGCGCGCCCCGCTTCCATGGCAGGACAGATCGGGCGGTGTGTCGTCGCGCCAGGTTCGCACCTCCTCACCATCGAATGTCGCCCAGCCGCCCGGACCCCGAGCCAGGGCGAGCAGGGGGAGCGGGCGCACGCAAGCACCATACGGCCGGGGTCCGACAAGGGTCTTTGGGCCGGCCCGGGGACGGTGGTGCGCGGCCGCACGCCGAGTCGGCGCCCACCGGCGCATCGGGGCCTGCGCCGTGACAAGATCGGGCAGGTTCGGTCCGCACAGACGAAGGTTGACTCATGGGAATGTTCGATTTCGGCAAGAAGGATGCCGAGGTGATGGAGCGCGACATCGAGGTCACCGGCTCGGCGCTGGAGCGGGCCAAGCATGGTGACGACAGCGGCCTCGCGGGAGCGGCCACCCGGTTGATGGAGCGACTCCTCGACACGGGGATCGATGGGCGCGGCCCGTTGGACTCGGCCTCGGAGGTCGCCGCGCAGGCGCTGAAGAAGCGCGGCTCCACCGACGCCGCCATCGACGAGATCGTCCGGGACCACACGATGCTCGCGGCCGGTGGCGGCTTCGTGACCAGCCTTGGCGGCTTCATCACGATGCCCGTGGCGCTGCCCGCCAACCTGGTGGAGTTCTATCTGCTCGCAACTCGGATGGTGGCCGCGATCGCCAAGACCCGCGGCTACGACATCGACCAACCCCAGATCCGCTCGGCGGTCCTGCTGACACTGGTCGGCGCCGACGCCGATGATCTGCTCAAGAAGGCGGGCGTTGTTGCCTCGGGCCGGATGACCAACCTCGCCGCCCAGCGACTGCCCGGGCCGATTCTGATGGTGGTCAACAAGGGCGTTGCCTTCCGGTTGCTGTCCACCGCCGGGCGCAGCACCTTGATGCGTTTCGGCAAGGGGCTGCCGATCGCGGGTGGTTTCGTCGGTGCCGGCCTCGACACCTATCTCATCCGCCGGATCGCCGATGCGGCGCGCCGGGAGTTCCCCGCCGTCTCCTGACCCCGGGCCGCCGCGTCGCGGCGCGGGAATCCCCCGGGGGGCCTGGACGTTGATCGGAACGACCCGGCGCCCGCTGCCGGCCGACCGAAGGAACACCCCGTGGCTCGCTCCCGCCTGCTGCTCGCCCGCACTCTTTTCAGCGCCGTCCGCTCGGCGACGCGCCCCGGCTCGGCCTCTCTCGCCACGCGCGCGGGCGCCCTCCCGCGTTTGGTGCGCGCCGTTCGCTCCGGTCACTACACCGGGATGACGATGACCCGCCTCGGGCTGCTCGCTGCCGCGCTCGCGTATGTCGTCTCCCCAGTCGACCTACTCCCCGAGGGGGCCTTGCTCATGTTCGGCCTCGTCGATGATGCGATGGTGCTCAGTTGGCTGGCGGCCTCGCTGGTCAACGAGACCGAGTCCTTCCTCGATTGGGAATCGGGCCGTGGCGCCCAGCCCGCGCCCGGCCAGCCCGCCTATGCCTCCGGCGGCTATGGCCCGGCGACCGGCTTCGGCAGCTTCGGCTATGGCCCGCAGGACGCGACCGTCGACGGGCAGATCGTGCGCTGACCGCGGCGGGTTTTCCACACGGCGTACCCCCAAGATCGCGTTTTCCACGGCTTTTCCTGGCCCCTTTCGCCGCCCTCGGCGGCGGGCCAGCGTTGAGCTATGACAATTCGCATCAGTTCACCCGAAGACCTGCTTGCCGCCCTGCCCTATCAGGTCGGTTTCCATCCTCGAGACAGCATCGTCGTCATGACGCTGCGTCAAGGTGCCGTCTGTTTCACGGCGCGCGTGGATCTGCCCGAGAGTTTCGCCGACGCCGATGTCCATGCCCGGGCGTTCACCACACGCCTGCGCTATGCCGCCGCCCAAGCCGGCGGCGATACGGTCGTGATCATTGCGTACGGCGATTCCGGCCTCGCGCGGGCAAGCCTGCTGGCGGTCGGCGACAGCTTGAGTCAGGCCGGGTTGCGGATCTTGATGAGCGCGTTGGTCGCGGGGGATCAGTGGCGAGAACTCGGAGCTGGCGAGCCCCGGCATTGGGGGCTCTGGCGAGACCTGCCGGCCGCGGTGAACAGCCCGTGCGTCGCTGAGTTCGTCGGTCGTGGCTATGGTGTGGCACCCGACCGGGCGAGTTCGCTGGAGGCACTGCGTCCCCGGCCGTGGACCGGGCTGCTGCCCGGCGCTCGCGAGTGCACCCAACCGGTGCAGGCCGCCACCGAGTGGCGTCAGTTCTTTCGCCTCGGCCCGCCCGACGAGCCGGACGGGTGGGAGCCGAGCCCGCAGGTGGCGCTGCGCCTGGGCCGCAGCCTGCTCGATCGAGATTTCCGGGATGCCCTCATCGCACTGCTCGTGCCCGGGACCATCCCGTTGGCGGACCTGCCGGTGCCCGCGCTCGAGCGGGCCCGCCTGCTCGTGGGTGGCGCGCTCACCCCGCCACTGACGCGGCCATCCCAACCGCCCTGGCATCCCCAGTCCTGGCTCGCCGCGCGCACCGGGACGATCTTGGCCCGGTTCATCTCGGTGGCGCGGACCTGCCCGGCCCCGGTCAGCGCCGGCCCGTATGCCGTGTGCGCGCTCCTCGCCGGCGCCAGCGGCACCGGGCACCTGTGCTCCGCCGCCGTGACGGCAGCCCTGATCGCCGACCCGGATCATGTCTTGGCCGGGCTCCTCCAACAACTCCTCGACCACGGACTGCTGCCGGGACATCCGGTGGCGGGTCGCCCGCCAGGAGTCGGAGCCGCCTGAGGTGGCGCGCCGATGACGATGTGAACACGCTTAGGGGGCCGAGGCCGTGCGGGACGAACCCGTCGGGTAACTTTGAGTCATTGGCTTGACACCTTGCTCAAGGAGGAGAATCAGGTGGCGATCGTCGTTGGTTACGTTCCGACCAAGGAGGGGCGCGCTGCGCTCGCGCGGGCTGCGGAGGAAGCCAAACTGCGCTCGACTTCACTGGTCGTCGTCAATTCCGCTCGCGGTGGCCGCGACCTGGCCGAGCATGACGATGTCTCCGCATTGGAGACGCTGGTTTCCGAACTCAAGGCCGATGGTGTCGAGGTCGACCTGCGCTCCCTCGTGCGCGGCCTCGAACCGGCCGAGGACCTGATTGCCATCGCCGAAGAGATCAATGCCGACCTGATCGTCATCGGATTGCGCCGACGCACTCCGGTCGGGAAGCTGATCCTCGGATCCAATGCCCAGCGCATCTTGCTCGACGCGCCGTGCCCGGTGTTGGCGGTCAAGGCGGACTGAGGCGCCCCAACGCAGCCACCGTCCTTATGGCAACCGGCCGGGAGGGAATAACACCCTCCCGGCCTTGGGTTTTATAATGACGATGTCGATGTCGATCCGATCGCGTCCACCGGCAACCTCAACCTGACACCGCCCGGTGCTGACACTCGGAGGGCAAGGCTCTTCCCACCGCTTCATGTCTCCGTCCCCGGGCAGGTCTGACCTGCCCTCGGGACGCCCTGACCCATCCGTCATCGAAAGGTGCCGTGCCGCTCGTGCCAGCTTCGCCCCAGGCCGCCCCCGCCCTGCCTCGTGAGTTCGGCCATCCGGCGATGCAAGAGCTCGTGCTCAAGGGGCGCACGGCAGGGAGTATCACCGGAAGTCAACTGGTCGAGGCGCTGACGAGCGCCGAGGTCGCCGAGCGCCGCCGCAAGATCGTGGTGCGTGCCATCGAGGAGCAAGGAATCGAGGTAATCGTCCAGATGCCCACCAAGAAGGCAACAGCGCCGACCCGCAGCGCTGCCTCCGCCACCAAGACCGCCACCACCAAGACCACCACGGCCAAGACCGCCGCCACCAAGGCCGCTCCGGCCAAGACCACAGCCGCCAAGTCCGCGACCGCCAAGAGCGCCGCGGCGAAGGCAGCCACGACGAAGGCGGCCGCAGCTACGGCCTCCGATGCGGCCAGCGAGACCGACGAATCCCAAAGCCTCCCCACGGTGACCAAGCGGGCCGCCAAGGCCCCGGCCAAGGCGGCGGCGAAGTCCGCGGCCAAGACGGCCCCCGCGAAGGCAACTCCCGCGAAGACGGCGGCCCCCAAGACGGCGGCCACCCAGAGCGCCGCCAAGGCGACGAGCTCGCGCGCCGCGGCCAAGAAGGCTGCCGCGGCGGCCAAGGACGCCGATTCCGCCGACGACGAAGCCGCCGAGAATCTCGAAGAGGTGGCCGTCGAGGAGGTCGCCGGCGACACCTCGCCGGAGTCCGCCGATGATGACGGCGACGGTGAGGGCGATGAGAGCAAGCCGGCCAAGGCGGAGGAAGAGTCGGATGAGAGCGCTGGCTTCGTCATCCGCGACGACGATGAGGATGACGCCCCCGCGCAGCAGGTCGTGACTGCCGGAGCCACCGCAGACCCGGTCAAGGACTACCTCAAGCAGATCGGCAAGGTCGCCCTGCTCAACGCCGAGCAGGAGGTCGAACTCGCCAAGCGCATCGAGGCCGGCCTATTCGCCGAGGAGCGAATGGCCTCCGGTGAGATAGCTGACCAAAAGCTCAAGCGTGAGCTGTGGTGGATCGCCCAGGACGGCAAGAAAGCCAAGAACCACCTGCTCGAAGCCAACCTTCGCCTCGTGGTCTCACTCGCCAAGCGCTACACCGGCCGCGGGATGCTCTTCCTCGACCTGATCCAAGAGGGCAACCTCGGCCTGATCCGCGCCGTCGAGAAGTTCGACTACACCAAGGGCTACAAGTTCTCGACCTATGCCACCTGGTGGATCCGGCAGGCCATCACCCGCGCCATGGCCGACCAGGCCCGCACCATCCGCATCCCCGTGCACATGGTCGAAGTGATCAACAAGCTCGCGCGCGTCCAGCGTCAGATGCTGCAGGACCTGGGCCGCGAGCCCACCCCCGAAGAACTGGCCCGCGAACTGGACATGACGCCCGAAAAGGTCGTCGAAGTCCAAAAGTACGGCCGGGAGCCGATCTCCCTGCATACCCCCCTCGGCGAGGACGGCGACAGCGAGTTCGGCGACCTGATCGAGGACTCCGAGGCCGTGGTCCCCGCGGACGCGGTCAGCTTCACCCTGCTCCAGGAGCAGTTGCACAGCGTGCTCGACACCCTCTCCGAGCGGGAAGCCGGTGTCGTCGCGATGCGCTTCGGCCTCACCGACGGCCAGCCCAAGACGCTGGATGAGATCGGCAAGGTCTATGGCGTCACGCGGGAACGGATCCGTCAGATCGAGTCCAAGACCATGAGCAAGCTGCGTCACCCCAGCCGCAGCCAGGTCCTGCGCGACTACCTCGACTGACCCGACCCGGGTCAGGAGTCGCGCCGGGCGCGCATCTCCGCGAGCAGGCGGGCCGGCAGGCCCGTCACCCGGCCGTATGCCGAGCGCAGACCCGAGCGACCGGCATACGGCATGAGGCGCGCGCGCACGCGCACCCGAGGCGGGCGTGAGGTCTCGACGCTGTCATAGATCGTCTCGATGTCGGCGGCCGGATCCGGGATGGCGGTGCCCGGCGGGGCATACCGGGCGACCTCCACGACGTCGACGACGCGTCCCAAGGCGGCTGCGGTGTCCCGGTCCAGGACGGCTTGATCGGTCAGGTGGGTCTGCACCTGGCGCGGGGTGAGGGTCACCGGCGTCGCGATCCCGAGATCGGCAACACGCGAGATCAGGTCCTGCCAGCGGGCCTCGACCAGATCGGCCTCGTCCTCGCGCGAGGCGAAACGACGCCGCCGCGCGAGCAGTGAGGTCACGGGCACCACCAGCGCCGCGAGGATGCCAAGAACCAGAGCCAAGGCCAGCCAGGCGGTCATCGGCAGGTCCTGGATCCGCTGCCAGAGCGAGCGTGAGGTGAGGGTCGGGCCCTGCGGGTCGAGATTGTCGAGCGGCCGCTCAGGGCGGGCCACGCTGCTCGATGACGTCGAACTTGAGCGGGTCGTGCTCGCCGTGGACTCCACGGGCACCCGGGCATATGCCGGCGCCGCGCCCGCCCGAGAGCCGGGGGTCGGGTCGAATCGCACCCAGCCGACATTGCTGAAATACAACTCCGGCCAGGCGTGGGCGTCGCTGCGGCGCACGGTCCACTCCCCGCGGTCGTTGGTGCCCGGCAGGAAGCCGATCGCCATCCGCGCCGGGATGCCGCTGCTGCGCGCCAGCATGATCATTGCGGTCGCGAACTGCTGGCAGAAGCCCTGCTTGGTCAGCAGGAAGTGCGTGACCGGATCCGGCTCGACACCATCGATCGGTGTCACCGGGGCCAGATCCAGGCTGTAGGTGAACTCCGAGGAGCGCAACCAGTCCTGGATCGCCACCGCCTTCTCCAAGTCGGTGTTGGCATCGCCGGCGATCTCGGCCAAGGTCGCATCGAGGATCGGTCGCGCCGCCTGGTCCACGACGACGGTCTCTTCGGTGATGCTTTGTGGATCCACCGACTCCGTCGAATCCCAAGGGCGGGCCTCCTGGAGGATCTCGGGAGTCAAGGCGACCTGGGTGAAGTCGACCTCATAGGACGGGGCGCGATCCAGCACTTCGACCGATCCATCGCCATACTCCACCGCCTGCACGTCGTTCTCGGTGCGCAGATAGCGCGCCCCATAGGGCATCGCGATCTGGGGCCGGTTCAGGTCCGAACTGTAGGCCGTGAAGATCCCGTCCCGGCGGCTGTCCGAGGGCAGCTTCTCGCGCAATGGCTGCCACCAGTCGTTCAGGGTCGTCACCATCTGCAACGGGATGGTCGCGCGGATCGGGCGCGCCGGATACAGCGGTCGCGCCCGGAATTCCCCATCGCGATAGTCCGTCAGCACGGCCACCCGCAAGGGCCCGGGGGCGGCGAGCGAGGTGCGATATTTCAAGGCGGGGCTGGTGGATTGCGAGCCCAGATTGGCGCGCAGATCCAAGGTCGTGCTCAACGTGAAACTGCCGCCACCCACGGAATTGTCGGAGCGACCGAGGCCGTCGGTGAGATATCGCGTCGGCAATTGCGGGATCAGCACCGGCACGACGACGGCGGCGGCGATCACGGCGACACCGAGCCGGCCGGCCATCTGCACAAAGCCGGTCCGCGGATCACCGGTGCTCTGCTGACCATCGGGGGAGCGGGGCAAGACGGTTGCCCAACGCCGCAAGCCCAAGGTTCCAGTGCGGGCGAGCAGGACCAGCCAGAGGGTGGCCGAGAGCACGAAGTAGCCGAATGGCAGCGGCTCACCGCGGTTGGCGGTGGTCAGCAGAAAGGCCGTGAGCAAGGGCAGCCCGGCAGCAGCCGGCGCACGCAGCGTCACCGCGAGTAGGTCGACCACCAAGACCACGAGCAGGGCGATGAGCGAGAGCGCAAGGATCATCCCGCGATTCGTCGGGGCCGGCGCGGCATACTGCATCAGGGTCTCGCGGGCCTGGATCAGGATGTTGTTGAACGCGATCACGGTGTCCCAGCGCGGCAAGCCGAAGAAGGTATGTCCGCGACCGTGCCACAGCACGGCCGCTTCGATACCGACGAGCAATTGCACCGAGATCACGGCGAAGGCATTGCGGACATAGGCCCGCACGACGATGCCGGCGATGACGGCGGCGGCGGAGATGATGACGGCGGGCATCACCCACGCCCCGTTTTCGAGCAGGGTGTTCAGGGGCAGCAGCGCCGCCCAGGCGGCGGCCCATGCGAGCCAGGCCTCCGCCACCTTGGCCTGCGCCCTCATCGCGACGCACCGATCGAGCTGGCCTGAAGCGCATCCCAGGCGCCAGCAACCGACATGCCCGGCGCGATGGCGACCGCGCTCCAGCCCCGTTCGCGCAGCCGCGCCGCCGTGGCCTCCGGATCGGCCTGCGGGATGGCCTCGTCGCCGACCGGGGTCACCAGCACCAATCCAGCCGAGCCGGCCGGCCGAATCCGGGCGAACTGGTCGATCTCGGCATCCGACATCGGGCAGATGACGGCGATGCACAACGCTCCCGCGGCGGCGGCATCGCTCGCGAGCTGGGTGCTCACGGCGAAGGTAGCGGGCTCCTCGAGATCGGCGACGGCGAGCGCCGTGAGGGCCGACTCGGGGCGCAGATGGTCTCCGCCGAGGCCGCCATGATTGATGCCGCCGAGCACCAGATGCGTGCTGGTAGCCGATTCCATCACCAGCACCGCGATCGAGGCGATCGCGGTCACCGCCCACTCGAAGGAGGACGCCGAGCGGGTCACGGCCCCGACGGCCGCCCGGTCATCGAGGATCAGCACCACCCGCCGGGTCACGGGCCGGTCCTCCTGGCGCACCATGAGATCGCCGGTCTTGGCGGTGGCGGGCCAGTGGATCCGGCGCAGGTCATCACCCTCGCGATATTCGCGAACCGAGACATCGTCCTCGCCGTGCAGCGCGATCGTATGCGGGATGGCCCCCTCGTTGCCGAGTCCGCCGGTGACACTGGCGCCGTGCAGGTCAATGATCCGGGGCAGCACGATCAGTTCACTGGTTCCGCGCACCATGGCCAGGCGCAAGGTCAACTCGAAGGGGTCCTTGATGCGCAGCCCGAGCGGCCCGAGCCGGTGGCGCCCGCGCACGGCCGAGCGCACTCGATAGGTCACCTGGTGGGTGGCCCGCGGCGCCATCCGGGGGATGACAAAGCGCGGCCGGTCGCCGAGGGCGTAGTTCAACTGCTCCTCGGCCATCAGGATCGGGGTCGTCGCCGGCCCGGGATTCTCCAGGTGCAAGACCACATCGCACCACTGATCGATGGGCACGATCGAGGGCGCCACGTGCCGGTATGCCGTGAACGACAGCTTCTGCCGGCGCGCCAGCAGCAGCACCGCGAGCGGCAGACCCGCGACCAGCACCCCGACCCGGGTGATATCGCGAAAGCCGAGGGCCACGCCGGAGAGGATCAGGGCCACTCCGGCCGCCAGGAAACAGCGCCCACGCAGCGTGAGCGCATCCGAGAGGCGGTGCCGAGGGCGACGAGGCATCAGAATCCTGGGGCGGGCACCCGGACCCGGTCGATGACCGACCCCAGCACATCGGCCGCGCTGCGCCGCGCGTGAACCGCCTCGCCGGTCAGGATCAAGCGGTGCGCCCAGACGGGGGCGAGAAGGTGCTGGACGTCATCGGGCAGGACGTAGTCGCGGCCGGCCAGCGCCGCGTGCGCGCGGGCGGCCCGCAGCAGATGCAAGGTCGCGCGGGGCGAGACGCCGAGGCGAATGGCCGAGTTGTCGCGGGTCGCGGCCGCGAGATCGACGATGTACTGCCGGATCGCCTCGGAGGTATGCACGCGACGCACCGCGCCGACCATCCGGCTGATCGTCGCGGCGTCGGTCACCGGCCGCAGTTCGGCCAGCGGGTCGCGATCGCCGTGGTGAGCGAGCATGTCCATCTCGCTGCGACCGGAGGGATAACCGAGGGACAGCCGCGCCATGAACCGGTCGCGCTGGGCCTCGGGCAGCGGATAGGTGCCCTCCATCTCCAGCGGGTTCTGGGTTGCCATGACGATGAAGGGGTGCGGCAGGGTATAGGTGCGGCCATCCACCGTCACCTGACCCTCCTCCATGCATTCGAGCATCGCGGACTGGGTCTTGGGTGAGGCGCGATTGATCTCATCCCCGACCACGACATTGGCGAAGATTGCGCCCGGCCGGAACTCGAAGGCCCGCATGTCTTGGTTGAACATGCTCACGCCGGTGACATCGCTGGGCAGCAGGTCCGGGGTGAACTGGATGCGCCGGACCGAGCAGTCGATGGAGCGCGCCAGGGTCTTGGCCAGCATGGTCTTGCCGACGCCGGGGACGTCCTCCAGGAGCAGGTGCCCCTCGGCGAGCAGCGCGGTCAGTGCCGTCTGAATGACCTCGGGTTTGCCCTCGATGACGGTGCTCATGGCCGTGGCCAGGCTCGTGGTGATCTCGAGGACTTCCTCCAGGGCCCGTGCCTGGGAGACCCCCGAGAGCTGGTTCGCCGCTTGTTCGGTCACGATCGCCGTCCTTCCACTTCGCTCCTGCGCCCCGGAGATCCCCCGGTCGGCACCTGCTGCTCCCACCGTATGTCGTGGTGCACCACTCCTGGGCCGCCACGGCTTCCCGGCAGTCTGCGTCATCGACGCCCCACGGGGACGACGGCCGGGCAGACGGCAATGGCTTTGTGACCTCGGGTGCCGTGCGGGCGGTCAGGCCGGAGAAGAGCTGTCATTCTTCCCCCACTTCCCACCACCGCAATTGGCCTGCAATTTTGTCGCCTGAGAGGGAGAAGACACGCGAAATCGTGCCCTGATTGAAATACGGGTGGGGTAGAGTGGGGGAAATCGGATCGGCCGGGTGGAACCGGGTGGACAGAGCGCGCGGGAGGTGACCATGACCGATGTCGAGTTCATGGGTCAGCACACGCCGCGCCTGGACGAGAAGGGTCGCCTCTTCCTCCCCGCCCGCTTTCGCGAGGGCCTTGGGGAGTCGGTCGTGGTGACCAAGGGCATGGACCGCTGCCTGACGATCTATCCCCACGCGGTCTTCAAGGAACGCATCCTCAACCACCTCAATGCCGCCTCCTCGGCCAGCCGCAATGTGCGCCAGATGCGCCGGGCCCTGCTCGCCAATGCCTCGACCGAGACCCCCGACCGGCAGGGCCGGGTGACGATCCCGGCGGTGCTGCGGGAGTTCGCCGGACTCGATCGGGAATGCGTGGTCATCGGCCAGGGCCATTACGTCGAGGTCTGGGATGCCCCGACCTTTGCTGCCGTCGATGCCGACAGCGATGCCGTCCTTGATGCCCTCGACGAGGAAGGGGTCGTCCTGCTCTGACCGCGCGGTGGTCCCTGGCCTCCAGCCGTCCTCCCGGCCCGACTTCCCCCGGATCGGGGCGGCGGATGGGGACCAGGGATCATCGCCCCCCCACCAGGACTCCCCGCCCTCCACCACGCCCCACCGATCCGAAAGCGTCCGATGAGCACAGGAGCAGTGGCCGGCCACCGCCACGTGCCCGTGCTGCTGGAGCGGACCGTCGACCTGCTTGCGCCGGCCCTCGCCGAGCCGGGCAGCATCGTGATCGATGCCACCTTGGGCCTCGGGGGGCACGCCCACGCCCTCCTCGAACGCTGCCCCAACGCCCGCCTGATCGGCATCGACCGGGACGCGCAGGCCCGCGCCCGGGCCGCCGAGCGCCTCGCGGCCTTTGCCGACCGCATCGACATCGTCCCCGCGGTGTATGACGAGTTGCCCGCCGCCCTCGCCGGCCTCGGGGTCACCTCGGTGCAGGGAATCCTCTTCGACCTCGGGGTCTCCTCGCTGCAACTCGATGCCCAAGAGCGCGGCTTCGCCTATCGCTTCGACGGCCCGCTGGACATGCGGATGGATCAAGGCGAGGGGCCGACGGCCGCCGATGTCCTGGCGACCTACGACATTCCCGCCTTGACCCGCGTCCTGCGCGACTACGGCGAGGAACGCTTTGCCCCCAAGATCGCCCGGGCGATCGTCGCCCACCGGGAACAGGCGCCGCTGACCACCTCATCGGAGCTGGTGGACTTGCTCGCCCGCGTCATACCGGTCGCTGCGCAGCGCAGCGGCGGGCACCCCGCCAAGCGCACCTTCCAGGCCCTGCGCATCGAGGTCAATGACGAGCTGCGGGTGTGGGAGCGGGCCCTGCCCGCCGCGATCGACGCGCTCGCCGTCGGCGGTCGGATCGCGGTGCTCTCCTACCACTCGCTCGAAGACCGGATCACCAAGACCGCCTTGGCCCACGGGGCGCGCAGCAGTGCCCCGGTGGGGCTGCCGGTGGAACTGCCCGACCACGCGCCATACCTGCGCCTGCTCACGCGAGGGGCCGAAGAGGCCTCAGCGGCCGAGCAGGCGGCCAACTCCCGATCGGCATCGGTGCGCCTGCGCGCCGCTGAGCGGCTGCGCCCGACCCGACCCACCAACCCCCGCCACGACGCTCCGAAGGGAATGCGATGAGCTCCACCGCAGTCAAGGTTGCCGGTCTGCCGGCCTCCGGCAAGTCCGCGCCCCGCTCCCCGCTCGCCGTCGTCCCGGCGCGCCCCGTGGTGCGCCAGGGGTGGTTCCTGCTCGCGATGCTCGCCACCTTGGTTATGAGCCTGCTCGCGACCCTGCTCATCAACACTGCCTTGGCTGAGGGCTCCTATGAGCGGGGCCAATTGGTGACCGAGTCCACGGTCCTGGCCGACCGCCAGGAGTCCCTGACCAGCGAGCTGAGCCAACTGCGCGCGCCGGCCGCTTTGGCCCAGCGGGCACTGACCCTCGGGATGGTGCCGGCCCAGTCGGCCGCCTTCGTCAGCCTGGAGCGCGGCCGGGTCCTCGGCGTGGCGGAGGCGGCCACCGGCGAGAAGCCGTTTACGGTGATCACGGAGCCCACCTTGACCCCCGCCAAGGCCAAGGGCGGCTCCGCCGCCAAGACCG
>Ga0075156_10000384_pt1 | contig 22626 bp, 18 predicted proteins | sample JI81AbrownDNA_FD_70966 | JGI IMG/M metagenome (GOLD analysis project Ga0075156, IMG submission 70966) | Wastewater effluent complex algal communities from Wisconsin, to seasonally profile nutrient transformation and Carbon sequestration -... | ecosystem: Engineered > WWTP > Effluent > Algae...
CCACCGAGACCAAGGACCTGTCCTTTCGTCAGGTGCACCCCGAGGACGGCGGCCGGATCAAGTACAAGCGGGTCTGCGAGGTGTGCGGCAAAGAGGTGCCGTTCACCGAGATCGCCAAGGGCTACGAAACCGGCGACGGCCGCATGGTGATCCTCGATAGCGAAGACTTCGAGAGCCTGCCGCTGGCGACCACCAAAGCGGTCGAGGTGGTGCAGTTCGTCAAGAGCGAAAACATCGATCCCACCTACTTCGAGCGCACCTACTTCTTGGAGGCGGACGGGCCTGGGGCCAAGCCGTATGTGTTGCTACGGCGTGCGCTGGCCGATGAGAACAAGGCTGCCGTGGTCAAGGTGGCGCTGCGTTCGCGCGAGTCGCTGGCGCTGATCCGGGCCAAGGACGACCTGCTGGTGATGCACACGATGCTCTGGCCCGACGAGCTGCGCGACGGGTCGTTCGCCGCACCGGCCGGCGAGGTGAAGGTGTCCGATGCCGAGGTCGAGATGGCGCGCATGTTCATCGACCAGCTGACCGGTGAGTTCGACCCGAGTCAGTTCACGGACAGTTACCGCGAGGCTCTGGAGCAGGTCGTGCAGGCGAAGCTGGCCGGCCAGCCGGTCACCGCCGAGACCGAAGAGGCGCCGAAGGAGGCCGAGGTGGTCGACCTGGTGGCTGCGCTGCGGGCCTCCGTCGAGGCAGCGAAGAGGCGACGCGAAGAAGCGGCCAAAGCAGGCTGATCTGCAGTAATACATGTCGTAGTTCGGCCAATGCTCGGGAAGATTATGCTGTTCGAGCGAGTGTGGCGTGAGGTATTCTTGTCGGGTGGACGCCATCACTCGTGTGCCAGTTCCGGTCAATGAGCCGGTCAAAACCTACGCCCCCGGCAGCGCCGAGCGCGCCGAGCAGGTAGCGGTGCTGAGTCGAATGGCAGCTGCCGAGCCGGTGGAGCTGAATGGCACCTTCGGGGCAGAGCGCCGCCCCGGTGGCGGCGTCGACCGCTACGAGGTGCGCATGCCGTCCGACCACGCGCACGTGCTCGGAGTGGTGCAGCAGGCGTCCCATGCCGATGCCGAGCAGGCTGTCGCGGCGGCATTGGCGGTGGCACCGGACTGGGCCGCGCTGCCGTTCGACCAGCGAGCCGCCGTCTTCCTGCGCGCCGCCGACCTGATCGCTGGGCCGTATCGGGCCAGGATCAACGGCGCCACGATGCTCGGCCAGGCCAAAACGGTGCAGCAGGCCGAGATCGATTCGGCGTGCGAGTTCATCGACTTCCTGCGCTACAACGCGCACTTCGCGCAACAGATCTACGCCAACCAGCCGCAGAACAGCCCCGGTGTCTGGAACCGCATGGACTACCGCCCACTCGAGGGCTTCGTCTACGCGATCACCCCGTTCAACTTCACCGCGATCGCCGGCAACCTGCCGACGTCCGCGGCCCTGATGGGCAACCCGGTGCTCTGGAAGCCGGCCCTCACCCAGATGTTCGCTGCCGAGGTGATCATGGACGTGCTGCGCGCCGCGGGCCTGCCCGACGGCGTGATCAACCTGGTGCCTGGCCACGGCAAGGAGGTCAGTGACGTCGCGCTCGCGCACCCCGATCTGGCGGGCATCCACTTCACCGGCTCGACCCGGGTCTTCCAGGGGCTGTGGTCGCAGGTCGGCGCCAATATCGCCAACTACCGCTCGTACCCGCGCATCGTGGGCGAGACCGGAGGCAAGGACTTCGTACTGGCTCACCCGAGCGCCGACGCCGAAATGGTGACCACCGCGCTGATCCGGGGGGCCTTCGAGTACTCGGGGCAGAAGTGCTCCGCCGCGTCCCGGGCGTACCTGCCGCGTTCGCTGTGGAACAAGGTGAAGGACGACCTGATCGCCCAGACCGAGGCACTGGCCGTCGGCGACGTGCGTGACTTCACCAACTTCACCTCGGCGGTCATCGACGAAAGGTCCTTCGACAAGCTGTCCGGTGCGATCGACGCCGCGCGGGCCTCGTCCGATGCCGAGATCGTGGCCGGCGGCACCTACGACCGCAGCGAGGGCTGGTACATCCGGCCCACCCTGATCACCTCGGACAACCCGAAGCAGGACATCTTCCGCACCGAGTACTTCGGCCCGATCCTCAGCCTCTTCGTGTACGACGACGCGGACTTCGAGCAGGTTCTCGGCCTGGTCGACACCGCTTCGGCCTACGCGCTGACCGGCTCGATCCTGGCCACCGACCGGACGGCCGTCGAACTGGCCCAGCAGCGGCTGCGGTTCGCCGCCGGCAACTTCTACATCAACGACAAGCCGACCGGTGCCGTTGTTGGTCAGCAGCCGTTTGGCGGGGGCCGGGCCTCCGGCACCAACGACAAGGCCGGCTCGATGTGGAACCTGATGCGCTGGGTCAGCCCGCGTGCGATCAAGGAGACCCTGGTGCCCCCGACCTCGACCGGCTACCCGCACATGGGCTGAGGCGTCAGCCGGCCGCCAGCCACTCGTCGCCGACGCGTTGTTGCACTCCGAAGCCCTCCAGCAGGGCCGGGGCGGCCTGGCCTTCCAGCTTGCCGCCGACAAACGGCACCTTGATGGTGAACTGGCCGACGAAGTCGACCAGGGTGCCGCGGCCTCCGGGGCGCAGGTCGATCGCCACGTCCGCCTTCGCGGGCATGCCCTTCACCGTGAGTGCCAGCGTGCCGGTGCGAGCGCCGTCCGCTGCCGCCGGGCGCCAGCGGATGTCCTGCAGCAGGGTGAGGGTGTCGCCGAGGAAGTTGCGCACCGCCGCGGGCGTGTGCATCTGGCGCTCCACCGCGCTGTGGTCGGCCACCGCGTCCACCCGGTGCGACACGTCGCCCGACTCGACGCAGACCCGGGCCAGGAAGGCTGGGTCGGTGAGCATGGCGTGGGTGGCGAAGGGGTCCGCGGCGAAGTCGTTGTGGGCCTCGATCTGCATGCGGGCCATTCTGCCGCAGACGCCCGCACGAATGCTGGCTAGAGTGAGGTCACACATTGGTGTGCGCCCGGCAAGGAGGCATGGTGGCCGCAGTATTTGCGTCACGAAGCAACTGGATCGACAAGTTGAATCGCATTCTGGGCGAGAAACCCAAGGATTCGCCGCTCGTGGTTCTGCCAGGCGGCTTCGCCGAGCAGTACGTCAGGCACCTGCCCGATGCCGAGCTGCTCGACCTCGAACCCGCACACGTGGCCAGGCTGATCCGGGCGCATGTCGCCCTCGGCGCCGTCCGAAAGCCCGGCGAGGCGAAGGTCGGCGTCGCGGCGCCGAGCGCCGATCACCCCGGTGGATCCACGCTGCTCATGATCGTCACTGACGATCGTCCGTTCCTGGTCGACACGGTGAGCATGAACATCATCCGGCGGGACTGGAGCATCCGCGCACTGCTGCACCCGCAGTACACGGTGCGGCGCGACGCCGGTGGAGCCATGACCGCGCTCGACGAGCCGGACGCGCCAGGCGTGCTGCAGGAGTCATGGATCTGCGTCGAGGCCTTTCCGCCGTTGGGTCATGCGGCCAACGAATCCACCGAGGAGATAGCGGCGGTCATCGCCCAGGGCCTCGAGCAGGTCGAAGCGGCAGTCGACGACTGGCGTCCGATCCAGCGTCGGCTCGCCGAGACCATCGATTGGCTGGGCGAGAACGCGCAACCGGTCAGCCCGCACGGCGTACGCAAGGTGACCGACCTGCTGGAATGGCTCTCGACCGGCAACTTCGTGCTGCTCGGCTACCGCGAGTACCGCGCCGCCGGCGACCACTACGAGACCGTTCCGGGCACGGGGCTGGGCATCCTGCGCGGTGACCTGGGCGACGACACCGACTTTCAGGCGTTCCCCAAGCCCGACGACCATCACCTGATGGTGCTGACCAAGGACTCGCGCCGCTCGCCCGTGCATCGACCCGCCTATCTCGACTACGTCGGGGTGCGCATGTACGACCCCAAGGGTGAGTTGGTCGGTGAGCGTCGCTTCCTCGGCCTGTTCTCGGCGACCGCCTACGGCGAGACCGTGTGGAAGATCCCGATCCTGGCCCAGAAGGGGCAGCGCATCCTCGATCTGTCCGGCTTCGAGCCGCACAGTCACGGCGGTTCGGCGATTCGTCAGGTGATCGCCGCCTACCCGCGCGACGAGCTGTTCCAGGCCAGCGCCGAGGAACTGTTCCCGGTGATCTCGCAGGAGGCGCAGTTCAAGGACCGACGGCTGGTGCGGGTGTTCGTGCGCCGCGGCAGCTACGGCCGGTTCGTCTCCGTACTGGTCTACCTGCCGCGCGACCGCTACACCACGGACGTGCGCGAGACGATCCAGCAGATCCTGCTGGAGGAGCTCGGTGGTGAGTCGCTGGAGCATCAGGCCCGGGCCTCCGAGGGTGTGCTGGCCCGTTTGTTCTTCGTCGTGCGCCGTCCCGACGGTGCGCCGCTCGACACCGAGGTCGACCTGGCTGCCCTGCAACGGCGGATCGAATCCGCCACCCGCAGCTGGGACGACGACTTCGAGAAGGCCGCGCGCGATCTCGCCAGTGAGGCCCGGGGCGTGGAGTTCAGCGACGCCTACAAGGAGGAGTACTCGGCGGCGACCGCCGTGCGGGATCTCGAGCTGGCCAATGCCCTGACCGGCGTGGAGGACCGTGCCTACGAGGTCTACAAGCCGACCTGGGAGTCGGACGAGGCCGACGTCCGGTTCAAGGTGATCGGCTACCAGCACATGTCGCTGGCGGACGCCATGCCGCACCTGTCGATGCTCGGCGTCGAAGTGGTGGACGAGCGTCCGTACGAGTTGGTGCTGCGCGGCGTGCCGGTGTACCTCTACGACTTCGGCCTCACCCTGACCAGTGACCAGGACGCCGAGCAGAACTGGGGACCCGAGTTACAGGACCGGTTCATCGCCGCTTTCGATGCGACCTACCGGGGGCGGGCGGAATCGGGCAGGTTCAACCGGCTGGTGATGACCGGCGGGCTGACCTGGCAAGAGATCGCCTGGCTGCGGGCCATCTCGCGCTACCTGCTGCAGGCCGGGATCGCGTACAGCCAGACCTACGTGTCGTCCGCCCTGAACGACAACCCGGTGATCGCTGCCGCCCTGGTGTCGGCGTTCCGCACCAAGTTCGACCCGGCCCTGGAGTTCGCCGACCGGGCGGCGCGCGAGGCGGCGGTGGCGTCGGCTTTCGAGGGCATCGAACAACAGTTGGCCGAGGTGGCGAGCCTCGACGCCGACCGCATCCTGCGCACGTTCCTGTCGGTGCTCAAGGCCATGATCAGAACCAGCGCGTTCCAACCGGACGCCGGGGCGCACGCCTTCAAGCTGCGTCCTCGTGAGCTGTCGATACTGCCCGAACCGCGGCCGATGTTCGAGGTCTTCGTCTACGCGCCACGAGTGCAGGGCGTGCACCTACGCTTCGGAACGGTGGCTCGCGGCGGGCTGCGCTGGTCGGATCGGCGCGAGGATTTTCGTACCGAGGTGCTCGGCCTGGTCAAGGCCCAGATGGTCAAGAACACCGTGATCGTTCCGACCGGCGCCAAGGGCGGCTTCGTGCCCCAGCAACTGCCGGACGCCGCCGTCGACCGCCAGGCCTGGCTGGCCGAAGGCATCGCCTGCTACGAGATCTTCATCGGCGCGCTGCTGAGCATCACCGACAACATCGTGGCCGGAGCGGTGGTACCGCCGGCATCGCTGGTGCGCTGGGACGACGACGACCCGTACCTGGTGGTGGCTGCCGACAAGGGCACGGCGACCTTCTCCGACATCGCCAATCGGCTCTCGCTGCAACACGGCTTCTGGCTGGGGGACGCGTTCGCGTCCGGCGGTTCGGCGGGCTACGACCACAAGGCGATGGGTATCACCGCCCGCGGTGCCTGGGAGTCGGTCAAGCGCCATTTCACCGAACTGGGCCGCGACTGCCAGAGCGAGGACTTCACCTGCGTCGGAATCGGCGACATGGCCGGGGACGTGTTCGGCAACGGCATGCTGCTCAGCCGGCACACCCAGCTGGTCGCGGCGTTCAACCACCTGCACGTGTTTCTCGACCCGAACCCCGATGCGGCAAGCAGTTTCGTGGAGCGGGAGAGGCTGTTCAATCTGCCCCGATCGTCGTGGGCAGACTACGACCGAACGCTGATCTCGGCCGGCGGCGGGGTGTATCCGCGCTCGGCGAAGTCGGTGCCGATCAGCCCCCAGGTCCATGCGGCGCTCGGCCTGCCCGAGGGAGTGACGGCCATGACCCCGGCCGAGTTGATCAACGCGGCGCTGAAGGCCCCGGTCGACCTGCTCTGGAACGGCGGCATCGGCACCTACGTCAAGGCCGCCGGTGAGACCAACGCCGAGGTGGGTGACAAGGCCAACGACGCTGTGCGGGTCAATGGTGCCGAGGTTCGGGCCCGGTGCGCCGGCGAGGGCGGCAACCTGGGTTGGACCCAGTTGGGCCGGGTCGAGTACGCCGCGAGCGGCGGCCGGGTGAACACCGACTTCATCGACAACTCGGCCGGCGTCGACACCTCCGACCACGAGGTGAACATCAAGATCCTGCTCGCCGATCAGATCGCCCGCGATGCGCTCACCCTCGAGGAGCGCAATGAGCTGCTCGCGTCCATGACCGACGAGGTCGCTCAACTGGTGCTGGCCCACAACGTGGATCAGAACCTGGCCTTGTCCAACTCGATGTCGCGCGCCGGCGAGCTGACCGGCGCGTACGAGGGCTGGATGCATGCTCTGGAGGAGGCAGGTTATCTGGATCGGCAGATCGAGTTCCTACCCTCGGCACGCCAGCTCGATGCGCGTCGTGAGGCGGGTCGCGGGTTCACCCGACCCGAGTTGGCGACCCTGCTGGCCTGGACCAAGATCTACCTGTCCGACCAGGTGCTGGCCTCGGATCTGCCCGACGATCCGTATCTCGCCGACCGGCTGATCCAGTATTTTCCGAAGGAGTTGCAGCAGCGGTACGCGGCCGACATGCCGTCCCATCGGCTGGCCAGGCAGATCATCACGACCGTGGCGGTGAACCGGTTCGTCGACTCGCAGGGCATCACCGCCTACCACCGGCTGCACATCGAGACCAACGCCGAGATCACCGAGGTGATCCGGGCACAGCTGGCCGCTCGGTCGATCTATCAGGCCGGCAAGTCCGAGATCGCCCTCGGCCGGGCGAGCGACCTCAGTGCACGGGTGATCACCGAGCTGCGCGTCACGTTGCGCAGAATGGTCGAGCGGGCCACGCGTTGGCTGCTCGCCAGCCGCCGTGCGCCGCTGGACATCGTCGCCACCACCGCGCAGTTCACCGAAGGCGTGCGCGAGGTGCGCGCCGAACTCGGCTCGCTGCTGACCCCGCGGCAGGCGGCGAATGCGAGCAAGCATGTGGAGCGGCTGACCGCCCAGGGCGTGCCGCAGGCACTGGCCGAGGAATTCGCCCAGGACGCGTACTCACACTTCGCGTTGACGATCGTCGAGATCGCCCAAGCCAGGCGGGCGCCGGTGCGCACGGTCGCCGAGATCGCCTTCTGCCTGGCCGAGCGGCTAGGCCTCGACCAGCTGCACGACACGATCGTCGCGCTGCCGCAGCACGACCGCTGGGAGACGATGGCGCGCGCCGCACTGCGTGACGACCTGTTGGGCGTGCACGGCGAACTCACCTCCGCCGTGCTGGTCGATCCGTCGCGACCGGCCGTGGAGCAGGTGGACGAATGGATGCGGCAGACGCCCGGGATCGCCCAGAAGGTGGCCACCCTGGGCATGGTCTGCGAGGAGCCGGGCGTCGTCAGGATGAGCGTCGGGGTGCGACTGGTGCGCTCGTTGCTGCCGAACTGAGCCAGCCGGCTCGCTTGGCGTACCCGTCGCGGAGGTGGGTGCAGGATGCGGCAGGATTGCTGCATGCGGATCGACCTGCACACCCACTCCTGCGTCTCGGACGGCACCGACACCCCGACCCAGCTCGTCCGCAAGGCGGCCGCCGAGGGCCTCGACGTGATCGGATTGACCGATCACGACACGTTCGACGGCCTGCGTGAGGCCAAGGTCGCGGCATCGTCGGCGGGCATCGTGGTGCTGCCGGGCATCGAGATGTCGTGCCAGTTGGACGGTGCCAGCGTGCACCTGCTCGGCTACGGCTGCGACCCGCACTTCGAACCGCTGCTGGACGAACTGGCCCTGGTGCGGGTCGGTCGATCCGGTCGGCTACCCGAGGTGCTGGCCAAGCTGAACGAACTGGGCATGCCGCTGACCGAGGCCGAGATCGCGCAGCAGGTGGGCGCCAGCCCGTCGCTCGGACGTCCGCATGTCGCCGACGCGATGGTCGCCAAGGGGTACGTGACCAGTCGTCAGGAAGCCTTCGACAGCTTTCTGCACGAAGGCGGGCCGGCCTATGCCAGCCGCTACTCGTGCGACATTCGACGCGGCATCGCTCTGGTTCGCCGGGCCAGCGGCGTGCCGGTGATCGCGCACCCGTGGGGCCGCGGTCGCGATCGGGAACTCACCGAGGCAAAGCTGTCGGAGTTGGTGATGGAGTACCGGCTCGAGGGCGTCGAGGTCGACCATCCCGATCATTCGGCCGAGACCCGGGCCAAGCTGCGTCCGTTGGCCGAGCGCCTCGGCCTGCTGCAACTCGGATCGTCCGATCACCACGGGCATGGCAAGGTGAACCACGAGCTGGCCTGCGAGACCACGGCCGTCGAGGTGTACGACGAGATCGTGCGACGGATCAAATCGCGGGGCGGTCAGCTGCACTAGCGAGAGGATTCAAGGCTCACCGCTTTTCGCAGGCGATGCCGTCCTTGTCGCGGTCGAGGCCCTTGCGGTGCCCGATGACCTTCTTGTACAGCGACGTCGACTTCTTGAAGGTGGTCACTGGCTTTCCGCTGGTCTTGTCCTTGGCGTTGCTCTTTCCGACACCATGGGCATAGACCTTGTTCAGCGCCTTGCAGTTCTTGAACTTGTACTTCTGGGCTGCCTGAGGCAGGAGGACACCGGCGGTGACCTGCGGAACGGCGGCCAGCGCGACCGGTGCTGCCAGGGGCAGCATGGTGCCGGTGATTGCGACAGCGGCCAGACCGAGGACTACTTTGCGCACGACGTCGATCTCCAGATTCATCAGATGGGGAATGGGTGTTTTTCAAGAGTATTTCGGGACTTCCGCGAGAGCGAACCGGAATCGTCCCCCGGGCGGGTGACCGCGAAATGACCACCGGCCAAGCCACCTCGGTCGGCCACCCGTCGGGGGCCGGGGAGCGCACGGCGACGCGGTGATAGGGTCGGCGCATGCAGCGAACGGGTGACTGGCGCAACGCCTGACGCCTTCGTTGCACTGAGCGGGGCCGTCCGGCGTGGCGGCCCTTTTGCACGTCCACCAGCGATCGAGAACGAGCGAGTGAGATGACCGAAGAACTGTTGGACGACGCCGGCGACGACCTGGCCACCTCGACCTCTGACGCCTCGCTGCGCCGCACCGAGGCGCGCAGCGCGGCGATCGAGCGCGAGATCGCCACCGACCCCGCCACGTTCCGGATCATGACCGGCGACCGTCCGACCGGGGCGCTACACATCGGCCACTACTTCGGTTCGCTCGCCAACCGGGTGCGGCTGCAGAACGCCGGGGTCGACACCATCATCCTGATCGCCGACTACCAGGTGATCACCGATCGCGACGGCACCGGCCCGATCCGCGAGCGGGCGATCAACATGGTCGCCGACTATCTGGCGATCGGCATCGAGCCGGCCCGCAGCACCATCTACGCGCATTCGGCGGTGTCCGCCCTGAACCAGTTGCTGCTGCCGTTCCTGTCGCTGGTCACCGATGCCGAACTGCGTCGCAACCCGACCGTGAAGGCTGAACTCGAGGCCACCGGCGATCGTCCGATGTCGGGGTTGCTGCTCACCTACCCGGTGCATCAGGCGGCCGACATTCTGTTCTGCAAGGCGAACCTGGTGCCGGTCGGCAAGGACCAGTTGCCGCACCTCGAGCAGACCCGGGTGGTCGCCCGGCGCTTCGATGAACGCTACGGACGTGCCAACCCGGCGCAGCCCATCTTTCCCCAGGCCGAGGCGCTGTTGAGCAAGGCACCCACGGTATTGGGCCTGGACGGCACCAAGATGAGCAAGTCCAAAGGCAACGTGATCGACCTCGGCATGGACGCCGACACCACGGCGCGGCTGATCAAGAAGGCCGTCACCGACTCGGACAGGCACATCAGCTACGACCCGGTGAACCGTCCGGAGGTGTCGAACCTGTTGATGCTGGCCGCACTGTGCAGCGACGGCGACCCGGTCGCGATCGCCGACGAGATCGGCGACGGGGGCGGCGGCGGCCTGAAGCGGGTGGTGACCGAGGCGGTCAACGCCAAGTTCGCACCGATCCGTGCCCGGCGGGCCGAGCTGATCGCAGACCCCGGGTACCTGCTCGCAGTGCTGCGCGAGGGCAACGCGCGCGCCAACGTGATCGCCGAAACCACACTCGACGAGGTTCGCCAGGCGATGGGCATGGTCTACTGACGCCCGCTGACGGGTGTGACACAGTGGGCCGATGGCCACCGCCAAGCAGACCGAAGAGCGGCACGGGGTGCAGCTGACCAACCTCGACCAGTCGCTGTTCAGCGGCGCCGAGGCCACCAAGCGTGACCTGATCGACTACCTCGAGGCGGTCTCCGATCCGCTGCTGCGCGAGTTGCGGGATCGTCCACTGTCAGTTGTGCGGGTGCGGCCTGGGCAGCAGCCGTTCATGCAGAAGAACCTGCCCGACTATGCGCCCGACTACGTGCGATGGACGCCGGTCTGGTCCGAGAGCGGTCATCGCGAGATCCACTATGCGCTCTGCAACGAACTGCCGAGCCTGCTGTGGTTCGGCAACCAGCGTGCCGTCGAGTACCACCCGACCCTGATGGTGCCGCAGTTCGGCGAGCGCACCGACGTGCTCGCCGGCGTGGTCACCTATCTGGTGCTCGACCTCGACCCGCCCGAGGGCAGCGCGTTCGACGCCGTCGTCGCGGTGGCCAAGCTGGTCGGTGCGGCGCTGCGCGAGGTGGGGCTGCAAGGTGCCGTCAAGACCTCGGGCTCCAAGGGACTGCACGTCATCGTGCCGGTGCGCGATCTCGACCTGCCGCACGCCGCTGCCGCCACCCGCGCTCTGGCCGCCCGCACCGAGAAGCTCGATCCAGCGATCGCGACCACTGCGTACCTCAAGGCCGAGCGCGGCGGACGGGTGTTCGTCGACTCGACCCGCTCGGGCGGCGGATCGCTGGCCAGCACGTTCAGCCCGCGGGTGCGACCCGGCGCAACCGTGTCGTACCCGGTGCCCTGGAGCGAGCTGGACGAGGTGTCGCCCGCCGACTTCACGGTGCGTTCCGTGCCGGCGATGATGGCGGCCGGCGATCCGTGGGCGGCGATCCTGCCCGAGCCCCAAGCGATCCCCGACGAGGTCATTGCCGAGGGCCACGAGATTCCGATCGCCCGGGTGGTCGCGATGCACGAGGGCAAACGACGCAAGCGTGCCCAGCAGGCCGACCCGGGCGCCGGCTGAGGCACGACGCCTACTCGGTGCCGAGATTCGCCTTCTCGGCGCCGATCGTGGTGTTGTCGCCGTGACCGGTGCGCACCACAGTGTCGTCAGGCAGCCCGAACAGCTTGGCCCTGATGGACGCCACCAGCGTGTCGCGGTCGCTGAAACTGCGTCCGGTGGCACCCGGGCCGCCGTTGAACAGCGTGTCGCCGGTGAAGACCGTGCCCAGCGCGGGAACGTACAGGCACACCGCTCCCGGGGCGTGGCCCGGGGTGTGCAGCACCCAGATCGTGGCGCCGCCGATGGTCAGGGTCTGGCCCTCGGCCAGCGGACCGTCAGGCTCATCGACATGGGTCAGGTGCCACACCGGCAGGTCGGCCGGATGCAACAGCACCGGCGCCTGCGTCGCCCGCCCGAGGGCCGGCGCGAGCCGCACATGGTCGTCGTGGGCATGGGTGCAGACGACTGCTTTGACCCGTCGTCCGTCGATCAACCGAATGATCGCCCCCAGGTCGTGCGGGGCGTCGATGACGATGCAGTCCCAGTTGTCGCCGATCACCCACACGTTGTTGTCGACGTCGAAGGTCTCGCCGTCCAGGGTGAAGGTGCCGGACGTGATCGCGTGGTCGATGCGCGCGGCCATCAGGACACCACCACCGAGCGCAGCACGCCGCCGCCCTGCATCTTGGTGAAGGCGGCCTCCACCTCGTCGATGCCGATCTCTTCGCTGACGAACGCGTCCAACGGCAGCCGGCCCTGCTGGTAGAGGTCGATCAGCATCGGAAAGTCTCGGCTGGGCAGGCAGTCGCCGTACCAGGACGACTTGAGCGAGCCGCCCCGTCCGAACACGTCGAGCAACGGCAGCTCGAGCTGCATGGTCGGGGTGGGCACGCCGACCAGCACCACGGTGCCGGCCAGGTCGCGCGCATAGAACGCCTGCTTCCACGTCTCGGGACGTCCGACCGCATCGATCACCACGTCGGCACCGAAGCCGCCGGTCAACTGCTGGATCGCCTCGACCGGGTCGTGCTCGTTGGAGTTCACCGTGTCGGTGGCGCCCAGTTCGCGGGCGGTGGCCAGCTTGCGGTCATCGAGGTCGACGGCGATGATCTTCGCCGCGCCCGCCAGCCGGGCGCCTGCGATGGCGGCCGCGCCGACCCCGCCGCAGCCGATCACCGCGACCGAGTCGCCGCGGGCGACGTTGCCGGTGTTGAGGGCTGCACCGAGACCGGCCATCACCCCACAGCCGAGCAGGCCGGCTGCCGCCGGACGGGTGGACGGGTCGACCTTCGTGCACTGCCCCGCGGCCACCAGGGTCTTGTCGATGAAGGCGCCGATGCCGAGGGCGGGGGAGAGCTCGGTACCGTCCTCGAGGGTCATCTTCTGCTTGGCGTTGTGGGTGGCGAAGCAGTACCACGGACGCCCGCGCTGGCACGCCCGGCAGGTGCCGCAGACGGCGCGCCAGTTGAGGATCACGAAGTCGCCCGGCGCCAGGTCGTGCACCTCGGGGCCGACCGACTCGACGATGCCCGCCGCCTCGTGCCCGAGCAGGTACGGGTAGTCGTCGCCGATGCCGCCCTCTCGGTAGTGCAGGTCGGTGTGGCACACCCCGCAGGCCTGGATCTGCACCACCGCCTCGCCCGGCCCAGGATCGGGCACGTTGATGGTGACCAGCTCCACGGGAGCGCCCTTGCTTCGTGCGATGACGCCCTTGACCTGTTGCATGTGCGCGGTGCCTTCCGGATTGTCGGGTGTACATCGATCCTGCAAGGCCCGGGGTGGCTGGTCAACCATCCACCGCGGCCCGGCTACGCATTTCTGACACCTTGTCGCTGGTCGGTCGCGCGCGCACGCTGAGGAGCGGACGAAGTTCACCAACCACAGCGCCGCGCAAGGATGCGCCCGCGGGGATCGGAGGCGTCATGCCCAGTCAGGAAGAGTTCGACGAACTCAAGGGCCGCCTGGAAAGCCTGGAGAAGCAGGTTGCGGGCGGGTCGACGGCGAAGTTCAGCGATGAGGAGCTGGCCGCCTTCAGGAAGGTGTCGTCGGCGATGGCCGACACCGGTGACTTCTGCGGCATCAACGACTGCTTCCGGCCGCGCCTGTGCAGCACGGTGTGCTCGGTCTGCCGCTCGTGCTACGTGCCCTGCATCTTCGAGTGCACCTGTGGCCCGTGCAACCAGGGCCCCATCATCGGTGGTGGCCTGCAGCGCTTCGGCGGCCTCGGCGGCTGATCGCAGGTGGAGACAGACACCCCCTCCCGGCAGCTGGCCAAGGCCGCCGGGCTGGAGGTCTTCGCCGAGGGCGCGGACCTGATCCTGGCCAGTCCGGCAGGCATGTTGCGACTGGACGGAGGGGTGGCGCTCGCCGTGCGCGACCGCATCCTGCCCGAACTGGTGAGCCGGCGCGACCGTGGCGAACTACTGTCAGCACTCGCCGACCTGCCGGCAGCCGAGGTTCAGCGTCTGCTCGACCGCCTGATCGAAGCCGGCATGGTGGTCGAGACCGGTGCCGATTCGGCTCCGGCCTGGCTGGCGCTGCTCAGCACCGACGTCGGCACCCGGCAGGCGTTGGCCGCGCGGGTGGCCGCCGTGCGGGTGCTGCTGGTCGGTTCGCCCGACGAGGCCGCGCCGGTCGAAGGCGTGCTGCACGGCGCCGGGATCCATGCAATCGATTGCGTCGAGCCCGACGGCCTGCATCGCGACGACCTGCCCGGGCTGATCGCCGGACGCGACCTGGTGGTATGCCTGGTCGACGCCGGCTGGGCGGCCATCCGGTCCTGGGTCAACCGTGCCTGCCTGGACGCCGGGGTGCCGTCGTTGTACGTGGCGCTGGAGGGATCGTTCGCCTACCTCGGCCCTTTGGTGCTGCCCGGGGAGGGTCCCTGCTACCTGTGCTGGCGCATGCGGGCACTGTCGTGTGCCGACGATTTCGCGCTCGCGATGGCTCGGGAGGAGTCGCTCGACGGTGCGCGTCGACCGCTCGGCCGACCCGTTCTGCCCGGGCTGCTGGACGCGGTGAACGGCCTGGTCAGCCGCGAGGTGCTGGCGCTGACCACCTCGGCCCTGATGCCCGAGCTTGCCGGACGGGTGGTGGTGCTCGACCAGCTGGCGGGCACCCGACGGACACACCCGGTGGTGCCCCGTCCGGATTGCCCGGCCTGCCGAAAAAAAGCCCGGCCGCCGGCGTCCGTGGCGCAACCGGCGGCTGAACCAGGGGTCACCGACTTCGATGCCATCGAGGCGGCGACCGTCAGCGAACTGTGCGGGTTGATCCGTTACCTCGACCGGGTACCGAAGCCGCTGCAGGAGCCCACCCAGCCGCTGATCGTGCGCGCGCAGCTTGCCAACGTGCTGTTCGGCCAGGGCGAGGAGGCGTTCATCACCTGCTCCGGCAAGGGCCTCGACCTCGTCTCGGCCCGAAACACCGCCCTCGGTGAGGCGCTGGAGCGCTACGCCAGCCTGACCTGGACGCCGCCCCGGGTGTTCACCGGCGCGCGCGCTCAGGTGCCCGGGCCGAGCCTCGATCCGCACGAGTTGGTGCTGTTCGCACCCGAGGACGCCGAGCGGCTGCACTACGCCCGCTATCACGAGGAGCTGTCGCTGGACTGGGTGCCGGGCAGATCGCTGGTCACCGGGCAGGAGCTGTGGGTGCCGCACCAGGCCGCGACGCTGCACGGCAGCAAATGGGCACGCCACGACCTGTTGTTCGCGCCGACGTCCAGTGGTTTCGCGGCCGGGCCGAGCGTCGCGTTCGCTGCCGAACAGGCCCTGCTCGAGGTGATCGAGCGGGACGCGTTCCTGATCGCCTGGGCGCACCGGCTCGCGACCCGTCCGATCGCGGCGGAGTCGATTCCCGACTCGGACGCCGCAACGATCGCCGAGCTGTATGCCCGGCGCGGGGTGCGGATCGAGGTGCACCTGCTACCCACCGACTGCACCGCCTACGTGGCGATGGCCATCGGCTGGAGCGACGACGACCCGGCCGCGGTGGTCGGCCTCGGCGCGTCGCAGGATGCACTGCGCGCGGCCCGCTCGGCCGTGTTGGAGGTCGGCCAAGTGCGGCCCGCATTGCGGGGCCGGCTGCGTGACCCCGCCGTGTTGGCACGGCGGGGCGAACTGGTCGCGGACGCCGCCCGGGTCACCGAGCTGGAGGATCACGACCTGCTCTACTCCGACCAGTCCGTGGCGCAGAGCCGGATGGGGCACCTGCGGTGCTCGCGGGCCGAGGAGTGGAGCACCCCGCCGCAGCGGGGCCGCACCCTGGGCGATCTGGTCGACTCGCTGGCCACGACGGCCGGTGACGCGGTGATCGTGGACGTCACCACCGACGACGTCGCCGCGCAGGGCGTCCGGGTGGTTCGGGGCATCGTGCCCGGCTACCAACCGATCCACTTCGGCGCCGATCAGGCCCGGATCGGTCACCGTCGGCTGTTCGACGCACCGTTTCGCTGGGGCCTGCGCGATCGTGTCGCGCAGCGCTCCGACCTCAACCCCGACCCGCATCCGCTGGCCTGAGCATGCACGACTTCCGCTTCGCAGACGACGTGCCGGTGGCGTGGACCTACCACCGCGGCACCGCCCGCTGGCTGTTCAACGCCTCGGCCGGCGGCGAGTCGCCGGCGCTGGTACCCGGCCGCGAGAACGGTGGCCTGGCCTGGACGCCGTTGCCGCCCGCAGAACTGCCGGACGTGCCGCTCGCGGATGCGCTCCGGGCCAGGGTCTCGTGCCGCAGATTTCTCGCCGACCCGGTCGGGCTCGACCAGTTGGCGTGCGTCCTGCGGGCGTCCTACGGCAGCGAAACCCGTAGCGGAGAGGTGATGCAGGATCGTCCAGCACCGTCGGGCGGGGGCCTGTACCCGTTGGAAGCCACCCTGCTGGTGCGAGCCGTGGACGGGCTGGAGCCGGGGGTGTACCACTACGTGCCGGCGGCGAACGGGCTGGAGCAGGTGCAGGCGATCGACCTGCCGCGCGCGTTTCTGACCTACCTGTTCATGGGCCAGCCCTGGGTCGCCGAAGCCGCCGTCATCTGCGTGCTGAGCTTCGTGGGTGCGCGCAGCCTGACCAAGTACGGTGACCGCGGCTATCGCTACGCGCTGATCGAGGCGGGCCACACGATGCAGAACTTGAACCTGGCCGCGGCGGCCTGCGGTCTCGGCTCGGTGGATCTGGGCGGGTTCTACGACGACGAACTGGCCGTGCTGGCCGGTCTCGACGTAGAACGCGAGATCCCCCTTTACTGCTGCGCCATCGGACGCCCGGACGCGAACCCGGACGACCGCATGGACGTGCGCGCACTGGACCGCGGCCAGGCGCCCTGACCTGGATCGAAGCGGAGGGCTACTCGGCGGGTGCTGCCTGTGCGGCCGACGAGCCGGAGGAACGGCGACGGCGGCGGCGGCGAGGAGCCTCGGAGGCACCCTCGACAGGGGCATCGGGAGTAACGCTCGGCTCGAGAGTGGCGGGCTGAACCGGCTTGTCACCGGCCCGGGAACGACGCTGGCGACGCACCCGGCCCTCAGTGGTTTCGACCCGCTCGGCCCGTGGGCCACGCTCGCGCGCCGGACGCTGCTCGCGTGGTTCGCGCGGCTCGACCGGCTTCGGGGGCGCGATGCGGCCCCTGGTGCCGGGGGTGATCCCCAGGTCGGTGAACAGGTGATGCGACGTGGAGTAGGTCTCCGGCGGTTCGGGGAAGCCCAGCTCGAGGGTCTTGTTGATCACCTTCCACCGGGTCAGGTCGGCCCAGTCGACCATGGTGATCGCGACACCCTTGGCGCCGGCCCGGCCGGTGCGGCCGATGCGGTGGATGTAGGTCTTGTCGTCATCGGGGCACTCGTAGTTGACCACGTGCGACACCCCGGTCACGTCGATGCCGCGAGCAGCCACGTCGGTGGCGACGAGCACGTCGACCTTGCCCTCGTGGAACCGCTTCAGCGACTTCTCGCGCAGCACCTGGTTGAGGTCGCCGTGCAGGGAGCCGACGCTGAAGCCACGGTCGGTCAGTTCGTCGCTGAGCCGCTGGGCGGAACGCTTCGTGCGAGTGAAGATGATGGTTTTGGTGCAACCCTCGGCCTGCAGCAGCCGGCCGATCACCTCGGGCTTGTCGAGGTCGTGCGCCTGGTAGACGAACTGGTCGACCTCCGGAACCGTCATCGAGGCGTCAGAGGTTTCGGCGCGCACATTGACCGGCTGGTTCAGGTACATGCGGGCCAGACCGACCACCGCGGACGGCATGGTGGCGCTGAACAGCAGGGTCTGGCGGGTCGGCGGAGTCTTGCTGATCAGCCGCTCCACGTCGGGCAGAAAGCCCATGTCGAGCATCTCATCGGCCTCGTCGAGCACCAGCACCTTGACGGCGGAGAGGTCGAGAGCGCGGCGGGTGGCCAGGTCGAGCAGCCGTCCGGGAGTGCCGACGACCACGTCGACACCGGTGGTCAGGGTGTTCATCTGGGTGTCGTAGCCGACACCGCCGTACACGGTCAGCACCCGCACCCTGCGCACCGTTGAGGCGACCTGAAGATCGTCGGCGACCTGCAGGGCCAGCTCGCGGGTGGGGCACATCACCAGTGCCTGGGGCTTGCCCTTGGGGTGGTGATCGGCATAGCCGGCGTCCGTCTTGGCGACGATGCGCTGCAGCAGGCTGACCCCGAAGGCCAGCGTCTTGCCGGTGCCGGTACGCGCCTGGCCGATCATGTCGGTGCCGTTGATGGCGATCGGAATGGCGAGGGACTGGATCGGGAAGGGGTGGTGGATTCCTACGCTGTCGAGGGCTTCGACGGTTTCGGGAATGACGCCGAGGTCGGCGAAGGTGGTTTGCGGGGCTGCGACCGGCAGCTCCTCGGTCATGGTGTCGCTCAGGGCGGTGGCCTTACGTGCACCGGCCGCAAGGCCGGAAAATTGAACGCCCACTCCGGCGGCGGACTGACTGCCACGGACGTGGGGGACGCACATCGAGTGCGTACGTAGTGGCAGTCTAGCTGCAGCCGACCACCAGCGCCGAACGGCTCAGACGGCGCCGAAGCCGACCCGGCGAGCGTGCTCCTGGCCGATCTCGAGGTAGGCGATGCGGGTGGCGGGTACCAGCACCTTGCGCCCACGCTCATCGACGAGGCTGAGCAGGCCTTCGTCGGCGACGGCCTTGGCAAACGCGGACTCGATCGCAGCCGCGGTCTCTTCGGTTTCCAGCACGATCTCGCGACCACTGTGGACGATGCCGACCTTGATTTCCATTTGCTTCTCCCTCACCGCGATGTCGGGCCAACCCTAGCCGGGTGAACCCGCACGTTCAGCGCCGTACGCTGGCAGCGCAATCGGGTCACCGGGGGCGGGTATGGTCGATCAGGTGAATCACTGGCGGCAACTTCTGCGCTGGCCCTCCTGGGCCTCGCAGGCGCTGGCTGCCGCGATCAGGCTGGTGGCGCTGCTGCCGCTGCTGTCCCGTCTGCCGAGAGTTGCCGTCGTGGCATGTCTCGACGCGGCCCATCCGCTCTACGCCCTGGTGCCCACCACCCACACCGTGGTGCCGGTGAACTGCGTGACGGCGCCCGAGACGGTTGTCACCTGGACCCTGATGCTCGGAGCCGCGCTGCTCGTGCACGCGGTGCTGATGCCGCTGGCGCTGGTGGCGGGTGTCGTGCTGATGCGCGGCGCACGTCGCTTGGCCGAGATGGGCCGCCGGCTGCTCGCCGTGGTGCTGCGTGGTGCCGCCACCGTCGTGTACTTGTGGTGGCGGCCCGTGCCGGCTCCGATTCCGGTACGGGTGCCGAGCCCGGCGCACACGCGGATCAACCCCCGCCGAGGCCCTCCCGTTCTTTCCTGAAGCGCACACCCGAGCCTCGACACAACGAGCCGGGTCGGATCGTTCCCGCGTCCGAGGCCAGACCTCGACGCGCCCCGGTGGCCTTCGGCCGCCGTCCGAACACCAGCACGTCAGGGCCCCCAGCTGAGCGGCCCGGATCAGGAAAGCCATGTCTGAACAGAATACGAACAAGCACAGCAATAGTCGGCGCGACCGCCTGCGGAGAGAACGCGAGCGGCAGGCCGCTGGCGCCAAGCGGCTCAAACGCCTGATCACCACGGCCTGGATCGCCGGCCTCACGGTCATCGCCGTGATGATCGGTTCGATGGTGTGGTCGATCAGCAGCAACCGGGCAACCGTCGGTGCCGCGGCCACCCCCGGCACCGGTGCGCTGGTGCGGCCCAACCTGGCGACGGACGCGGGGGCGCTGCGCTTCGGCAAGCCGACCGCCCCCGTGACGCTCACCCTCTACGCCGACTTCATGTGCCCCTACTGCGGCCAGTTCGAGCGGGCCAACGGAGCCGACCTCGACCGGGCCGTGCTCGAGGGCACGATCAGGTTGGATGTGCATCCGCTGTCGTTCCTCGACCGCCAGTCGGCCGGCGGACGCTATTCGACCCGAGCGGCGAACGCCTTCGTCACGATCGCCCACGCCGATCCGGACGCCGCCCTGCGGTTCAACCGGTTGCTCTACGGCAACCAGCCCACCGAGGGCTCGACCGGCCTCAGCAACGAGCAGTTGGCCGGCTACGCAACCCAGGCGGGCGCGTCCGCCGAGGTCGCCGACTCACTGAGCCGCGAAACCTACACGCCCTGGGTCGAGCAGAGCACCCAGCAGGCCTTCGGTTCGGGCATCAAGCAGACCCCGACCGTGCTCATCGACGGCCAGGAGTTCACCGGCGACCTGTTCACCTCCGGCGCCTTGAAGGCCGCGATCGATCAGGCCGCGGCCGGTGGGTGAGTCGCTGCTGCAGCGGCTGCGCCGGCTGCGCCGGTCGAACCGGTGGATCTTCGGCACCATGCTGGGCTCGGCACTGCTGAGTCTGATGGCCTCCTTCGTGCTCTCGGTGGACGCGATCGCGCTGGCCGCCGACCCGAAGGCGGCGTTGGCGTGCAACCTCAACGCGGTGCTCAACTGCGGCACGGTCGGAGCGTCGTGGCAGGCGAGCGTGTTCGGTTTTCCGAACGCGTTCCTGGGGCTGATGGCCGAACCGGTGGTGATCACGGTGGCGGTGGCGAGCTTGGCCGGCGTGCGCTTTCCGCGCTGGTTCATGCTGTCGGCGCAACTCGTCTACACGCTCGGTCTGGCATTCGCCTACTGGCTGTTCTTCGAGGCCTTCTTCGTGATCGGGGCGCTGTGCCCGTGGTGCCTGCTGGTCACGGTGTCGACCACGCTGGTGTTCACCTCGCTCACCCAGGTGAACATCACCGAGGGCAACCTGTATCTACCGGAGCGAGCCGGCCGGGTCGCGCGCACACTCATCGCGCACGACCTGGACGTGCTGCTGGTGCTGGTCTGGCTGGTCGCTCTGGCGGCGATGGTGGTGGCGAAGTACGGCCCGCTGATGATCTGAGTCGCATCGCCGCGCGAGCACGGACGTCAGGCGGTGAACGCCTGCTGCTCGTCGTCGGTGGCTCTGCGGATCACCAGCCGGGTCCAGCCGCCCAGGTAAAGGCGCTGGTCGGGTGCGAACTCGACCCGGCCCCGTCCGATCGGCATGGTGGGCAGCTGACCGGCCGAAGGGGCCACGAACGTGCCGTTGGCCGATTCGAGGTCCTCGATCCACCAGCGGGTGCCGTCGGTGCTGATCTGGGCGTGGCGTCGACTCACGCCGGTGTCGGGGTCGCAGTCGATGTCGGGGTGAATGTTGCGGCTGACCGACAGCCGGCCGATCAGCGACGACGAGGCACGCAACGGAACCACGTCGGGCAAGCCGGGCGACGGCAGTGCGTCGGAGGAGCCCTGGGTGCCGTACCAGTCCGGGTCGATCCACACCTCGGCCACCCATTCGACGGTGGTCGGCCGGGGGTGCAGCAGCCGGCCCTGGGCCGGGACGGCAGCAGGCGACGGGTCCGGCATCGGCGGCGCCTCCCACGGCTCGACCGGGGCGACGGTGACCTGTGGATCGCGGGCGGCCGCAGGTGACTCCGCCTCCAGGGTTGCGACCTGTTCGGGGTCGGGGTCGGGCATCGCAGGCTGATCACCCGCCGGGGCGGACGCCACCGCCGACTGCTTCTGGAGCGGTGCAGCCTCGGGCACGTCGACGCTGGCCGAGCGGGGCGGGGTTCCGGTGGTGAAGTCGTAACCGCACGCTTCACAGAACAAGGCGTCGGGCGCGTTCATCGTGCCGCAGTTCGGGCACTGGGCACCTGCCGGCGGGGCGGCGGTCTCGACCGGGGCGGCAGCCCCGGTTGAACCCGGCTCGATCGGCAACCCGCAGGTATCGCAGTAGTCGTCTGAGGACGAGGAGTGTCCCGCCGGGCAGGTCGCCATGTCAGCCCCTGATTCTGGTGGTCTTGGTGGACGCGGTGTCGAGCGCCATCTCGTCCGCCTTGTCGACGGCGCGCTTCAGCCGCACCGTACCGGTCTCGGCGTTGTCGATGTCGATCACCTTGCGCAGTTTTGCCGTCGCCTCGGCGTTACCGGTGCGGACGGCGAGTTGGGCGGCCCGGCCCAGCTTGGTGGTGGCCGTGCGCTCGTCGCCGACCGCCTTGGCCGCCAGACCCTCCTGAATGGCGGTCGCCAACTCGGTCTGGCCGGTGTAGTGCGCAACCTCTGGGTTGATCTGGGCCGTCAGGTTGGTGTCGGACGACCATTTGGCCTTGACCAGGCCCTGGGTGAGCACTTCGGTGCCGACCGACAACTGCACCCGGCCGGCCAACTGCTCCTGGCCCACCGATTTGGCCGGAAGGCGCACCTGCAGGTGATAGTCGCGCTCCTCGTCGCCCCAGGAACCCGTCGGGTAGGCCTGGGTGAGCGGGTTCACCGGGACGCCGCGCTGGGTGAGGTCCTCGACCGTGGGTGACACCTGGCGCACGAACAGCACCTGCGCCCCCTGCGGAATCCATACCCTCAGGTCGGCCTGGGCGACGCCGCGACCCATGGACTTCTGCATCATCTCGGCGAACGCCTGACCGAGCTGCGAAGGGTTGGGAATGATGTCGACGGTGCCGAGCAGTGCCTGGGCGATCTTGCGGATCTCGGCAACCTTCCAGTCCACACCGATGCCGCGGCAGTCGACCTGGAACTGCCCGGCGGAGTTTCGGATCGCCAGGTCGAGCTGCTGCTGGGTCTCGTTGTGGTTCTCACCGTCGGTGAGCAGGATCGCGTGCTTCTGCGCCAACCCGCCGATCGAGTCGAACAGGGC
>Ga0075156_10000385_pt1 | contig 22622 bp, 20 predicted proteins | sample JI81AbrownDNA_FD_70966 | JGI IMG/M metagenome (GOLD analysis project Ga0075156, IMG submission 70966) | Wastewater effluent complex algal communities from Wisconsin, to seasonally profile nutrient transformation and Carbon sequestration -... | ecosystem: Engineered > WWTP > Effluent > Algae...
GAGGCCGACACGAGGGTGCGTCCGCCCGAGGCGTAGGTCGGTGCCGCGTGGGTGAGGACGACGGTGCTCAGGACGGGACCCTCTGCGTCGACCGTCAGGACCGGCTGTCCCTCGGCCAGTCGCCCGGGGTCGCCGTCGGCCAGGAAGTACCACGTCGTGACGGAGCGGCCGTCGGCGACGTCCAGGCCCGGCAGGAGCGACGCGGCCGCCGGCGGATCCGTGGCGATGACGACCGCCCGCGCCGCGAGCTCGGTGCTCGCCGTGCGCACCGTGCCGCTGCCGGCTGACACGACGCGCTCCCCGAGCCGCACGGTCCCGGGAGGCAGGCTGCGGTGCAGCTGATCGGGGATGGCCTGCATCCCGCCGGCCGGCACGCACGGCGTCCCGCGAACGAAGCTCGTGAGCACCAGGTCGAGGAAGCGCCGGGATGTGTCGAGCCGGTCCTCGAGGAAGACCCCCGCCAGGAAGGGCCGCAGCACGGTCTCGAGCAGCGCGTCGTCGACGCCGGCGGATCGCAGGGCGACCTCCGTGGAGAAGTCGGTCGTCGACTCGAGGTCGCGCGCCGGCGTCCGTGACGCGCGCCACGCGTACGCGGCGAAGCGCAGCTTGGCGGGCAGCGAGCCCGAGCGGGCGGTCAGGGCGTCGGGTGCCCAGCGGGGACGCCGGCGCGGATCGCCGAGGCGGACGGGGCCGGTCTCGGTGAGTGCCACGACACCGGGCACGAACGCGCGCAGGTCGAGCGCCGCGTGATCGAGGACCCGGGCCGCCTCCGGGTAGGCCGGGTTGTAGAGCTGGAAGCCCCGGTCGAGGAGGAGGCCATCGACATGGTCGGTGCGGACCCGGCCGCCGACCGCGTCCGACGCCTCCAGCACCGCCACGTCGAGTCCGTGGAGGCACAGCTGGCGCGCCGCGGCGAGACCGGAGAGCCCGGCGCCGACCACGACGACGTCATGGGTCGTGCGCATGGCCTACGGGGACTCGACGGCGGTGCGGATGGCCGCCTCGATGGTCGGGTCCTGGAAGCGGAAGCCCGCGGACTCGAGGACGGCCGGCACGACGCGGGCGCTGCCGAGCACCTCGCTGGAGAACTCCCCGAGGACGGTCTTCAGCGCGAACGCGGGCACGGGCAGGATCGTCGGGCGGCCCAGCACGGTCCCCATGGCCCGCGTGATCTCGGCGTTGGTGACCGGATCGGGTCCCGTGAGGTTGACCGGCCCGCTGAGGTGCGGCTGCTCGAGGAGGAACTGCAGGGCGCACACCTCGTCGCGCAGGGAGATCCACGACCAGTACTGGCGACCCGACCCGAGCCGGCCCCCGACGCCCATCTTGAACAGCGGGAACATGCGGGCCCACGCGCCGCCCGAGCCGGACACGACCAGGCCGGTGCGCGGATGCACCACGCGGATACCCGCCGAGGCCGCCGGCTGCGCGGCCGCCTCCCACGCGCGCACGACGTCGGCCAGGAACCCCTGCCCCGCGGGCGCGCTCTCGTCGACGATGCGGTCGCCCGTGTCGCCGTACCAGCCGATGGCCGACGCGGACACGAGGACCTGGGGCCGTGGGTCGAGCGCCGCCATGGCGCGCGCGATCGTGTGCGTCCCGTCGACGCGGCTGTCGAGGATCTCCCGCTTGTAGTCGTCGGTCCAGCGATGGTCCCCGACCCCGGCACCGGCGAGGTGGACGACGCCGTCGACCCCGGCGAGGGCATCGAGGTCGACCGTGCCGGCCTTCGGGTCCCACTGCACCTCGTCGGCGGCGCTCGCCGTGCGGCGCACGAGGCGGACGACCTCGTGACCGACCGATCGAAGATGGGGGACCAGGGCCGTTCCGATCAGTCCGGATGCACCGGTGACAGCGACTCTCATGCCCCCAGCCTCTCGCGTCGCCCGTCGTGGCGCATCATGGGGCCGTGGCCGTCGTCGTACGCGCAGCGCGCCTGCTGGCCGTCCTCGGGGCCGTGGCAGTCGCCGTGAGCCTCGTTCCGACCGCCGTGGCCCAGCCCGTCGGCGAGCAGTCCGCCACGCGCAAGCCCCCTGTGCGTCCGCTTGTCGCCCCCTATGTCGACATGGGGCTGTGGCCGACCGCGAACCTCAGCGCCATGTCTGCCGCCACGGGCGTGCGGACCTTCACTGCGGCCTTCGTCACGACCGAGACCGGCACCGTCTGCTCGCCTGCCTGGGGCGGGTACGCGGCGTATGCGGTCGGGGGCCCCGGGGACTTCAGCGACATCATCGCCCCCTTCCAGGCCACGGGCGGTCGCGTCATCGTGTCGTTCGGCGGCGCGTTCGGACCCGAGATCGCCGACACCTGCACCTCTGACACGGAGCTCCGCGCCGCCTACCAGCGGGTCATCGATCGCTACCGGGTCAACCGCCTCGACTTCGACATCGAGGGCGCGTCCATCGCCAACGTGGCGGCGAACCAGCGCAGGGCACGCGTGCTGGCCCAGGTGCAGCGCCAGAACGCCAGGGCCGGTCGACCCGTGGCGGTGACACTGACGCTGCCGGTGATGCCGGACGGCCTCACGGCGGACGGACTGAGGATCGTCCGTGAGTTCGCGGCCGCCGGGGTGGCGATCGCCGCGGTGAACGTGATGGCCATGGACTACGGCGACGAGTACGTGGCCATGGGCGCGCACGCGATCTCGGCGGCCCGTGCGACGGCGGCCCAGCTGAAGACGATCCCCGCGTTCCGCCGGCTGTCGACCGCACAGCGGATGGCGCTCGTGGGCATCACGCCGATGATCGGCCAGAACGACATCGCATCCGAGGTGTTCACGATCGCCGATGCGTCCGCGGTCGCGGCGTTCGCGAAGGCGAACGGGATCGGGATGCTCGCCTGGTGGGAGATGACCCGTGACAAGCCCTGCACCGTCGTCGGTGAGGGACTGTCGACGTGCTCGGGGGTCGCCGCGCCGCAGTGGGCCTTCGCGAAGGCCTTCCGCGCCGGGCTGCGGTAGTCCGTAGGGCTAGAGGCCGAGCTCGGCCTCGAACGCGGCCTCCTCGAGGCGGGTCTTCATGCTGCCGAGGAAGCGCGCCGCGTCGGCGCCGTCGACCAGTCGGTGGTCGTACGACAGCGCGAGGAAGACCATCGACCTGATGGCGATGACGTCCTGACCGGTCGAGTCGCTCACGACCACCGGTCGCTTGACGACGGCGCCGGTGCCGAGGATGGCGACCTGCGGCTGGTTGATGATGGGCGTGTCGAACAGCGCGCCGCGGCTCCCCGTGTTGGTGACGGTGAACGTGCCGCCGCTGAGGTCATCCGGGGACAGCTTGTTGGTGCGCGTGCGCTCAGCCAGGTCGGCGATCCGCCGTGCGAGCCCGGCGATGTTGAGGTCGCCGGCATCGCGCACGACGGGGACGAGGAGTCCGCGGTCGCTGTCGACGGCGATTCCGAGGTGCTCGGACTCGTGGTAGGTGATCGTGCCCTCGGCCATGTCGATCGACGCATTGACCTGCGGGTACTGCTTGAGGGCCTCGACGGCCGCCTTGCAGAAGAACGGCAGGAACGACAGCTTGACGCCCTCGCGCGCCTCGAACTCGCGCTTGACGGACGTGCGCAGGCTGGCGATGCGCGACACGTCGACCTCGACGACGCTCGTGAGCTGCGCTGACACGTGGAGCGACTCCACCATGCGCTCGGCGATGACCTTGCGCAGTCGGCTCATCTTCTCGGTGCGGCCGCGAAGCGGGCTGGCGGCCGGGGCGGCCGCGGGAGCCGCGGGTGCCGACGCGACAGGGGCGGCCGGGGCGGCGGGAGCGGCGGCCGGGGCGCTGGCCGCGGCGACGGCGTCGAGCACGTCGGACTTGCGGATCCGGCCGCCGACGCCGGTGCCGACCACCGTGGCCAGGTCGACGCCGTTCTGCGCGGCCAGGCGGCGCACGAGGGGGGTGACGTAGGCCTCGGCGTTGGCGGCGGGCTCGGCCGCTGCCGCTGCCGCTGCCGGAGCGGGGGCCGCAGCCTGAACGGGGGCCGCGGCCGGAGCCGGGACCGGCGCGGGCGCGGGGGTCGGCGCGGGGGTCGGCGTGGGTGCCGCCTCAGGGGCGGGCGCGGGCGTGGCGGCGGGCGCGGGCGTGGCAGCCGATACGGCTGCGCCGATGACCCCGAGCTCGGCCCCGACCGCCACCACTGTGTCCTCGCCGACGGTGATGGACACCAGGACCCCGGCGACGGGGCTGGGGATCTCGGTGTCGACCTTGTCGGTGGACACCTCGAGGATCGGCTCGTCGGCGGCGACGATGTCGCCCACGGCCTTGAGCCAGCGGGTGACGGTGCCCTCGGTCACGCTCTCGCCGAGCGCGGGCATGACGATGCTGGTCCCGGCCGTGGGTGCGGCCGAGACGGGAGCCGGAGCAGGCGCCGGGGTGGACGCAGGCGCCGGAGCGGGTGCCGCTGCCTCGACGGGCTCGGGTGCCGCAGGCGCGGCGGCCGGGGCTGCCGCGGGAGCGGCCGGTGCGCCCGCCTCGGCAGCGTCGCCGATGACGGCGAGCTCGGCCCCGACGGCGACGGTCTCGTCCTCACCGACGGTGATGGACAGCAGGACGCCCGAGGCCGGTGCCGGGATCTCGGTGTCGACCTTGTCGGTCGACACCTCGAGCAGCGGCTCGTCGGCCGTGATCGTGTCGCCCACGGCCTTGAGCCAGCGGGTGACCGTGCCCTCGGTGACGCTCTCGCCGAGCGCGGGCATCGTGACGGAGACCGGCATGGCTTGTGTGCTCCTTCAGTGCGTCGGGTGGTCAGGCGTGCGCGTGCAGGGGCTTGCCGGCCAGTGCGAGGTGCGCCTCGCCCATGGCCTCGTTCTGCGTGGGGTGCGCATGGATCAGCGTGGCGACGTCATCAGGAGTGGCCTCCCAGTTGACGATGAGCTGCGCCTCGCCGACCTGCTCGCCGATGCGCGATCCGACCATGTGGATCCCGATCACGGGACCGTCGGTGACCTGCACCAGCTTGATGAACCCCGCGGTTCCGAGGATCTGGCTCTTGCCGTTGCCGCCCAGGTTGTACTCATAGACGGCGACGTTGTTGCCGTGCTGCTCGCGCGCCTGCGCCTCGGTGAGCCCGACGCTGGCGACCTCGGGCTCGCAGTAGGTCACGCGCGGGATGTTGACGTCCGCGATCACCGCCGGGTTCAGTCCGCCGAGCTCCTCGGCGACGAAGATGCCCTGCTGGAAGCCGCGGTGGGCGAGCTGCAGGCCGGGGGTGATGTCGCCGACGGCGAACACCCCCGGGACGTTGGTGCGCAGGCGCTCGTCGACGAGGACCCAGCCGCGCTCCATGGCGATGCCCTGCTCCTCGAAGCCCATGCCCGCGGTGTTCGGGCCGCGCCCGACCGCGACGAGCAGGAGCTCGGCATCGAGCTGCCGGCCGTCCTCCAGCGTCACGTGGACGCCGTGGTCGTCCTGCGTGGCGGACGCGAAGCGCACGCCGAGGCTGAAGTCGATCTTGCGCTTGCGGAAGGCGCGCTCGAGGGCCTTCGAGCAGGCCTCGTCCTCGTTGGGCACGAGGTGCGGCAGCGCCTCGACGATCGTCACGTCGGCGCCGAAGGACTTCCAGACGCTGGCGAACTCGACGCCGATGACGCCGCCGCCGAGCACGATCACGCTCTTGGGCACATAGTCGAGGTTGAGCGCCTGGTCCGAGGTCATGATGCGGCCGGAGATCTCCAGGCCGGGCAGGCTGCGCGAGTACGAGCCGGTGGCCAGCACGACCGTGGTGCCCGTGTGGCGCTCACCGTTCACCTCGACGGTGTTCGGTGCGACGAGCCGCCCCGTGCCCTCGATGAAGGTCACATTGCGGCTCTTCACCAGGCCCTGGAGGCCCTTGTAGAGGCGTCCGACGACGCCGTCGCGGTACTCGTTGACCTTGGGCATGTCGATGCCCTCGAACGTGGCCCGGACGCCGAAGGCGTCGGACTCGCGGGCGCTGTCGGCCACCTCAGCGGCGTGGAGCAGCGCCTTGGTGGGGATGCACCCGCGATGCAGGCAGGTGCCGCCGAGCTTGTCCTTGTCGATGAGGATGACGGACATCCCGAGCTCCGACGCACGGAGGGCGCAGGCGTAGCCGCCGCTGCCGCCTCCGAGGATCACCAGATCTGCACTGGCCACTGTCGCCCACTCCCGTCGTCGTCACTCTGTCGGGTCGCCCTGCTGTCGGGGTCATCCTTCCACCGATCGACGGTCGGGCGACACGGCCCCCGAGAACGGGCCTCCTAGAGCGAGCCCGCCGCCATCTCTGCAGCGACCTGGACGAAGGTCCGCACGGTCGCCCCCGTCCCGCCCTTCGGCGTATAGCCGTAGGCCCCCTTGTCGTTGAACGCGGGGCCGGCCATGTCGATGTGGACCCACGGCTGGGTGGGAGGGACGAACTCGTTGAGGAAGACCCCCGCCGTGAGCATGCCGCCCAGCCGCTCCCCGATGTTGGCGATGTCCGCGGTGCTCGACTCGAGGGACTGCCGCAGGTCGTCGGGCAGGGGCATGGGCCACATCAGCTCGCCCGCGCGGTCGGCCGCCTCGCACACGGCGGTGCGGGCGGCGTCGCTGTTCGACATCACCCCCGCCGTGCGGGTGCCGAGAGCTATGCGCTGCGCGCCTGTCAGGGTGGCCGCGTCGATGATCAGGTCGGGTGACTCGCGGATGGCCAGGCCGAGGGCGTCCGCCAGCACCAGCCGACCCTCGGCGTCGGTGTTGAGCACCTCGACCGTGGTGCCTCCGAACATCGTGATGACGTCACCGGGGCGCTGGGCGGCCCCGCCCGGCATGTTCTCGGCCGCCGGGACCCAGCCGGTCACGCGCACATTGAGCTGGAGCTCCGCGATCGCCTGCACGGCGCCGATGACGGCCGCGGCTCCCGCCATGTCGGCCTTCATCTCATCCATGCTGGCGGCCGGCTTGATGGAGATGCCTCCGGTGTCGAACGTGATGCCCTTGCCGACGAGCGCCAGATGACGGGTGGCGCCGGCGGGTGCGTAGTCCAGACGCACGAGCCGGGGCGGGTTGGCCGACCCCTGTCCCACGGCGAGGATCCCGCCGCAGCCGTCGCCGAGCAGGTCGTGCTCGTCCCACACGATCACCTCGACGGGGAGGTCGGCGACGGCGGTCCTGGCCGCGTCGGCCAGGGCGGCCGGCGGGAGGGCGTTCGGCGGGGTGTTGACGAGGTCCCGGGCGAGGTTGACCGAGGAGGCCACGAGCCCGATGCCCCGGACCGCCTCCTTCTGCTCGGGCGTCACCGGTGCGTCCAGCAGGATGGTGAAGGTCCGCTGGGCCGCACCGTGCGCGGTCGAGCCGGCTCCGCGGAACGACGTGAACTCGTAGGCGGCCAGCTGCGCCGCGATCGCGACGTGGAGGAGCGAGTCCTCGTCGTCGAGGGGAAGGGCGAGCGCCACCTTCTTGATGCCGGCGAGGCTGCGGATCGCCGAGCCGACCGCCTTGCGCAGCGACTCGGCGTCGCTCCGCCGGTCCGGGGCGCCCAGTCCCAGGCCCACGACCGTCATCGCCTTGAACGTCCCGCCGCCGGGAAGCCGGGCCACGTCGCCGCTCTTCGCCGTGGCGCCGATGGCGGCGAACGCCTCGGCGAGCTTGGTCCGGGCCGCGGGGGTCAGCCCCGGGCTCACCACCTCCACCTTCTTCCCTCGGGCCGGGACGAGGGCGACGACGAGGGCGTCGACGGCCGCCGCGGCGGGCTTCGTGTCGGCCAGGACGATGCGGGGGGTGCGCGAGGACGTCATGGACGGAACTGTATTGCCCCTCACGTACTCCGGCTGGGGCTGGCGCGGGCTACGGTCATCCTGTGAGTGAGACCCCGCTGAGGCGAACCCCCCTGTACGAGCGGCATGCGGCCGCAGGCGCGAAGACCGCGGACTTCGGCGGGTGGGACATGCCGATCGAGTACGAGGGAGTGGTGGCCGAGCACACGGCCGTCCGCACGGCCGTCGGCCTGTTCGACGTGTCGCACATGGGCAAGGTGCGCATACACGGCGATGGCGCGGCGGCCTTCCTGAACTCCGTCCTCGCCAACGACCTCGACCGGATCGGCAGCGGACAGGCCCAGTACTCGATGCTCCTGAACGACGCGGGCGGGGTGGTCGACGACCTCATCGTCTATCGCTGGTCGGATGACGAGATCTTCATGATCCCCAACGCGGCCAACGCAGCCACCGTCGTGGACGTGCTGCGCGCCTCGGCGCCGGCCGGGGTGATCGTCGACGATCACCACGAGGACCACGGCATCATCGCCGTGCAGGGCCCCTCGAGCCGGGACCTCGTTTCGTCGCTCGGCCTTCCGGCCGACCACGACTACATGACCATGGCCTCCGCCGACTTCGGGGACGCCCCCGTCATCGTGTGCCGCACCGGGTACACCGGCGAGCACGGCTACGAGCTGGTCGCTCCCGTCGCGGTGCTCGGCGACCTCTGGGACGAGCTGCTGGCCCAGGGGCAGCCCCTCGGCGTCGTCCGGGCGGGACTCGGCGCGCGCGACACGCTGCGCACCGAGATGGGCTACCCCCTGCACGGCCAGGACATCAGCCCGGTCATCAGCCCGGTGGAGGCCATGCTGGGCTGGGCCGTCGGCTGGGACAAGCCCGCCTTCGCGGGCCGCGACGCGGTATCGGCTCAGCGGGCGGCGGGGCCGGCTCGCCGGCTGCGCGGGCTGCTGGCCCTCGATCGCGGGATCCCGCGGCCGCACATGGCGGTGCATCGTGACGGCGACGCGCTCACGGGCGAGGTCATCGGCGAGGTCACCAGCGGCACGTTCTCGCCGACGCTGCGGCAGGGCGTCGCGCTGGCGCTGCTCGATGCATCGGTGGCGGTCGACGACGAGGTGGTCGTCGACGTGCGCGGCAGGCCCTCGCGGTTCAGGGTGGTCAAGCCGCCCTTCGTCAGCCCCAGCACGCGGTAGCCGCGGCTCAGGCTCCCTCGGCGAGCAGGGCGAGCAGGGCAACGGTGGCCGCAGCCCCGCGGCCGTCGTCGTCCGTCAGGCCCAGGGGAAGTCCGGGGGCCAGGTCGAGGCGCTCCACGGCGGCGAGGCGTGCGGGGTCGGGAGACGTCGATCCGGCGCGCCACCACTCGCGGGCCCGGAAGCTCAGTCGATCGGCCACCAGGGCGGCGGCCAGCTCGTCCGTGCCCTCCACGAGGCTCGGGGTGCGTCGCGCGGAGGCGCCCAGCAGCACTCCCGCGACGAACGCGATGTGCACGGCCTCGAGCGCGGTGAGCAGCTGCACGGGTGCGGCCCGCAGCTCGGCCACCTCCACCACGCCGTCGCGCACGGCCGCGCAGCGGGCCATCCAGTCGCGGTCGGACATGCCCCGGGGCTGATCGACGAGGGCGGGGGGCTCCGTGCGGCTCATGAGGCCGACGATGGTCATCGCGGCCACCGGTGCACGCGACGTGCAGTGGGGGATGAGGAGCGTGGCTCCCGCGTCGATGGCGCGGTCGGCCGCAGCCACGCCGTCGCGCACGGCCTCGGTGGCGGTCGTCGCCTCCGTGGACTCGATGATCGCCGCACGGGGGGCTGATCCGTCGGACACGCCAGTCCACCAGGCATGCAGCGTGCCCAGCTCGCCGGTGAGCCCCTCGGGCGGGTCATCGTCCCGCGGGTCCGGGACGGTGACCCTGCCGACCACGGCCTCTAGATCGGCAGGCAGGACCTCGGGCACGGCACCTCCTCGGCGGCGGTCAGGACGGGACGGCGACCAGTATGACGAGGCCGACGGTGAACGTCAGTTCCACGATCGCGCCCAGCACGTCGCCCGTGATGCCGCCGAGTCGGCGCGTGCAGACGATCAGGACCACCGCGGCGGCCAGCATCGCGCCCGCGATGGCCGCGGTGACCGCGACAGCGGCTCCGGGAAGCAGGACGGCCGTCACGGCCGCGCATGCGCCGAGCCAGATGACCCCGACCGCGATCGCGGCGGCAACCGGGACCGTCCCCGCCACTGCGGCGCCCAGCCCGTCCGGACGAGCCGCCGGGATGCCTCGCGCGCACGCCATCGTGATGCCGAGGCGGGCGGTGCCGGCGGCCACGACCAGGCCCAGCAGCCCTCGTCCGTCCGCCACCAGGCCGCTCAGGGCCGCGACCTGGACGAGCAGCACCAGCACCAGGGTCACCACGCCGAACGGCCCGATGTCCGAGCGTCGCGCGATGGCGAGGGCCTGATCGGCCGGCCGACCACTGCCCAGCGCGTCGGCGGTGTCCGCGAGTCCGTCGAGGTGCAGTGCCCGCGTGAGCCAGGCCAGCGCAGCGACCGCGAGAGCCGCCAGGAGCAGCGGCGGCACGCTGGCCGGGAGCCGGTCGGCCGCCACCTGGGTCGCGAGGCCGACCGCGAGGGCGAGAACGGCGCCGACGAACGGTGCCAGCAGCATCGCCGATCCCGCGACCTGGCGATCGATGCGGCGTGGGGCGGGCACCGGCAGCCGGGTGAGCGTGCCCACCGCCAGGCGCAGGACGTCAGGCATCACGAGACCGGTCCGACACGCCCGCCGCGTCGAAGGTGGCCATCTCGGCGAGGGTCAGGGCTGCGGCGTTGACGAGGTGCAGGGCGAGCAGCGCGCCGGTGCCCTCGCCCAGCCTGAGGTCGAGGTCGAGGATCGGCGGGAGGCCGAGGGAGGCGAGGGCGACGGACGCACCGGGCTCGGTCGACCGGTGGCCGGCCGCCCACCAGGCGCAGGCATCCGCGTCGGCGGCGCGGGCGACCAGGGCTGCAGCGCACGAGACCACGCCGTCGAGGATCACCGGAAGCCCCTGCTCGGCGGCGCCGAGCAGCAGTCCCGTCATCGCCGCGATGTCCGGGCTTCCGACGCTTGCCAGCAGCGCCACGTGGTCATGGGTCCGGGGCGCGCCCCTCGTCATGGCCGCCGCCACCACCGACGTCTTGCGAGCCAGCACGTCGTCGTCGATGCCCGTGCCGCGACCTGTCACGGTGGCGGCGCTCGCCCCGGTGAGCAGGCCGATCAGGGCCGCCGCCGGCGTGGTGTTGCCGATGCCCATGTCGCCGGGGATGACGATGTCGGCGCCGAAGTCGCGTGCCTCACGAGCGAGCGTGCGGCCCAGGGCGAGGGCCGTGCGGCACTCGTCGCCCGTCATCGCGTCCTCCCGGTCGATCGAGCCGCTGGAGCGGCGGACGCGTCGCGCCGTGACCGCGTCGTCCACGCCTGCCATGTACGACGGATCGGCATCGACGCTCACGTCGACGACGCGCACCGTCGCACCGGCCTGCCGGGCCAGGACGTTGGCCGCAGCGCCGCCCGTCGCGAAGTTCACGACCATCTGCGCGGTCACCTCGGGGGGATAGGCCGACGTCCCCGACGTGCGCGCGACGCCGTGGTCGCCCGCCAGGATGATCACCGCGGGCGCTCGGAAGGGCGAGGGCGGGCAGGCCCCCTGCACGGCGCAGACCCACTCGGACAGTGCCTCGAGGCGCCCGAGCGCCCCGGCCGGCTTCGTGAGGGTCGCCTGGCGCTCGCGGGCCGCCATCCGTGCGCTCGCGTCGGGAGGGACGATGCCGGCCATCAGCCCTCCCCGGCGTCGTCGTGCACGGACGGTCGTGCGAGCGCCTCGAGCGGCACGCGGCGCCCGGCGACGACGAGGATCGTCTCGTCGCAGGCCCGAGCCACCTCCGCGTTGACCCGGCCCATGAGGTCGCGGAAGAGCCGGCCCGCCGCGGTCGCAGGGACGACGCCCCAGCCCACCTCGTTGGTCACGAGGATCACGTCGGCCGGGCTCGTCCGCAGGGCGTCGACGAGGTCGGCGGTCCGCCGCAGCACATCCGCCTGGACGCTGGCCGCCTCACCGGCCTCGTCGCGACGCCAGGCGTCGAGGTCGTCCAGCTGGGCCGTCAGCCAGAGCGTGAGGCAGTCCACGAGCAGGGTGCTGCCGCCTGCGCCTGCCCGCAGCGACGACACCAGGTCGGTGGTCTCGACGGTCGTCCAGTCGCGGGGTCGACGCGAGCGGTGCGCGGCCACCCTCGCCGCCCACTCCGCGTCGTCCGGCCGCGCGCCACCCGTGGCGACATAGGTCACCGGCCGACCCCACGCGACGGCCAGCCCCTCGGCGTGCGCCGACTTGCCCGACCTGGCCCCGCCGGTGAGCAGCACGCGTCGCCCGGTCAGTCGGGGAGCTGCCGTCGTGTCGATGACGTCGAGGTCCTCGGGCACCCGGACGCCGTGCGGACGGAGCCGATCGCGCAGCACCGCGGTCGGCGGGTTGTGGTGGCTGAGGTGGGTGGCCACGACATGCGTGGACGTCGTCACGACCCCGCCGGACCGCAGCACGTCGACCAGCCCCGGCAGCGTCGCGAGGTCGAGGTGGCCCGTGCCGTGATCGAGCGTGTCCCCGAAGGTCGCATCCAGCAGCACGGCGTCGACCGCACCCCCGACGAGGGCCACGGTGGAGTCGGGGACGGGTCCGGTGTCGGTGGCGTACAGCAGCCGGTGACCGTCCGGGGCGGTGACGACGAAGAGCACGGCCTCATCGGCGAGGCGATCGCCGTCGCCCGACGAGTGTGCCGCGGGCAGCACCCCGACGCGGTAGTCGCCGGCCGCGACGTCCAGGACGACGTGCTCGCCCGGCTGGACGACGTGCAGGTGCACGGGCGACCCGGGTGCGACCCAGTCGCGGCACAGGTCGAGGGCGTGGCGGGGCCCCCAGATGTGGAGGGGCGCCACGGCCCCGGCCCAGTGCCGTGCCAGGAGGAACGCGGGGTCGAGGTGATCGGGGTGCCCGTGGGTGAGCAGGACGTGCTCGACCGACCGCAGGGAGACGCCGGCGGCGTTGGCCGCGTGCGTGGCCCCAGGACCGCAGTCGATGAGGACGCGGCCGTCCACGAGCGCGCTCGACGGCCGGCGTGATCGGCCGGCCCGCCGTTCGGCGACGCAGGAGGCGCACTCGCAGAACGGATTGGGCCACCCGTCAGCCGAGCCGGTGCCGAGCAGGGTGACGAGCATCCTCAGCGCTCCGCTGGTGAGAACGAGATGGGTGCGTCGAAGGCGGCCTTGCGCGACATCCGGCGCAGGGCGAGCAGCACGGGGCGGCCCGCGACGAGGATGAGCACCACCGTGAGCACGGCGCGGGGGATGTCGTAGCCCAGCGACGTGATGAGGCAGAAGCGCAGCCAGGACAGCAGGTTCTCGCTGACGGGGGCGCCGGCGACGAACGCGAGCTGCTCGGGCAGTCCGGTCGTGAAGGGCCAGAACCACAGGTTGAGCAGGAAGCCGTAGGCCACGCAGGCGACCGCGCCGTAGGCCGCCAGCATGAGCAGTTCGCGCCTGCCGGACGCACGGGGGAGCAGGCCCGCGCCGAGCCCGACCCACGCGGCGGCGAGCATCTGGAAGGGCAGCCACGGACCCACGCCGCCGGTCAGCAGGGCGGAGGCGAAGAGCGAGATCGCGCCGAGGCAGAAGCCGAAGCCCGGCCCGAGGGCGCGGCCCCCGAGGATGAGGACGACCCAGATCGGCTCGATCCCGGCGGTGCCGCCGCCGAGTGGGCGAAGTGCCGCGATGACGGCCGCCAGCACGCCGAGCATCGCGATCGACTTGGCGTCCATGCCTCCATCGCTCACCTGGGCGAGGACGACGACGAGCAGCACAGGCACCACGAGGGCGAACAGCAGCGGGGCGTCGTCGGCATGGGCCACGGCGCTCGATCCGGGCGACGCGAGGAGCGGCCATGCGAAGGCGATGAGACCGACGGCGGAGGCGAGCGCGATGGCGATCCGGGACTGCCGTCCGAGCCGCACGGCCCGCACCGTCGGCGGTGCGGATGGCCTCGGTGCGTCGACGGCCGCGGTGGTCATCCTGCCTCCTCGACGGGGTCGCCGCCCGTGATGGCCGCCGCGACCTGGTCGACCGTGAGCCAGGTCTGGGGCGACAGGATCTTGGCGACCTGGGGGGCGAACATCGGGGAGGACGTCACGACGTCGGTCGTCGGGCCGTCGGCGACCACCTCCCCGTCGGCGAGGATGACGACTCGGTCGGCGACCTCGGCGACCAGTTCCACGTCGTGGGTGGCGAGCACGATCGCGTGCCCGGCCTCGGCCAGGTCGGACAGGACGCGTGCCAGGCGCGCCTTCGTGGGGTAGTCGAGCCCGCGCGTCGGCTCGTCGAGCAGCAGCAGCGGGGGACGAGCGGCCAGGATCACGCACAGCACGAGCAGCAGGCGCTGGCCCTCGGACAGGTCGCGGGGGTGGATGCCGTCCTCGATCTCCGGGGCCATGAGGGCGAGGAGGGCGCGTGTCGTGCCGGCCTCGCATCCGGCATCGCGGTCGGATGCCCGGCACTCGTCCGACACCGTCGTCGACTCGAGCAGGTCGCCGGGCTCCTGGGGCACCAGGCCGACGGAGCCGAGCAGGTCGCCGCCGGTGATGGAGCGGGGGTCGCGGCCGTTCACGAGCACGCCGCCGTCGGCCCGGGGGCCGATGCCGACCAGGGCGTGCAGGAGGGTCGACTTGCCGGCGCCGTTGCGGCCCATGAGCGCGACGATCTCGCCGGCCGACACCTCGAGCGTCACCCCGCGCAGCGCGACGCTGGTGCCGTAGCGCACGACCAGGTGGTCCGTTCGGGCGAGCTGCGCCGTCGTGGCCGGCACGGCGCGCAGGTGGGGGGTGCGGCCCACGAGGAGGTCGCGCAGAGGTCCGGCCGCTCGCCGCGCATCGCGCACGGAGAGCGGGAGGGGATGCCATCCGGCCAGACGACCCAGCTCGACCACCGGGGGAGCGATCGGTGCACTGCGCATGACGTCGGGCGGGCTGCCCAGGATGAGGGGCTTGCCCTCGCCGGGCACGATGACGATCTGGTCGGCGTACTGCACGACCCGCTCGAGCCGGTGCTCGGCCATCACCACCGTGACGCCGAGGTCGTGCACCAGCCGCTGCAGTGCGGCGAGCACCTCCTCGGCGGCGCCGGGGTCGAGGGCCGAGGTCGGCTCGTCGAGCACGAGCACCCGGGGATGTGACGTGAGCACGGAGCCGATGGCGACGCGCTGGCGCTGGCCGCCCGAGAGCGACCGCAGGGGCCGCTGCCGCAGGTCGGTGAGCCCGAGGAGGTCGAGCGTCTCCTCGACGCGACGGCGCATGACGTCCGGGGCCAGGCCCAGGCACTCCATGCCGTACGCCAGCTCGTCCTCGACCGTGTCGGTGACGAAGCCGCTCATCGGGTCCTGGGGGACGACGCCGACGAGGTCGGCCAGCTCGCGCGGCGGGTGCGTGGCCGTGTCGCGTCCGTCGATGAGGACCCGGCCCGCCATGCGGCCGCCGGTGAAGTGCGGGACGAGCCCGTTGATGGCCCGCAGGAAGGTGGTCTTCCCCGTGCCCGTGCGCCCGACCACCAGGACGAGCTCGCCCTCCGGGATGGTCAGGTTCACGTCGCGCAGTGTCGGCTCGGTGGCGCCGGGGTAGGTGATGGTGACGTGGTCGAAGACGATCATGCGGCGACCTCCAGGGGTCGGTCGGCGTGGGCGGCGCGCCGCGGGGCGCGGTCTCGGGCAGCCGACGGCGGCAGTGCCGGCGAGGTCCAGGCGGGCGTCATCGCGAGTGCGACGCCGAGCAGGGCGATGAGGGGCAGGGTCGGCCAGGCCGGCGGGTCGACGGGCGTGTCCATCCCGGGAACGCCGAGCCACGACGCGCCCGCAAACAGCAGCGCCGTGCCGACCCCGGCCAGCAGCACCAGCCACTCGGCCAGCCGCCACGGGTCCGGTCGGTACCGCGTGCGGATCGACCGGCGACCTGCCAGTGCCACCCCGTACACCGTGGCCAGCACGCCGATGACCAGCATCGGCAGCCCGAGCAGTGCGGGAGACCCGGTCGAGACGAGCCCGTAGGCCCCGACGCACGCAGCTGCGAGGCCGGCCAGCAGGGCCGTCGACGCGATGCGGCGCTGGCGCGTCGGAACGGAGCCGCGGCGGCCGTAGCCCCGTGAGTCCATGGCGGCTGCCAGCGTGACGGACCGCTCCAGCGCGCCCTCGAGAACGGGCACCGCCGAGGCCGCGATGGCCCTCGGGCCCGAGGAGGAGCGTCCCCGCAGCCGTCGGGCGGTGCGCAGCCGGTCGACGTCGCTCACCAGCTGCGGGGTGAACGTGAGGGCGACGACGACGCTGACCCCCAGCTCGTACAGGGCGGCCGGCACGGACTTCAGCAGTCGCGTGGGCGAGGCCAGCGAGTTCGCGGCGCCCACGCAGATGAGGATGGTCGCGAGCCGCAGCCCGTCGTAGAAGGCCAGGAGGACGGACTCCAGCATGACGTCGCCGCCGATCCGCACGCCGGCCAGCCAGCTCGGCAGGGCCAGGCCGGGCAGGTGCACGATCTCAGTCGTGCCCAGCGCCGCGCCGAACAGCACCTGGACCGCAACCCGGACGACGATCACCACGAGCCCGAGGCGCACGAAGAACCCGAACGAGCGTCCCCAGGGGGCGTCGGGACGCCGGGCGTTGACGACGACGCCGGCGGCCAGCACGAGCAGCACGAGCAGCAGTGGATTCGTCGTCCGGCTCGCTGCGGCAGCCAGCCCCAGTGCCCACGCCCACCAGGCTCCCGGGTGCAGCCAGCGCCCCTCGGCGATCCGCAGGTCACTCACGGCGCCTCCGCCACACGAGCATGGCGGCAACGACGACGAGTCCCATCACGGCCGCGGTGAGCCATGGAGCCCCACCGGCGCCGCTCGTCTCCGGGGCTCCGGGGTCCATGGCGGTGGCGGACGTCGGCTCGGGCGATGCCGATGCGGGTGATGCCGATGCGGGGGATGCCGCGGCTGCGTCCGCCTCGTCGGGAAGGTCGACGACCGGCGCGCACTCGCCGGCCGGGTAGTCGTCGATCGCGCAGATGAGGCCGCCATCGGTGCGCACCGTGGCCGCCGACCGGAGCACCTGGTAGCCCGTGGCGTCCGGCTCGGCGACGATGCAGACGGTCGTCGCTGCCGGGGGCTGCTGCCCCTCGGGTGCGATGTCCTGCGGGCCGGGGTCGATGACGAGCGCGACCCTCTTGCGGTCCGCCTGTGCGGGGGTTCCGGCGCAGATCTCCTCGAACGATGCGGTCGTCGCCGGGGCATCGGATGCACCGCCGATCGACGTCGTGACGGCGAACCGCCAGCCCTCGACCGAGCCGTCCGGCGGGATGGTGGACGCCGGACCCGCGCTCGCGAAGGCCCAGGTGCCGGAGCCGCCCTGCCAGTAGGTCCAGTAGCGGTAGGCGGCGGCCTGGGCGGATCCGGCCAGGCCGACGGCCACCAGCACCGCCACCGCGAGGGTGACGGTGCCGGTGAGGAGGCGCGTCGGCATGGACCTGCTACTTCTGCAGCGTCGCGAGCAGTCGCGAGACGAGGTTGACGGCCCCGCGCCCGAAGGACCGCGGGTCGGCGCCGCTGGCGGTCGCCGCCTGGATCAGCGTGCCGACGGCCGCGGGCGACGTGCCGGCTCCCTGCCCGATGTACGCGGCCTGGTTGTCGCCGAGCGCCCTCAGTCCCACCGCGACGGCGCGTGATGCGCCGCCGGCGGCGGCCAGGCCGATGACGGCGTTCGCCGTGGTGTTCCAGTCGGTCTTCGTGCTGTCGAGCACGGACGGGATCGCGCCGTCGGTCCGTCGCATCGCGCGGTCGAGGAACGAGGCGACCTGGCGCGTCGTCGAGTCCGAGCACGTCACGGCGCGCACGCTGGCAGCCCTGCCCGGCCTGGCGGGCAGCGTTCCGGCCAGGCCGATGAGGCCCTGGGCCGAGGCGAGGACGTCCGCGTTCTGGCCGGGCTGGTAGGGCAGGCCGAATCGCGAGGTCACCGGTGCGGTGCAGCCGATCTGCGCCTTCGCGAGGTAGCTCGTCGCGCGCGTGATGGCGCTGCGCGTGACCCGCGTCGTCGGTGCTCCCGAGATGGCGGCGAGCGCCAGTCCGGTCGAGTTCACGTCGGAGACGCCGCCGAGCGTGTAGCCCCAGCCGCCGTCGGCGTTCTGCCTCGTGGTCAGCGATGCCACGGCCCGTCGTGCCTGGGCCGAGCGGCCGGCGGCCGTCAGCGCCATGGCCGCGAGAGCGGTGGAGTTGGAGTCCGGTCCGGTGAAGGCGGCGGGGTCCGGGGCACTGCACGGTGCGGACAGGTCGGCCCGGAAGGCCTGGAACGACCCGTCGGCGCACTGCTGCCCGACCAGCCACGCGACGGCCGGTGCCGGGAGGGACGCGGACGCGGCCGAGAGGCCGAGCAGCGCCATCGACTGGCGGTAGACGCCGTCGTAGGTCGCGTCCGCCGATCCGAACAGCCCGCTCGTGGCACGCGTTCCGGACGGGGCCGATGGTGCCGCCGGGGACGCTGATGCGAGGGCGGGTGCAGCGAGGGACATGGTGAGTGCGACGGCCAACGCGGCCGTGGCGGCGCCGGCGACTCGACGCCGGATGAGATCGATCGACATGCGTGTACTTCCTCTGGGTGAGCGGTCCGGGTCCGGCGCTCATGCACGGACCGGCCACCGTCATGCGACTGCCGCATGACAAACCCCTCCTGCGCATACGCAAGAGGGGGCGACCGGGCCATGACCCGAGCTCCCGCCCCGTTACCTCGACGGATGGAGCCGCTCGCGCTCGCCAGGTGCTCCGACTCACCCCACAAGGGGGAACACGGTTGCGGGACAGCGCCGGGATCTCACCGGACTTCCCCTGGAACTCGAGTGCGTGGATGAAGTTGTGTGCTGATCCGACCACGTTGGGGAGCCGGTGTCAAAGGACTCGGCGCGCGTGGGTCCTACTCGGCAGGGTGGAGGCTCATGGGCCCGTACACGACGTGGTCGTCGTCGCGCAGCAGCACGCTGTCGACCCCCGCCTCGAGAAGCTCCTGCCACGTCTCGCCGATCCACGTCTCGGCATCGGACTGGGTCGGGAACCCCTGCGACGACTGCTCGCCGGGCACGGCCTCGCCGGAGGCGGTCTGGTAGCTCCAGGTCCACGTCATGATCGCTCCTCCGGGGTCGGCCTGCGCGGCGGTGACTCGGTGAGCGCGGGGTCACGGATCACCACGGCGCCGATCGCCGCATCGATGGCCGCCAGGACGTCGTCCGTCAGCGTGACTCCCGAGGCCTTCGCGTTGTCCTCGATCTGCTCGGGACGCGATGCCCCGGCGATGGCCGCGGAGACGTTCGGGTTGCTGAGCACCCAGGCGATGGCCAGCTGGGCCATGCTCAGTCCCAGGTCTCCGGCGATGGGGCGCAGCGACTGGACGGCCGTGAGGACGTCGTCGCGCAGCCAGCCGGCGATGAAGCCGGCGCCCTCGTCCGACGACGTGGCCCGGGTGTCGACGGGCGGTACGGCTCCCGGCTGGTACTTGCCGGTGAGGACGCCCTGCGCCACGGGCGACCACACGATCTGGCCGATGCCGAACTCGACGCTCGTGGGCACGACCTCGGGCTCGATGACCCGCCAGAGCATGGAGTACTGCGGCTGGTTGGAGATGATCCGGTCGAGGCCCATCTCGTCGGCGAGGCGTACGGCGTCGCGGATCTGACCGGCGGTCCACTCGGACACACCGACGTACAGCACCTTGCCCTGGCGGACGAGGTCGTCGAACGCGCGGAGGGTCTCCTCAAGGGGAGTCTCGTAGTCGTACCGATGCGCCTGGTAGAGGTCGACGTAGTCGGTCTGGAGCCGTCGGAGCGAGGCGTGGCAGGACTCCATGATGTGCTTGCGGGAGAGACCCCGGTCGTTGTAGCCGGGGCCTGTCGGCCAGTAGACCTTCGTGAAGATCTCCAGGCCTTCGCGCCGCTGACCCTTGAGGGCAGCGCCCATGACGGCCTCAGCCTTCGTGCCCGCATACACGTCCGCCGTGTCGAACGTCGTGATCCCGGCGTCGAGGGCGGCGTGGATGGTCGCGTGCGCCGTCGGATCGTCGACCTGCAGTCCGTGCGTGATCCAGTTGCCGAAGGTGATCTCGCTGATCTTCAGGCCGCTGCGGCCCAGGTTGCGGAACTCCATGGTGCGCCTACGCCTTCGGGGTCTTGGGGGCCTTCGGGGGCACGGGGGCTCCGCCTCGCCGGACCTTCGGCGGAGGGAGGCGCAGGCGGCGAAGCTGCAGGGTCCGCAGCGATGCGTAGAGGGTGATGCCCTTGCGATCGGCAGGCTCGGGGAACATCTTCTTCGCCCGGCGGTTGAGCTGGATGAGCAGCACGGCGGTGTCGACCGCGATGAGGGCGGTGAAGGCGAAGAAGCCGATCGACACGGCCGACTGGATGACCGGGTTGTTGATGAACCCGAGTGCGAGGACGCCGATCGCGATGAAGATGAAGAACTCGGCCATCGTGAAGCGCGAGTCGACGAAGTCGCGCGTGAACGCGCGGGCCGGGCCCTGGTCGCGCGCGGGCAGGTAGCGCTCGTCTCCCGCCATCATCGCGGCGCGCGACCGGCTCCGCTCGACGCGGTCGCGATCGCGGGCGGCCTTCTTCGCCGCCTTGGGGTCCTTGGGGATCTTGAGCTGCTGCTTGCGCGCGGCCTCGGCCTCGCGTCGCGACGGGGTGGGCCGGCCCTTGGCCGATGTCGGATCGGCGGCCTCGGGCGGGGATCCTGGTGCGGCCTCGGCGGGCGGCTGCTGTTTGCGTCCGAACATGATGATGGAGCCTAGCGCGTGGGCGACGGGCCGAGGTGGTCACCGACCGCCGAGGGCGCATAGGCTGGTGAGGAGCATGAGGGCAGCGCCGCTCAGCCGATGAGGCGGCGCACGACGTCACCGGAGGGTTCGCACCATGGGTCTGTGGCAGCGCTTCACCATGATCTTCAAGTCGAAGGCGAACAAGGCCCTCGACCGGGCCGAGGACCCGCGCGAGACCCTCGACTACTCCTACGAGAAGCAGCTCGAGCTCCTGCAGAAGGTCCGGCGCGGCGTGGCGGACGTCGCCACGAGCCGCAAGCGCCTCGAGCTGCAGATCCAGGGGCTGGCCCAGCAGGAGGCCAAGCTCGAGGAGCAGGCCCGTGCTGCCCTCGCCGGTGGCCGTGAGGACCTCGCCCGCGAGGCCCTCACCCGCCGCAGCGGACTGCACCAGCAGATCGCCGACATGCAGAGCCAGCTGGCGACCCTCCAGGAGCAGGAGGAGAAGCTCACCGCCGCCATGCAGCAGCTGCAGACGAAGGTGGAGGCCTTCCGCACGAAGAAAGAGACCCTCAAGGCCACCTACTCGGCCGCCGAGGCGCAGACCAAGATCGGCGAGGCGTTCGCCGGGATCTCGTCCGAGCTCGGCGATGTCGGCCTCGCCGTGCAGCGTGCCGAGGACAAGACGCAGCAGATGCAGGCTCGGGCCGGGGCCATCGATGAGCTCGTTGCCTCGGGAGCCCTCACCGACGTGAGCAGCATGGGCAAGGACAACATCACCGTGGAGCTCGAGCGGATGGCCAGCGAGAGCGAGGTCGACGCCCAGCTCGCGGCGATGAAGCGCGAGATCTCCTCGGGGCCGGACAAGCCCGAGATCGGCGCCTAGGCAGACTGCATGGCACGCACCCGGTACGGATCGGATCGGGGGCTCTCGGCCCGGATGGGCGGGACTCTCGTCGGCATCGGGCTCCTGTACGTCATCCTCGCCGCGGTGCTGTTCGCCATCGGCGTCAATGCCGTGTTCGTGCTCGTCATCAGCGCTGCCCTGCTCGGCGGGCAGTGGTGGTTCTCCGACTCGCTGGCCATGTCCGCGATGCGGGCGGTGGTCGTCACGCCCGAGCAGGCACCGCAGCTGCATGCGATCGTCGACCGGATCTGCGCGATGGCGGACATGGAGAAGCCACGCGTCGGCATCGCCGACTCGGACGTCCCGAACGCCTTCGCCACAGGGCGCACGCAGAAGCGCGCGGTCATCGTGGTGACCACCGGCCTGCTGAAGCGGCTCGACCAGGAGGAGCTCGAGGGCGTGCTCGCCCACGAGCTGTCGCACGTGGCGCATCGCGACGTCACGGTCATGACGATCGCCTCGTTCACCGCCATCCTCGCCGGGTTCATGGTCCGCAGTGCGATGTGGGGCGGACTGCGCCGCGACAGCAACGCCGCCGTGGTGTTCCTCGTGGTCACGATGGTCAGCGTCATCGTCTACGCGCTCTCGTTCATCCTCATCCGGGCGCTCTCGCGATATCGCGAGCTCGGCGCGGACCGCGGCGCAGCCCTGCTCACCGGCCGGCCCTCGGCTCTGGCGAGCGCCCTGCAGAAGATCTCGGGGCAGATGGCCAGCATCCCCACGCGTGACCTTCGCCAGATGGAGCCGGTGAGCGCCTTCGCCTTCGCCCCGGCCCTCACCGGTGGACGAGGCTTCAGCCTGGAGTCGATCATGGCCACGCATCCGTCGCTCGAGAAGCGACTCGAGCAGCTCGCCCGGATCTCCGCCCAGCTCGGCGAGCGCTAGCCGCATGGGCTTCCTCGACTCCGTGCTGGGGCGTCGCAAGCCGGCCGCACCCAACCTCGACGCCCTCTTCGCGCTGCCGTCTGCGGCCGTCACGCTCCAGGTCGACCTCGACATGGTGCCTACCGGTCGGGGCTCAGTGGCGTTCCGCGCGCCCGAGGGCCGGGCCTTCGCCGATGTCGAGGCGGACGTGCGCCGGCTGCTCGACGCCGACGGGGGCATCCCCGTCGAGATCGAGTCCGATGCGTTCGGCTTCACCTGGCTGGTGGTGGCCACCGACCCCGCGGACGTGGGTGCGGTC